>Ga0315298_1010250_pt1 | contig 11342 bp, 9 predicted proteins | sample WHS_1_MG_FD_203077 | JGI IMG/M metagenome (GOLD analysis project Ga0315298, IMG submission 203077) | Extremophilic microbial mat communities from Washburn Hot Springs, YNP, Wyoming, USA - WHS_1_MG | ecosystem: Environmental > Aquatic > Thermal springs > Hot (42-90C) | place: USA: Wyoming... | reverse complement strand
CACTTTCCACAGCCGCCTTCCGGGTGCTAACTGGTCTGCCTCGCCAGCTAAATGGTGAGGTCTGGATATATGGGCAGGAAGGTGTCAAATACGCATTTCCTGCGGCCTGTCGCCGTGCTGGCATAAAAGATTTGCGATTCCATGACCTCCGCCACGAAGCCACCAGCCGTTTTTTTGAGATGGGTCTGAATCCCATGCAGGCGGCGGCCGTCACTGGCCACAAGACCTTGCAGATGCTGAAGCGCTATACTCACCTGCGAGCCGAGGATTTGGCGAAGATGCTGGACGGATCAATCAGTTCATCGGGGTGCGGCAACTCAAAGTGATGGGCGACGGATGCCGTGGGCCGGAAGCCGCTTACTTCAAGGATAAGATCGTGGAAATGGCGGGAATCATCGATGCCATGCCGGTATCCTACGAAACCGATGAACAGGGCATGGAAGCCGTGGTGGAGTTGCACTACTTCCTGAACGGCTGGGACTGGTACATCACTGAAAAAGACGTGAACAAAGATGGAAAAGGACAGATTCAGGCCTTCGGTTACGCAGATAGTGGTGAAGGCTTCGGTCCTGAACTGGGTTACATCAGCATCAAAGAGATCGTTCGTTGTGGCGCTGAACTGGATCTACACTGGACGCCTTGCACGCTCCGCCAGATCAAAGAGAAAGCTGCGTAGTTCGGGGTTGGGCGGGTGAGATTCCCGCCCTGGTTGTGATGTTTGTTGTGGACCACGCTTTTCGGAAACCTTTCTCTAGCGGGTCCGGGCGGCAATGAGCGCCGGAGTATTTAAATGCGGGACAGCCCATGCCCTGCCAGCTTTCTAAGCCTCGCTTCCCGTTCCCCTCTCGCTTCTGACGAGGGGCGGAAGTGAGGCGCTGGCAGGATGCAGCGCCAAAAGTGGCGGAAGTGCGGGATAGCAATGGCAAGTAACAAGCGCCGCTAGGCGCGGTCGCGCGTAGCGCGATGGGACGCCAGCCATTGCCCGCACCCGCCATTTCCATTTAAGCCCCCTGAAAGGGGGCGGCGGAGCGAAGCGAAGCGGGGTAATAGGTGCGCAAGCGGCTCGCCCGCGCAGCGTCACCGGCGACTGTCCTCATCCCCTAAAAATCACCCGAAAACAACGCCATCGCATACGTCATAACGATAAAATAAGCATGTTAAACATGTACTTGCAATGACTATTGTGCCAGTGTAGCATCATCTCACTAATCACGGATGACAAAGGACTTGGTGACAACATGGAGACAATGGAATTGGTTGGTAGCGACATTGGTGACCTCGTGGGTGAGTTCATGCGCGAACAGGACGTCGTGATGTTGAAGGAGGTTATTCGCGGAGACAGGGAACACACCGAACGGTTGCGCCGGGAAATGGTGTCCAGCCCCGATCTGGCGTCGCACTATCGCCGAGGCGTGCGACTGTGCATGCGGTATGCCTATTGGAAGTCCATGAAGATTCCGGAAGGTACCGCTTTCCAAGATGCCTCTGGCTGTGTTTGGACTGCGCAGGACCAGGAGTATCATCAGTCCGACATGCTGGTGATGCGCACCGCACAGGACATCCCCGTTGTGAGCCTGCCGTCGCATGAGGAAGATGAAAGCTGGCTGCGCGCCATGGGGTTCTTAGATGCATTGGATTATCTGAACGCATGAAAAAAGAGGCGGAAATTTTCCGCCTCAAGTTGCCACGGGATATGCACGCTAAGGTGTGGTCTCGTCGCTCTTACCATCATTGCCGGTGTCGGTACTAGCCGCACTGCCGGCATTCAGAGCCGCCGCCACAACCTTTTGCTCCGGGTCACGGACACCACCAGAACCGCTACCGGACTCATCATTTTCGCGCTTTTGATCCTTTCCACCCATTACTCCGCCAACCTTCCCAGCATATTTGCCAACTACCCCACCAGCACCCGCTACTGCCAGTGTGACCCCACCAGCAACCTCTTCGGTACCCAATCCTTGACCGGAGTGCCCGCCAATCCATTGCGGAGCGCGGTCAGCCAAGTGTGTGATGAGCTTCAGGACCGTTTTTATGAACAGAAACTCTGCACCGATAATGACCGCCAGCATGGATGCGAATCCAATGATGCCGACCTGCGTACCGCCCATGCCCGCCAAAAACGCCTGCAACGCTTCACCCAGGAACCATCCACCGATGTCCATGATGAAAAACGCGAAGATGAAGCCCATGGTCAACAGCAACGGACGAGCGATGATGCCAATGGCGGCCGAGTAGCCGTACTGTGCCTGGGGCGGAGCGAATCCTTCGCCTTCCGCATAGACGTGGGCCGCTGCCCAGAGGACAGAGGCGACCATGAGTTCAACGACGAGGAACAGCCAGCCGACAATGGCGATCATCATGATGACGCCGGGAATGGCGGGAAAAACATAATGCAGGACGGCGCCTTCGCCAACCATGAAAGCGCCCATCACGAACGCCAGTTTGCCCAGCGGTAAAGCCGCGGCCTTCAGTCCACCGACCAGAGCTTTGCCAATCATGCCCCCGAGTATCCCGCCGCCGACCGTGCCCGACGGGCCGTCCACCTCGTCTGTCGCGCTTCCGGCGATCGCGCCTACCGCCTTTGCGCCATACACAACTATCTTTGTGCCTACCCCGACCGCCATCAAACCCTCACCCCAGTGCTGCACTTTCGCCCCGAAAGCCGCTACGTTCGACAATGGGTCACCACTGGTGAATAGCATCGGCATTTCCATCAAACGCGTGCCAGCCCATGAATCGCCCGAGGATGAATTGGCACCAGTGCCAACCGTGGCTACATTCACCGCCTGGGCTTGTTGATTGGCCTGATTCTGTTCTGCCTGATAAAGCTCAATCAGGCCCTTCACCGCATGAATGTATGGGACGTAGAACTGCCCAACATTGCGCGCCATCGCGGCCTCAGAAGGCAAAGTAACCACGGCATGCAGCGATTGGATCTGTGCCTGCGCCTTGGCGTTTACGTTAGACAACGTCCACCAGTAATAGGCAGAACTTGCCCATCCCAGCTTCGATGAGGTATTAGCGAACTTCTGCAGTTGCTGGGTATATTGCGCCCCGCCGTACTGACTTGCGGCCGTGTACGCTTCTCCCTGCAAATTTTGGTACATACTGACCAGGCTCGACAATTCACCCGCCGAAGGTGGTGTTCCCGTTTTGCCCATCGCGACAATCTTGTCAGCGTAGGGCACGAGGTCGCCCATCAACATCCCTACATTGGCCCGTTCGTCCTGGCATGCCTGCGTGTTTTGCGCAGTGGTAACGGTCGTTCCCGTGACCGCTCCATACGCATTCTTCACGGTCTGAACCGTATCGCCCCACAGATTACCCAACCAGCTTCCACTCGGCGCGTCCGTGGCGCCCATGTCGCTGGAGCACTTAAAGGAAATAGTACCCAGTCCGTACTGAATGCCCGCCGTGCCGCCGCCTGCGCTCATGCCGTGCACCCACGTTCCAGAATAGCTATCGCCTACCCACAACCATTGCGGAGTCAATTGCTGGTTTCCATTCTTTACAATGTACTGCTGCGCGGTGGTATCGATCAGCGCTTTCTCGACGAACGCCTGTTCTTTCTGCATATTGCCTTGATAGGGAATAATCATCCCGCCGTATTTCGGCACCTCCTGCACGAAGGCGCTCCACACGTCGTCGGCCACCCCTATCCCCCAGTATACCGCGACCAGTAGGATAACCTGGATCATGGCAAGGCCCTTGGCCCAAGGGAGGGGGAACAGCATGAACCAGGTGGCCGGTCCCCGTATCGGCGCCCAGACGCTGTGATACCGTTTCCCCAACGGTACCCCCTCATGGGCCGTCGCCAAGCCGCCGACGACGGCGGTGTACATCATGATGGCGGAAACGTACATGAGCAGCGCGATGTCGATGACGCTGAACAACTGGCCCAGAATGCTGCCCGGGCCGGAGGGCGCGGCGCCGGATACGAATTTCCACCAGCCAGTTCCCAGCAGGGAACTGATCATCTGGACGGAAATGTCGCCGGAAGAGGGAATCAGGGATATGTTTGGCATGGTCATGTCTGGTCTCCGTGAGGGAATATATAATGTGTGCCAGGCGGAAACAGTGACCTCTGGATCACTGCTCCGCTTCGTCCTCTTCCTCGTGTTCCTGTTGTTGTTCTTCTGGTTCGCTGACTGGTTGTGGTGCCGGGTGCGGAAGCGGCGCTACCGATGCGCCGGGCATCGGCGCCATCAGTTCAGACATTATCTTCACCAGCTCAAGCGCCAGTCCTGCACCAGGCATAATGGCCATATCCAAGGCGTGGCCAATCATGTGGTCCGCTACGGCTTCACCAACATCTGGAGCGTCGTCGTCGGCCTGCGGTTGCTGATGGTCATTGGGCTGCTGCGGTTGCGGTTGCGTTTGCTGTGGCTGTTGCTGTGGCAGGCCCAGCCGCCGTTTTGGGTCATCACCCATCAGGGTTGCGGGTTTGGGAATATCTACCTTCGGTGGCACTGCACCCCATGTCGGCCGAGCATAGCGCGGTAGCACCCATCTGGCTTGGTGCTCCTCCCGACTGCCGCGCTGGTTCGGATTTGCCTGGAATGGCCAGTCCAGCAACCCGACGTGCTCTGACCCGGCGACGGTCAGAATTGCGCGGGGTCCCCGCTTTGTTACCTTCACTATTTGCCCGAGCTGCGAAGGTAATACCGTATGTTCTTTGACTCGCTGGTATGATCCGCCCTGGCTGCTGCCTCCGCCCTGGCTACTACCAGACTGCACGTTCGTCGATGCTGCGTAACGCTCTAATTCTCGCTCTCCCAAAATCGCCGCCGCCCATTTTTGATCCTCGGGTTCAACCACGCGTCCGACAATTTTGGTTGCAGTTTGCATGGCCCAGTCACGCGCTATTGCTTTTGAATACTCTTCTTCAATTTGGTTAATGCCTTGGCAACCCAATGCAATTCTGACCCCCTTTGACCGCAAAACTTCCAAGGCTTCCGTTATTGACGGAACCTTCCCAAGCCGGGGAACTTCATCCAGAATAAGCCATACCCGCCGTTCTTCAGACGAGTTTATATCTGGAAAATCTTCAAGCTTCAACACAATTTGCTCTATCAAGCTGGAGCACCACGCTTTGCTGATTGATTTCGCTGAAGGACGAAAGCCAAGGATTGCAACCGGCGGCACCTTTCCGGCAATCCATCCGTTCACGCTCCACTGTTTACTCCTGGCCGCGTCTTTCAAATCGTCCGCAGCGACACCCAAATTAACCACGTGGGTGAGGTAAGCGGATATGTTGGCAAGAAAAGATGTGGTCGTTTTGCTATCCGCTCCCCCTGAGATAAGTGATGCCGCGACCGGATTCTCTCGCGTGATTATTTCCTTGAGCACTTTGAAATCAGCAAGGGATTCGGCACAGCGCTTTGCCAATTCCGCGAAGCCCCAATCTTCGCCAAATTCACGCTGGACATCAGATATAATGCCGGTGACTAACGATCTAGCTCCATTCGTCCACATGGGGTTGTCGGCCTTTTCAGATTCCGGAATGAGCGTGTTAGCCAACGCTTCGGCATCCAATCTCGTGCGTATATCCCGTCCCAATGCCCACACTGCGCTGCGGTTATCCCACGGCGCTAACAGTGCGAACTGTTTTCCGATTCGTTCTCCTGTGCCGATCTTCTGCTCAAAGTCACCCTTGAATGAAAAAATGATGGCCTTATCTCCACGCTCAATGATTTGGTTGATCATAGGCCAGAGAATCGTGGTTTTGCCTGCACCTGAGCCGCCGACGATCAACAGGTGAGACGCTTCTAAGGCTTCGGTGGTCTGGATTTTTGGGTGAATTCGGATGCCTTCGTTTTCTCCTTTTACGGGAGGTGAAGCCTCCAGAATCGCTTGCTGCATGAGCTTTGGTTTGCAGGTAAGCTGGGATCCACGTATGTGTATTTCGCTGGGGACATATCCTGCGCGATAGCCCAGAACCCCGCCGACCACAAGCCCCAGAAGCCCGCCGCTAGCAAGGGGAATCATGTATTGGTGAGGCAAGATGCCAGCGGAGTGAATGGCCGCCCACAAAGTTTTTGGCATCACTAATTCGTGGGTTTTCCACAAGCCTACTGCTTCCCATCCGGAAAAGTACCCAGCCAGGGTGCCAACTGTGGCACCCAAGCCTATAACCTCAAAAAAACCTGATCCAGATCGGAAGCGCGGATCGTTTTGGGCGGAAGTAGTCATGGCACGCCTCTTCTTATCCCGTCGTGATGGTGAGTGCATGCAGAAGACAACGGACGGCGCGGATCGTGTTTTCCCGCATTTCGGCTTCGAGGTCTGGCCTCACCTGTCCAATGGCTTTCATAACCCAGTCCATATTGGCCATGCCGACATTAACCGCATCACCTTCCTGCGCAGACAATGTTTGCTCAGCAATGTGCAGCAACATACTCCGGTCAATTCCCTGCGTTTCAGCAATAGCAATTATTTCTCGATATTTTTCGGGCTGGTAAAGATCGTTCTGGAGCACCTGGGCGGTTATTTCGGCGATTTCCAGATCGGACTTATGCTTGTTCTGTTCAAACCATGACATTTTGATGCTCCTTTCCGTGGGTGGTACTACATATAGATATGTGCCAAGCGGAAACAACGCTGGCGCCTAGCCTAGCTTCCGAGTTCTAGCTCCGCCTCCGCCTCGGGGGAGAACTGATATTCCTTGCGTTCAGCAATACCAACTTCAGGTTCTTGTTCGCCTATGTGCTCCTGCTCTTGCTCAAGTGAGCGCTTTTCGGCAAGGTCGCCAGCCTGGCCCAGTTCATAATCGGCTGCACGACGCGCTTGGCGGATTTCTTCCATGTCTATTGCGACTTCGGCTTTGGATGCCTCCAGCGCGGATTGTCTTTTCGCAAACTTGGAAATGCTTTCGCACAACCTGACGATATTATCTGTAATAATTTCAAGCTTATGCGTCTCGCGAGTCATGGCCACATACGCCAAGGCGGCGCTCATCATGCCGCCCGCCGAAAAAACAGGAATGGCCGTATGCTTGGTTCCGCCCTGTGACGCATGCGTAGTTATCGCATAGGAGTAGTCAAGGACCTCTGCTTTTTTGTTGGAGATTTGGATGCGCTGTCCGGAGTCTGTTTTTACAAACGCATTCCCTTTTTCGATAGCGATAATTCCATTAGTACCGTTAATCAAATCCCGCGTTTTATCGTTTTTCCGAAAGTAAACCTGGTCGCCACTCCTCAACTCCATTTCTCGTGCGATGTATGCCGATATTGATACCTTTACAGGGTTGACCTGCAATTTTTTCTCAGGGTCATTCCTATCTTGTAATGTAAGTTTGCCGCCGGGTGTCTCCACTACTGACCACTGCGATCCTTTTTCCGCCACAACACCCGTGTCCTTGTCCATATAATCACGGTTGAACTCGACAACAATCTGGACATCCTTATCTTTGTCTTTCTTGGGGACATAGTTCTCGGCCTTGGTTGCCGCTTCTTTTGTCAAATCCAGTTTGTCCAAGGCTGTTATCTTTATGGCGTCGGAGCCCAAATCTCCGGCCTTGACCAACCCGTCACGCACCGCGTCGTTGATGGCCTGGCGTTTTTTATTCGTGTCAACGATAAAGTATGAGTCCGCTCTCTCTTCAGGAGTCATTGCCAAGTAACGCTTTGCTGCAACCTTCGCCAGCGCTTCATCCTTGTCTTCGCCCTTTGCAACCGCGACTTGTGTCATGAAGGGCTTGGCCAGCTCAACGCCTTTTTCTGCGTCTCCACGCGCAAACGCCTGGGCGATTTTTAGGAGCTCCGGCGCTTCACGTTGGCGCTGAACCTCATCAATCTTCACATGATCTATTGAACCGGTTTCCAGCAACTGCGCGAACGGCGTTCCGGCTTCGACTGACTCAATCTGGTATGGGTCGCCCACGACCAAAGTGCGGGCGTTCTCCATGTCCGCACGCTTATAGAAGCGGTCGAAGTCTTTCGATGACACCATTCCCGCCTCATCCATCACATATAAAATCTTCTGGGTTGGCTGGCCGGATTCATCCAGGGCTGGCTTGCGCAATAGGGCATCAGCCAGAGTTATGGTTTCGTTGCAATTCGCGCTCTCAAGCTCACGCTTCGCTTTGCTCGTTGGTGCAACACCTATCACGGTGTAGCCAGCCTGCTGATACTCTTTGACGATTAGCTTCACACTGGTTGTTTTTCCTGCGCCCGACGAACCGACCACGCCTAAATGTCGGTCGCTAGAAGAAAGGGCCAGTTCAACGGCGAACTTTTGACCATCGCTGAACTTGAACCCTTGCGTTCCTTCCTGCGCAGCGATAATCGCGTTTATTCGCGGGTCATCGCCTGGCCGTCGCAGATCCGAATTTCCTGATCTATCAAGACCCTCATCACCATGCAGAACACTTGAATCTTCCCCGGTCTGGTTTGCATCCAGACGCTGTTCGGACAACTCGCGCAAGCTGTTAGCGGAGAGTGTCCCAGTTGCTTCAACGTTATTGACTGGGTTGTCATAGCTTCGTTTGCCATCTTGTAACTCCTTATCGTTAAAAGTGATAACCTCTAGTGGTTCCTGTACTTCCTGAACTGGATAAATAGCCTCTGCTTTTCCTCGTCCCTCCTTTCCTCTGTGTAAAATTTCTGCCTCTGTATAAATGGCCGTTTTGGTGGTGAACTGGGCATCGTTTAAGCCTTCGGCTTTGCCTGCGCACACCAGGCCACCGATCCTTGATTCGATTGCGGCATCAATTTCCGTGGCGGAAACATCGCCCAGGCCAGCGGCCAGGGCTTCAGATTTCAGAGACTGTTCCGAAAAAACGGAATCGCGTTCACTAAGATGGCGAATCGCAGATTTAAGGGCATCCTCCGCCGTTACCTGCGCTACCGGAATGCCAGCGGACTCACGACGCAAAGCACGATCATGGATCGACTGTAAATCCATGTTTTGCTCACGAAATTCGCGGCGCCATGCATAGCGTTGGTCAATCTGGTTGAGCGTGGACTTATTGCCCTTCGTTTTGTTCTGTGCAGCCTGGCGCTCTTTCGCCGAGACCTCTCCCCGGTCTCCACCAATCTCTTTTTTTATGTCCTGGGAGCGTGGAGAAAAGTATTCAATTTGCTCACGAGTGATGCCTGCGATTTCAAAATCAGTACCCTTGCCTTTTTCAAGCTGGTATCCAAGCGCTTTGACCTCGCGAGCAAGCTCCGCTTTGTAAACGGCGTCAGCGGCCATCTTTTTTTCGTTGTTATGACCCCAATCCAGTTTTAGGCCAACCCATTGACCGTCTGCGCGTTGCGTCATGTTTGAAATAATCGCGTGGGTGTGAAGATGAGGAGCTACCCGCCCGTTGGATGAATCGCGGGCATCCTCGTGTACATAAAGTCCAGCCGTCAGATTTCCGCTGAAATCGTTACCTTTACCTCCGCCTTTTCCAATCCTCGCATGCACCATTTCCTGTTCGACGTATTTCATAGCAGCCCTGACGGCTGCCTGATGGGCTTGCACTAGGCGTGGATCTTCTACGGCCATGATGGAGACGCTCTTGGGCGCCGCAATGGTTAATTCTTCTCCCATTCTGCGCGTTTCTGCGGTCTGGCCGCCCCGCGTCGAGATATCTTCGCCCGTGTGCTTAACCGTACCCGAAAGCGCCCCGACCATATCTTCAGCTACGACCTGTCCTTGAAGGCCTTGGGCTTCAGCACCCTTTCCAAACCATTCGCTGGGTGCGCCGCCAGCCATGGAATAGTAGCCGGTGGCCTTTACCTCACCCGACCTGGTCAAGTGCTCTTCATGCTTGCTTTCCATGTAGCTGGCAACCGCTGCCGGTGATCCGGTCAAGTGAGTGTTCCGGATCATGGCGCAACCTCATGATGCTTAAGACCGTCACCATTACTGACGGTCGGAGTGACGGCCTGCGCCGCCTTAGCCGCACGCTGTCTTTTTCGTTTTGCTGTTCTCTTCGCCCTACGCGCCTGTTCTTGTTCCAGTAAGCGTTGTTCGTGTGCTAGCCGTTTACGCTCTTTCGCCTCTTTCCGCTGTAATGCTTCCTGCTGCAAGCGTTCGTGATAACGCAGCGAGGCAACAAATGCGGCCATATCCTTTTCTGATATTTTCTGAACCGGTTTCCCATGCAGATCAAAACGTCGCTGTTTAAGGACGGCGGCCAGCGCATAATCCGGACGCTTCACTTGACTGCAATAATCTTTCAGTAATTTATCAATTGCCGCGTTGATGACCGCTTTTTTATCTTTTCCGTGCGTCCTGCACAGCACTTCGCGCATATCGTCCCGGATGCGGTATTTCAGGGGTAGTATTTCGCCTTGTGTGAATACCGGAAATTGCATGACTTCCGATTTTATCAAACGCCTGAACGCCTTTTTTTCGGAGTGCGGTGGTTCCTCTGTGGTATTAACAATAACAGGTATTTCAGCTATAGAATCAGTCATTGCCGACCTCCTTGTAATCGTCATATGAATACGTTTGCCCGGACGCATAACGTGCAAATTCTTCCGCCACTATGTATTCCAGTGTGAATACGTCGCACTGCTTCCTCTCTGCTGTAAGTTCGGCCAAACGGCACGCAATGGCTTTGGAAATGCGCGGGTTTGCTTGGTATGCCCGCACAATATCTGTGCTGGTTATCGCTCTGCGTTTGTCGTCGTGGTTGGAATGCTGCTGCTCCATGGTTCACCTCGTCGTTTGTTGGTCTCACCAATGTGTGCCAGGCGGAAACAGGCTCGGCACACATATCGGATATCAGTAGGCGGAAAAGGTGGTCCGGCCGGCGGGCTTTACCAGCGGACGCCGGAGCGCAAACCCGCGCCGCTCCAGCGCTGCCTTTACCCATGCGCGCCGTTGAATGGTCCAGGGGTCGGTTTCGTGACGACCCCAGTACCAGCACCAGATGTCGTAGTGCGACTTCTTCTTCTCGTTGCTGCTCACCCTGCTCTCCTGTGTGCCCCTGCTAATAAATTTGCGGGAGCTTCATGGATATGTGCCAGGCGGAAACATACGGAGGTCGAGGATGAGGGAATGCTGCGGGTGACGCTGGCGGGGTCGCTACGCTCCTTTGCCCCGCCGCGTCGTAGCAAGGGAGAACCGGCGGGCTTATGCCCGGACCGACAAACGTGACTTGGCGGAAAATGAGGCAGGGCATCGCGGGAGTGGTTGCGCCAGCACAGAGGGCCGCGCCAGCGGCACGTCGCCATCCCTTAGAGAGCGAAGCGAACAAGGGGTGGGGCTGTGCGTTGCTTTAGCCTACTGAAAGTGGGCGTCTCTCTCATTCATGTGCGCATCACTTGGAATCACCAGCGCGTAATTTGAGTGATTCTGAGTGTGGAATGATTCATTGTGTTTCGTACACGATAAATAATGAGGGA
>Ga0315298_1010248_pt1 | contig 11342 bp, 12 predicted proteins | sample WHS_1_MG_FD_203077 | JGI IMG/M metagenome (GOLD analysis project Ga0315298, IMG submission 203077) | Extremophilic microbial mat communities from Washburn Hot Springs, YNP, Wyoming, USA - WHS_1_MG | ecosystem: Environmental > Aquatic > Thermal springs > Hot (42-90C) | place: USA: Wyoming... | reverse complement strand
TCCCGGGATAATGGGCTTCGACGTAGATCGCGTGCGGGTAGACAGCGCGTATGTTGATCAGGGTGTTGCCTTGTCCGATAACATTGTTATATGCCACCTGGGGAGCGGCGGTCCAGTCCCGGTCGCCGACGAAGCGCTTGAAGTAGTCCGCAAAGGTCAAGTTGATCGGTTCGCCTGAGCCATCGTAATGTCCCCACAGGCGAACGGTCTGGTCGGACATGGCGCCGCTCAATTGCTCGCGCTTTAGCACGACATCACCGTCCGCCTCCGGCCTGATGTGGCCGTAGGGTGAGAAACGGACGCCCAGATCCGGGTGCACGAGGGCGGCGAGCCGCTTCATGTCGCCGTTCTTGATCGCGTCGAAGGCTTCGTGCGCCCGCTTGGCGATGATGCGTTCGGCCTCGGCGCCCGAGAGGCTGGCACCGTCCGGGGCTCTGCGCCAACTGGGGATCAGGGAGCACCCGGAGATGATCAGAGCCACCGCTACAATCAAAACGACCAGTCTTCTCATGGGCAACCTCCTGTGTCAAGCGGCAGTGTTGCCTTCATTATAACTGATCGGCGGGTTTAGCGCGAGCTGCAGTGCGTTCACCCGCGGAGCACTCTGTCCATGTCTGCCCAGAAACTGGGGTGGGCAGTCGACGCTTCCGCGCCGACGTCCGCCCCGATTTCTCGCTCCACACAACAGTCTTCGGGTATGCCGAGCGCCGGGACACTTCGCAGTTCCGGTCGCCCGAGCATTCTCTGTCAGACTCCCGGCGCCGGCTCAAGCGTCGCCGCGATCTCACCGAGCGCCTGCTCCTGGAGCTTCACCTGCGTGTTGTGCAGCTTCCAGTAGACGCCACGCAGGCCGAGCAGCTGTTCGTGCGTGCCTTCCTCGACCACCCGCCCGTCGTCGATGACAATTATCTTGTCGGCGCTGCGGATGGTCGACAGGCGGTGCGCGATGACGAACGAAGTCCGCCCTTTGAGCAGTCGTTTCAAGGCCTCCTGGATCAGTTTCTCGGTCTCCGTGTCGATGCTCGAGGTCGCTTCGTCGAGGATCAGGATGCGCGGGTCGGCAAGGATCGCCCGGGCGAACGCCAGCAACTGGCGCTGGCCGGTTGAGAGAGCCGAGCCGCGTTCTTGCGTGTCCGTCTCGTAGCCGCCGCTGCGGACGATGAAATCGTGGGCATTGGCGGCTTTGGCGGCGGCTTCGATCTCCTCCATCAGCGCGTCGAGCCGACCGTAGCGAATGTTCTCCTTGACGGTGCCGGAGAAGATGAACGTATCCTGCAGGACGATCCCGAGCTGGCTGCGCAGGGACTGCAGCTTAACGTCGCGCAGGTCGTGGCCGTCGATCAGCACGGCGCCGGCCGTCGGGTCGTAGAAGCGCGCCACCAGATTGATGATGGTGCTCTTGCCGGCGCCTGTCGGGCCGACGATGGCGATCGTCTGGCCCGGTTCGGCCGTGAAACTCACGCCGTGCAGGACTTCCTCGCCTTGCTTGTAGGCGAAATGGACGTTGCGGAACTCGACCCGGCCCTCGATGCGCGGAAGCGCAATTGCGTTCGGACGGTCAACCACGAGGGGTTTGGTATCGAGAAACTCGAACACACGCTCGGCCGAAGCCATGGCTGACATGACCTGGCTGTACATACGGCTCAGGGTGCTGAGCGGCCGCCAGAAGCGGTCGAGATAGCTGAGGAAGGCCATGATCATGCCGAGGGTCAAATGGCCGCGCATGTACTCGGAGGCGCCGTAGATGATCATCAGGAACATGCCGCCGGCCGCCAATACGTCGGTGAGGGGCCAGTAGAACAGCTCGATGCGGACCGCTCTCATGTAGGCGTTGAACTGGCGGGTATTGATGCGGTCGAACTTGGCGCTGTTGACGCGCTGGCGCGAAAAGGCCTGGATGACTTGAAGCCCCTGCAGCGTCTCGTTGAGGTGCCCGTTGATGCTCGCCATGGTCTTGCGGGTCCTCAGCCAAGCAGCTTCCATGCGGGGCCGCGCGCTCGCGATGACGACCGCCCAGAATGGTACGATGCCGAAGGCCAGCAGCGTCATCTTCCAGTGCAGCGAGAACATCAGGCCAATGATGCCGACGAGCGTGAAGATCTGTGTTATGACGCTAATCATGCCCGAGTTGACGAGCTCGCCCATCGCATTGACGTCATTGGTGATCCGGGACATGATCTTCCCGGCCGGGCGGCCGTCGTAGAACGAAAACGAAAGCGTCTGAATGTGGTTGAACAAATCGCGGCGCAGGTCGTAAAGGGTGCTCTGGCCCGTATAGTTCATCAGCCTGATTTGCAGGCTGTTCGCGACCCAAGTGGTGATGCGGAAAGCGAGCAGGGCAATGATCGCCGTCCGGAGGGCCGCCCAGTTGCGGCCGACGACGCCGGTATCGAGGGCGAAGCGCATGACGAGCGGCTCGGCGAGGCTGACGCTGGCTGTCAACAGCATCAGCGCGCCGGCGGCGCAGACTGTCTTCAGATACGGTCGGACGTAGCCGAGCATGCGGCGGAAGTAGACATAGTTGAACGGCCGCTTTTCGGCCTCGTCGTCCTCGTCTTCCCACTCTTCCTCAAGATCCTGTTCGTCTGCCATCAGCGGTCACCTCCTGTCGATTGCGAACCGCCCGTGGCCCGAACGTCCGCCTCAGCGATTGCGTCCTGCGCCGCGCCGACCGTCGCCGCAACGACCGCGTTGCGGGCGAACTGGCCATCGAAAATGCGCTTGTAGAGCCCGCCGCGCGCCAGCAGCTCCGCGTGCGTGCCGTATTCGGCGATCTCACCGCCCTGCAGCACGACGACCTTGTCGGCGCTGAGGATGGTCGAGAGGCGCTTGGCAATGATGAGCGTCGTCCGGCCGCGCATGACCTCTTCAAGACCCTCCTGGATGAGGTACTCGGTCTCGGTGTCCACGCTCGCGGTGGCTTCGTCAAGGATGAGGATGCGGGGATCCATGAGCAGAGCCCGCGCGAGGGCGACGCGTTGCTTCTGGCCGCCGGAGAGGCCGACGCCGCGCTCGCCGACGCGCGTCAGGTAGCCCTGCGGCAGTTTGTCGATGAACTCCGCCGCCTGGGCGATCTCGGCCGCGGCGCGGATCTCTTCGTCGCTGGCATCCGGGCGCCCGAAGGCGATGTTGTCGCGGATTGACGTCGAGAAGAGGAAAGTCTCCTGCAGCACGATGCCGATCTGGCGGCGCAGGCTGACCAACTTAACATGACGGATGTCCTGGCCGTCGACCAGGATGCGCCCGGCCGTGGGGTCGTGGAAGCGCGGGATGAGGTTGATGAACGTGCTCTTGCCGGAGCCGGTGCCGCCGATGATCGCCACCGTTTCGCCGGGGGCGATTGTCAGGCTGATGTCATGCAGCACTTCGTCTTTGCCATCAAAGCTGAAGCTGACGTGCTCGAAGCGAATCTCGCCCTTGAGCGGCGGCAGTTCAATCGCCTCCGGCCCGTCGGCGATCTCCGGCGCGGCGTCGAGGATCTCGTGCAGGCGCGGCACTGCCGCGAGCGCCTTCTCCATGTCGTTGACCAGCCAGCCGAGCATCCGCACCGGCCAGATGAGGGCCCACAGGAGCTGCTGGAAGGCGATGAGAGAACCGACGCTGAGCCGGCCCGCGATCACCTCGTAGCCGCCGAAACCGATCAGGATGACGCTCGTCAGCCCGGACAGGAAGTCCATCAGGGGCTGCGCGCGGGCCTCGATGGCGGCGCGCTCGAGGTTCTGGCGGAGGTGTCCGCGGTTGCGGTCGGCGAATTTGCCCATCTCGTACGGCTCGCGGGCAAACGCCTTGACGACGCGCACGCCGGTGATGTTCTCCTGCAGCACTGTCGTCAGCTTGCCCATCTGCTCGCGGACTTTCTCCCATGCCGGGTGAATCCGACGGTCGAAGCGGTAGACCGAGATGAAAAGGAAGGGCAGCGGGATGCAGGACACCAGCGTAAGGCGCCAGTCCATGCTGACCAGGACGATCAGGACGGCGATGAAGACGAGGACGACCTGCAGCATCATCGCCAGGCCGAACCCCACGAAGTTTTGGATGCTGTCGACATCGCCCGTCAGACGCGACATCACCTGACCGGTTTGCATGCGCGCGAAAAAGCGCGGCGACAGTTCCTGTATGTGATCATGGAGGCGCTTGCGGAGGGACCAGATGATCTTCTGACCGGTCCGCTCAGAGGTCACCCACTGCGCGAAGTTGAACGTCGCGCGGACGACGTTGACCGCGACGATGAGGAGACCCAACGCGAGCACCAGCCGCAGACTGCGCGCCGGCAGGGCCCGGTCGACGATCTGACGGACGATCATCGCCGGCATCATTTCGAGTGCAGTGCCGCCGGCGCTGAGCAGGAACACCAGCAAAAGCGACGGCCAGTAGGGCAGCATCAGATTCAGGAGGCGGCGGAAGTTGACCCAGTGCGAGGGTTTCGAAGCTCCGGCGGCATCAGGCGAACTGCCGGTTTTGGACAAGATGTCTCACCTCTCAACGTGGTGGCAGACACGAAAAGACCGCAGGGCAGCACCCAGCGGTCTTCTGCGCGCGAGGCGGCAAAAGATCAGGCAACCGCTGTGGTGGCTTGCCGTGGAACCATAAGCATGGCCATCGCACCGAAGGGGAAGCTGAAGTCAAAGCGGATCACGGCTGCCACCTCCCAGTTAAAGTTCGGAAATCTATACATACGATACCCTGTCGGTCGGCGGTTTGTCAAGAGGTAACTGCCCTGGCGATCAGCGCCAGAGGCGGCGGTCTGTCCGTCCGGCCAGAACATAAGCCTGCCGGCCCGATTGGCGCCGCTGCTCAGTCGGCGCGATCAGTCCGGCGTCGAGCAATCTCTTGATCTGATAGTTGGCGGTCGAGCGCTTGAGGTGCAGTTGCAATGCTATTTCGGCTGCGCTGATCGGGCCGTGCTGCGCCACCAGTTCGTACACGGCGCGCTGTGTCTTCCGCATTCCCGCAACCTCCTGGCTCAACAGCGTATGGTTGTAGAACGTCACCTTGAACGATGTTCGCTGGTCATCGAACTGTGGCGGTTCGAGATGCGCCAGGCGCAAGGATCGCAACATCGCCCGGATGCCCGAGCCGCGGTTCTCCATCGGGCCGAGATCCTCCAGGAACCTTACCAGCAAGGGGTTGCGCGCGCTCTCGCCGCCGCGGACATACGCGCCACCGTGGAGCCCGGCCGGCCTGTAGTAACAAGGCTTCTGTTGCGCGTCGACCTCGGGCACTTCGACCTCGGGCACTTCGACGACCAGTACGACCTTGCCCTCGAGATCGAAGGAGCGCATGCGCACTCTGAGGGGCGGTTCCATTTCCGCTGCCCGGTTGGCGATGTCGCGCTGAAGCTCATCGAGGTTACCCACTCCCACGGGTTCCAGCGTATCGTTGTCGATGCCGAAGATGATCAGGCCTCCGCCCGGCCGGTTGGCGAAAGACGAAAGCGTTTCGAAGATGCGGGGAGTTCCGCCGACGGCCTTCTTGACTTCGATGTCGTCAAGTTCGCTCTCCCGCCGTTTGAGGTCTTGAAGCAGCGATTGCAGCTCAGTGACAGTCAACATGCCGACCACGTCCTCACAAAAAACTTTCCAAACAGAGCATATTTTACAAAGATGAGAGCGGGCTCGCCTGTCCCGCCGGAGCGGATGACATCGTCGGCAGGATAAAGCCGGCGCGCCGCGAAGGCTCTCTCCGGAGGGATGCGGAGTGGCGACCAGGGCGAGGATCGAAGTCAAGAACGAGACTGGGCTCCACGCTAGACCGGCGGCACTCTTCGCTGAGACGGCCAAGCGATTTAGCTCAAACATTGCGGTCTTCCACGGAGAGAAGAAGGCGAACGCGAAGAGCATTACGTCGCTCCTCTTGCTTGGGATCAACAAAGGCGCGTCGATCGAGATCGAGGCCGACGGACCGGATGAAGCGGAGGCTATCAAGGTCCTGCAGGGACTCATCGACAGTCTGAGCGGTCGGTAGGTGGCCGCTGCAGAAGGCTTCCCTCCACTAGATCTTCAGCCTGACACGCGAAACTGCCTTGCGCCGCAGGAACGCCGGTCGCCGCTCTGCGCGGTGAAAGCGGCGCGCGGGCCGCGCCGAAAGTCCGGATGCGGGCATACTAACGCCGAAGCCCGAGAGAGGAGGACGGCTGATGCCCAGCAGGAACATCGAGGAGGAAATCCGGGACTTTCGCATAAGACAGAAGTATAACCCCGTGGCGACCGAGAAGGTCGAGGGGACTTTGCGCATCACCAAGGTGCGGCGGATCATCGACTGGCCGCCCCAGCGATTCAAGTTCACGCTCAAAAACGGCTAGGAGGCCGCTGCAGAAAGCTTCACTCCACGGGAGCTGCGGCCCGACATCAGCAAATCAACCGAAAGGAAGTCGGGCCCAGCTCCAGTTCTGTTGAGCCTTTCTGCAGCGGCCTGGACAGGGGAAAGGGTTTTGCAGCAGACTCCTAGGGAGGGAAGTGAAGCCATGGAGCGCGGCGCGGACGTGATGAGCGACATCGCGGAAGCCTGTAAGCACTACCGGCCCACTTATATCCCGGGCTACGCGGGACCCGACGACGAGGACGACCGGCCGAGTTGTGAGACTTGCGAGTACTGGGGCAACGGCAAGTGCGGCCTCTATAAACGCGCGTTGGCCGGGAGGAAGCCCGGCCGAACGCAAGGTTGACTCATGTCGTCTTTGTTGTTTGTCCGGTCGTTCGCCAGGGACACACGAGTCGCTCGAGCCGATCGAGCGCCCGGAACAGTCCCAACCCCAGCAGCGCCAGCCCGACGATCCCGGCGAACATCTCCGGGTACATGAAGCGCATCCAGCGGTCCATGATGTAGTAGCCGATGCCCCAGCGCGTACCGTAGTTCTCGGCGAAGAACAACACCGCGAGCGCCGTTCCGGTGCCGACGCGAACGGAGCCGAAGATGCCCGGCAGGGCATACGGGATGTAAAGATAGCGAAACTGCTGCCACGGCGTGGGCGCCAGAGAGTCGAGGGAGAACACGTACTGCCGCTCGATGCCGCGGACGGCGTCGCGCGAGGCCACGAGGACCTGGAAGAAGAGGATCAGGAACATCAGGAGAAGCTTCGAGCCCTCGCCCAGCCCGAGGACGACGAGCAAAAGGGGCAGCAGTGCCACCTTCGGAATCGGGTAGAGCAAATAGGCCAGCGGCGAGAAGATCCGGTCGCAGCGCGGATTGGTGCCCATCAGGATGCCGAGCGGCGCGCCGGCCGCAACGGCCAGCGCTACCCCTGCCAAGGCGCGCAGCAGACTGGCCAGCATGTGCCGCAACAAGGTCGGCCAGAAATGGGCGGCGAATGCCGCTGCGACCTGCCATGGCCAGGGGAGCAGGCGCGGCCCGATGGCAGCGCTGAGCGCGAGCCAGAGCACCAGGAGCGAGGTTAGCCCGAGCAAGGGACGGGAACGCGCCTGCCGCTCGGTCGGCCGTTTGTCAAGCTTCACCGTCGGCACCTCCCAACGCGAGCCGCAGCGTGCGGCAGGCTTCATGAAAGGCCGGGTCGGCGCGGTCGGCGATCTCGGGCAGACGCAACTCGGCAGCGATGCGGCCCGGATCCGGCGAGAGCACGATCACGCGCTGTCCGAGGTAGGCCGCTTCCTCAATGCTGTGCGTGACGATCACCACTGTCAGGTGGCGGCGTTGCCAGACGAGGCGCAAGGTGTCCTGCAACCGCTCGCGGGCGATCGCGTCGAGGGCCGAGAACGGTTCGTCCATCAGCAAGACTTCCGGGTTGACGGCGAGCGCCCGCGCGATCGCCACCCGCTGCCGCTGGCCGCCGCTGAGTTGGCTCGGATAGCGACCGGCGCAGTCCCCCAGGGCAAGCTCGGACAGCAGCGCCCGGGCTGTCGTCAAGGCGGCGCGCCGGGGCACACCTCGCAAGAGCTGAGGCAGGGCCACGTTGAACTCGGCGGTCAGCCATGGAAAGAGGCCATAATCCTGCAGGATTATGGCCAGCTTTTGTCTTTGCGTCTGGACGGGTCGACCGTCGTAAGACACTGATCCGCAGACCGGCACGAGCAGGCCGGCCATGAGGTAGAGCAGCGTGCTCTTGCCCGCGCCGGACGGCCCGATGATGGCGACGCGCTCACCGGGCTCTATGGCGAGATCGATGTCTGCGAGCACGCGGCGCTCACCGTATGCCATGCTGACCGAGCGCAGGGTGATCATGTCAGCGGGTGAACGCCTCCGTAACGAGCTGTTCGTAGGTTAGGTTCTGTTTCAAGGAATTGTGGTCCTTCATCCATGCGATGATCTGTTCGACTTCCTCGCGCGTGGGCAGGCAGTGCGGGCGGAATGTCTGCGGCTTGAGGGCGTCTTTCACCTGCGGCGGAAATTGCCCCTCATTGATGATGACATCCTTGTAAGCTGCCCAGTTGGTGTTCAGCTCGGCTACCGCGCGGTCGTAGGCCCGATAGAAGGCCGTGAGCGCACTCTTCTTGTCCTTGAGCGCGGCGTCGGTGAAGACCAGCGCACCGGCGGTGGCGGGGGAATTGTTGGTGTCGGCCAGCACTTTCGCTCCCTGGAGCACCGCGACGGTCGCCATCGGTTCGGGCAGGCAGGCGAGCTGCGTCTGGCCGGCCGCGAGCGCGGCGAGGCGCGCCGGAATTTGCGGGATGGAGACCAGCTCGTATGTATCGATGGGCAGGCCGTTTTGCTGCAAGAACCGCTCCGTCTCATACTGGACGACGCTGTTGGCGATCAATCCGGTGGTGATGCCCTTTTTCCCTTTGAGGTCGGCCAGCGAGGCGAAGCCTGACTTTGGCGACGCGAGCAGGAGGAACCGCCCGTCGGTGGACGAGGTGACTTTCACCGGGAAGCCGTTGTCGACCTCGGTCACGGCGTTGATGAGGTCGGTCACGGTGCCGTCAATCTGCCCCGCCTGGAGGGCGCTCTCGCGGTCGGTCTGGCTCTGGAAGGGGATGAGTTCGACGTTGATCCCCTCCGCCTCAAAGTAGCCATTGTGCTTGGCGATGATCAGCGGGAGCGAGTTGACCGCCGGCATGGTGCCCACTTTGATTGTCTCCGGCGCCTTCTTGGCGCAGCCGGCTCCGACCGCGATGAGACCTGCCGCGAGGACGCCGAGGGTGATCAGGGCAATGAGACGTTTCACAGCGAAGACTCCTTTCCGTGAAGCAGAGCGAATGGATCGGACGAAACGGTCGGGCGAATGGACTCCAGGCGATCTATATGTGGAGGACGGGCCGCTCAGTTCGCCGACTTGGCCAACGCGAGCTGTCCGAACAGACGATCGGGAAGTTCATGCAGGACAGCCTTTTCGGGCAGCGGCGGCAACGGCTCGAGGGCGCGGCGCGCTTTGGCAACATAGGCGTCGAGGATCCGCTTCGCCCGTTCGATGCCTCCGCGCTCGCGCACTTTTGCGATGATGCCCGTCGCCGCCGCTTGGGCCTGCCCTTCGGTCAGCTCGCGCAAGGTTGGGTCATCGCGCGACAGGGCCAACAGGAGCGGCAGCGTGTAGACGCCGGAGAGGAGGTCTTGGCCAACCGGTTTGCCGATTACGCGGCTGTCGGCCGCGTAATCCAGCAAGTCGTCGTGGATCTGGAATGCCATGCCGAGAAAGAGGCCGTAGCGGATGAGCGCTTTGACGACCCGTTCGTCCGCTTCGTTCTGCTTGGCGCCGGCGGCGGCGCTGATGGCGAACAGGGCGGCCGTTTTGCCGCGGATGCTGCGCAAGTAGTCGAGCGTCGAGCGGAACTTGAACCGGCCGGCGTATTGGCCGACCTCGCCCTCACAGATGCGGACCATGGCGCGGGCCAGCTGCGGCATTTCGCCGTCGGCCTTCGCCTGCGTTAGCAAGAGCAAGGCCTTGCTGAGCAGGAAATCGCCCGCGAAGACGGCGATTTCCTTGCCATAGCGCGCCTGCGCGGTCGGCTGGCCCCGCCGGGTCGGTGATTCGTCAATGATGTCGTCGTGGACGAGCGTTGCCATATGAAGCAGTTCTATGGCAGCGGCGATCTTCAGCACTTCCGGGTCGCGCACGCTGCCGAACGCGCTGCCCAGCAGCACGAGGGCCGGGCGCAGCCGCTTGCCGCCGGAAGCGGCCAAGTCAGCGCCGACCTGACTCAGTATCGGCTGGCGCGAGCCCACGGCCACGCGCAGGAGTTGCTCCACCTCATTCAGTTCGGCATCGATGCGGGGCAGTTGCCAGAGGGCCATGGATCTCACCCCTGTTCTTTCAGCTCTTCACGAAGGCGGCAAGCCTGTCCGTCATCGCGATTTGACCAGTGCGCGCCAGCGCGCGCAAGAGCAGGCCGGTGGTCAGGCCGACGATCATCCCGGTGGCCGCGGCGCTGATCACCAACACCGGCAGATAATAGACAATGGCGATGGTGTGCGTCAAGAGACCGGCTACCAGCAGTTGGCCGAAGTTGTGCGCGAGGGCGCCGATCACGCTGACCGCCGGCAGGCTGAGGTACTTGCCGGCGCGATAGACCAGCGGGCACATGGCGGCCCAAGCGAGGAGGCCGCCGGTGAGGCTGAACAGGAACGCGCTGAAGCCGCCGCCGAGGGCCGCCGACAGCGCGACGCGGACGACGACGATCGTCAGAACCTCCGGCCACGGGAGGATGAACAGCGCGCTCAGCGTGACGATGTTGGCCAGGCCCAACTTGACGCCCGGGGCGAGGCCGGGCAGCAGCGCCGCCAAGGGAATGAAACTCTCGACGACTGACAGGACCAAAGCCAGCGCGACGAGAATGGCGATCATGACCAGGCGCTTGGCAGCGCTCATTGTGCTCCTCCTCCCATAAGCGATACGGGCTTGTGGCTGTCACTGCGGTGGTCACTTTGCCGCCGCGGTGCCGGTCAGCGGATGATGCTGTCGACATCGCCCTTTCCGCCGGCGATGCGGATCACCAGCCGGTGCGGGAGACAGATGATCGACTGGCCCGGGTGGCTGATCCAACCCTGGTGAACGTCGATCTGTTCCGGGCAATTCGCTTCAATTACGCGAATGCGGCCGGGCTCTGCGCGCACGATGTTGTATCCGCGCCCGTCCGGCGTAGTGAGCGTGAACTGCAGCGGTTCCTTGAGCTGGTCCAGCTTGATCTCCCGGATCATCTGGCCGTTCAGGGAGATGATCGCCGTCTCGCCGCGTCGCCGCTCGAGCGCCGCCCGGACCGGCAGCCAGGCCAGCACGAGTGCGAGCAAGGCGACGATGAGTACCTTGTCACCGCGCCGCATAGTGATAGTCCCCGCTCGTGAGCTCGAACCGGCCTTCGAGGCCCGGCGTGAGCCAGACTGCGTGATCTTTGGTGATTACGATCGCATCGAGGCCGAGCGCAGCGAGCATGGCCATTCCCCGTTCGCGACCGAGG
>Ga0315298_1010245_pt1 | contig 11344 bp, 7 predicted proteins | sample WHS_1_MG_FD_203077 | JGI IMG/M metagenome (GOLD analysis project Ga0315298, IMG submission 203077) | Extremophilic microbial mat communities from Washburn Hot Springs, YNP, Wyoming, USA - WHS_1_MG | ecosystem: Environmental > Aquatic > Thermal springs > Hot (42-90C) | place: USA: Wyoming... | reverse complement strand
ATTCCTCAGCGGGCAATGTCGTCTTAAGCGCATCAGCCGTGGCATACTCGTTACGCTGATGATAAGTACCAATCTCCCCAATAAAGTTTTCTTCTTTCACATATGTGACGGTTTCAAGATCACGCATTGTTACCGCACCCCTGGTTCCGACAATAGTTAAATCCAACAGGAACGGGCCTTCTCCAGCAACTGATATCACACCTGTCCGACCTCCGTTGAACTGAACAAGAGCAGAGTTAAAGATGTCCACTCTGTGCTCTCTGTTGTCGGCTACTGCCACCACTCTTTCAACTCTTGCTTCGGTCAGGTGAAGGACAAGGTCAACAAGATGGCTGCCACTATCCACTAGAGCCCCTCCTTCTGAAATTTCAGGATCCAGCCGCCAACCACTTGCTAGTTTGTGCCAGTGAATACCAAGCATAGCGTTAAAATATACTATGTCACCAAGATCACCTCTTTTCACTAGACTTCTTACATATTTTACAGGGCCTCTCAGTGGGTACTGGTAAGAAACCATCAGGACACGCTTTGCACTCTTTGCTAACGATATTAGTTGATTTGCTTCTTCGGAAGATACCACTAGAGGCTTTTCTGCCAGGACATGAAGCCCATGCTCCAGGGATGCCTTAATTTGACCGAAGTGAAATTTATGAGGTGTAAGTATTAAAATGGCATCCAGCTTCTCTGATTTCAGTAAATCCATGTGATCCGTATACAACCTCACGGAACTCCTTTGACCCTCTGGAAGTCGCTGAACAGCATTTAACATATTCTCTTTGTTGACATCGCACAGAGCAATGATTTCAGCTCGACTGTCTGATTTTAAGTAATCAAGATGCCATGTGCTTGCCAGCCCACAGCCAATCAGTCCAATTTTAATTCTTGTTTCATTCAAGTGCTAAACCTCGATATTTTATTTTTAACAAAAAGTTAAATAATATTTATCGAAAGACTCATATCTTTTTCGTTATCACCATTTCTTACAAACTCGTTTCTAAGGATGAACCTGCAGCTACCATTATCGATAATTCCACTTAATAGTCAGTTTGTTGAAGTCCAGGATCATAGCTCTTGTTTTGTACTCAATTCGAATAACGCCGCTGTTGAATTTAGAACGGAGAAATCTTCCTTTATAGTAGCCATAGGTACTGAGGTTAACGTATTTGCCGTTCACTTGACGTGTCTCTGGATAAACGAAATCAAGCTCAGTTCCTTCGAGTGTTGAATATTGGACAGCTGGATTTCCATGCCTTTGAGAAAATTTTGGTATTCGAAACGAAAGTAGGTCGCGGAATCTGTAAAACGAACCAATTTCTTTCTTTGATCTGACTTCTAAAACCAGTCCGTTTTCAAGATGGTAACTACGCAATCTCTTGTAAAATCCTTCATTGACCCAATTAAATGAGCGCAACGGGTACCATCCAATGTAAACATCTCCAGACCTGGCAATGATCCAGCCCGAGGGATCCTGAAAGAGCGTGTCAAGGGTTCCAGGAAAAAATCCGTCTATATGGTCAGTATTGGTACCCTTACGAATTTTGTACAGCACAATCAGGGTGTTCTTATGCTGGAATGTTCTCTCATATGGAGAGCTTCCTGTCCACTTTTCGGGATTTGTGTAGGTGGTCTTTGACGACGTCACCGACGAAATCATAGTCTCGGTCTCCTCAGGAAAAAACATTCCGAGTTCCAGCGATGACCAGTAAGGATGGATACTAAAAATGGTTGTATATGGTCTCCCAGTTGTCAAAAACAATCCCCAGGTATGCTGTTGAATTGGCTGGAGGATTCCACCTTGCAGAGACCCAAGGGCATAATCATGCGTAATGTAATCATACTTATAAACTTTCGGATTGCGCAACGGTGCATAGCGAATGATGTTCCTTACTCTCTTTATTTCTGTATGAACGTATGGTTTGCTTCTATCGTGCGCTATATCGTAAATAATCTCTGGTGGTCGGTACGATGACAGGGCTGCGACTGTAATCCAGCCGGACAATATAGGGACGCCCTGCCCGAAATATAGATATGCAAATGCATTGACATTAGTCTTCTCTGGCTCATATACTCCAGGTTCGTAGACGCGGCTAAATCCGCCGACATACTGTCCATCAAGGCTCTCAACTGCAAACTCCGACAGTAAATAATCTGCCATCATTTTCCCCAACTTCTTAATAACGGCATCCCTTGAAAATTGAGCCAGTAAAAGCATCGAGTTAAAGTACTCAGGGAAGTAGTCAGGACTATCAAATTCGCCTGATCCAATTCGAGTTGTTTCCTTCATCCAGCTCAGCAAAAAACTCTTTGCTTCATCCCTGTTTTCTTTTGAACTTTTCCCATTAAACCATTCCTTGCCAGACATATCTGGCCATTCTTCGGACGCCAAGAACAATGCTGAGTAGTACTGAACCCAGTGATTTTCGGTATCCCCTCTATATGGGGTGTAGGATTTCCAGGCTTCTTTAACGCCCTCTCTGACGTCTCTGCTCATCCTGCCCTGTCCGTGAAGATACATAGTCATTACAGCTATCATCCAGAACATGTCCCCTGAAGGGTGTCTAAGGAGGCTTAAGGCATTTTTGTCTGCAGTCTCAACGTCGATGCCACGAGCGTATTTTGCAGCGCAGGCATAGTAGTCCGGGGCCTTCATCGTGTCATAATGAGATAAGAAAAAGTTAGCTCTCCGATCGAACCCTTCATAAGTTGTATCGCTCTGATAGAATGCAGAATTAGCATTTGCACAAAGACAAACAACTTGCAAGAAAACAGTCACATAGAAAAATCTCATCTTAAATCCAGCTCAGTTGAATATGCAGCGCAATTACGAAAGAGCAATAGGCTGATTTCTAGTTCACTCCATTTATAATGATTAATACACATTAATCAACTCGTACTTTTCTTCACTACCTCTGAACTCGTCCTGAAGTATTACCAGCCTTCAGTTCCTGGACTTCGGATAAAGTGACATAATTGAAATCGCCAGGGATAGTGTGTTTTAAACAGGATGCAGCAACTGCGAAGTCGAGCGCTTCTTGAGGCGATTGCTTCATTAGAATACTATAAATAAGCCCCGCAGCAAAGGAATCCCCTGTTCCAACTCTATCGACAACGGTAACTTTATATTTGTTGCTCGCGTACATTTTTGCTCCATCAAATAGAGCTCCAGACCAATTGTTTTCCGATGCAGACAAACTCTCTCTTAAAGTAATCGCAATGAATTTGAAATCAAATTTTTTGGAAATCTCACGGACAAGCGGGAGGTAGTTTTCGGAGGACACCTCTCCCTTGAGAAAATTCGGACCTCTTGCCTCTGTTTGGAAGATAAGTCCAATATCTTCCTCATTTGAAATTAAAACATCAACATAGTCAAGGAGTGAATAAATGACCGATCTAGCTTTATCAAGAGACCATAGTTTTTTACGGTAGTTTAAATCAAAACTAACTGTAATGTTGTTCTTCTTTGCAGTGGTCAGTGCCTCCAGGCATACCTCAGCAACATTATCACCCAATGCAGGTGTTATACCGCTCAAATGAAACCACGAAGCGTCTCCAAGAACCTTTTGCCAGTTTATCATGCCTTTTTCAATTTGTGAAATCGATGAGTTCGCCCTGTCGTAAATCACTCTTGAGGGCCTTTGCGAGACTCCCGGTTCCAGGAAATAAATTCCTATTCTTGCTCCGCCCCTAACCACATAACTCGTGTCAACTCTGTGTTTCCTTAATTCACGCAAAGCTAGTTCAGCAATTTCATTTTCAGGGAGGCATGTAACGTAACACGAACTAAATCCAAAATTAGCAATCGATACAGCAACGTTAGCCTCAGCTCCACCAAAATGAATATCAAAAGTTGAAGCTTGAGAAATCCTTTCGTAGTTGCGTGTAGAAAGGCGCAGCAACAATTCTCCAAATGTGACCACTTTTGGTCCTGTCATTTAAACTTTCTCCCCTCTATTTGTAACTGACAGACAGCCCTCTACAAGCCTTCTTGCCCTTTCAGAGATGACGTTCCAGCGTCTATCTTGAATCGCCTCCTTATCCAGTAAATCGCTCCCGATTGCAACAACTGAAGCACCCGATCTTATCCAATCTGCAGCATTATCGATCGTCACCCCGCCTGTAGGCATTAGACGAATATCCGGCATTGGTCCTTTCAATCCTCTTATGAATTCAGTTCCCAATACCGAGGCGGGAAAAATCTTTACAATGTCTGCACCTGAGTTCCACGCTTTGTAAATTTCCGTTGGACTAAACGCTCCCGGAATCGTCACTACTCCAGCTTCTGTCCCGATCTGCAGCATTCTCGGATCAAACACAGGACTTACAACAAACTGCACACCCGCTTTAATTACTTCCCTTGCCTGCACTTCTGTAAGTACTGTACCTGCTCCAATTAAAACATCTTTGTCAATTGAATGTTTCAAATAATCAATTACTGAGACAGCATTAGGAACTGTCATGGTTATTTCAATGCACTTTATTCCTCCTTGAGAAATAGCTTCGATAACACTCAGAGCATCATCTGAATTTGACATCCTGATAACCGCAACAACTTTCGAAGACAATATGGTGGACAACACTTCCTGTCGGGTAAGTTTATTCATGACTTCATGCCTTTTTAATTGTCGACAAATGTTAACCTGGAAGTCATTTAATGAAGAAAGTGGGTGGACTCTCGTTGTTTGCAAGGCGGTAAATAAGAAGAGCGAGCTCTACTGCATGATAGTCTCCCCACATTGAGGCTTCTCCCGATGTAAGTTTATCCCAGCCTGCAGGTCTGTGATAGACAGAATGCAATATCAGTCCCTGGTGATCTAAATTTGTGGAAAGATACGGCTCCGAAAAGACATTACGTGCTACAGTCAATCCAGCCCTCAAATACATTTCCCCTTCATCAGTTTGCTCCTTTTGAACCAGGTAATTCCCCAAACGGATAAATCCTTGAGCAGCAATCACCGCTGCTGAGCTATCTACAGGTTCATATTTGTTCAGTGGGTCGGCTGGAAGATCAAGGTAATCCTTTATATTGTAAAGGCCAGGAGCACCCGTGTCCCAGTATGGAATTCCGTCGGCAGGAGTGTTATTTATGTAAAAATCCGCAGTTGCTTTCGCAACATTGAGAAAGCGAGCAATTACGGCATCTTTTTCTCCAATCGGTCGGAACTCCGATTCTTCGACATTTTCCAGAAATTCCAACTGCTCAGCAAACCCACAGAGTGCCCATGCCAATCCTCTTGTCCAAGTGGAGTATGGAGAATACCCCTGCTGTGTGCTCGGGCACCTGAATTTTCCTGTATCAACATTAAAAATTGCTTCTTGGGCTACTCTTCCACGAACATCATATGCATCTCGCCCCTCTCCAAAATAAATGTTATAACGAGCAGTTGTTTCGGCATGGATCAGCAACCTATGGAACAAGCTGATCTTTTGATTGTCCTCTAACAACAGTGGTTGACCAAGCTGATGGGCGACAGCCAGTGAACGAAGGGATCGGATTGTATCTATGAATAGCGAATGCCGACCGCAGAAAGAATATATATATCCTGAGCCATTGCAAAGGTGCATCCACCTGGCAGCCTGGATAGCTCCACTTACCTTGAGCGCCTGCTTGTATAATTGGTCTTCCATCTCATCGTGGCCAATCTTGTTTTCATGCATCAACCTGAGCAAGTTGCCATAGGTGCTGATGACAATAAAGCCATGGTCATGAACTCCAAAATGAGTTAAGTGAGCCGGAATAAAATCTTTAATGCCCTTCTTTGCCTCTTCCAACAAACTTCTATCACCTGTAAAATCAAAGAGAAGTAACGGAATGCCGAAAAAAAATCCTGATGTCCAATCGGTCCAGCTCCTCGTCGTATAAACGCCGTCTCTTGTAATGACAGGAGATCCCTGTCTCATATCCCATGTCTTCAAAAGAAGTTGAATTTTGGAGGCGGAAAGATCAACTAAATTCCTGACTTGCCTGTTCAGGTCACGGAACCCAAGCTTATAGTCAATCTTAATCAATGCAATCTATAGTCTTTGTATGTGGAACCCACCATCAATGTTAAATATCTGACCGGTCGAGTATCGAAAATGACCTGATAGAATCGAGCTTACAACCAAACCTACATCTTCTGGTGTCCCCCATCTCATCTGAGGTACGACACCCTGTGATATCAATAAATCGTATTTGTCTTTAACCTTACGCGTCATATCGGTCTCAATGATTCCAGGCCTCAACTCAAAAACCTGGATGTTGTGTTTTGCCAACCTTGCCGCCCAAAGCTGTGACATAATAGACAACCCCGCTTTTGAAATGCAATATTCGCCTCTATCAGTGGAAACGGTGTTGGCAGAAATCGATGAGACAAACATAACTGTATATCCTGACGGCAGTAGCGGCTTTATCTTTTCTGATAACCAGTAGTTTACGACCTGCTGCGTCAAAAAGAATGGAGCCTCCAGGTTAACTCTGATAACATCTGAAAATGATTTCACCGTGACCATGGTAATGTCGTTCCTGACCTTTGGAGCAACCCCCGCATTATTGATAAGAGCATCGATTCTACCAAATCTCCTAATAGTCTCATTGAAAAGGTAATTCCGCCCTTTAACTGATGCTATGTTCGCCCGAACTCTTTCAAATCGCTGAGTTTCTGACTTCCGATGCTCCTCGCAAATGTCAACTGTCTCAGTAGCTGACTGTTTATCACGAGCATAATTAATTACAACAGAACATCCAATATCAGCACATGCAATGGCTATCCCGCGGCCGATCCCCCTTCCCGCACCAGTGACTAGAACAGTTGGTGAACCGACAAGAGATTTATCCATTAAAGTTAGGAAAGCTTGTTATGTAAATCATTTTGTCTCCCCACAGCTTCGCCACCTCAGTTACAACGAACACTGATAAGTCCGCGGCTGCCCACTAAAATGGCTTTTTCAACAGCTCTTTTAAACTAGAAGAGGCAGCCCTGAGTTCGGTCTATCTGTATTGCTAAAATCCAGCCAAAATGTAATGACACGACTAACTTTATATCTAAAAAGGATCGCACCAGGACATTGAAAAAGATCAGCCCTGTCAGTGCAGGCGGTATGTTTCCCGGGTGAGTATATCATCTTTAATTCACTAATGAAACGTTGTTTCATATGTGAATATATCGAAGTGCTAAGTTATTGTCAAGACCCCCTAGTCAATTAAAATTTCCCACGCATTGACTCATAAAGAAAGTAACTTTGGTGTGAAGGAGAAAATGCAGATTGCGAGCACCATCAGCGCATTGACTCATAAAAAAGGTAACTTTAGAGGAGTCGGAAATGAGTCGCTGCCCCATAATTTAGGTAACCGAAATAGGAGAATGCTAAATTATGGGAAAGCAAGCTAGACAAGAGTATCTGCGCATTGACTCATAAAAAAGGTAACTTTAGAGGAGAAACCTTGACTCTAACGCAAATGCGGTGAAAAGAGATTCAATTGGTTGCTGGTAATGATAGGATCTCCCCTGCTAAACTGAGTGTCAAAGAAAAGAAACAGAGGAGTTGGAAATAAGTCGTTGCCTCATAATGTCATCCTAGTTTTATTGTGAATCTTATCTCTACACGAGGTTTCATTGTAAATCGTGGTCGAACCAACTAATTTTGTGATGTTCATAGAGCCGACAATAATGTGGTTGGCTCCGCAGTTGACTCGACCTATGATGAGACTTCAACGTAATTTCTCTCGAAAAAGGGTTGAGTCAATCGAGAAAATTTGCCATGTTTTTGGCGATATGGAAGGGGATGGCATGCGCACCTGGATGTTCTCAAAAAGGAGGCGATTTATGAAATCGAACGCAACTATTGTTCTCTTAGCCAGGTATAGCCTCATGTCAATCTTAATTGCTCTTGCACCACAAAAGCTGAGTGCACAAAATAACTCCTGGGTTCAAACGAACGGCCCTTATGGTGCAGGAGTCAATTCAATCCTTATCGACTCAACCGGCTCATTATTGGCGGGCACTGACGGAGGTCTATATCAATCCACTGACAATGGGTTACACTGGGTCTGCATCGGATTTCCTGATTCTAATGTCACTGGCCTGGTTGCTACAAAGGAAGGAAAAATATTTGCAATTGCTAACAGAGCCTGTTATTTCAGCTATAATGCCGTGAGCTGGAATAAATTGAACATCCCTAGTAGCCCGGGGACATGGTATGGACAATCAATCGCTATTGCATTGGGTCACCAAGATGAAATCTATTTACTTTGCTATTATCAGGACACTACCTTTTTCACCTATGTCCTTCTGCGGTCTACGGACAATGGGAACACCTGGGCTGATCTGGGCCTCAGAGATAAGTTTGCTGGTCCTTCCCTCACGGTTGATAAGAACGGAAACATCTACGTCGGATCAGAGGGTCCTGGATATGTATTCCGTTCGACCAATAATGGGGCTACCTGGTCATATCTAAATTTCACTGGCCGCATCTACTGCCTGGCAGTCGATTCTATGAGCAACGTCTTCGTCGGCTCGGATACAGGTATATACGTGTCAACCGATAATTGTAATAGTTGGAACTTATCAGGTCTTAAAAATTCTATTTTTTTGTCCTTATACGTTGCTCCCTCTGGCACGATCTTCGCCAGTGCAATATATCCAGAAAAAAGAGTCTATTACTCGACTGATGATGGAGACACATGGGTCCCGACAAAATTTACATTCCAGACATCATGTTTTGCCTCAGGATCTAATGGAGACATCTTTGCAGGTACGAGCTACGACGGCGTGTTTAGATCAACTGATAATGGAATAAGTTGGACTCAAGCCAGTACCGGAATGGTAACGAATACGATTGTGACTTCGTTTGCTGTAGCGCAGAATAATTCACTCTTTGCTGGGGTTGCTGGAAACGGGTCGGGATTATGGAAAACGACCAACCAGGGTGAAACCTGGAGCCGTATAGCATTTACAGATACTTCAGCTTCAGTATTCACCGATAGTGCACGCCGAATTTACACGTGCACTAATTATGGTGTTTACATGTCGGCAGATGGAGGAAGCACGTGGGAGAAGATCTATACTGGCGCTGCTAATTGCGGCACTGTCGACCCAGACGGTAGAATATTTTTGGGATCGGGCAATTTTGCGATTTGCCGCTCGACAGACGGAGGTAAGACATGGACACCGCTGCAGACATCCTTGCAAGGGAAAGGAGACGTCCACTCAATTGCAATTTGTCGCGATACCTCAGTAGTCGCCGCCACTACGGGAGGATTAATACGCTCCACCGATCACGGAGATACATGGACAACGGTCGTACCTGCCGCTGAAATGAACTGTCTTCTTGTTGATGAACAGGGGACGGTGTTTGCTGCCCCTAGGAGCCTGCCAGTTATGCGGTCAACTGACAATGGGGAAACCTGGTCTAAAGTTCAAGGCGATCTGAGTCCGTCAGAGGTGAAATCGCTCGCTGTAAATTCAGCCGGATGGCTGTTTGCAGGAACATGCGAAGGCATTATTATTACAGGCTCTGAAAATGGGAACCACATATGGTACGCAGGCGTTTTCATGTCCACTGACAAGGGGAACAGCTGGACTCAGTTTAACTCAGGTTTGACTTACTTGAACATTCAAACACTTGGCTTCGATTCGCATGGCTATTTATATGCAGGTCCGTTTCTAGGACATGCCATTTATAGAACGAGTATACCTACACCTGTGGAGGAACGACCGAAGAACATGCCCGAAGGATACAACCTATCGCAGAACCATCCAAATCCATTTAACCTATCCACCCGAATCAGTTACAGTGTTCCAAGGTCGGGCTCGGTCACGGTTGCAGTCTACAACGTTCTTGGGCAGCGCGTTGCGACCCTGTTCTCAGGGCAGGCTCTCGCAGGCGAATATGAGGTTACATTCAATGGTGACGGGTTGACCAGCGGGATATACTTTTGCAGGATGGTAGCACCGGGATTCTCCAGAACAGTGAAAATGATGCTTCTGAAATAGTATCAAATGATACTGGGTGATTTGATGTATCGAGGGCCAGAAATATTCCCCACGTTAGACTGATTTAGGGCCATAATAATTCCCCAGGGCTGGGGCCATAAGTATTCCCCACGTCCAGGGCCATATATATTCCCCACCCGTAACTTTAAGAATTCATTGCAAGGCGCTTTTCTATTATTTCTAAATCAGGCATTTGTTATTTTATTCGATAAATAATGTCTCTTAATTTTTCTTAACTCTTCTGTATCTATATAAATTTTTCTTATATAGTTCTCGTAATATATCCGTTTTCTCTCATCTTTACAGAAAAGCAATTTCCCCTGCGTGATAATCTTTTTTTGAATTACAATATCTGCACTATTCATTACAATGAAATCAATATTTTTCCTCGTTAGCAAATTAAGTTCAGGAATCATATAGCTTTCATAACCATATGGAAATTTCTTAGTATCGTTTTTGTCAAAATTTTCAGTAAGATATACAGCTATATCAATATCATGATAATGGTCTTTACTTATAAATGATCCAAAGATGTATGCAAATAAGATCTCTTCTCTTTTATTAAGATATTCAATTATTTTATTCTCGATATGTTTTTTTTCTGGCATCATTAATCAAAAACAAATAGCGTCACGAATCAACAAGAATTTGAGTTCCTTGCTGATCAAATATAGTAAAAAATCGAGCAACATTCCTTTTAATTTAATTTGAAAACAATCGAGTTCCACCAGAAGCTGAACATTTTATTTCAAAAGATTTATAATCAAGTCCCTTTCAAGCAATTTAAGTTCGCTTTTGTCTTCTATAAATGGTTCCAAGTCTTTTCTTACCTTTACAAAATCAATCTTCGATAATTTTTCTTTCAAAAAATCCTTGAAATTATTCTGGCTTAAATTCACCTTCTTTTTCTCTGTCTGTTCTATAGCTTTATTTAGAAGTTTAAAATTAGGGGTTATGTTTTTACTCAAATACCAGAGAAAATCGTAAAAATCCCTTCCTTTAGTATACTTTCTAAAAAAACAGGCATGGATTTTTGTTGCATAAAGAGATGCAATGTCAAAATGCAACACGGTAAAAACAAAATGCCTGTTCACTAAAGAAAGTTCGGTATTAAATCCATCTGGTGGATTTGAGTCTATTTCAACTTTAATTGAAAGCTTTTGTTCTTTTTGCCTGGATAGCCCTAATGGATACAAAACATCTGTAAATTCAATGAAGAAAGAGTGAAAGGTTTTTTCTTTAGCTTTTTTAACCTCTATGGAAAACCCGTATTTTTGCAGCTCATAGGTAATGTCATTTAAAAATCTTTCAAACCGATAACCATTTCTGTCGACTAATGAAAAGTCAAGGCCTTCCGAAAATCTTCTAAGTCC
>Ga0315298_1010244_pt1 | contig 11345 bp, 12 predicted proteins | sample WHS_1_MG_FD_203077 | JGI IMG/M metagenome (GOLD analysis project Ga0315298, IMG submission 203077) | Extremophilic microbial mat communities from Washburn Hot Springs, YNP, Wyoming, USA - WHS_1_MG | ecosystem: Environmental > Aquatic > Thermal springs > Hot (42-90C) | place: USA: Wyoming... | reverse complement strand
TCGGCATTGCCGGCATCATGCGTCTTTTGCAAGCCAATGTGGTGGCCAAGTCGGGACGGGCTATCGAGGCGGCGGGTGATGCCGATATCCTTTTCCTCGACAAGACGGGCACCATCACTTATGGCAACCGCCAGGCCGCCGCCTTTTATCCCGTTCCCGGCGTGGTGGAGGAAGACCTGGCGGAGGCTGCCCGGCTGTCTTCCCTTACCGACGAGACACCGGAGGGCAAAAGCATCGTCGTGCTGGCGGAAAAGCGTTTCCCGGAGCATCGCGAGGCGCTGAGCGGGGATGCCCAGTGGGTGCCTTTCACGGCGGAAACCCGCATGAGCGGGGTAGACGAAAAGGGAAAATCCTGGCGCAAGGGCGCGCCGGATGCCATCAAGGCCTGGGTCAAGGAAAAGGGCGGTGATTGGCCCGAGACGGTGGACGGTGATCTGGAGCGCATTGCCGGCTCCGGGGCCACGCCCCTGGTGGTGGCGCTGGACGGCCATGTCCTGGGCGTGGTGGAACTCAAGGACATCGTCAAGAGCGGCATCAAGGAGCGCTTCGGCGAATTGCGCAAGATGGGTATCCGCACGGTGATGGTCACCGGCGACAACCCCCTCACCGCCGCCGCCATCGCCGCCGAGGCGGGAGTGGACGATTTCCTCGCCGAGGCCAAACCGGAAGCCAAGCTCGCCCGCATCCGCGACTACCACGACGAGGGCCACATGGTGGCCATGACCGGAGACGGAACCAATGATGCTCCGGCCCTGGCCCAGGCCGATGTGGCCGTGTGCATGGCCAGCGGCACCCAGGCCGCGCGGGAGGCCGCCAACATGGTGGATCTGGATTCAGACCCCACCAAGCTGCTGGAGATCGTGCGCATCGGCAAGCAGCTCCTCATGACCCGCGGTTCCCTCACCACCTTCAGTATTGCCAACGATGTGGCCAAATATTTCGCCATCATCCCGGCGGCCTTCGTGAGCACCTATCCGCAGCTTCAGGCCCTCAACATCATGCAACTCAGTTCTCCGGAGCACGCCGTTCTGGCAGCGGTGATCTTCAATGCCCTGGTGATTCCTTTCCTGATCCCCCTGGCCTTGAAGGGGGTGAAATACCGGGCCGTCGCCGCCCAGGCGCTGCTGCGGCGTAACCTTTTCATCTATGGCCTGGGTGGGATTATTGCTCCTTTCATCGGCATCAAGCTCATCGACCTCATTTTGGCCTGGTTGTAAGGAGGATTGCCCATGCTTCGTTCCCTGCGTGCCGGTTTGGTCATTTTTCTGCTTCTTGTGGTCAGCACCGGCATGGTCTATCCCCTAATAGTCTCGGGAGTTGCCCAATTGTTCTTTCCCCATCAGGCCAATGGCTCCCTCATACGCCAGGACGGCCGGGTGCTGGGCTCCAGTTTGATCGGGCAGTATTCCGCTGGGCCGCAGTATTTCTGGGGCCGGCCCTCGGCAACATCGCCGCTGCCCTATGATGCGGAAAATTCCGGCGCCGCCAATCTCGGCCCCAATAATCCGGAACTGATACGGCACGTCCGGGAGCGTATCCGGGTTTTGCAGAGGGCCGACCCCCAGGCAAAGGGTCCTATCCCCGTCGACCTGGTCACCTCTTCCGGAAGCGGTCTGGACCCCGATATCAGCGTGGCTGCGGCCCTTTATCAAGTGCCGCGGGTGGCGCATGCCGGCGGTATCAGCGAAACCACCTTGCGGCAATTGGTGCGCGATAATACCACGGGACCTTTTCTGGGGCTTATCGGTGAACCCGTCGTCAATGTACTCAAGCTCAATCTGGCGCTTCATCACCGTTATGGGGCCGAAACCCATGGGGCAGCCGGCAAATAAGCCGGGCAGGGATTGCCATGGATCCCGATTCGGAGCAAAAAGCACCCGCCAACAGCCGGACCTAGGCTTGCCGATGACTCGCCGCCAGGGACCCGAAGATATTTACTTGGGCCCGTTTTTTCCCAATGCCGTCTCGATGGCGAGACGCAAATAGTCGTCCAGATCATCGTAACCCAGGATGAAGCGGAGGTCTCTGTCGGGAATTTCCGAAAACGGAACCCCTTTATGCCGCCCAAAAGGCATCACTCTGGGCACCCGGCACTCCTCCGAAAAAGCCCATAATTTGTCCCAGTTCTGCAAGTCCTTGCGTTTGTTGAAAATGTGCAAAAGCAACTTCCAGTTGGCCCATACGTCTACGCCGGCATTGTGGGCGTTGCGCATGCGGTCGCGGAAGGCGGGGCGTTTTTCCGTTGGGGTCAGGGCGTAGAGCAAGGCGGTCAGTTTGTAGGAGGTCATTTCCGGCCACAGGATCCGGCTGATGGCATCCGTATCGATGCGCCGGATATCCGGCTTGCCGGCCACGCCCCAGTCGAAGTCGATGTTGTGACCAATGATGCAGGCGACGTCGTCCGGCAGGCAAAAGGAGGACGAGGGCTGGCATTCGCTCAGGTCTTCATCCAGGATGTGATGAACGGCCATGGCGGCAAATTCAACGGGCTTGGCCGGACGGTAGCGTTGCACCACGATATCGGCGGTCTTGGCCTGGGAGGGTGACGGATCAACCCGCAACCAGGCCGCCTCAATTACCTCGGGCTCTTTGAGGCCGGTGGTTTCTGTATCGAAAATATAGATTGCCATGGCGGATGTCCTTCATTCTCCCGGAGTAAGACCATAAAAAGTGCAGCCGACGGCTGCTGTTAGTGCAGGCTGTGCTCGATGGCATCGGCGGCCTGGATCATGACGGCGCGCACGGCGTCGGGGAAGTCGCCCTGTTCCACCTGCTGGCGGCCTTCGGCAAAGAAGGCGCGGGCGTCGGCGGGAAGGTGATGGCGAATGGCCAGGAAGGCCCTGGTCATTTCCTGGGGGCTATGGGCGCGGGTGGCGGTGATGCCCCAGTTGATGAGCAAAATGCGCCAGGGGCGGTGGGGATCGACGCTATCGAGATCCGCCGCGAACTGCGCCGTGGCCGCATCGGCCACCTGCCCCATGAGGATGGCCAGGGGGTAAAGCGCAGCCGCTTCGCTTCGGGTGTTGGCCAGGGCGGCCAAACCGTTGACGATGGGTTCGAGGGTGAGGATCTGCCCGTGTTGGGCGATGACCCAGGCGGCGATACTGACGGCAACGAGTTCCATGGCGGCCTTGGCCTGGCGTTCCTGGAGGCGCTCCGCCCAGGTGGCGAGATCCATGAGCAGGCCGATGGCGATGTCGCCAACGCGCTCGGGTTCGTCGGGCGGCAAGGAAGGGTCCCAGGTGGACACGTCGGTGCCGAGCAGGGCGAAGAGCTGGCGCAGTGCATCCACCAGCATGGGCGGGGTGATCTGCTCCCCCGTGGGAATGGCGGCGCTGGCGAAGGCGCCCAGAATGGGTTTGGCGTACTGCTCGAAGCGCGCCTGGGCGCTGCGGATGTCCATATCTAGGGGCACGAGATTCTCCCAAAAAATGCCAATTCATGATCAATGCGGTATGGTAGCACAGGACTTTCCTTCGCCGCTCTGTGGCGTAACCCTCTTTTTGCTATTTTTCAGGATTCCGTCATGGCTTCATCAGCGCAGCTCGCCTTTTCTCCCATTGATCTCCACATGCATTCCCTAGCCTCCGATGGCACCCTTACGCCCACGGCGCTGGTGAGCCGCGCCCACGGGGCGGGGGTGCGGGTGATGGCCTTGACGGATCATGACAATACCGGGGGGTTGGCCGAGGCGGAACGCGCTGCTACTGCGCTGGAGATGACCCTGATCAGGGGCGTGGAGATCTCCAGCGTTTGGCATGACCAGGGCATTCATATCGTCGGTCTGTTCATCGATCCGGATGATCAGGTCCTGCAGGCGGGGCTGGCGCGGGTGATGGCCTTTCGCGACTGGCGCGCGGAGGAGATAAGCCGATTGCTGGCGGGGCAGGGCATTGCCGACGCGGCCGCGGGGGCGCGGAACATGGCCGGCAGCCCCATGGTGGGACGCACCCATTTTGCGCGCTGGCTGGTGCGGCAGGGCCATTGCGGCGACCCGGCCGAGGCTTTTGCCCGTTACCTGGGCCGCGGCTGCCCGGCCTATGTGCCCAGCGACTGGATCCCCATGCCCGAGGCGGTGGCGTGGATACGCCATGCCGGGGGGGTGGCGGTGCTGGCCCACCCCGGACGGTACAAGTTGAGCGGGACGCAGTTGCGGGCCTTGCTGACGGAGTTCCGGGCAGAGGGCGGAGCGGGACTGGAGGTCTCTTCGGGCAGTCAGGCGGCAGGGGATCGTGAGCACTTGGGGCGCCTGGCCAAAGAGCTGGAGATGGCGGGCTCCCTGGGATCGGATTTTCATGGGCCCGACATGGGTCATGCGGCCATTGGCCGCCTGTTGCCGCTGCCCGATGGGGTGCTGCCCATCTGGCAGCGGGCGGGGGTCACCTTCCCCTGAGGAGATGACACGGCAACCGTTCTCCCGGATCGGCAGTTGGCATCAGCCGCCCATGCGCAAGGGGATGCGGCGGCGCCCGAAGCGGCCGACCCGCCTCTCGAAGCGCCCGGCGATGGGATGCTGACAATGGGGGCAATGGCCGTCGGGAGTCAGATGATAGCTGAGGATCTCGTACCAGTCCCGGGTGATCAACGGTGCGCCGCAGCCGGGACAGTAGGTGGTGTCGCCCGCGGCGTCATGGACGTTGCCGGTGTAGACATAATGGAGCCCCGCCTCCAGGGCGATCTGCCGCGCCCGGGTCAGGGTGGCGGGGGGAGTAGGCGGCACATCGGGCATCCGGTAGTCCGGGTGGAAAGCGGAGAAATGCAGCGGCACGTCGGGGCCCAAATGCTCCATGATCCATGCGCATTCGGCGCGGATTTCGTCCTCCGAGTCGTTATGGCCGGGAATGAGCAAGGTGGTGATCTCCAGCCAGGTGGAGGTCTCCCGGACGATATATTCCAGGGTTTCCAGCACCGGCGCGAGATGGGCGCCCGTCAGCCGGTAATAGAATTCATCGGTAAAGGCCTTGAGATCGACATTGGCGGCGTCCATCTTGGCAAAGAAATCCCGTCGGGCCTCGGCATGCACATAGCCCGCCGTCACCGCCACCGTCTGAATGCCTTGGGCGTGGCAGGCATCAGCGGTGTCCATGGCGTATTCGGCAAAGATGATGGGGTCGTTGTAGGTGAAGGCGACGCTTTTGCAGCCCAGGTCCAGGGCTGTCTGCGCAATGGCCGCGGGGCTGGCCTGGTCCTGCAGTCGGTCCATCTCCCGGGATTTGGAAATGTCCCAGTTCTGGCAAAACTTGCAGGCGAGATTGCAGCCAGCGGTACCAAAGGATAGGACGCTGCTACCCGGATAAAAGTGGTTCAGGGGCTTTTTTTCGATGGGGTCCACGCAAAAGCCGGAGGATCGTCCATAGGTAGTGAGCACCATCTCGTCGCCCACCCGCTGACGCACGAAGCAGGCACCGCGCTGACCATCATTGAGCCGGCAGTCGCGGGGGCAGAGGTCGCACTGGATACGCCCGTCCTCCAGCCGATGCCAGTAACGGGCGGGGTGCCGCCCTTCGGCATGTTCGGCGTTTTCGGTATTCATGTTGCCTTCCCGGCGGGAGCCTGGGGCTCGCGCCATTTTTCGACGTGGTAGCGATAGACTTCCAGCTCCAGCGACCAGAAATCGGGCGGGAGCCCGGCCTTGCGCTTGAGTTGGCTCAGGAATTGTTTGGGCTCCGGCAACTCTTCCCAAACCTGGGGAAGGAAGGTGCCCTGATAGGCCCCGTAACGCAGGAGGAGGCCATGCCTGCCCGGCTGCATCTGGGCGATCAGATCGACTTCGCTGCGGACGGTCAGCCGTTCCAGCGGAGACAGGACCGACACTTCCACTTGCACGCTAAGCCATTCTGCCGCGCTCACGGGCGGAAAGCGGGGATCATGAAAGGCCGCCGCCAAGGCATTGGCGCGGATGTCTTCGCCGAGGGGACGATGGGCGATGAGGCTGCCGATGCAGCCGCGCAGGGCGCCCCGCTGGTTGAGGGTGACAAAGCTCGCCGCCGGCTCGCGCAGCCAGTTGGCGACAGGGACGGGCGCCGTTGCCTGGCCCAGGGCCGCGGCGATGGACGTGCGGGCCAGTTCCAGCAAAACCGGGCCGGCACTCTCCGGAAGCTGACCAGAACGGTGTTCTTGAGATGTTTGCTGCATGTCGCTCATGGCGTTGTGGGCTCCGCAAAGAAGGCAAAGGCCGCGTAGCCGACCACTGCGTCCCAACTCCCGGCGGTATCGCCGGAATTGCGCAGATCGAGCAAGCGCGGCTGCAAGTGATGACGATGGGCAGCCTGCAAGAGGCCATTGATGGGTGTGGCACCACAGGCCTGCTCATGATGGATGGGCGTGCTGTCGAGGCGCAGAATCTGCTGGACCGTGGCGCTGTCGATGTTGCGCGCCTCGGCATAGGGGTGGTAATGGGAAAGGTCCGAACTGATCAGGATGACAGTTTCCGGCCCACCCCATAGGACATCAAGCACTTCTGCCACTTCCCTGGGGCTCGCCTCCCCCACCACCAGAGGCAGGATGGACACCTGCCCCAGGACCTCTTGCAGGAAAGGCAGTTGCACTTCCAGGGCGTGCTCCTGCGCATGGGCGATGGGCAATTCCAGGACCTGGGGCAGGTGCGCAATGGCGGCGACCCCGGCGCGATCCACAGGCAACGTCCCGAGGGGTGTCTGGAAGGCGTCCGCGCCAGGCAGGGCGATGCCCCGAAAGGGCACGCGATGGGCTGGGCCGAGAATGACGACCCGCTGGATCTTTCCCCGGCCCGGCGCCAGCAAGCTATAGGCGCTGGCCGCTATGGGCCCGGAGTAGACATAACCGGCATGGGGGACGATCAGCGCCTTGGGCCATGGTGATCCCTCCTGGCCGCTGGGCAGGCGGGCGCCTGCCTCGTGGAGATAATGTTGCAAGTCTTTGTTCAGAATCGTCGCCTGAGCGGGGTAAAAAGCACCCGCCACGGCGGCTGGTCGCATACGGGTCATGGCCGGTTCCTCCCTGGTTAATGCCTATATCAGGATGCGATGAGTATTTTTCAAGGGCAGAGCGCGTTAAGATAAAAATAGTCCTAACCAGGCAGGGTTTAGGCGGAGGCAGGTTTTTACCCGAAGGTGGAGCGGATATGCCCAAGCATAATGCCGAAGTTGCCGCAGTTTTCAGCAAGATTGCCGATCTGCTGGAGATTGAGAATGCCAACCCCTTCCGGGTGCGGGCCTATCGCAATGCGGCGCGGCTGATTCAGGGCCTCAGCCGGGATCTTGGGGAAATGGTGGAACGGGGTGAGGACCTCCGAGATTTGCCGGGCATTGGCGAGGATCTCTCCAAAAAGATCGTGGAGATCCTGGAGACCGGCCATTGCCGCTTTCTGGAGCAACTGGAAAAGCAGGAGCCGCCAGCCCTGACGGAACTGCTGCAGGTGCCGGGCCTGGGGCCGAAGCGGGTGAAGGCGTTGTGGCAGGCCTTGCAGGTGGAGAGCCTGGAGGACCTGGCCGCGGCCGCCCGGGCGGGCAGGATCCGCATGCTCCCGGGATTTGGCGAGAAGACCGAGTTGCACATCCTGGAGCTCCTCACCGCCCACCTTTCCCGGATCCCGCGTGTCTCCATCGCCCAGGCCGCCCCGGTGGCGGAGGATTTGCTGCGTCTGTTGCGGAGCGTTCCCGGTGTGCAGGAGGCGGTGGTGGCCGGCAGCTTTCGCCGCGGGCAGGAGACGGTGGGGGATCTCGATCTGGTGGTTACGGCCCGGCTCGACAGCCCGGTGATGGAGCGCTTCGTGCATCACGAGGACGTGGCGGAAATCTTCGCCCAGGGCCCCACCCGCGCCACGGTCGTCCTGCGTTCCCATCTGCAGGTGGATCTGCGAGTGGTGGCGGCGGAATCCTTCGGCGCTGCCCTGCATTATTTCACCGGTTCCAAGAGTCATAATATCGCCATCCGCCGCCGCGCCCAGGGGCTGGGGCTCAAGGTCAACGAATACGGCATCTTCCGGGGGAAGGAGCGGGTCGCCGGCGAAACGGAGACAGCGGTGTACGCGGCGGTGGGTTTGCCCTATATCGAGCCAGAGCTGCGGGAAAACCGCGGGGAGATCGAAGCAGCGGCGCTGGGCAAGCTGCCCCATCTCGTGCAGGAAGAGGATCTGCGCGGCGATCTGCACTGCCACAGTGCGGCCAGCGATGGCCATGACCGCCTGGAGGACCTGGCCGCGGCCGCCCAGGCCCGGGGCTGGGAATACCTGGCCATCACCGACCATTCCCGCGCCCTGCGGGTGGCCAACGGCCTCGATCCCCTGCGCCTGCGCCGGCAGATGGACGAGATCGATCTCCTCAACGGCAAGCTCCGGGGCTTCACCCTGCTCAAGGGCTGCGAGGTGGACATCCTGGAGGATGGCAGCCTGGATCTTCCCGATGCCCTGTTGCGCGACCTGGACATCGTCATCGGCGCGGTGCATTCCCACTTCGATCTGCCGCGCGCCCGCCAGACGGCGCGGATATTGAAGGCCATGGATCACTCCGCCTTCACGTTCCTCGCCCATCCCAGCGGCCGCCTCATTGGCAGTCGTCCGGCCATGGATCTGGACCTGCCGCGCATCATCCGCCACGCTCGGGAGCGCGGCGTCTTCCTGGAGGTCAACGCCCAGCCCCAACGCCTGGACCTGCCCGACATCCAGGCGCAGGCGGCCAAGGAGGAGGGGGTGTTGCTGGCCGTCAACTCTGATGCCCATAGCCGCTTTGATTTCGATCACCTGCGCTGGGGAGTCTTGCAGGCGCGGCGCGGGTGGTTGGAGAAAAAGGATGTGCTCAACACCCGTTCCCTCCCCGAACTGCGCACTCTCCTGGCGCAGACCAGGCGGTAGATGGGAACGGCAGGAACGTCGCGCCTGCTCTCTGTAAATCAAGCCGGAGCGGCAGTTGTGACGCTACTTTGCCGTGCAGAAAAGAGGTAACCAGAAGGCATCGCGACTTAACGATCGCCCTTGGCATAGCGGCCCAGGAGGGTGGCCTCGGCCAGTATATGCCCGCGCATGGCCACCTGGAGGCGGTCCTTGTCGGGATCCTGCAAGTCGGGCAGGACCGTGTCCAGGGCATAGAGCCGGAAAAAATAGCGGTGCCGACCGATGGGCGGACAGGGGCCGCCATAACCGGTGCGCTGCCAGTCGTTGATGCCTTCCCGGGTGCCGGGCGGAAGCTTCCGCACCCCGGCGGGGAGATCCTGGATGCCTGCGGGGATGTCGTACAGGACCCAATGCACCCAGATGCGCTGGGGGGCGGCAGGGTCCGGAGCGTCGGGGTCTTCGACGATGAGGGCTAGGCTTTGGGTCCCGGCGGGAAGACTCTCCCAGCGCAGGGGTGGCGAAAGGTCCGTCCCCTCGCAGGTGTACTGGTGTGGAATAATGCCATTGTTGGCAAAGGCACTGGAATGGATCTGCATGGCTGGCTCCTGGGCAGAAGGTGCAGGGGGCGGGCCGGCCAACGCCGGGCCGGCAAGGATGCCGTTCAACAGCAGTAATATGGTCCCCCACCAAGTTCTGCGCATGTCGGGTATGTCCCCCTGAACTTCGGGATAGGTTTTATTATTTTGATTATAGCTTGGATGGGGACAAACCGGGGACGGCGCGGAACCGGGGTTTGGCCGATGCGCGGCACGCCTGATGCTTTTGGCCAGGCCGAGGCACCCATGGATGGCGTGCTTCACGGATTTGCCGGCCGGCCATTCACCGGAACCTATCCGTTTGTGGATTTAACCGTTAAACTGCTTGACAAACAGGGCTATGGGTGGCCCGGCAGGCTGGGAGGGATGAATGGGGACGCATGCCCCATTCCGGTAGCAGCCGAGGCAGCCTGCCTGGTCCATGGAAAAATTGAAGCGCTTTACGCAGAGGAGCGACGATGAGCACCGTACTTTACGACAATGGCATCCATAAATGTGTGGCATTCACCGATCTCGTGGAAGGGGAAGGCATCCAGGCCAATCAGTTCCTGATCGTGAATCAGGGCGAGGGGATGCTGCTGGATCCCGGCGGCAACCTCACCTACAAGCACCTCCTGGCGGGCATGGCGGAGTATTTCCTGCCCTCTCACCTCGACTATGTCTTTGCCTCCCATGAGGATCCGGACATCGTCGCCTCCGCCAACGGCTGGCTGCTCATCACCGATGCCAAGATCCTCATCGCGAATGAATGGACGCGCTTCCTGCCCCACTTCTGCTCCAAGGGCATGACCGCCGGCCGGGTCATCGGCATCCCGGCGCAGGGCATGGTGGTCCCTCTGGCCGGTCAGGAGCTGCACGTCATCCCCGCCCACTACCTCCATGCCGTGGGCAATTTCCAGGTCTACGACCCGGTGAGCAAGATCCTCTTCTCCGGCGATCTGGGGGCCAATCTGGTCAGCGGCGCCGATGCCGCCAAGGCCATTGAAGGGGCCGAGGCCTTCCATGCCCATCGCGCCATTTCCAGCATGGATGCCTTCCATCGACGCTATATGAGCGGCAACAAGGTCTGCCGCCTCTGGACGCAGATGGTGCGCCGCATGGATATCGAGTGGATCGTGCCTCAGCACGGCGCCTCCTTCAAAGGCCGGGATACCGTGGCCGCCTTCCTCGACTGGTTTGAAGGACTCGAATGCGGCCTCGATATCCTCAGCGAAAAAGACTTTCGGTTTCCCATCCCCCAGGGAGGTGCAGCATGAGCCCCGAACGCTTCCATGATCTCACCGCGCAGTTGCGCGCCGCCTCTGCCCAGGTCGAGGGCACGGCTTTGATCTCCACGGACGGCGCCATCCTGTATCAGGAAGGCGAAACCGTGGCCGATGCTGGGCTCATCGGCATCGCCGGCGCGGCGGTCATGCGCCTCGCCGAACACATCGGCTCCGGTCTGGCGGAATGCCCGGCGCAGGAGATCACCATTCGCTGCGAGAAGCACGCGGCGCTCTTCATGCCCCTGGGGCCTGGGACCTTGCTCATGGTCGTCCTGTCCGCCGATGCCGATACCCGGGCCCTGACGCAGCCGATCATGGCCTTTGTGCAGCCCCAGGGAGCGTGTTGACGGGCCAATCCGGCGCATGCCTCGCCTTGGCCTTGCAAAGCCCACCGTTTTTGAGAGGCTTCAAATGGTGATCATTGCCGCACAGTAAATCACTGGGTTGCAATTCTCGAAAACCATCCTCAATATGCCGGCACGATTTCACATCATGGTCACGAGTTTTGAGAACACGATGGTCAGTCCGCTGGACGGCAGCTTCCGCTGCATCACCGCCCATTCCTTGGTCGAGTTCTCACCGCATGTTCAGCACTCCGTCCAGCAAGCTCATTTGTTGTGCTCCCCGGCGCGCGCTCTGGAGTTGGGCCAAGCCACTCACGGTGATCCCGAGCAA
>Ga0315298_1010242_pt1 | contig 11346 bp, 9 predicted proteins | sample WHS_1_MG_FD_203077 | JGI IMG/M metagenome (GOLD analysis project Ga0315298, IMG submission 203077) | Extremophilic microbial mat communities from Washburn Hot Springs, YNP, Wyoming, USA - WHS_1_MG | ecosystem: Environmental > Aquatic > Thermal springs > Hot (42-90C) | place: USA: Wyoming... | reverse complement strand
AAAGACCGTGGGGGAAAATATATAAAGAGTAAATTCAAGAGAAATAATGATATTGCTATTGATGCGACCATCCGGGCTTGTGCTCCTTTCCAAAGCCTGCGAGGAAGAAAAGATAGACTTTTAATCTATGAGGAAGATTTACGATTCAAACAAAGACAAAGGAAGATGAGCCATCTGGTGATTTTTGTGGTCGATGGGTCGGGCTCAATGGCTGCCCAAAAAAGGATGATAGAAACGAAGGGTGCTATTCTTTCGCTGCTTATGGACTGTTATCAGAAAAGGGATCAGGTTTCTCTGATTGTTTTTCGAAAAGAAAAAGCAGAGCTGGTTCTTCCCCCCACCCGGAGTATAGAATTTTCCTTAAAGAAATTGAAGGATATGCCGGTGGGAGGGAAGACTCCTTTAAGTTCAGGTCTGCTAGAGGCTTATAAGCTTATTAAGCGGGTAGCGAGGAAATCACCGGAAACGAGATTTATTTTACTCCTTATTACTGATGGGAGGGCTAACCAGACTATCCTGGAAATGCCTGTTTGGGAGGAAATAGAAAGGGTGGTTGGTCTTTTTAATGACTTACCTTTTACTGATTTTATTGTCATCGATACTGAAAACAAGAAAGGGTATATGAAAACTGATCTCGCCTTAAAAATTGCCTTACTGCTCCGGGCGAGTTACTATACTGTAGAAAATATTAAGTCAGAATTTATCACTGAATTGGTCCAGATACACCGGAGGGAGAATTTTAAAGATCAAGTTTACTGGGGAGGGGGATAATCTGTTTTATAAGAATTGCAATATATGGGTTTTAGCATTATTTAATAGAAGAGAAAATGCCACTGGAAAGTAGAGTTTTCTAAGAACCTAAAAAATAAGAAACAGGATTTTATAGTATGGAAGAATATAAATTTAAGCCAATAGGTTATGTACAAACAAAAGCAGAATTAGTACCAAGACACTGGAATGTTTCAGATTTAGAAGGAGAGATTATTATTAATCCGGAATATCAAAAAGGCATGAGAGACATTAAAGCGGGTGATAAAATTGTGGTAATATTTTGCTTCCATAAATCTCCGCCATTTACCTCGGATAAGCTCATCCAGAAACCACCACATCGAGAAGAGGAACTGGGGGTTTTTAGCACTTGTTCACCGGTTAGGCCTAATCCAATCGGCCTTTCGATACTTGAAGTCATTGATATCTCAGGTAGTATAATCCAGGTGAAACGGCTTGATATGATGGATGGGACACCTGTTTTAGACCTTAAGCCTTATATCGCTTACTTTAATTCCACGGAGCAGAAAAATTAATTTTTTGTTGCCGGTTATTTTTACTTCCATTATTGTCGGGTAGATTTTTTTCTTGAGTTTTGGTATTACGAAAATAAAATAAGTAACAAAAATTTTGTGGCAGACCCTTCAATTATAACAATGCCCATTTTAACCATCGGCTATTTTCAGCAAAAACTGTTTTTAAATTAAAAACCAGCGAGGGAAAAATATGCAAGTCCAATATATTGAGCGGGTGATAAATGTTGATTTTGATAATCAGCAGCAAGTCCCTTCATCATTTGTTTACGAAAAATGCCGATACCAGATTGTTAAAGTGATAAGTAAGGGTAAAGGTAACCTCTCGCCGGATGACCTTAGCTTTGTTGTCCAGACAAATAACGCGGAAATCTATGTTCTCGATTTACATATCTGCAGCTGTCCTTCCGGGGGTAAGTTTTATAAATCTTTCTGGGTCTTGAGAGGGAAGGTCTTGCAAAATTTTCTGGTAGACCCTTTCACCTTTCCTACCTCTTTTTAGGTTTAGACCGGAATAGTATCCCGATTAAAAAGGTTACGATACTACCAAACATTATATACCAGGTAAAGGCAATTTTGGGAAGGGAAGGGAGGGGTAATCCCCAAAAACTGAGGATAGTATTTGCGGTGCCACTGAGCAAAAGTACCGTAATAAACCCACTGCTCATAGCAATAATATTTCCGGCATTGCTTCCCCGCGTGCGGGTAAGCATTCCGATAAGAAACACTCCCAAAAGAGGACCATAGGTATAGCCGATGACACCCAATGCCATAGGGATGATGGTTTTTTCCGGATTACGGAGGACTTGATGGGCGGCAACAATTGCTACTAAAACCAAAAGGAAAGCAAAAATACTGGTAAATATGCGGGTAACTAACACATAGTGAGATTCAGGTCCACTTTTTTTAACATAGGGAATGTAAAAGTCTTTTACTGCACTGGTAGCCAGCGCATTAAGGGCAGCGCTAAGTGAACCCATTGCCGACGCAAACACTCCGGCGATAATAAGGCCGCGAATACCTTTGGGCATATAGTTAATGATGAAGTAAGCAAAAATTTCATTGGGTGCATGCGGTAAATTTTGATCCGGAATTACGCGGAAAAAGGCAAAAAGAAAGATTCCAATAAGGACAAAGGTAAGTGCGATGGGAATGTCCGCCACCCCGGACAAAATAAGAGAAAGTCGGCTTCGCCGATAGTTAGGAGCAGTAAGCATCCTTTGAACCATATCCTGATCGGTGCCATGGGTGGCTAAGGTGAGAAAAGTAGCTCCTAATAAGGCTGCCCAGATGGTATATTCCTGTTGAAATATTCCTAATAGGGAGAGGGTAAAGTCCTGATCAGAATTTATCCCGGTATCAAAAACTTTAAATTGGGAAAAATTATTAGTTCCCGTTTTTATTCCTTCCCATCCTCCGGGGATAATGAAAGTTATGGCTATCAGTGATACCAGTCCTCCCCCTAACATAATCACTGCCTGAATCAGATCAGTCCAGATTACTGCTTTTATACCACCAGTTATGGTATATACCGTGGTAGCTAAAGTGATAATAAGAATCGCCACTACATACTGGTGGAAGGAAGGAGAAAATCCGGTAAGAAATTTCCAGGCAACTACCAATATTACCGAGGCAATATAGATTCGCACTCCGCTGGCCAGAGCACGGGTTAAAAGAAAAATAAAGCTTCCCATTATCCGGGTAATTTTACCAAAACGGATTTCTAAAAACTCATAGACCGTATAAACATTATACTGGTAATAAGGTTTGATAAAGAGCCAGGCAATCAATATGCGGGCTAAAATTGTTCCCAGCGTCAGTTGTACATAGAGGATATTTTGGGTGCGGTATCCTTCTGCCGGCGCACCAAGAAAAGTAGCAGCGCTGGTCTCGGCGGCAATGATTGAACCTAATACTGACCACCAGGGCATCCGGCGGCCACCGAGAACGAATTCATTTAAACTTGATCCCTGACGACTAGCTCGAATGCCAATAAATATTATACCCACGAAGTAAATGAGAATAATGATAAGGTCATAGGCATATTTTTTCATATTCGCTATTAAGCAATGGAATTATCGTTTATAATCTGTTTACCTATATAAATTTAGAATTTCCAATAAAGCTTTGTTCCATCCTTCTGGCCCCACTCCCGGAGCGTAAATTAAATGGGGAAGAGGGGGAATTTTCCTATCATAAGTCTTATCCGGTTTTTGAACCAGGATGGGAATATCTACTACTTGGAGCATAGGGAGGTCATTGGGACTATCACCTATTCCGATTGATCTTAAATTGGGATAGCTATTTTTATAGCCTTTTATGACCATACTTACTGCCTTGCCCTTATCGTTTCCCCCCATAAGGTGAAAAAATCGACCTCCTTCGGTTAAGTTTAATTTGAATTTTTGAATGAGAGCTTTTAAATCTTCTTTTTCATCCGGGTTCCCTTTAAAAATAAAAGGTTCAGAATATTCTCGTTTTTGGGCTAAAAGAGCTTGCTCAAGCGGTAGCCCGGTCAATTCTATAACCTCGGCTATATTCATTTCCGAGATTCCCCGAATTTTTTCCCCTAAAGATCTTTTTAAGTTTTTAAAATTCATTAGCAAAACCGGGTGCGGCGTCCCCAGTTCAATTGTGAAATAATGATCAATTTTTCGCAACGGGTATAAATTAGGGAGTGTTTCGGGACGAGGATAAAAGATTGCGCCCCCATTTTCACTGATAAATGGATAATGGTTTTTCAATTTTTTTCGCCAAAATTCAATTTCGGCTCGAGTTTTGCTCGTGCAGATAATCAAGGGAATTCCCTGCTGGTTAATTTTTTCTAATGCCTCCCGGGCAGGATCGAAAGAGTAGTAATAATGGTCTAAAAGGGTGCCATCAAGGTCAGTAAAAATAATAAAGTTTGGCGGGGTGCCCGAACGGATCAAAACCATAATATTTTCCTAATTGGTTAAATTAAGGTTTAAAGGCCGGGAGGAAATTTTTAAAAATATAAGACCCAATATTCCCGATAGCAGGGAAGCGATGAGAATTGCCATTATTGAACTTTGAATAATTCCATTATTAGCAAAGGCAAGATTGGTTATAAAAATAGACATGGTGAAACCTATCCCCCCTAACATTCCTACCCCTAAGATATGCTTCCAATTTGTTCCTTTAGGGTAAGGACTTAGTTTTAGCAATATCACCCCCAATGAAAAAATCAAAATTCCCAAAGGCTTACCAAATGTTAAACCGATTACTATTCCTAAAGAATTTAATGATAGTAAACTGGAAAGGTTTTCATAATTAATAAATATTCCGGTATTAGCAAGGGCAAACAAAGGAAGAATTACATAAGCAACTGGCTGGTGCAAGAAATGTTGGAGTCGGAACGAAGGGTTTTTTTCGTCATTGGCAAAAGGTATAGCAAATGCCAATAATACTCCGGTAATTGTGGGATGAATACCTGATTTTAACATAAAGTACCACATGACTATCCCAAAGGTCAAATAGATAGAGAGATAATTCAGTTTTAATCGATTAAAAAATAAAAGAAGAATAAAAATACTCAAAGCAAAAAAAAGATGAAAAATTGAAACCCCCTTGGCATAAAATATCGCAATAATGACTATGGCACCTAAATCGTCGATTATAGCCAAGGCGGTGAGAAATATTTTCAATGAAACTGGAATCTTGTTCCCGAGCAGAGAAAGAACGCCGAGAGCAAAAGCAATGTCTGTTGCCATTGGGATTCCGATACCGGATTGAGTAGGAGTTCCATGATTTAATAGATAATGAATTGATGCAGGTACTACCATACCTCCAATAGCGGCTATAATTGGCAGAGCGGCATTTTTGATATTGGAAAGTTCACCGACATAAAACTCTCTTTCAATTTCCAGTCCGACCAGAAGGAAGAAGATAGTCATTAATCCATCATTAATCCAATGTTGGAAAGAATAATTAAGTTGAATTCCCATAAAAGATAAATTTAGGGTTTGATGCCAGAAATTGGCATACCATTCACCGAAAATACTATTAGCTAACAGAAGAGATATAGCCGTGCAACTTATTAAAATCAGCCCGCTAATTTTTTCACTTTCGAAAAATTCGGTAAATAAGTTGTAAAATTTACTACTTTTCATTATTAAAATTCTTTTTTACTTCCTATAGGGGAAAATGAACAATTCCGAAGAATGCTTTAAGTTTAAGTTATCTCCGGAAAAAAAATTTTGCAATTTTTTTATTTCACTTTCTCCCCTGCCGGCTATTTTTATTGTATTTTTGTTTTTGTTCCTTTTTCCGTTTAGTTGATCGAAAAATAAAACTAATGGGGATATGAACTTGTTTTTTTTAATCAAGAATCTCAGGCTAAGTAAACTTTTTGACATAAGAAAAGTTTTTGTTAAAATAAAAACGAAAAGTTAGGGTTTAGGCTGAACTTCAGAAAAATAAAGGCAAAATGCTTTTTCCTATAACTGCTAAATTTATGAGGGGGTAGATGGATTACGATACCGCCTTACGTCCTTACACCGCAAAAAGGCTGGAGGAGATTGAGTGGGCAGATATTTTAGTCGGCATCCCTTCCTATAATAATGAGAAGACGATTGCTCATGTAATTCAAATGGTAAGCCATGGGCTTTATCAGCACTTCCGGAATAAAAGGTGTGTTATTCTGGTTGCTGATGGTGGTTCTACGGATGACACCCGTGAAGTAGCAAAGGAGTTTGAGATTAAGCCTTGGCAGGAAAAAATCATCTCTATTTATCGCGGACAAGCGGGAAAAGGAACGGCATTGCGATCAATCTTTGAGGCCGCAGTCCGCTTAAATGTAAAGGGTTGTGTGGTAGTTGATTCGGATTTACGGAGCATTACTTCCGATTGGATAAAATATCTTCTGGAGCCGATTTTAGAATATGGTTATCAATTTGTGGCTCCAATTTATTCCCGTCATAAATACGATGGGACGATTACTAATAATGTGGTTTATAACTTAACTCGTGCTCTTTATGGTAAACGGATTCGTCAACCGATTGGGGGAGATTTTGCTTTTTCGCTGGATGCGGCAGAAGCTTATATTAAAGAAAATGTGTGGACTACTGATGTCGCCCGTTACGGAATTGATATCTGGATGACCACCCAAGCAATCATCAAAGGATTAAAGATTGCCCAAGCTCGTTTAGGAGTGAAGATCCATGATGCCAAGGATCCGTCGGAAAGTTTAGGACCAATGTTTCGCCAGGTAATTGGGACTCTTTTTACTTTGATGGAGCAAAATGAATGGTACTGGCGAAATATTAAAGAGAGTGTGGCAGTAGAGACATTTGGAAGGAATGAGTTTATTGAGCCGGAGCCAATTTCTGTGAACTTAGAAAGAATGATTGAAAAGTTCCGTTTTGGAGTAAAACAATTCGGGCCATTATATCGGCAAATTTTTTCTCAGGAGTGTGTAAAAGAAATTGAGACCGCCCGGAAGCTTTCGGTAAAGAGATTTTCTATTTCTCTTTATGCCTGGATTTTAATCCTTTATGAACTGGCAGCTACTTTTCATTCCTGGAAATTTAATCGGATGAAGCTAATAGAAATGATGACCCCGCTTTATTATGGCCGAGTAGCAGCTTTTATTAATCAGACCAAAAAGATGTCTTCCTGGGAGGCGGAAAGGTTGGTGGAGGAGCAGGCAGTAGAATTTGAAGAGAATAAAGATTACTTGGTCAGTATCTGGGATAAAAAGAAGGCGGAGAGCGAAGAGATTAATCATCATTTAAAGAGAATCACGATTTAATTAATCTTAGGTAAATTTTTTTGAGGAGGTGAAGGATGGCGGATTTTTTCCAAAATGGAGAAATAACTAATCTTCATCGGCTTAAACCTGGAAATCTCGAGCGTCTGGAGAGGGAATTAGAATGGTTTTCAAAAGATCGTCCGATTGCGCTGGTTCTTCCGGCTTTATTTCAAGATTTAAAAGCTGAGCCAATCAAGCACATTTTATCCGAAATTTCTAAGGTGAAGTACCTCAATGAGATAGTAGTTACGCTGGGGAAAACTAAGCCGGAGGAATTTAGGGAAGTTAAAAATATGTTTGCTTCCTCTAACCTGCCGGTGGCTATTATCTGGAATGACGGTGATAATATGCAGGAATTATACGCAATACTTGAAAAGGAAGGGGTATCAGCGGGAGGAGATGGTAAGGGCCGCTCCGCCTGGATTGCTTATGGTTATGTCCTGGCGCGGGGGGAGAGCGAGGTTATTGCACTCCATGATTGTGATATTGTTACTTACAGTCGGGAGTTATTAGCCCGACTCTGCTATCCAGTGGTAAATCCCAATCTCGATTATGAGTTTTGTAAAGGTTATTATGCCCGGGTAACTGACCGCCTCCATGGAAGGGTGACCCGGCTTTTTGTCACTCCCCTTATTCGCGCTTTGAAAAAGATAATGGGAAGGATCGATTTTTTGGAGTATTTGGATTCCTTTCGGTATATTTTAGCCGGAGAGTTTTCTATGCGGGCAGATTTGGCCCGGATAAATCGAATCCCAGGGGATTGGGGATTGGAGGTGGGGGTTTTAGCGGAAGTCTATCGCAACTGCTCTTTACGGAGAATCTGTCAGGTAGAGATTATTGATAACTATGAACACAAACACCAACCCCTCTCGGAGACTAACCCTAACACTGGACTTAATAAAATGAGTATTGACATTGCCAAAACTATTTTCCGAACTATGGCAAGTATGGGAGTGGTTTTCCCACCCGGTTGGGTTAAAACTCTAAAAGCTACCTACTTACGAACTGCTCAAGATTTTATTGCTAAGTATAGCCATGATAGCGAAATCGATGGGCTCTTTTTTGACCGCCATCAAGAGGCAGTGGCAGTAGAAACCTTTGTTAAAGGTATTGAACTTGCGTGTGAGGAGTTTGAAAAAGATCCTTTTGGTGCCCCTCAGATTCCTAACTGGAATCGGGTTACTTCCGCTATTCCGGACTTCTTTACTCGCCTTAAAAAGGCAGTAGAAGCTGATAATAAATAATTTACCGAATAAAATTATTATGCGTCTTATCACTCGGGCTGATTTTGATGGGATTGTTTGTGGGGTTTTACTAACTACCAAAGAAAAAATTGACCGGTTTCTTTTTGTAGAACCCAAAGCTATTCAGGATGACGAAATCAAGGTAAGTTCGGATGACATTATTGCTAATCTCCCTTACCACCCTCAAGCTCATCTGTGGTTTGACCACCATATAACGAATCAGATTCCTTTCCCTTTTCGGGGAAATTTCCGCCTTGCTCCCAGTGCCGCTCGGGTGGTATATGAATATTATCCTCCGGGATCTTTTACCCAATATCAAGAGATGGTGAAAGAAGCGGATCGGATTGATTCGGGTGAATTAAGTATTAATGAGGTCTTACATCCGGAAGGTTATGTATTACTTGCTTTTACTTTAGATCCCCATACCCAGGATGATGAGGCTTACTGGATAAGACTTATCTCGCTTCTTCGCGAAAAGCCTTTTTCCGTAGTTATGGATGATTCGGAAATTAGGTATCGTTGTCGCCAGGTTTTAGAAGATTTTAAAGTTTATTACCGGCTTATCCTTAACCATACTCGACAAGTGGGGAATGTGACGATAACCGATTTTCGGAAAGTTGATTTTCGGGGGAAAGAAAACCGATTTTTAGTTTATTCACTTTTCCCTGAAGCAAATGTATCGGTAAGGATCTTCCCTGATTACCATCAGAGGGGAAGAGTCGGGATTTCGGTGGGAAAAAATATTTTTAATAAGACTTCTCGAGTTAATGTGGGAGAACTACTTTCCCATTATGGAGGAGGTGGGCATCCGGGGGCAGGTTCTTGTCGCGTGCCGGCAGAAAATGCCGAAGAAGTCCTCCAACAGATTATCCAAGCCTTAAAGGAGAATGAGGGTTAATCCGTTATTGGGAAAAGGCTCCGAAATCCGAAATTGAAAATCAAGGCTGAATAGCATAACTCCAGGTTTCGGTTAATACTTCTTCGCCGTCTTTAAGAAAGGCCCGAAGCTCAATTGCAGGTGCAGTGCCCTGCAGTACTTTTTGTAATAGTTCTTCATTTTCTACCTTTACTTCAAATACCAGACGCCAGCCATTAGTAATAATGTTTTTTTGGAGTTGGTATTCCACTATTTGGGCGCGGGGATCGGCTGATATTATTGCAGTAAGTGGTTTTTCCGCCGGAATTGCTTCTAATTTTCCGCCGGCAAAATCAATAATGAATTTTTGGGATTGTTTAGTTTTGCCGTCAGCAGTTCGGGTGGCTACCACTTTGCCTCCGGGAGGACGAGTGTTATCGGGGTAATGCCAGCTCATAGTGTAAGCAAAGTGAAATGGTTGTTTGGGAACCGGGGGTTTTGCGGGAACCCAAAGGGTATTGATATTATCATCAAATTCTTTATTGGAGGGGATTTGTAAAAGCACTATCCATCCTTCTCCCCACTCACCTTTAGGAGTAATCCAGACACTGGGTCGTTTTTCATAGTGAGCTTCCAAATCTTGATAATGGTCAAAGTCGCGGTCGCGTTGGATTAGACCAAACCCCTGGGGGTTGGTAGTAAAAAACCAGTTATTAGTAATAGCGCGAGGGTTTTTTAACGGACGCCACAACCACTCGCCTGAGCCTAAAGCAATTTGAAGCCCGTCGGAGTCGTGAACTTCCGGCCGAAAGTCATTAATCGGCCGGGAGTTAGTATTTTCTCCGAAAAAAAACATGCTGGTAAGGGGAGCAAGTCCTAACCTTTCCACTTCCTTTCTTAAGAAGATGGTAGCATTAACATCAACCTGGGTATCTTTTCCTGGCCGAACGACAAATTGATAGGCACCAGTGACACTTTCTCCGTCAAGCAAAGCGTAAATAGTAATTTCCTTAGACTCAGGGGTGGGTTTCACCAGCCAGAACTCGGTAAAATAGGGGAATTCCTCGGGAGTAGAACCAACCGTATTAATTGAAATCCCCCGGGCAGAAAGGCCATAGTTAGAATATTGCGCTACCGCCCGAAAGTAACTAGCTCCAAGGAAGACAATTACTTCATCAAGATAAGTGGGAGTATTAATAGGATAATGGAGTCGAAAACCAGCAAATCCTAAGTTAGCGGGAATCTTTTTTTTAAGTGGAGCAGCCATTTTTTCGTATTCAAAAAATTCGGTAGAAAAAGGAACTTTTTTTGTCATTCCATTAGGTTCGATAACATTGATAGTGACTGCCCGGGGGAAATATAAGCCCGGATGAAAAAACTGGACATTGAAGGGTAAATTTTCGTTGCGCCATAAAGCCCGGGTAGGTCTAAAACGGATGTCGCGCCAGGCATCATATTTAATATCCAACAAAAATTTTGGTATCAACCCCGCTTTAGGATTATAAGGTTGTTCCATAAGTTTTTGTGCTTTTGTTACCACCTGTTCAAAATTAAAGGTTTTTTGGCCGATACTGTTGCCTGCTGGTAAAATAAGAAGGGAAGTTAATAAAATTAGACTAAATAATTTATTTTTACTTGCTAATTTTGCGGTTATTCTTTTTAAGAAGGAAGCTCTGACAATAAGTTGGTTTTTGTTCATGCGTTTTATCTAACCTCCTTATTTCAAAGAGATTGTTGATTTAGGGTTTATAGGTATAACTTAAAAAAATAAAAAATTGAAGAATAATTTTTTTAAATTTTGATAAATTGGTCTTAGTCTTGAAAACTTATTGATTATTTTGGAGAAAATATTATAATCAAAAAGGTTAAATTGCTGAGTTTTGGAAGAAGAGGTGTATTTTATTTTTTCGGTCCAAATTTTAGAGGAGGAGATTATGCAAGTTTTTTCTCTTTTTGAGCTGTTATTAGTCGTATTTGCTTTTTATGCTGCTTACGAGTTTGAGGGGGAGATGAGGATTACGGTGGTCTTACTATGCTTGATTACCGTATATTTACTGGAGAGACTGGAAAAAAGAATTGAGGAAGATAAAGAAGTCCGAAAGCGACTTCTCCGGTATAAGTTAGAAGAGGAGAAGAAAAAGTCATCACCGCCGGTACGAGAAAGAATAACGGAAA
>Ga0315298_1010237_pt1 | contig 11349 bp, 9 predicted proteins | sample WHS_1_MG_FD_203077 | JGI IMG/M metagenome (GOLD analysis project Ga0315298, IMG submission 203077) | Extremophilic microbial mat communities from Washburn Hot Springs, YNP, Wyoming, USA - WHS_1_MG | ecosystem: Environmental > Aquatic > Thermal springs > Hot (42-90C) | place: USA: Wyoming... | reverse complement strand
ATATCTAGGGACTGCATGGAAAGGATCCTAGGCCATGCGAAGGCCTCTGAGGATAGGGAGGCCATAGGCCTCCTCATAGGGGGGTATATGGATCAAACGCTCGTGATCGAGGATGCGATCCAAGGGAGGGGGGAGATCGAGGAGGGGCACGTCGTCCTCACCGGGGAGGAGCTGGCCAAGATCGCCGACGACATCCTGAGCGGCAGGGTGAAGGGGAATGTGGTCGGCTGGTACCACTCGCACTTGGGGCGCGGGGCTTTCCTATCCGACGTCGACATCTCGACGCAGTTGAAGCTTCAACAATTCTCGCAGAATATCGTCAGCATGGTCATCGATCCCCTCAAGGGGGATTTCGGGTTCTTCTTCGTAGATCCAGTAAGCCACAAGCCCCATCGCGTGAGCGAGGATCATATATTCGAGTTCAACCCCGGGGAGGGGCCGGTACCGCATGCGCCACCCCAGCGCCCACCGGCCCGAAAGACCCCCCCAATGAAAACGATAATCATCGCGACGATCCTAATGGCCTTGATAGGGAGCTCCATACTCTTCTTCTTGATCTACTCCTCCCCCCAATTGGAGAAACCGGTCGTCCAGATCCATCCGATCCCCGGGGCCGTCGTCGGCGAGGAGTTGGAGATCTCCGCTGACGTCAAGGAGGGCAGCATCGGCTTGGAGGCCGTGACCCTATCCTATAGGACGAAGGCCCAAACGGAGTGGATCCAAGTCCAAATGGCGAGGCGGAGCGGGAGCACCTTCTTCGCCAAGATACCCCCATCCCAAATGGCGGGCGATTTGGTCTATTTCATATCGGCGAAGGACAAGGCCGGGAACGTCGTCGAGAGCCCGTTGGCCTTGGTGGGCCTGAGGAGCTTCGACTTGGTCGGGACGGGGACCCTCGCAAAGCTATACTCGGATTCCCGATCCGAGCTCCGCTTCGAGGTGATCCCCATGAATGGGTTCTCCTCGGAGGTGAGCTTTGAGATCCTCGGCCTACCGGAGGGCGTTGGCGCTGAGTTCGAGCCCGCAATCTTGATCCCGCAGGGGGGCGGGCCGGTGGGTGTTTCGCTCAAGCTGAGCGCCTTGGGCCCCTCCAACCCAACCCCAGGGGAATATAAATTGTCGATAAAGGGCATCCATGGGGAGTTCAGCCGAAGCATCCCGGCCGAGCTCCTGATCCCGACGTTCGACCTATCCATCTGGCCCACCTCAACGACGGTCATATACGGCGGCGTCGCGAGGTTCAACGTCTCCATATCCCATAGGTATGGGTTCGATCGCGAGTTGAAGTTCGAGGTCAGGGGGTTGCCGTCGGATTCTTTCCAAGCGAAGCTCATGGTGCCCAGCGGAGCGGCATTGAGCCCGGGCTCCACCAATCTGGTTCTGGAGGTTTACGTTGACACCTATGCGAGGATTGGCACATATGACTTCAAATTGATCGCGATGGGGGGCGGAATTGAAAGGGAGGCGTCAGCGAACCTTAAAGTTTCCCGTACGAGGATACAATATATATGGATTGGGGGATGACTCTGAAAGGAGGTGAAATGATACGAGGCTATTCATACAGGCCCCCATCGGGCCCCAGACTGGGCTGGCGGAGATGGACGTGATACCGGATCATACAATTGGGGAGATAAAGCAGCAGGCATGCACATCTTTTGGCGTGGACCCCTCCACAGTCGCCTTGATGTACGGTGGCGCGATATTGGATGAGAACGCGACCGTGGCCCAAGCCGGGATACCCGAGAACGCCCAGCTCGCGTTGATGCCCTACAACATAATAGGCGGGTAGATCTTTGGATTACGTCTTGATCTATAGGGAGAAGTCGATATTGAATCATCAATTTCCGACCGTGAGCGCGATAGGGGATCCCCCGGTGATATACGAGGGCCTGATCAGGTGCGAGAAGGGCCCCGTGAAGAAATTGGCCGAGAAGGGCAAATGGCCGTTCGTGAAATACGTGAAATGGAACAAGTTCAGGATGGAGTTGCCGGCGGAGTATCCCCTGAGGCCCCCCACGGTCACTTGGCTCACGGAGATCCCCCATCCCAATATAGTGCCCGGGGTTCCCGGGGCCGTATGCGTATCGGTCCTCGGGGAGGGGTGGAATCCAAAGCTCGGGCTGGTGACGGTGGTCAATTCGCTATCCTATCTGCTGACGGACCCCAACCCGGAGAACGTATTCGATCACCCGGGGTGCATCAAGGCGGCGGGGGTCTGCAGGTCCTATGGGTTCCCCAGGATGGCCTCGAGCTCCGGGAAGGAGGTCGTCAGGTTCAACCTAGTGCCGATCCCAAGGCCCGGGGCCGGGCGGGAGGGCGCCCTGAGGTTCATGATAAGGTAGAAGCGTTGGGGAATTGAAGATAAGGGCCAGATTGCCATCGGTAGAGGATATAGAGCTGGAGTTGCCTGAGGGCTCCAAGGCATCGGATCTGAAATCCATTCTATGCGGTCGGCTTGGCATAGAGCCCGAGGCCACGGAGCTACTGGCCCCGCATGGCATCCTCGGGGAGGGGGATCCCCTCGAGGGCTTGGATACGGTTATCGTGGACTACCTCTGGGCTAGGCAGATGATACTCTGGGGGAAGGAGGGCCAATCCAGGATCAGGGACCTGAAGGTAATGATAGCGGGCGCGGGGGCCATCGGCAACGAGCTCGCCAAGAACTTGGCCATGCTGGGGATAAGGAGGCAAGTGATAATAGATTACGATCGGGTTGAGTCGTCGAACCTCAACCGGATGATCTTCTTCAGGGAGGGCGACGTAGGTGAGAATAAGGCAGCGGTCCTCGCGGATAGGCTGAACGAGGCTTATCCGCTCACCGAAACCTTGGCCATTAACGGCCGGCTGGAGGAAATCCCGCCGGGGGACTTCTTGGCCTTCGACGCGATCCTCTCGGGCCTCGATAACGCCATATCGAGGGTCTACCTGTGTCAGATCTCTAGGAGGTACCTCATACCTCTCATCGACGGTGGCATAGTCGGCCCCCAGGTCAGGGTCCAGACCTATATCCCACCGGACTCCCCGTGCCCGGCTTGCGCCTTTCCGGTTGGGAGCTATGGGGATCTGGCGGGGCTGAGGAATCCATGCGCGCCCGCTGAGGAAGATGGCAAAATCCCATCGCTCCCAACCTCGGCCTCCCTCGCCGCTTCGATCCAAGCCCAAGAGCTCGTGAAGATCGCCCTTGGCTATGGGGAGTTCCTGAGGAGCGGTTCATGGCCGAAGGCGCACGGGGAGCCGCTCGGCGGAGCGCTGATCGTGGACCTCGATCACAATCGCTATAGCATCGTGGAGCTGAAGAGGAACGAGCGCTGTTTGGTTTGCGGAAAGGGGGGGCTCGCGGAGAGGGTCGCGAAGAGGGTGAAGATCGCCCCAAAGGAGCTGGTTGGCCCCGAGGGCCTAGAGGGCCTCCTCAGGTCGAAGCTGGATCTGGGGGAATTGATCCGCCTTGAAACGCCCTCTTCATGGGGCCCGGAATTAGATCCCATCGGGCATCTGAAATCCGGCGGGAAGGCCCTAGCTATATTTAAAAACCGCGCCGGCGACTATGAGGAGGCCGTAATCGAGCCAGAGGTTTGAGATGAGATACCATGCCGAACTGTCCGAGTTGCGGGGCTGAGGTCCCGCCCGGGGTGAAGTTTTGCGATCGCTGCGGTAGACCCATGATAGTCACCAAGGTGATAACCCCGCTTCAATCCGGCGTGGATCAATCGCCCTATGCTCAGCCATGGGCGAGGGCCGCGGTGCCGCCAGCGGGGTCCTGTTCCAATCATCCATCCATACCGGCTTCGGGCATCTGCGGGAGGTGCGGGAAGGCCATCTGCGCCTACTGCTCGATCCCGTTCTCCACGACGCGCTTGTGCCCTCAATGCTATGAGACCTTCGTCAGGAGGCTGTGAGCCCTAGGGCCCCTGCTCTATCCTCCCCGATCTCTTCAGCCTTTCGATCGATGCCTTTATCGTATCTATGGGTAGGCCCAGATCCTCAGAGGCCTCGGTCCAGGATATGGCGCCCCCGCGATCGAGTAGGTACCTATAGACGTCCCCATCGACATCCCTGGCGGCCTTTGCCCCCTCGACCATCTCGCCGCACTTATCGCAATACTTGGCATCGGGCGGGATGCGAGCGCCGCACTTGGGACAAGGCCTCAGAACCGCCTGCGGGACGGGTGCCACCGCCTCCGGCGCGGCGGGGATGGCCTTCGGCCCCCTCGGGCCCCATCTGGGCCCGAGGCCCCTCTTCAGGTAGAGGAGGAGGACCGAGAAGATCGCGATCGATGCGGCCATCGCGATCGCCAAGAGGACCACCAAGCCCGTGTAATCGGCCCTCCAGACGGCCCTTATGAGCTTGGGGCGATCCATGGTCAGCACGCCGCTTGCGGTCTCCCCTGAGAAATCGCCGCTCCACCTTTGAAAGACGTACTTCACCAGCCAGCCCCCAACCTCCCCCTCCACGGAGAAGTTCGCCGTCGATCCGGCATCGTACCATCCATCGCCCTTGGCCCTCCCGTACTCCGTTTCGATCGAGAGGTAGTACTGAGTTTTGTAGACGACCTCGAGCAGGTGGGGCGAATCCATCTCTATGCGGAGGGCCTCCCTCCCAACGTTCTTTCCGTCCAAGACCCAACCATCGAATAGGAATCGCGTCCCCCTCTCCCAATCCATCGGGCTCTTGGGGGGCGCCATCGCCACCGCCGATCCGGCATCGTACCAATCGCTCCTCCGGATCTCGATGGCCTTCTCGATTAAGTCCGGCCTCGCCTTGACCTCCAATAGGTATTGGAGCTTGTAGTTGGCGACGAGGTGCTTGGGCCCATCCATCAGCAGGGTACCGTTCGGGGAGGACCCTATGAAGTCGCCGCTCCAGTATTTGAACGCGTAGCGGGCGTTGGGCCCGGCCCCTATCGCCGGGGGGGCCGCGAACTCTCCCCTAGCACCTTCGTCGTACCATCTAACGGAGTCCAAATAGCTGAGGTTCGATGGGATGGCGCTCACCCTGAGCGCCAGCTGCCTCCTCCAATTGGCAACGGCCGTCTTGGGCCCATCCATCCTTATCGGATTCGACCTCTCCTCCAGGCCGGTCGCGTCCCCGCCCCAGCCCACGAATACATAGCGCTCGTCCCCGCTCCCCCCCGCGACCGTCTTGGAGGTGACCCTCGCGGTGGCCGTTTCGCCCTCATCGTACCACCCCCCGCCCTCCGCGGCCCCCCTCTCGGACCTGACCTCGAGGTGGAACTGCCGCTTGTAGAAGAACTTCAGGTCCGAGCTCCCCGAAACCAATAGGACGTTCTGAGGGCAGTAATACCTCATGCCCCTATCCCCGGACTTGCTGGGCACGTAGGGATCGACGGATACTTGGCGCTCCCCGGTGAGGTTGAGGACGTAGGACCCGCCCCCCACTACCTCCCCCACCCTCGCCCCATCGACGTAGATCTGCGCGGAGTAGGCCGATGGGAGGCCCATCGGCTTTACGGTTACGGCGTAGCCGGCTTGGGCCGAGGCCGGGCCGAGGGCGGAGGAGATCGAGAGCAGGATGAGCAGCGAGGGGAGCATGCCAAGAGCGGCGGTCTTCATGGCTCGACAATCCCTTCAGGGGAGGCGGTCTTAAAACCTTTTGTAATCCCCGCGGCCACCCCATCCCGATCGAGCGCTTTGGGCGATGGGGGGGGCCTTCCATGAGGGGTGGGGCGAGCAGATACTACAAGGGCAGGAGCAGGGAATATCGGGCCATGGGGAGCCTGAAGGCCGACGGCTGGCTCTGCAGCAGGAGCGCGGCATCCCATGGCCCGGTGGATATATTCGCTGGCAGGGATGGCCGAATCCTATTGGTGCAGGTCAAGGGGGAGAGGGCGGTTGGGGACGAGGAGAAGGGGGAGCTCATAAAATGGGCCAAGGCCTATGGGGCGAGGGCCGAGGTCTGGTACTTCAGGGGCGGGGGGGTCGAGAAGGAGGTCCTCTACGAGCCCATGCGGCAGCCTCCCGCCGCGCCCCCGCCCAAAAGCCCCTCCCGGAGGCCGACGCGCACCGGCCCGCCTGCCGTACCCAGGGGCCCACCGCCCATGAAGGCCGTCGATGGGGCGGGAGGGTGACCCAATTCGATTCCAATTATGGATGGCCATGGATTCGCCGAGCGCTCGGCGCTAATAGCCCTCGAACTTCGGGCGCCCCCCTCCGCCCACCAGCCTCAAGGGCTTCAATACGACCCTCCTCTCGGGATCCCTGACCGCCCTGCCCAAGACGAAGGCCTCGAACCCGCTCCCCTCGGCTATGGAGATCGCGCGATCCGCTTGGGCCTTGGGCAGGACGGCGCAGAACCCGATGCCCATGTTGAATATCCTATACATCTCGCCCTCCTCAAGGGATCCGAGGCTTTGGATGATCCGGAAGATGGGCTGGGGCTCCGGCAATTCCTCCAATACGAAGCCGAACTCGGCTTCGGCCCTGCAGAGGTTCAACATGCCCTCCCCAGTTATATTGGCCATGAACTTCACCTCGAGCCCCTCCCGCAGCATCCGGAGGATGGGCTTCACGTAGATGGCGGTCGGCTCCAGCAATTCCTCGCCCAGGCCCCTCTCCAACCCATCGGGTCGCGCGCTTAGATCCAATCGCGCCCCATCCAAGAGGACCCTCTTGGCCAAGCTGAGCCCGTTGCTGTGGATCCCGGAGCTGCGGAGGCCCACGACGGCATCGCCCTCGGAGAGACCCCTCCCCGTTATGACCCTATTCAGGTCCACTATGCCAGCGCACATGCCCACGAGATCGAACCCCTTCCCCTCCACCTTGCCCTTGACCATCTCCGGGACCTGGGCGATCTCCCCGCCGACTATGCTGACGCTGGCCATCTCGGCCCCCCTCGCGAGGCCCCTCGCCAGCCCCCTCAGGAGCTCCGCATCGATCCTCTCGACCGCTATATAATCCAAGAAGGATATGGGCTCGGCCCCAACGCATATGACATCATTGGCGCACATGGCAACGCAGTCGATCCCTATCGTATCGTATCTATCCATGAGCTGCGCTATGAGGATCTTCGTCCCGACGCCATCCGTCTTCAGCGCGAGCCCCCGCCTCCCGTCGAGCTTCACGATGCCCGCGAAGTGCCCGATCGGGATCGCCGGGGCCCCAGCGCCCCTCCTGAGGGAGAATGTGGCCTCGAAGATAGGCCTCAGCTCATCGAGCACCTCCTCCTCCTTTTCCGCGTCCACACCGGCTTCCGCGTAGCGATCCCCCAAGCCGCGCCGCCCTCCCAATCCCTATTCCCACTCTATCGTGGCGGGCGGTTTATGGGTTATATCATAGACGACCCTCGTCACCTCCGGCACCTCGTTCGCGATCCGGGTGGATATCCTCTCCAGGACTCCATAGGGGATCTTGGCGAACTTGGCCGTCATCGCATCGGCGCTCTCCACGGCCCTTATGGCCACTACATAGCCATAGGCCCTGGAGTCCCCTTTGACCCCCGTGCTCTTCGTATCCGTCAGGACGGCGAAGTATTGCCAGAGGTATTCCCCGAGCCCCTTCGACTCGAACTCCTCGCGCACTATGGCGTCCGCGCGCCTCAGGGCCTCCAACTTCTCCTCGGTCACCTCGCCGATTATCCTGACCGCCAAGCCGGGGCCCGGGAAGGGCTGCCTCCTCACGAACTCCTCCGGCAATCCCAAGCCCTTGGCCACCTCCCTGACCTCGTCCTTGTATAGGTCCTTGAGGGGCTCGACGATGCCCTCGAACTCCATGCTCAGGGGCAGGCCGCCCACGTTATGGTGGGTCTTTATCTTATCCGAGTGCCTACTCGAACCGGACTCGATCCTATCCGGGTATATCGTCCCCTGGACGAGATACTTGGCTCCCTTCTCCCTGGCGACTTCCTCGAAGACCCTCACGAACTCCTCCCCGATCGCCCTCCTCTTCGCCTCGGGATCGGCGATGCCCCTCAGCCTCCTCAAGAACCGATCCCTCTCCTCCCTAACGACCAGCTCTATGTCGAACCTTTCGAAGGCCCTCCTTATCGCCTCCGGCTCCCCCTCCCTCATGAACCCATGATCTACGAAGACGGCCGTGAGGCGCTTCCCCAGCGCCCTCGAGGCCAAGACCGCTGCCGTGCTGGAATCTATCCCGCCGCTCAAGGCTATTATCGCCCTGCCGTCCCCAACCGCCCCCCTCACGTACTCCACGGCCTTGCCCACGAAATCCCCCAGCCCCCAGTTCGGCTCGCAGCCGCATATGTGGAACAGGAAGTTCTTGATGACGGTCCGCCCGCTATCCGTGTGGATGACCTCCGGGTGCCATTGGACGCCGAATAACTTCCGCTTGAAAGAGCCGAAGGAGGCCACGGGGCAATCCTTGGTATGGGCCAGCACCTCAAAGCCCTTCGGGGCCTCTACGACGGAATCCCTATGGCTCATCCAAACCCTCTCCCGCCCCTTGAGCCCCCTCAATATTCCCTTGGGCCTCTTTATCCTCGCGTAGGCGATCCCGAACTCCCCGGCTCCGAGCCTCTCGACCCTCCCCCCGAAGAGTTTGGCTATGAGCTGATGGCCGTAACAAATGCCCAAGATGGGCTTGGAGAGGCCGAATATGGCCGGATCGCAGGAGGGCGCCCCAGCCTCCGTCGCGCTCGAGGGTCCCCCGGAGAGGATCAATCCCCTTAAGTTATACTTGCCCTCTAGAGCCCTTATGCCCTCCGCGCTGATATCCTGCGGCAATATCTCGGAATAGACCCCGAACTCCCTAACCCTCCTGACTATGAGATGGCAGTACTGCCCCCCAAAGTCCACTACCGGAACGGCATCGAACCTCATGGGGGGCCCTAAACCATGACTGGGATAAAAATATGCGACGGCGGCAGGCCGGCCAGAAAGTTTTATCCGGCGATGGAACGGCCCTAAGACGATTTGGTATGCCGAACGTCCTGAGGGAGGAGCTATCTAGGATAGACCTAAGCAGCGCGGAGTCCGAGATATCGGGCTTCATAAGGGAGGCCGTGATGGCCTCCGGGGCCGAGGGAGTGGTCGTGGGCCTCAGCGGTGGAGTGGACAGTAGCGTCGTCGTGGCCCTTTGCGCTAGGTCCTTGGGTAGCGATCGGGTCCTATCGATCATAATGCCGACCCACTTCACCCCTAGGGAGGACCTAGAGGACGCGGAGGGCCTGGCGGCCGATTTGGGGGTGAGGCATAGGACCATCGGCATAGACGCCATATGCGATCGTATCTACGAATCGGTCGGCGCGGATCCTTCGAACCCCGCCCAAAAGATCCCCATGGCGAACGTGAGGGCTAGGGTGAGGATGGCTTTGCTCTATTACTTCGCGAACTCCGAGAACCGATTGGTGGTGGGCACCGGGGATAGGAGCGAGATATTGATCGGCTATTTCACCAAATACGGCGACGGCGGGGCGGACCTCCTGCCGATAGGCCATCTCTATAAGACGCAGGTGAGGGGGATGGCCTTGCGCTTGGGCCTCCCGGATCGGATCGCCGAGAAGGAGGCGAGCCCCCAGCTCTACCCGGGGCATAGGGCCATCGACGAACTCCCCATCGGTTACGATCGGCTGGATCCGATCCTCTACGGCCTCTTCGACCGCAAGCTCGGGCCCGAGGAGGTGGCCGAGCTCTCGGAGACGCCATTGGAAATCGTGAAGGAGATCCTCAGAAGGCACTCTTCATCCAATCACAAGCGCCGCCTGCCACCCACCGTTAGGCCAATCGTTTGGCATTAAAACCTCCGATCCAGATGGGTAGGGCGATGGCCTCCTTTTTTACTCATTTGATCAGTTCAATTTCCTTAAAATTTAAATTTTTGGAACTTTGAGTTTACAAATATGTATGAAATGAACCCTTGGTGGGAAGCCGAAGAGGTCCCGCGCGGGTTCCTCCCACCTCAAAAGCGAACGCTCTTCGAAGAGCTGGATCGCTCACTCGATCGGAGGTTCATGGATGTGATCGTGGGCCTCCGGAGGACCGGGAAGACGACCCTGATGTTTCAGCTCATGGACAGCCTCCTCAAGCGAGGGGTCGACCCCAGGGCCATCCTATACTTCACCTTCGACGAGCGCTCGATGGACCTGCGCGAGATCGTTCGAGAGTATGAGGAACGCGTGCTCAGGGCCAGGATCAGGGAAAAGAAGGCTTATATATTTCTTGACGAGGTCCACAAGCTCCTCGGTTGGCCCGAGAAGCTCAAGCTGATCTACGACCTGAACCCGAAAGCCAAGCTCGTCGTTTCGGGATCCGCGAGCCTTAACCTCATGAGGGGGGCGAAGGAATCATTGGCTGGGAGGTGCGTCTTCCACCGCCTCGATCCCCTATCCTTCGGGGAATACCTACGCCTTCGCGGAGAACGGATCCCCCAGCCCGAGGATTTCGAGATCTTCGAGCGCAGGCTCTCGATCTCCCTCCAGGAGTTTTTACCGCGGGGATTTCCAGAGGTCATATTCATGGGGGACCGTGAAGCAAGGCGATACGTTAAGGAATTGGTGCTAGAGCGGATCCTCTACCGCGACATCCCCGAGAGTTTTGCCGCCGATGATATAGAGCTCCTGAGGTTACTGGCGGAATACATTTGCTCCTTCCCAGGGGCGATCCTGAACGTAGAATCCCTGTCCAAGGATTTCGGAAGGGCGAGGAAGACGATCAGGGACTATCTAGAGTACCTCGAGCTCACATTCCTGATCAGGCGCATCAGCAACTTGCGGGGCTCCAAGCTCGCCGCGAGCCGCAAGAACCGTAAGGGCTATCCCTATCATCCAACCCTTTGCACGACCCAAGAAGAGCCGAGGATCGCGGAAACTCTCGTTGGGAACGAATCCGGCGCGGATCACTATTGGCGCCTCAGGGGCTTCGAGGTCGACTTCGTGCTCAAGGATGGGGCGCCTCTACCGATAGAGGTCAAGTATAAAAAAAAGATCGACGAGCGAGATTTGAAGGGGATCCAAGCCTTCTGTAAGCGTTTCGGCCTGAGGCGTGGCATCGTGGTCACAGAGGAAACGATGGCGAATCTGGAGGGCTTGGAGCTCGTTCCGTTGCTCTGGTTCGTACTTTATAAGGAAAGGGTCATCAGTAGTTCTTTGCCCAGACGTTGTGGCCAATCTAGGAATTGAGTTCTCGATTTTCCTTGAGCTACTGCGGAACCGGAGAAAGGTTTCAAGCCCTTATAGGTATTCTAAGTTCGAGTTCGGGATCGAAGATCCACGCTCCTGTTCTCTTGTTTCAAGCCCTTGGTATTCTAAGTTCTCCCTCCCAAATACTTTTAAAGAAATTTCATCCTCTCAGTTTCAAGCCCTTATAGGTATTAAGTTCTCGCCTACCTGGTCGCCTCGGCCTCGATCTCCCTTAGGTTTCAAGCCCTTATAGGTATTAAG
>Ga0315298_1010236_pt1 | contig 11349 bp, 12 predicted proteins | sample WHS_1_MG_FD_203077 | JGI IMG/M metagenome (GOLD analysis project Ga0315298, IMG submission 203077) | Extremophilic microbial mat communities from Washburn Hot Springs, YNP, Wyoming, USA - WHS_1_MG | ecosystem: Environmental > Aquatic > Thermal springs > Hot (42-90C) | place: USA: Wyoming... | reverse complement strand
CGGCAGGTGGATCCTCACATCGTTTATACCCCTTTGGTAGCGGATGGTTCCCCGGTGAAAAAGGGCGATCGGGTGGCTTGCGTGGAGGGCTATGGCCCCGGCCTTTTGATGGCTGAACGGGTGGCGCTCAATTTTTTGCAGCGCATGTCGGGCATCGCTACGCTCACTCGCCAATACGTCGAGGCCGTGGCGGGCACGCGCGCCAAGATCCTCGATACCCGCAAGACGGCCCCCGGCCTGCGCGTGCTCGATAAACTGGCCGTTACCTTGGGCGGTGGCCATAACCACCGCAAGGGCCTCTACGATATGGTGCTCATCAAAGATAATCACATCGAAGCGGCGGGCAGCATCACAGAAGCGGTAGCGCGCGTGCGCCGGGCGCACCAAGGCCTGCCCATCGAAGTGGAAGTAACGAACATGGCTCAGTTAGAAGAAGCCCTCGCCTTGGGGGTGGATCGCATCATGCTCGATAATATGTCCCTTGAGGAGATGCGCGCGGCGGTGCGCCGAGTGGCAGGGCGCGTGGAGTTAGAGGCCTCCGGGGGCATTACGCTAGAGAGCGTGGCCCAAGTTGCGGCGACGGGGGTGGATCTCATCTCCATAGGCGCCCTGACGCATTCGGTCAAAGCGCTCGATATCAGCCTCGAAATCACCCTAAAGCACTCTGGCGCGATGGAGGGAGGACATGCCCCTGCCTGAGCGGTATGAAACGATGTCCGATGCAGCCCTAGAGGAGGCCATTTGGCGCGCCAAAGAGGCGCTTGGCCAAAGGTTGGTCATTTTGGGGCACCATTACCAACGCGATGAGGTCATCCAATTCGCCGATCATCGGGGCGATTCGCTCGGCCTTTCGCGCCAGGCGGCCAAGGCAGAAAAGGCCGAATACATCATCTTTTGTGGCGTCTATTTCATGGCCGAGACGGCCGCTATCCTCTGCAAGCCCTATCAGGCTGTCCTCCAGCCCGTGCCGGAGGCCTTTTGCCCAATGGCACGCATGGCCAACCGCCGTGAGGCCGAGCGCGCCTGGCAGGCCCTGACGAGCGTGTGGGGGGAGGATATCATCCCCATCACCTATCAGAACTCGACGGCGGAGGTCAAGGCGTTTGTCGGGGAAAAGGGCGGTGCAGTATGCACCTCTTCGAACGCGAGGCAGATCTTCGAATGGGCTTTCGCCCGCAAGGGGCACATCCTCTTTATGCCCGATGAGCACCTGGGCACGAATACTGCCCTGGGGATGGGCATCCCCTTGGAGGAGATCGGCCTGTGGGATTGGGCCAACTCGCCCGACCCTCACGAGTTGGCTCACTGCCGCGTGGTGGTGTGGAAGGGGTTCTGCTACGTGCACGCCGAGTTCACCGTGGAAGACGTCCAGCGCATCCGCGCGGAACATCCGGAGGCGCTCATCGTCGTGCACCCGGAGTGCCCGCGCCAAGTGGCAGCCATGGCCGATGCCCTCGGCTCTACGACGGGGATCATAGACTTTGTGGCCGAAGCGCCCCCCGGCTCGACCATCGCCGTGGGCACGGAATGGCACTTGGTGAGCCGCCTTCAAAAAGAGTTCCCCGATCGCACGGTGCTCCCCTTGGCCAAACGTGCCTGCGCTACTATGGGCATGACCCGCATGAACGACCTTTTTTACGTGTTGGATGGTTTGCTTGCTGGGGAGATTCGGCATCGCGTCGAGGTAGCCCCAGAGGTCGCCCGTTGGGCGCGTGTAGCCCTAGAACGAATGCTTGAGGCAGGTTAACTATGGTGGATCCTTCGGAAGCCGTTGTGTGCGACGTGTTGATTATCGGGTGTGGCATCGCCGGTGCTACGGCGGCGCTTCACTTGGCAGAGGAAAATCCAGATCTGCGCATCATCCTCATCACCAAGGCCGAAAGCCCCCTCGAATCGAACACCTATTACGCCCAAGGGGGCATCATCTACCGCGGCAATGAGGATTCGCCCGAGCAACTCGCTGAAGACCTGTTGCGCGCTGGCGATTACATGAACAACCGCCAGGCCGTCGAGATTTTGGCGGTGGAAGGGCCGCAGTTGGTGCGCGAGTTGCTGATCGAAAAGTATCAGGTGCCCTTTACGCTGGATGCCAACCAACACCTCGAGCGGACGCGCGAGGCAGCCCATTCCACCAGCCGCATTTTGCACGTCTCCGATGCGACGGGAATGGCCATTCAAGAAAAGTTGGTGGCCGCGTTGCGCGCCCACCCGAATATCGAGATTTTGACGAGCCATTCCGCGGTAGACCTCCTCACGCCGGCGCACCATTCGTTGAACCGCCTTTCCATCTATGAGCCGCTTTCCTGCGTGGGGGCCTATGTGCTCGACCATGCCAGCGGCCAGGTGCACCCCTATCTCGCCAAGGCCACGCTCCTGGCGAGCGGTGGCTTGGGACAGATTTTTTTGCATACGACGAACCCCCCTGTGGCCACCGGAGACGGCCTGGCTATGGCGTACCGCGCGGGGGCGCGGATCATCAACGCCGAATACGTCCAGTTTCACCCCACGACGTTTTACCATCAGGGGCAAGCGCACTTTCTCATCACCGAGGCCCTGCGGGGCGAAGGGGCGAGGCTCCTAAACTATCAGGGTCAGCCCTTCATGCACCGCTACGACCCCGAATGGGGTGACCTGGCCCCACGAGACGTGGTCGCGCGCTCGATCCACCTGGAGATGCTGCGCACCAACGCGCCGCACGTCTACTTGGATATTTCCTCGGTCATGCCCGCGCAAAAGATCATCGAGCGCTTCCCCAATATCTATCACAAATGCTTGGAGTATGACGTGGACCCCACCCGCGAGCCGATCCCCGTCGTGCCGGCGGCGCACTACTTCTGCGGCGGCGTTTGGGTAGATGCCTGGGGCCGCACGAACCTCGAGCGGCTCTACGCGGCGGGAGAGGTCTCGTGCACGGGCGTGCACGGGGCAAACCGCTTGGGGAGCGCCTCGCTCCTCGAAGGCCTGGTGTGGGGGCTGCGCGCCGCCAAAGACATGTTGAGGCGCTTGCCCGACTTTTCGCCTCCTGACCCGCGCACCATCCCGCCGTGGGAAGAGGAAGGGGTTACCGAAACGGCCGACCCAGCCCTCGTCAAGCACGATATGGCCACCATCAAACACACCATGTGGTACTATGTGGGGCTGGTGCGCAGCCGCAAACGGTTAGAGAGGGCCTTGCGAGATTTGAGCAACCTTCAGCAGGATATTGATGCCTTTTACCGCACCACGCGGCTCGACCCGGATATCCTCAGCCTGCGCAACGCTGCCCTGGCCGCGAACATCGTGGCGCGGGCCGCTTGGGAAAACCGCGAAAGCCACGGCTGCCACTACCGCGAGAATTAGCCTCTCCCTTCTGTTACCCTCCCGCAGGCTGTGAACCTGCGGGAGGGTGCGAAGGCCCTTTGCTTCGCTCGGCAAGGCGCAAGCACCCCGTCATATTGACAAATCCCCTCCTTCCGGTTATCATAGCCTTGAAAGGCGATGAACCGGAAGAGTAACCGATCAAGCGGCGGACAGAGAGCGCCCGGCGGGTGGAAAGGGGCACGAGGCGCGGTCGGTGAATGGGCCGGGGAGCCGCGCGGGTGAAGCCGATAGGGTGCGTAGCCCGCGACGGAAACAGCCCCGTTATCACGGCTGAACGTATCGGCGTTGAGCCTGTACGTGGAGATGGGCACTCAAGAGTGCCCAAACAGGGTGGCACCGCGAGAAACCTCTCGCCCCTGTCGGCTTGGAGCCGCAGGCGAGAGGTTTTATCTATCAAGGTCGGTCAGTAAAAAAGGAGGAGGCCCTTATGGCAGAGAAGAAGCGCATCCTAACGGGAGACCGCCCCACAGGCAAACTCCACCTGGGCCATTATGTGGGGAGCCTAGCGAACCGCGTGCGCTTGCAGGATGAATACGAGTGCTTTTTCATCATCGCCGATTTGCATACCCTCACCACTCGGCCCGAAAAGCATCACATCGAAGAACTGCGCCAAAACATTACGGATTGCGTGCTCGATTACCTCGCAGCCGGCATTGACCCGCAAAAAAGCGTCATCTATTTGCAATCTGCCGTGCACGCCGTGTATGAGATGAACCTCTTTTTCGAGATGCTCGTTACCGTGCCGCGCCTGCAGCGCGTGCCGAGCCTCAAAGAGATGGCGCGAGCCGCCGATCTGGACGAAGAAAGCCTGCCCTTCGGACTGCTCGGTTACCCGGTGCTCCAGGCCGCCGATATCCTGATGCCGCGCGCGCACCTCGTGCCGGTGGGTAAGGATAATGAGGCGCACGTGGAGGTTGCGCGCGAGATCGCCCGCCGCTTCAACTACCTCTATGGCGAGGTCTTTCCCATCCCGGAGGTGATGGTGGGCGAGGTGCCCACCCTCGTCGGCACGGATGGCCAAGCCAAGATGTCCAAAAGCCTCGGCAACGCCATCTTTCTCTCCGATGACGCGCGCACCGTGGAGAAAAAGGTCTTTGGCATGTACACGGACCCGAACCGCATCCGCGCCGATATCCCCGGCCGCGTGGAGGGTAACCCCGTGTTCATCTATCACGACGTCTTTAACCCGAATAAGGCCGAGGTGGAGGATCTCAAAGAGCGCTACCGCGCCGGGCGCGTGGGCGATGTGGAAGTAAAGGAAAAGTTGGTCCGCGCCCTGAACGCCTTCTTGGACCCCTTGCGGGAGCGCCGCGCCTACTATGCCTCGCAAAATGGCCTGGTGGAGCGCATCCTCTATGAGGGCACCGAGCGCGCCTCCAAAGAGGCCGAAATCACCTTGAGCATGATGAAAAAGGCCATGGGCCTGGCGGGCATTTGGAACCGCATCTCGCGCAAGGCGCGGGAGGCCCAGGAAAAAGAGGGGAAGGCGTGAGCCAGCACACCCTGTGGCGCCATCTCGTTGGGGTGATCTTTCTCTTAGGCCTTCTCTGGCCGGCGAGGGCCGCTGCCGATTGCCCCGGCAACTTGGCGGCGAACCCCGGCTTTGAGGAAGGCGCCTACAATACCGAGGAACGCGGCATCGTCCCTACAGCGGGATATGTGGCGAATGGCTGGCTGCCTTGGTTTGTCGATCGCGACCCGAAACACCCCAACGAACCGGGCTATAACTGGCGCCCCGAATGGAAAGTGCTGAACGCAAACCAAATCGGCGATGCGGAGTATCGCATCTTTGCCGGGAAGCAGGTGCAGCACCTTTTCTCCACTTATTCCACGCATACGGGCGGCTTTTACCAGCGCATCAAGGCCACGCCAGGGCACATCGTAACCTTTTCGATCTGGGTGCAGATCTATACCGGCCAACGCGATCTCACCGTGGGGAACCACCCCATCTCGGATCTCAAAGAGATCACAGACGAAACGCAGCGCCAAACGGAAGGGCCGGGAGATTATCGCGTCTGGGTGGGGATAGACCCCTATGGGGGCGAACCGGCCGCCTGGGGTACCCACCCGCCGGATACGGTCGTGTGGTCCAACCCGGTGCTCGATGTGGAGACGCGCGGTAAAGATGCCTTGGGCCGCGAGACGGATCTGTGGGTGCGCCTTGTGGTTACGGCCACGGCGAAGGCCGATTACATCACCGTGTACACCAAAGGGCAGCCCACTTACCGCACCAAGCACAACGATTCCTTTTGGGATGAGGCTTGTGTAACGATGATGGCGCCGCCCACGGCTACGCCTAACCCTACGGCTACACCCACCGAAACGGCGACGCCCATGCCCACCTTCACTCTCCTACCGACGGAGACGCCCACGCCTGCCCCCACCCACACGCCCACGGCGACGCCTACGCCCACGATGACCCCCGCCCCTACCCTTACCTCTACGCCTCCACCGACCTTCACGCCCGCGCCCCCCACGGTGGATCTCTCGCGGTTCACACCAGCCGCCTCACCGACGGTCGAGCCGACGCCGGCCCCAGCCGCCCCGAACATCCAACGCGATCTGATCTTTCTCTACATCGGGTTGGCCGCGCTGATCGTCGTCATCTTTTTGTGGGTGCGCGGCGAGGGGCGTTCCTGAGAACGCCGCCCTTTTTGCCACGCTGAGGCCCTGCCTCGGGCGCTCTATCCTTGACAGAAAAGGGCGACCTAAACTATCATTTCGATAGGCCCGATGAGGAGAGAGAGATGTCCACGAGCGATCGCCGCGTCCGTTCGAGTGAGGTTATCCATGAAAGCGGCACCTTTGGCGCCCATGATGGTCTACGGCTCTATTATCAGCATTGGCGCCCGGCGACTACGCCGCTCGCCGTTCTGGTGATCGTCCATGGCCTGGCGGAACACAGCGGCCGCCACGAGCGGTTTGGGCGCGAACTGGCCGAGGCCGGCTATGCGGTAGAAGCCTTTGACCTACGCGGCCACGGCCGTTCCGAGGGGATGTGGGGGTATGTTTCTTCGTTCGACGATTACGTGCGAGATTTGGAGACGTTCCTCCAGAACGTCAGCGCCCGCCAAGCCCATCTTCCCCTGGTTTTGATGGGCCATTCGATGGGGGGCACGATTGCGGCGCTCCTGGCCATCAGCAGGCGATTCCCGTTGGCCGCCCTCATCCTCTCGGCGCCGGCGGTGCGCCTCTGGCAAGATACGGGCTGGGTCGTGCGGGCGTTCGCCCATCTCATGAGCCGATTCCTCCCCAAAATGCGCACCATGCCCTTGGCCGCCCAATACATCTCGCGCGATCTGACCGTCGTAGAAGCCTATGTGCATGATCCCCTTGTCTACCGCGCTGGGTTGCGCGTACGCACGGTATACGAATTCTTACGGGCTACGCAACGCGTCCGCGAGGGGGCAGCAGCGATTCGGGAGCCTCTCTTGATCCTCCAGGGCACGGCAGATCGCCTCGTCCAGCCGCGAGGCGCCGCTGAACTCTATGAAAAGGCCTCTTCGCCCGATAAAACGCTTCGCCTCTACGAGGGGTTATATCACGAACTCCTCAATGAGCCGGAGCGCGAGCGCGTGCTGATGGATATCTTGGCGTGGTTGGAGGGGCGTTTCGCGCACCGCGAACAAACCCCTTTCGAGCGGGGTGAACGATGACCCATTCCCCCTCGATGGAAGCGCTCACCGCGTTGGCGATGGAAGTGGGGGCGCGCCTTTCAGCCAAAGGGTGGACCCTGGCCACGGCGGAATCCTGCACAGGGGGGCTTTTAGGCCATGCCATCACCAATGTGGCGGGGAGTTCGACCTATTTTCTGGGGGGCATCATTGCCTATGCCAACGAGGCCAAATGCCGCCTCTTGGGCGTGCCCGAGGCGCTCCTCGCGAGACATGGCGCCGTCAGCCAAGAAGTGGCTTTGGCCATGGCCCAAGGCGCGCGGCAAGCCCTCGGGGCAGATATGGCCATTGCGACCACGGGCATTGCCGGGCCGAGCGGCGGCACCCCTCAAAAACCGGTAGGCACCGTCTATATCGCCGTCTCCACGCCTTGGGGCGAGGTTTGCCGCCACTATCAGTGGGCGCTCGACCGCTTGGGGAATAAACTCCTCTCGGCGAAGGCTGGCCTTCGCCTCCTCCTCGAGCAGATCGCCACGCCGTAAGAGAAAGGAGAACCGCAGAAAGATCCTCTCTGCGGTTCTCACAGCCTTTTGCTTTTCCCCTAACGACCGTTAGGCAAGCGCCTGACGGGCTGTTTCGACCATCTGGGCAAAGGCCTCCGGATCGGTTACGGCCAGGTCTGCCAGCATTTTGCGGTTGATCTCCACCTGGGCCAGGCGTAAGCCCTGCATCAGGCGGCTGTAACTCATCCCATGCTGGCGCGCCCCGGCGTTGATGCGCACGATCCACAGCCGCCGCATATCGCCCTTGCGATCGCGGCGATCGCGCGTGGCATAGGCGAGCGACTTGAGCATGGCCTCATTGGCGCGGCGGAAGAGGCGGTGTTTCGTACCGCGCTGCCCCTTGGTTATTTCGAGAACCTTCTTATGGCGATGCCGTGCCGGCACCCCTCGCTTTACTCTGGTCAATTTGATGTTCCTTTCTGGGCTGGTGCGTTAGGACGCCGAATCACCCGGTGTGTTTGCTGATATAGGGCATCAACCGCTTGACCCGTTTGATCTCGCCGCCGGCTTGCAGTTCGATCATGCGCCAGGCTGTGCGCTTGGCGCGTGCGGCGCGCTTGCGGCGCAAATGGCGTTTCTCGCCTTTGGTACGCATCAGCTTGCCCGAACCGGTTAGCTTAAAGCGCTTAGCGGTGGCCTTATGGGTCTTGATTTTAGGCACTTGAAGAACACCTCCTTATAGGATGCGGCCGGCTTACGGCTCGGCCTTTTCGCACATCACGCCGCCTGGCGTAGCCTGCCCCGAAAGGGCCTCTACAGCCGGGCGGCGTAATTGGCTTCTTAGTATGTGAGGTTATGACGACTTGTTCGCAGGGGCGAGCACCATGAGTAAGGCTCGGCCCTCGAGCATCGGTTTTTGCTCCACCACGGCCACGTCGCTCATCTGCGCCGCAAGGCGTTCGAGGAGTTCGAGCGCCAAATCTTGATGGGCAATTTCACGCCCACGGAACCGAACCCGCACGCGCACCTTGGCTCCCTCGGCCAAGAACTCGCGCGCCCGGTTCAGTTTCACTTCTACATCGTGGTCGGCCGTCTTGGGGCGCACCTGAATCTCTTTGATCTCGATCTGTTTTTGGGCTTTGCGGGCCTCACGCTCGCGCCGCGCGCGCTCGTACATAAATTTGCTGTAATCCAGCAGGCGGCATACGGGCGGGTTCGCCGTCGGCGCGATTTCGACCAAATCCAGCCCTCGTTCTTCGGCCACGCGCAAGGCCTCTCGGATGGGGTAAATCCCCAATTGCTTGCCCGTCTCATCGATCAGCCGGACCTCGCGCGCCCGAATGTCGCGGTTCAGGCGATGCTCCTCTTTAATAGTCGTCCACCTCCATAAATAGGCGGCGCCTTAAGGCGCCTCGAAATGGGCCATTGCCCTTCGCAAGCCCTAATGTATCATAGATAACGCGAGATGTCAAATGATTGCCCTCTTTTGGGGTGTGCGCTCGAATATATCGCGGGAGCAAGCTCCAAAGTATGGCAGGCTTCACGCATAACACATTGCGGGAGCGAGGCTCCCGCACTCCAAAGTATGGCGGGAGCGAGGCCCCTGCACTCCAAAGTATGGCGGGAGCGAGGCTCCCGCACTCCATATGTACTCCAAAAGGGGTATTTGGCGACGTGAAGCGGAAGGGCTATTATCTCCGCGTTGCAGCATTGGGCAAGGAGGCTTTATGTTGGATCTCGATCGCTTTATCGAGCGGCGCGGCACGGATAGCACCAAGTGGAACCGTTACGGGCCGGACGTGCTCCCCCTTTGGGTGGCCGATATGGATTTTCGCGTCCCCGAACCCGTCATCCAAGCCTTACGTGAGCGCGTCGAGCATGGCATCTTTGGCTATCCCATGGAACCCCCTGCCTTGCGCGAGGTCATCATCGAGCGCTTGGAGCGCCTTTACGGCTGGAGGGTCAGCCCTGAGGCACTTCTCTTTATCCCAGGGGTGGTGCGCGGCTTTAACCTAGCCTGCCATGCCATAGGCCAGGAGGGCGATGGCGTCTTGATGCAGACGCCCGTCTACTACCCGATGCTTGCCGCGCCGGCCAACGCCCGCCGCACTCTGGTAACGATGGAACTCTCGCAGGCAGACGATGGTTCCTACTATGTGGATTATGATCGCATGGAGGCTACCTTCACGCCGCGCACGCGCCTTTTTATCCTATGCAACCCTCACAACCCCGTAGGGCGCGTGTTTCGGCGCGAGGAACTGGAGAGGATGGCCGAAATCTGCCTGCGCCACGATGTGATCATCTGCTCGGATGAGATCCATTGCGAACTCCTCTTTTCTGGCCACAGGCACATCCCCATCGCCACCCTCTCGCCGGAGGTAGAACGCCGCACCATCACGCTGATGGCCCCAAGCAAGACGTTCAACATCGCCGGCTTGCATTGCTCCGTCGTCATCATCCCCCATGAGCCGCTACGCCGGCAATTCGTGGGCGCCTTTCAGGGACTGGTGGCATCGGTGGAGATTATGGGCTATGTCGCGGCCTTGGCGGCCTACCGTTATGGCGACCCGTGGCTCCGCGAAGTGCTGGCCTACCTAGAAGGGAACCGCGACTACCTGGCCGATTATGTGGCCCGATTTCTGCCCGGCCTACGCATGACCAAGCCGGAGGGCACCTATCTCGCCTGGCTGGATTGTCGCGCCGCCGGCCTCCCGCAGGATCCCTTTACCTTCTTTCTCGAAAAGGCCCGCGTGGCCCTGAACGATGGTGCAGCCTTTGGCCAGGGCGGCCAAGGGTTTGTGCGGCTCAACTTTGCCTGCCCACGAGCCACTTTGGATGAAGCCCTTGCGCGCATGCGTACCGCGCTCGAGGCGACCCAAAAGGCCGGATAAACAAAGCGTTCCTCGCGGGGTCTTTTCCGCCGCGAGGAACGCATCCTAATCTTCCTCAGAGCCGATGGCTGCCCCCACCATGCGGTATTCGATCCCCAGCCACGGCGCGGTTGGCTTATCGGGGTTTTTGCCCAATGTGACCTGCATCTCTATTCGGCGCCCATTACGCACCAGGCGCAATGTAACCTCGTCGCCCGGTGCATACTGGCCGATGAGCGTGGCGAGGTCGCGTTCTTCCGTGAGGGTCTCATTATTCACGGCGTAGATCATGTCGCCCAGGCGCAGGCCAGCGTCTTCCGCGGGGCTATCGGGTACAATGCGCACCACCAGAGCCGCCCGCCGCGCCGTCAGGCGTGGGGTGGGCACCGGCAGCAAGCGCAAAGGGGGAGTGGGGGCCGTCACGCGTTGGGCAACCCGTTTCGCCATAACGTATCCGCTCACCCCACCGGCCACCGCGCCCAAAGCGCAACTCAAAAGGAGGCCCACGATAGCCAAGATGATCCACAGCCACGTCCTATCCTTTTTCTCCATAGAGAACACCTCCTACCCATGGGATATAGGGCGACATCCTTGAGGGGGCTATTTTATATACGCACAAGAGCGCCCGTTCGTTCCGCGTTTGGGAAGCGAGAACCCGCCTTGTAGGCCCCTCGTGCCCCTTTGACAGTCCGCTCTTCACGGTTATAATATGACTAAATCACTCAAGTATCAAGGTTGCTTTATGGCCGTAAAACCGATCCTGACCGCTGAAAATCCGTTGCTCAGGCAAAAATCGAAAAAGGTTACCCGCTTTGGCGATGGCCTGGCGGGCCTGGTGCAAGATATGTTCGATACGATGCGCGCGGCGCGCGGCTTGGGGCTGGCGGCCCCGCAAATCGGCACGTTGCTGCGCGTCTTTGTGGTAGAGATGCCCGCCGAGTACGACGAAGAAGGCCGGGAGATCGAACCGAGCAAATCGTACGTGCTCGTGAACCCCGAGAT
>Ga0315298_1010233_pt1 | contig 11353 bp, 8 predicted proteins | sample WHS_1_MG_FD_203077 | JGI IMG/M metagenome (GOLD analysis project Ga0315298, IMG submission 203077) | Extremophilic microbial mat communities from Washburn Hot Springs, YNP, Wyoming, USA - WHS_1_MG | ecosystem: Environmental > Aquatic > Thermal springs > Hot (42-90C) | place: USA: Wyoming... | reverse complement strand
CACTTCCCCATCGCGGAGGCGCACGATGCGCTGGCTATGGCCGGCAACTTCAGGATCATGGGTCACCATGACGATGGTCATCCCTTGCCGATGCAACTCGTGTAAGAGGCCGAGGATCTCGGCCCCCGCTTTTGAGTCCAGGTTTCCGGTCGGCTCGTCGGCGAGGATAATGGAGGGGTTGTTAATCAGTGCACGGGCAATCGCCACGCGTTGTTGTTCTCCGCCGGAGAGTTCGGTGGGACGGTGGTTTACACGCTCACCCAGGCCCACCCGCTCTAGGGCCGCGCGCGCTCGCTCACGGCGACGAGTCCCTCCGGCGTAGATGAGCGGCAGTTCCACATTGTCTAAAGCTGTGGAACGGGGCAAGAGGTTATAGTTCTGAAAGACAAAGCCGATCTTGGTGCGGCGAATCTCTGCCAGTTGATCGTCATTCATCTCCGCTACCTCAAGGCCATCAAGCCGATAGGAGCCGGAGGTGGGCTTGTCCAGACAGCCGATGACGTTCAACAGGGTGGATTTGCCCGAACCCGAGGGACCCATAATGGCTACCCATTCCCCTTGATTGACCCTTAGGTTAATCCCTCGTAGGGCATGCACATCGGTCCCACCCATGCGATAGGTCTTGACAACATCTTGGATTTCAATCACGCTACGCACGTCACCTTGCTCCTTTCTTACCGGACCAACACACCGAAGCCGGGCATCCCCATGCCCCTAGTGCCCGCGCCAGGCTGAGTGGTCGTGGTGGTCGCAAGGAGCACCTCATCCCCTTCGCGCAGGCCGGCGATGATCTCGGTCATCGTCTCATTGCTCAAGCCGGTAGTCACAGGGATCGTGATGCTCTGGCCCTCCACTAAGACGGTCACGAAACGCTGCTTCCCCTGGCTGCGCAGGGCACGGTTAGGGACAAGGAGGACATTTTCCCGCTTATCCACGATGATATTGACGCTGGCCGTCATGCCTGCTTTAACGTCTTCAGGCGGATCAATCACGGAGACGACGACAGGATAGTTAACCACGCCTTGGCTCTGGATGCCCGCAGGCCAAATACCGGTCACCTTCCCAGCGAGGGTCAGGTCGGGCAGGGCATCAAGGGTGATCTCAGCCTCTTGCCCTAGCTTGACGCGCGGCACATCTACCTCGGCTAAATTGACGACGATCTCCAGGTTGCTCAGATCGGCGATCTGGATGCTTCCGCCGCTTGCGCTCTGTCCTACGGTCAAGTTAACGGCGGTAACCGTGCCGTCAAAGGGGGCGATGATTTGAGCCTTCTGAAGATTGAGTTTGGCCTGTTCTAGGGCGATGCGAGCCTGTTCTACTTGGTCTTTGGCGATGGCCACGGCATTCGCGTCTGGGCCGGCAAGAAGAGTTTCTAGGTCGCTTTGAGCCTGGGTCACCTGTGCTTGGGCAGAGATCAAATCGTAGTTACTGGCCTGAAGCTTGGCCAAGGCGCTTTTGGCCTGCTCAAGCTGGCTCTTAGCCTGGAGCACCTTGACTTGAGCATCGCTGCTGGCAGTGGCTAAGAGGGCGTCCAGATTAGCTTTGGCTTGGCGGTAGTCAATGGTGGCCGTCTGAAGGTTCTTTGATTCAGGGCGCGCAGAGATATCGGGGCGCCAAGCGACGCGCTCGTAAGCTGCCTGAGCTTGTTCAAGGGTTAGTTGAGCCTTTTCCAATGCCGCTTGGGCTGCAGCGATCTGGCTGTTGGTAGCGCTGGCAGCCTTGATAGCGGCGTCATAAGCGGCCTGAGCGCTCTCTACGGCGGCCTTGGCCGCGGCGAGTTCCGCCTGCGTGGGCCCGGCAGCCAACTTATCGTAATTCGCCTGGGCTGCGGCAAGTCGCGCTCTGGCGCTAGCGATAGCTTGTTCTGTGGGGCCGGCGGCCGTCTGGGCGAGTTTATGCTCGGCCACCGTAAGGTTCACCTCCGCGTTCTTGACCTGCAAGGCGAGATCAGAGGTATCCAATTCGGCGAGCACTTGACCTTTCGTAACCCGGTCTCCCACCTGGACGTGGATTTTGGCCACCACGCCATTCTGAGCAAAGCTTAGGGTAGCCTGTTGATGAGGCGTAATGTTACCGGCAGAGAATACTCTGGCTACTAGGGTGCCGGTCTCGACCCTGGCCGTGGCGAGGTTGGCTGTGGATGCCTTTCGCGAGGATAGGCCGGCATAAACTCCTGCGCCGACGCCCAGTACAACAACGAGCGCGACTACGATGATGATTATTCGCTTCATGGTCGTTCCCTCTCCGATCTTTCCTATGAGCCTGGACAGCGCTCAGTATAAACCCTCGCTATCAAGATCTTGTGAAGAAGCGATCAAGAGAAAGTCAGGTTTTTGGGGTCAGCGATGTCCCTAGGATCGTTTGGGCCTCGTTGTCTATGGGGAGGGTGAACGTGAAGGTGCTTCCGGCGCCAAGCCGGCTTTCCGCTGTGATCTGGCCGCCGTGGGCTTCCACCAGTTGTTTAGCGATCGCCAGGCCTAGGCCTGCTCCGCCGGTAGCGCGTGCGCGGGAGCGGTCTGCGCGGTAGAAACGCTCAAAAATCAGGGGTAAATCTTCCGGAGCAATGCCGATCCCGGTATCGCGCACGCTCACAGCGACTTGGGCATCTTGTACCTTTGCCGAGATGGTGATCTCCCCGCCCGCAGGAGTGTACGTAATGGCGTTACTAAGCAGGTTGCGAATGACCTGTGCGATTCGTTCAGGATCGGCGTTCGCGAGAGGCAAGCCAAGGGGGAGCTCGGCCTTTAGCTTTAGGCCCTTGGCGAGGGCCTGGGGTTGTAAAGCGATCACCGATTTGTGGACCACCTCAGCTAGATCAGTGGGCTGACGTTCCAGTCTCAACTGCCCGGCGTCAGCGAGAGAAAGCTCCTGGAGGTCGTCTACCATGCGATTGAGCAACATCGTCTCCTCGTAAAGCGAAGTGATAAGGTTTGGGGTAGGCTCTACGACTCCATCGCGCATCGCTTCAAGGTAGCCCCTGATATTGGATAGGGGGGTCCGCAACTCATGAGCGATATCGCTGACCATATTTTTGCGGAGTTGCTCTAGGCGTTGCAGTCCTGATGCCATGGCATTAAAGGCATGTGCCAGTTGACCGATCTCGTCATCGGTAGAGACCTCTACCCGTTGACTCAGGTCGCCCATCTCCAGTTTACGGGCCGCAGCAGTGAGAGCTTCCACCGGCCCCAGGATACGGCGTGACAGGGCCAGGGCTAGGAGCAAAGCCAACGAGGTAGTTGCTGCTGCCGCAAGGAGCAGGGAGCGATTCATGCCCGAGAAAAAGACCCCAGAGCTAAGGCCGGGGATCGCCTCGCCGCTCCGACTGATAAAGGCCACACCAACAGGCTGTCCCCAATGAAGGATAACGATCGCCGGCTGTTTGGAGAAGCTGTTTCCTAGGGTTTGGCCTTCCCGGAATCTGCCGGAGGAATCTGCGATCACGCGTCCTTTGGTATCGGCCAGGACGATCTCTTCGCCCGTGAGTTGGGTGAGATGCCCCAAAAGTGGCTGTATGCCTTCCCAGTTCTCACGCCGGGCATAGTATGTCGTCAGCACCCATTCCAGCCGTCGCTCGCGAATCATCCCGCCCGAAGCGGCGAAGCGGCGGAATTCCTTTACGGTGGCTTGCCGGACGAAAAAAACAACGGTGATCGTAGAGGCTAACACCACCAAGACCATGACCAAGAAAAGGCGCACTCGCAAACTATGCAACATCACCCTCCTCGGCAAACTTGTAGCCATAGCCGTAAACGGTCTCAATATAGATCGGTTTCGCGGGATCTGGCTCGATCTTTTTGCGTAAATTCATCACGTGAACGTCGATGGTGCGTTCTAGGCCCTCATAATCGGGGCCGAAAGCGCGTTCCAGAAGTTCCAAGCGGCTGAAGGCCCTTCCCCGGGCTTTGATCATGGTTTCCAGGAGCTTGAACTCTTTAGGTGTGAGGTTCACCGGCACTCCTCGGACCCGCACCTGGTGACGAAAGAGGTCCACCACCAGATCGCCGACGCGAATTTCAGCCGGTCCCTCGTCTTCCATTTCGCGCACACGCCGGAGCACAGCGCGTATGCGTGCGAGAAGCTCGCGTGGGCTGAAGGGCTTGGTAACATAGTCGTCCGCGCCCAAGTCTAATCCGAGAAGTTTATCGCTCTCTGTGGTGCGGGCAGTAAGCATGATGATCGGCACTTTGGATTCGGCGCGCAAAATGCGGCATACATCCAAACCGTCTATTACGGGCAGCATCAAGTCTAAGACGACGAGATCCGGCTTCTTCTGACGCGCTATATCCAGGGCCTCGCGGCCATCATAGGCTACTAGCACGTCGTAGCCGTCTTTTTGGAGGTAAAGGCGGATCAGCTCGACGATCTTTTTATCGTCGTCAATGACAAGGATCTTGTAACTCACAAGATGCCACTCCTATTTGAACTTTTATCTTTAGTTATAGCGGGAAGTTGTCAAGATTTGATGAAGAAAAGATGAAGAAGCAATTGGGAATCGCTGAAGTGGGGATGTAGACCGCGAAGCGACCGCGGAACAGGCCGGGTTCTAAGAGGGCCTCCATTCCTCAGGGTCTGGCCAGAAGGCAAAGAGTGCTCCCACTGATTGTCCCATCAGGTTGCGGCGAATCGCCTCCCCGAAGATTGGAGCGACCGAAAGGATGGTCATGTTCGGCAGGCGCTTCTCCGGGGCGATAGGGACGGTGTTTGTTGTTACGATCTCTGCGATCTCGGGGATTTTGCGCAAGCGCTCTATGGATGAACCGCTAAAGACGCCGTGCGTGCAGGCCAAGGTGATCCTCTTGACCCGCCTCTTGCGCAAGAGAGAGACGATTGCCTCTATGGATCCGCCGGTAGCTATCTCATCATCAAAGATAATCACTTCTTTCCCGGTTACATTGCCGATGATCCCGTTAATACGCACGGTCTGATCTGAGAGCCTTTCTTTATCGCCCGCGGCCACGCTCACTCCAAGGGCCCTGGCCAGTTTAGCGGCGCGCTTGGCGTGGCCGATGTCTGGCGCAACGATGACGGTATTGCTCAAGTCCCGAGTGCGGAAATAGCGAACGAACTCCCCGTGTGCTGTCAAGTGATCGGTGGGCACCTTGAAGAAGCCGTGTACCTGGGGGGAATGCAGCTCCATGGTCATGACGTGATTGGCTCCCGCCGTTGCCAGGAGGTCGGCGATGAGGCGACCGGCGATAGAGATGCGCGGTTCATCTTTTTTATCTGAGCGAGCGTAGGAAAAATAAGGGATCACGGCATGAACTGTCCTCGCGGAAGCGCTGCGCGCAGCGTCCAGCATCATGAGGAGCTCGAGGAGGTGGTCGCTTACGTCGGGCGTGAAGGATTGGATGATCACGACTTCTTTGCCGCGGACGCTTTCACCCAAGCGCACAAAGAGGTTATCGTTGCTGAAGCGTTCCGTTTGGCTAGGGCACAACTGACAATCCAAATAGTTCGCGATTTCGCGGGCTAGCTCTGGATGAGAGCTTCCGCTGAAGATGCGCAAGATATCCGCGAGATTGGCACATTTATCCGCTCCCATGTCACGTGATCTCCTCCGCATTGTCAAATTTATAGTGTACTACAATCAAAAGACCATGCCAAGGAGTAGATGAGTTTGTGGATGCCTTGACGTGTCATATGACTTAGGCGAAAGTTCCGGCCATAGCCAGAGCATATCGGTCTAGGGTGAGGTATTTGCGGGCCACTCGTTGGAGTTCCTCCTTGCTGATCCCAGTCACAATGTTGGGATAACGCTGCAAATAGTCCAGTCCTAGGCCATAATCCTCAATATCCAAAAGGACGTGAGCGATCCCCTCGTTGGTCTCCAAGTGTAAGGGGAGTGAACCAATGAGGTAGGCCTGAGCTTCCTCTAGTTCCTCATCGCGGACAAGGGTTTCGCGCAATCGCTGTACCTCTTCTAGAAGTGCAGATAGTGTGCGCTCAATGTTCGTCGGATGAATGCCGGCCATAATACTCCATGGTTGCGGGCCGAGGCCTACGTCAAGGCTGCTGCCCACGTAATAGGCCAGCCCTAGTTGATCCCTCACTTTCTCTCCTAGCCGTCCCATAAGTCCCAGACGCCCAAGGATGAGATTGGCCATCATCGCTGGGTAGTAGTCTGGCGAGGTACGGGACATGCTCACTACACCCCAAATAAGGTCAACCTGCGCTTTGGCTGGCAGCTCAACGCGCTGGGTCACGATCGTCGGTGGCGTTTCGGCATGGGGAATAGGGCAAGGCTCATAATCCTGGGCAGGGTTCCATCGGCCGAGGACGGCTTCCAGTTTGTCCATCACTGGGCCTGGTTGTATGGCACCCACTACAGCCATGATGAGTGTCTGGGGATGGTAATGAGTGCTATAGAATTCGGCCAAGTCCCTCCTTGTGAGGGCTTGTACCGTCTCCCTTGTCCCCATAATAGGCCGCGCATAAGGGTGTCCTGGGGGATATAGGGAGGCCATGAGGGCGCATTCGGCGCGGTATGTGGTATCCGTATCCAGAACTCCTAAGTGGGTCAGGATCTGGCCACGTAGTTTTTCTAGTTCAATCTCCGGGAAGGTCGGCTCCATAAGGATCTCGCCGAGCAGGTTGACAAGTAGCTCGAAATCGCTGGCCAACGCCCGGCCGCCAAAGGATACGCCATCCGCCTCAGCCGAGAAGCTCAAGGATGCCCCCACTTCATCTAGGGCGACGTTGATCTCTTGAAAGGTGTGTTTTCGCGTGCCTCGTCGGAGCATTGAGGCTGTTAGATGCGCCAAGCCTGCGGTGGCGTCGCTTTCACAGGCGCTGCCGGCCTTGAGCCGGCCGGCAATACTGACCGAAGCGCTGGCGGGATTTTCTTTTACCAGGATTATAGCGCCGTTATCCAGTTGGTGTCGGGCTACCGTCTCTGGGGTCACCGGAAGGCTTCGGGGCTTGGAGAAGAAGGCGAGCATCCCTTGTCCAGGAGCGTTTCGGGCACTCTCTGGGCGAGCTTCTTGGCGGGCTTCCCCACCGTTGCCGTTACTCGGCAGGAACCAACCTACAACGCGGTTATCTTCAACCAGGTACTTACGAGCTACTCGTAAGACGTCGTCGGGGGTCACAGCTGCCAATTCCTGGGGCAAGCGGTCCATCTTCGTATAACTATCAACCATCTCCAAAAGCCCGATGGTTAGTGCCTGACCGCTGACACTTTCGCTTGCATAAGCGCTTTGAGCCTGTATTTGGCGTATGGCCACAGCCAGCTCACGCTCGGTCACGGGCTCTTGGCAAAGCTTGTCTATCTCGGCCAGCAGCGCTTCCTCTACTGCGCCAGGTTCCCGTCCTTCCCTTACCGTAGCCCCAAGGAAAAGGAGAAAAGGGTCCAGGCTGGGGGAATAGTGACTGCCCACAGAGGAGGCCAATTGGGTCTCTACAAGGGCGCGATAGAGACGCGCACTGCGTGCCTGCGAGTCGCCAAAAGAGAATACGGCCTTACCGCCAGAGAGTATCCCATCAAGCACTGCCAGAGGCAAGTAATCAGGATGGCTGGCAGGAGGCGTGTGGTAGCCGATGCGTAGGGAAGGAGCAGAGCCCGGCATGTGCACAATCACACGTCGTTCGCCGAGCTGAGGCGGCTCCTCGGGCACCCCCTGAGGGGGACGGGTGTTCGTGGGGATATGACCGAATAAGCGCTCGACGAGAGCTAGACATAAATCAGACTCTATATCTCCGACGATGACCAAGACGGCGTTATTAGGGACATAGTATTGTCGGTAGTGGTTATACAACTCGTCGCGCGTGATACGAGTCAGATCCGTTTTCCAACCGATTGTTTGGTGGTGATAAGGATGCACGCGAAACGCTGCAGCTGCCACCTCTTCAGCGAGGATATAATCTGGGTCGTTCTCTGCTTCCTCTCGCTCGGCAATGACCACTGAGCGTTCTGCCTCGACCTCCTGAGGGTCGAAAAGTGCCGCGTGCATTTGGTCCGCCTCAATGCGTAAGGCGAGCTCTATCTGGTCACTGGGCAAGGTAATGTAGTAAGCGGTGAAATCATGACTGGTCATAGCGTTTACGTGCCCGCCATGCCGGTCGACGAGATGCATGATTGAGCCCTTCGGGAATTGTTTTGTGCCCTTGAAGATCATATGCTCAACCCAATGCGAGATCCCTGTACGCCCTTCTGCTTCGTTGCGACTACCTACGCGGTACCATGTCCATACGCTGACGAGCGGCGCCGTGTGGACTTCTTTAAGGATGACCTTCAGGCCATTGTCTAAGAAGACCTCACGTATACCTTGCGACATCTTCCTCCTCCTTTGGCGCGAAGCTGCTATCGTCTCGGATTGAAAGCACGCCCGGAGACCAGATGGGGTTGTTGCTTTCACAAAGCGGGAAAGGGTTAAAAAGAGTATATTGCGTAAGTTATTGGCTGCAAAAAAGGCCACCATCTCAGCGTAAGCCAGGATCCGAGATGGTGGCCAGAGCGAGGACGACGGAGGGTCAATTGTCTGACTCGGGGATTTCTAACTCCGGCCAAGGCAACAGGCGATAATATAGGCCGAGCCAAGGAACATTGCCGGGCTTGTTGGGGTTGCGCTCTAACCTCACCGTGACGATTCGGGAGCGCCCGCCCCGGATCACGCGCAGCTCCACGTTATCGCCAGGTTCGTGGTCTTGGATGATCTCCGAGAGGTTGTCGCCTTCCTTCAGGGGGCGGCCATCGATCTCAACGATGATGTCTCCCCGACGTATGCCGGCTTTGTCTGCCGGGCTATCGTCAACTACGTCTGTGACCAGAGCGCCGGCCCCAAAAGCGAAGGGCGTCTCGGGCAATTCCTCCGGCTTCTGGGGCTTGGGGACTACTCGCGGTATGGGCGTGGGCGTCATGGGGATGACCTGTGGAGCACGTACGTATTGGCGTGCCGCCCTTCGGCCGGCGATGTAACCAGCTACTCCACCTGCTACGGCGCCCACTGCACAGACGAATAGCGATCCTAGGATAACGGCAATAATGATAATCCAAAGCCTTTGATGACGCTTTTTCTCTTCCATAAGGGCTTTCTACCTCCTTGTGCAGAGATAAGGCTCATTCTCCATTACGCAAGACAGGGCTGTTGGGTTCCACTTCAGACGAATCGGCTCGTTCGGGATTGGCATCCGGTACGACCTGCCAAAAGCCAAGTTCCTCGCGAAAGCGTTGTGTTTGAGCTTCTGAGAGGCGTATGTACTTGGCTTCCGCTGAAGCGGCGACGCTCCCATCGGCCAGGAGGACTTGGCCGCGGCCTTCCATGGTCCTGCTCCGCAACCGGACTATCTCGCCGACAACCGTGATGGGCTGGCCCAAAGGCACCGGCTTACAAAAGCGGACGTTCAGCTCTACGGTCATGGCCCAGATGTTCTCTCGTAATAATGTGCGTCCGATTGTCTCATCTAAGAGGGCGCAGATAATGCCCCCGTGGAGGATGCCGGGATATCCTTGGTGTGGGGCATCGGGCACGTAGCGTGTTATAACCCGATTTGCCTCATCAGCGTAGAAGGCCAATTTGAGGCCAATGGGGTTCTCTAGGCCGCATAGGAAACAGTAACGTGAGTTAGGTTGTTTCTCCACTTGGGCGAGATGCCTCCAGCCTGTGATCGGGCTTCTTATAGTCACCCTATACGTCCTTGTCAAGCAACACTATCTTGGCTTAGGCAGCATTTGCGGTATAATAGATCAGCTCTTAGCAGGAGCGCCCGAAAAGTGTGACTATGAGGAGGCCATGATGCAACCAAGTCCTGTCCTGGTGCGAATAGGCCCTATTGCCATCCACTGGTATGGGGTGCTGATCGTCACTGGTGCGATGCTGGCTGCTCATATTGCTAGCAAGCTATCAAGCCGCAATGGGCACGATCCCGAGATCTCTTGGAACCTTTTGCTTGTTTGCCTGATATCCGGCGTCATCGGGGCACGGATTTACCATGTGATCTCCGCTTGGGAGTATTATCGCGCCCATCTGAACGAGGTCTTTGGTTTGCAGATGAGTGGCTTTGGCATCTATGGGGCTGTGATAGGGGGAACGATCGGCCTGTGGCTCTTTACCAAGTTCAGCAAACTGCGTTTCCTGGAGTGGGCTGACTATGCTGCACCGGGGTTGCTTCTAGCTCAAGCCATTGGGCGCTGGGGCAACTTTTTCAACCAAGAGCTTTACGGCCCTCCGACGAAGCTGCCCTGGGGCATCTATATTGCTCCTGAGAATCGCTTGGCGGGTTTTGAGGCCTTTGATTATTTTCATCCGACCTTTTTATATGAGTCCGTGCTTGACTTCGGGGGTTTTCTCATCCTCTTTTATTTGGCACGAAACTGGCGCAAGGGCAGGCTTTATGGGGATATCTTTTTCCTTTATTGCCTCATCTATCCGGTGATTCGCTTTTTCATCGAGTTCTTCCGCCCCGATGCCTGGAAAATCGGCGACGTTCCCACAGCCCAGTGGATCTCATTGGCTGCGATAGCTCTTTCTACCACGGTGTTGTTTGTCCGACACAAGTTGCGTCGGCCCAATATGATCTATGTTCCCGGGACGCCCTGGCGGCCTCCTGAGATCAAAGAACAGGGCAATGCGGCTGTTCTGAGCAAGGATGCGGAACCGCCGGCTCCGGATCATTCGGCGGAGTCTGAGGGACAGGGCAGGGCCAAAGAAGGTTAGGCAACTTCCCGAAGCCTAAAGGAGATGGGCGATGGATTACGAGTGTATCGAGTCAGCGCTGCGCTCATGTCGTGCCGATTATGCAGAGTTCCGGTCAGAAAGGCGGCGGGTTACAAGGATCGTCTATCTAGGGCGTCGCTTGGAGACGGTTGATACGACCCTGGACGAAGGGGGCATCGTGCGGGTGTTGGTCCGCAATGGGGGATGGGGCATCTCCACGTTCAACAGCCTGGACAACCTGGAGCATCGTTTCGATCAAGCCTACCAGAGCGCTCGGTTGGTGCAGGCGGAGCCCATTAGCTTGGCGCCGGTAGCCTTTGCACACGATGAGATAAGGGCTACATTGGGCACCGACTTCCGCCATGTCCCGCTCGTCCGGAAAAAGGAGCTGATTGAAGGTTATAATGATATTTTGCTCTCGTTCGGGCGCATTGTAGATACTCAGGCCGTTTATATGGATGAGTTCGTCACCGTCACGTACATGAACTCTGAGGGCGCTTTTATCATTGAGGAGCGCCCGATGGTTACCGTCTATCTAGCGGCTACGGCTAGGGAGGGGAGTAACGTCCAACGGACAGCCGATGGGGTCTCGGTCCCTGCAGGCTATGAGCGAGTCTTGGGTTTGGAGGAGATGGCTCGCAAGGTGGCTCAGCGCGCTGTTGATCTACTCGCGGCAGAGACTGTGGTTGGGGGTGTGTATC
>Ga0315298_1010231_pt1 | contig 11354 bp, 7 predicted proteins | sample WHS_1_MG_FD_203077 | JGI IMG/M metagenome (GOLD analysis project Ga0315298, IMG submission 203077) | Extremophilic microbial mat communities from Washburn Hot Springs, YNP, Wyoming, USA - WHS_1_MG | ecosystem: Environmental > Aquatic > Thermal springs > Hot (42-90C) | place: USA: Wyoming... | reverse complement strand
GGATTGGTGCGAAATTCTCGTTGGTTTCGACGTTGGCGATACTGGGCAGCGGAATCTCAAAGGCCCCAGAGCCATCCAGACCATCCTTGAAGGAGTACGCTCCTGCGCCACCTAGGAGTGGGTCGAGTAGCATTGTCCCAAAGGGCTCTCCGTATTGGTTAAGGCCGGCCAAATTCAAGACGGCGAACGACCCATCTGTGACGGCTTGCACTTCTCGATAATACTTGTCACTACAGCCGAGCATGCGGGCAAGCGCGCTCGTTGTGACGTTTTTTGTCACCCACACGGTCGCACAGGTCCCTGATGACACGGGCGCTGGCCACTTGGCGTTGTTTACGATACCTTCTGGCGCGGTGATGCGGATTGCGTTGAGAATTCCCTCGTTCTGAGGGATGTCGTAGGCCAGAATAGGTAGGGTCCCGGCGAACAGGCCTCCTATCATCCCCGATTTGGTGCAGTTGATGAATCCAGGAGCCTGCTTCGATGTCTTCGTGAAATCGTAGGTCAACGAATCACCGATCTTCGTAATATCAAGCTCAATCCTGTAGATGCGATTGGCGTGTCCGTCGTGATCTAGGAAATCAACTCCGCGGTAGGTGCCGTCTGGCAGCTCTAGTAGCCTAGCTCTGAGACGTCTCTCCGAGAGCTCGATCAATCCATCCATCACAGACTGGACTGTCCCAAGCCCATATCGCTCTATCATTGCGATCAAGCGGCGCTTGGCCACGTTGTTGGCGGCTATCATAGCCTTAAAGTCGAGGCCAACCATGAAGGGCAGCCGAGACATCGACAGAATCATTTCCCAGACGTCTCTTCTTATGTTGCCTTTCTCTATCAACTTCACTGGCGGGAGAATCATGCATTCTTGCTGTATCTCCGTTGCCTTGGAGCACCAGCTACCGAACACCATACCGCCGACATCCAACTGGTGCGCGGCGCATCCGGCCCAGAAGATTAGTTTGTCCTTGTAGAAAATCGGGCACACTATTGAGACGTCTGGTGGATGTACAGCTCCGTCGTACGGGTTGTTGACAATGAACATATCGCCATCATTGATCCCTGGGTCCTCCGAGCACTTACGAATCACGCTCTTTATCACCTGTGATGTCGTACCGGCGTGAAATAGAACCTGCCGTCCCATCGTGACGATGGACCCATCAGCCAAGTACAGTCCGCAGCAGAAGTCGGTCGCCTCGGTGACGATAGGAGATCCGGAGACGGCTTTCAAGGCTATTGCTTGCTCATCTGTTATGCTCTGTAGCCTGTGGCGTATCACTTCGAATGTTGTTGGATCGACTCGCGAGTACGCCGAGTACATCTTGTCAATCGGGCCGGCTTGAGCACACGATTCCGACTTCGCCTCGATTGCGATGTTCAGCCAGCTGTCCACAGTGGCTTTTTGGCCAGGGCCAATGACAACTGTGGTCCCCGGATACTCCAGGATAGCCGGTCCGTCGATACGATTGCCGGCACGGATATTAAGGCCACGGTACACTTTGGTTCTAACGAACTTCTTCGCCTCAGGGAAGTAAACCGCACGCACGCCAGTTTGAGCGGATGATGCATCTTCTCCTGCCGACCCGAACCGGTGGAGCTTAGGCTTCGGAGTTCGCCCCACTGCGTCCACGCGAAACGTTGTCAATTCGACTCCTGCTTCTCGGTATGCCGCGCCCTTGCCGTACAGTTCCTCGTATTTCCTCTCGAATGTTGCAATCAGCTCATCTACATCCTCGGGCGTTAGCTTGTGGCTACTGATGGGAATGGTTATCTGATGAGTCTGGCGCCGATACTGGATATCCACGTATCGGAAGAATGCCATATCTGCATCAGCCACCCCATTTCTAGCCAAAGCCTCCGCGCATATTTGCTCCAACCTCTCGTAGTTGGTAGATATGCGGTTTGCATCGAGGTGGTCTGAAGCTTTTCCGAAGAACGGCGGCGTTCGCATCGGGTCTGACAGGCTTTGGGAGTAGTGCACGTCCGAGGCCACGGCGCCATACGCGGAGTGGACGGTTGCGGTCGAGGGAACGAAAATGGCCTTCACGTTAAGCTCTGCCCCATAGCTGGCGCAATGAACTGGCCCTGCTCCTCCGTACGCGAAAAGAATGAAATCTCTTGGGTCGTACCCCTTCTCCAGAGTCAGATTTCGCAAAAGATCAGCCATTTTGCTGTCAACAACGGTTCTGATTGCTGCCGCGGCTTCAGCTACACTCATATTGAGAGGTTTGGCTATCTTCTCCCGTATCGCGGCCTCAGCTTTCGGCTTATTGAGTCGAATTCTTCCCCCAAGGAAATAATCGGGATCAATCATTCCCAGCACGACGTCCGCATCTGTCACCGTTGGCTCAGTTCCACCTCTGTCGTAGCATACAGGACCAGGGTGGGCTCCCGCGCTGTCAGGGCCTACTTTCAGATGCCCGCTCTCAACGCGCGCAATACTGCCGCCGCCAGCCCCAATAGCGTGAATGCTTATCATCGGGGTGAGGATGTGATATTTATCGACGACCGAGGTAGTTGCGATGAGAGGTCTGCCTTCGACGATTAGCCCGACGTCGAAACTCGTTCCACCCATGTCGGTTGTGATGACGTTGCGGTGGCCCAAGGCTTCCGCTAGGTATGAGGAGCCTATTACCCCGCCCGTTGGACCGGAAGCAAGAAGTGTAACCGCACGAGAGGGGGCCTCCTCAGCCGAGAGTACTCCGCCTACTGAATTCATAATTAGGAACGAACCCTTGAAGCCGAGTTCTCGGAGTTGAGTTTCCAGATTCGTTACGTACGAGGCCACCGTTTCTGCTAGGTAACAGTTTATGCACGTTGTCGCCGAACGCTCGTACTCCCTTATAACTGGAGCCAGTTCGCTAGAGATCGAAACGAACACGTTGGGAGCTTCCTCACGAACGATTCTCTTCACTGCCTGTTCGTGAGCCGGGTTTCTAAAAGACCAAAGAAAGCAAACGGCAATCGCTCTCACTCCGTGCGCAACTAGCTCGCGAACTGCTCGGCGTGCTTCATCCTCGTTGAGTCTCACAACTACCTCGCCCTTGTAGTCGACTCGCTCGGGCACTTCTTTGACAAGGTGATGGGGCACGATTGGCGTCGGATAAGCTCGACAGGAGTAGTGGGGAATCTGTTCCTCGTTCAAACCAGCAGTGAATCCCATCATCCGCTGTATGAACATCGTGTCGCCGAAGCCCTTAGTCGTGATCAGACCAGTGGGTGTGCCTTTGCGCTCTATGTAGGCATTGGTTGCAGCTGTTGTCCCGTGGGCAAGATGAGCAGTGGCTGTGAGAAGTTCTCGCAAGCTTAGCCCTTCGTCTTCGGCTGCAAGCCTCAACCCTTCCATCACTCCGGTCGAGAGATTGGGAGGGGTAGATTCCGTCTTGTACGTTGACAGTCTTCCCTCGTGATCCACTAGCACTATGTCAGTGAAGGTCCCCCCGATGTCGACTCCTATGTAGAACATGTCCTGTTGCCTCCTGTACGATAACACCAGCAACTCGCAAGTAGGAGTTTTCGCAGCACCTTTGTGGAAGTCTCCAGAAAGGTGCTGCTACGAATCTCACCGGTTACTCTGGTATCTGAATGCCTATGGTTCCGCTGTGAACTCGGCCGCCAGTGCAGCGCGCCGGGAAGGAGCTGATTCTCGCATAAAGATTGTGAAGAAGCCAGCCACCAAATACGCGACCATTGCTAGCCAGAAGCTGGCACTAAGCCCGTAAGCGTCGTTGAGCATTCCGCCTATGATTGGCCCAGCTATCCCAGCTAGCTCACTCACTCCCATAGCGATGCCTACCGATGTTCCCACCAGCCTTGCTGGCGCGATATCAGTAGGGATAGCGCCTATGCAAAGTGGGAACGGCGCATAGCCACAATACCCGATAATCGCCAGCGCAATAACCAAGACGACGCTCGATGTGCTGGTTATTATCATGTAGGTTCCAACGGCCATTCCTATGGCTACGATCCAGAGAACCGGCTTCCGGCCCAGGCTGTCCGAGAACCAGCCTGTGAACCACTGCCCAAGAAGACCGAAGATGCCCGTTATGCCTGCCACTCCACCAGCTACTGCGATGTCAAATCCCTTTACCTGAGTAAGATACAGCGCCAGGAAGGAGTAAGCTGACCAGTATCCTACCATTACCGCGCAGATAACCCCGAGGTTTATCCAGACATCTTTGTATCTGCCAAGTTCGCCGATGTGCTTGAGACCGATCTCCCCGGAATCCTTCTTCCCACCATCCCCCGCCATCTTTGCGGCTTGCCTGTCAGTGAAGGACTTGGGCTCGTGGATAAACCTCCAGAAGATGAACGCGAGAATGATCCCTCCAACTCCTGCCACAGGGAATACGGCTCTCCATCCCCAGATAGAAGCCACATAGCCGGCAAATGCAGCTCCGATAAACGTTCCGAAGATAGGGAAGCCCGTTTGGTGCAGACCAAGAGCAAATCCACGTCGTGACGCGGGCCACGCTTCAGCAATGTGAGCAATGCCAGCACCCCAGTACGCGCCTTCACCCACGCCGATCAAAGCTCGGATAGCCAGTAGTTGGCCGAGATTCCCGGCTAGTCCAGTTATCCAGGTAGTGAGAGAAAAGAAGACTGTAGCAGGCACGACCACCTTGACGCGCCCTATTCGATCCGATATGTGCCCACCAAACAAAGCGAAAACAGCCCACGTCACAGTTAAAGCTGACATCACCAAGCCAAACTCTGTGAAAGAGAACCCGAGCTCAGGAACCATTTGAGGGGCCACAAAGACCACTAGCATGCGGTCCATCGCGATGAAGCCCCAGGTCAGAAAATGCAGGAGCAGGACCGTGTGCCTGTACTGCCAGTTCACCTTTTATCCTCCTTACATGCTGTGCTACGATCAACGATTGCCCACAGACGTCCTCGTTTCATCGATCTCCCTAACTCACCTTACCCGTGAAATCACCTCTCTCCACATTCTCCGCAGGTCAAGCTCCCCGCGTTCATTGCGGGCATTCGTGCTACGCAACACCCGAATTCCTCGTCCGGGACCTCAGATACACTCTGGCCTCCAGCACTTCCCGGCTGTTCTCAACAAGACGACTTGTCTTCACAGTAGAGATGAGCGCTCATAGTTAAGGATTGGCCGTCCGAGTGTACACTACAACGTCCAGCCCTCCAGCGACCGGTGGAACAGGCTAGCGATTTCGTTCTCGTCGGTCCTGCGAATGTTCAGCTTCGCATGGACTTGCTCTGCCGAATACCTCGCCATGGCAGGGATCAGCTCTCGCCTTACGTCGCTCTCCTGGAACTTGGCCGGGAAACCTAGCTCGACGAAGAGCCTCTTCACTCGGTATATTGCCCGCGCTGCCAACTCTGGATCAGTAAGACCACTTGTTTGCTCGCCAATGACCACGGCCATCCTGGCTAGCTTTGCCACGCAGGCCGGCAGATTGTACTCCATGGCATACGGAAGCAATATCCCATTTTGTAGGCCGTGTGGCAGCCTTATGGCGTAGTTGAGAGTCATCGCGTGGACGATGCCGAGGCCCGCATTGCCGCAGGCAATGTTGGCCATCGATGCGGCCAGGTGAACGCGGCTCTTTGCCTCCATATCACCGGTCAACGCAGCTCGCGGTAGGTTCCCCATGATCAGGGCAATGGATTCGAAAGCGATTGCGTCGGTCAAGGGGTTAGCGTTCTCCGTCCAGAGCGCTTCAACGGCGTGGGTCAGCGCATCCACTCCAGATACGATGAACTGCCACTTCGGAAGTGTCGCGAGTAGCAGAGGATCTAGGATTGACGCGCGAGGGAAGCAAGCATCCCCTCCCACGACGAACGTACGTTGCTCATTCTTGCTGTGGAGGACGAACCACCTAGAGACATCACTTCCCGATCCCGCCGTGGTTGGAATGGCAACTACTGGCAGGGGCGGCGAACTGTACCTGTCGGGTCCTTCATACTGGATGATTTCTCCCCCGTTGGTAGCCACGAGTGCGACGCCCTTTGCCGCGCAAATCGGGCTGCCGCCTCCCACTGCGATTACCCCGTTTGCGTTTGTGCGCTTCAACTTGGAGACTCCTCGCTGCACGGTCTCCACGTCCGGATCTTCCTCAACATCGTCAAACACTGCACAATGGATTTCCTTCTCCGCCAGCGAGCGAAGAATTCCCTCGAGAAGTCCAGCGTTCACCACGCCCCGATCGGTAACGATCAAGGCCGTCGTAATGCCGAGGGAACTTGAGATGCTACCTGTCAAGCTTGTGCTTCCATAACCGTGATGTATCTTCGTTGGACTGATAAAGACTGTTGTAGACTGCTGCACTGTGCTTGTCCTTTCCCAACCTACAGCCCGAGTTACTTGATCAGTTGCCACTTACCATTCTTTGCCACGTGAGCATAGGTCTGGAAGGTTACCTGACCTGATTCGGTCATCGAAATGTTAGTGTACAATCCCTTCCAGTTCTTCAAGCTTGCGATTCCATCTCGAATTGTCGTGCGCGCCTGCTGCAAACTGCTGTCGGCGGTAATGTTGTTGGCGCGCATGATCTCTGCAATTCTCATAAGCGCGTCATATGCACCCGCTTCGAGAGACAACTGATCTATCTTGATGTTGCCAGCTTTCACGCGCTCATTGTATCGAGCGAGGAATTTCTGAAGGGTGGGATCGGGGTCTTCCACATTTATGACGCGTACTCCAACCCAGCCTTCGCCTGCTGAGCCGACCGTAGCTAGGAAAGGAGTCGGTTGGATCCAGAAGCCGGTAACAACTGGTGCCTTGACCTGCTGTCGCTCCAGTTCTTTGGCTATGCCCGGAGCCGACACGTCGCATACCACGACGCCATCGGGGTTCAATCCTTTGATCTTCGTAACGATAGCGCTGAAGTCCGTTGTGCCTGTCTCGTATGGGACAGTATCAATGACGTCGAAGCCCTTTTCCTTCAGCGCTTTAGGAAAGATGTTCCTGATGGCGTTTTCGGTAACCGACTCCTTGGTGTCCCCAGTGATGACCATTCTTTTCGCATTCGGGTATACTTTCTTGTACCCGTCGATTGCGACAGGAATGCCGACCTCGTCAGGAGCGAGGAACCCGAACACCCAAGGCCGATTCTGGGGGAATATCGACGATTTTGACGCCGACGATGCGATTAGGGGAGTCTGGAGTTGGTTGGCAATGGGGCCTGCCGCCTCAACCTCGCCGCTGGCATAAGGGCCCAGCACTGCGAATACCTTGTCCTGTTCGATGAGCTTCCTTACACCTGTCACAGCCTGTTGGGGATCGAATGGGCTATCGAAGGTCACAACCTCAAGGGGATTGCCGTTGATGCCTCCTGCCGCGTTTATGTCTTCGACGGCCAGTTGCACCGCTACCTGCTGCAAGAGACCGTTTGCAACCATCCTTCCGCTCAATGGTGTCATGTACCCGACCTTAATGGGCTTTCCTGTGAGTTTGGCGGGGGCTGCCACGGGCGCAGCAGTTTGAGGCGCGCTTGTAGCCTTGGGGCCGGCGGCTGCAGCAGGAGTGGGAGACGGGGACGCACCTCCACACGCATATAAACCCAGGGAGAGCGACAGTACGATAACCAGAGTCAGAATCTGTACCGCAAGAATCTTTTTCCGGATCACAGAAACACCTCCGCACAAAGTTTAGTTTTCCGAATCAGTGTGTCCCCGATGCTTTCGATACGGCGGTATCACCTCCTTCCGGAGCGCACCCTCAGCGACTCTCACTCCCGAGCGGCGACGTTCTCGATGGCCCCTTTGCTGTCTTTTCGCCCCCGTGATGCTCGCAGGCGTGCGGCGAGAAACGATGAGCGGGCAAAGTCTCCAAAGGCGCGAACTGCTGCTTTGGAGATAAGCCCCTGAGGTCGCCAGATTATCATCGCCAGGATGACCAGCCCATAGACGGTGTCGCGCCAGCTTGCGATGCCCCTGGCGTACTCAGGCAGGAGCGTTAGAACTATAGCCCCCAGCAGGGGCCCCCAAAATGTCTCCACGCCCCCAAAAATCACGAAGAACGCCGGCGTGAGTGAGCGGAATATATCGAAATTGGCTGGCTCTATATAGAACATGTAGTGGGCGAACAGGGCGCCGGCAAGCGACGCAATGGCCGAGCCAATCGAGAAAGACAGCACCTTGATGTACGTGGTGTCGAGCCCCATTGCGCTGGCTGCCACCTCGTCGTCGCGAACTGCTTCAAACGACCGTCCCAGGCGAGAGTTCTCCAGCCGCCACAAGAACAGTAGCACCAGGCCCACGCAAAGGAAAACGATAGCTTCAGAGCTGCCGACCATGCCCCTGAGCCCTCTGCTTCCACCCACGTAATCGAAGTTCGTTAGGAAGAGCTGGACGGCCTCTTCCACTCCGATGGTCATCATTGCCAGGTAGATGCCGCGTAGCCTTAACGCCGGAAAGCCAACCAGGGCACCAAAAAGCGCTCCAGTTAGTACCGCGACAACGACGGCGAGCACAAACGGAAGCCTGAAATTTACCGAGAGCACGCCAGACATATAGGCACCAACGGCCATAAACGCTGCGTTGCCTAGAGAGAGCTGCCCAGTGGCAAGCATTATGTAGAAGCTCCAAGCCATGAGGATATTCAATCCGACTGTTATCCGAACATTGGAAGAAGCGATTAGATCCAGTAGTTCCATTATCTGCTGCCCTCAACTTGGAGACGAGATCCAAAGAGCCCGGAAGGACGAAACAGAAGGATTAACACCAGGATCAGCCATACTACCAGATTAGCAAGTATCGCCGAAGCGTAGGCCGAAGTTAATACCTCGGTCATGCCCACTATCAGCCCGCCGACCATTGCTCCCCGCACGTTTCCCAGACCCCCAATGACCATCACTGCCAGCGATTTGAGCCCTAGTGAGAAGCCCACGTTAGGGTCAGCCATGCCCAGTTTTAAGGCCCAGAGTATTCCTGCAGCCCCAGCGAGGGCCGATGAGATAACAAAGGCCATAGATACTGTGCGCTGCACGTCAACTCCTAGTAATCTAGCAACGGTTGGCTGCTCTGCCACTGCCCGCATTGCTGCGCCTAGCTTCGTTGATCTAATCAAGTAATCCAGCAGCAGCATCAGAGCTATAGCTACGATTAAAATGACAATCTGAATCGCGGATACCAGTAAATCACCCACTTTTATGCTCACCAATTCGATCCCTGTAGATAGTTGAACTGGCTCAGTCCCCCAAATGTGTCGCGTAATATCCACTAGGATGATGCCGAAAGCTATAGTGCTGAGAACAGGAGCCATTTGGGATTGTCCCTTAATCGGTCTGAAGCAGATACGCTCTACAGCCAGACCAAGTATTCCGGCCCCCGCTATGCTCAGGAGGAAAGCGGCCCATAATGGCAAGGCAACAGATGTAAGGGCAAAAAGAGCTATGAAGCCCCCGAACATGAAGACTTCGCCGTGGGCTAAGTTGAGCAGGTTCAGCAGTCCAAAGACTAGGGTGTAGCCGATGGCGATCAACGAGTACATGCTGCCAAGCATCAATCCGTTGATAAGTTGCTGTAGTATCAAGAGTTCCCCTCCTCTTCCACTTGAAGAAAGTAGTCCCGGCTCAGCCTTCTAGTGCAGGCTCAGCTTGCGCTGACCGTCATAGACTACCCGATTCACGTACAGCTTCTATGTTCCGGCGGTTCAAAGCTGATTGCTGTCAACTGCTTACGCCTTGCCTGCGCCAAGGTAGGCCCGGACCACCTTCTCGTTCTCAAGAAGTGCCTCTGCCGAATCCTTCATAACGATGCGCCCCAGTTCCATAACGTACGCGATGTCTGTGACCTTCAGCGCCTCCCTGGTGTTCTGTTCCACGAGGAGGACGGTCCTTCCCTCTTTCTTCAGGTCGCGGATTATCTCGAAGATTTGTGCTGTGATCAATGGCGCCAGGCCCAGGGATGGCTCGTCGAGCATCAGAAGTTCAGGCCGGGCCATCAGGCCTCGGGCGATAGCCAGCATCTGTTGCTGACCTCCCGACAGTGTTCCGCCCAGCTGATCGAGACGCTCTCTTATCCAGGGGAACTTCTGACACATTTGATCGAGATCACGGTTGATCTCGTCTCGATCATCGCGCGTAAAGGCTCCCATTCTGAGGTTTTCCAGCACGGTCATTCGTGAAAGAATCCCGCGCCCTTCGGGAACGTGAACAATGCCCTTCTTGACAATCTGATGTGGGTCTTTTCCGGAGATGACCTCGCCTTTCAGCGTTATCTTTCCCGCGGTAGGACGCAGGATGCCAGAAATGCCGCGCAGCAGAGTTGTCTTACCAGCGCCATTGGCGCCTATGATAGTTACGATCTGCCCTTCGTTCACCTCAATGTTTACCCCGCGTATGGCGGCTATTGGCCCGTATCCAACGTGCAGGTTCTCAATTTGCAGCAGTGCGCTCATTCTGGTTCTCCTTGCCCAGGTACGCTTCGATGACTAGTGGGTCGTTTTGCACCTCTTTTGGACTTCCCTCCGCTAGTTTTTCGCCGAAGTTCAGAACGGCCACCTTGTCCGAAACGCGCATCAACACCGACATGTCGTGCTCGATGAGGATTACGGTTAGGCCGGAGTCCCTCAGCTTAACGATTTCCTCTGCCAGGTCTGAACTCTCAGCCTCATTCATGCCGGCGGCTGGCTCGTCCATAAGGATCAGTTTGGGACGGGCTGCCATAGCCCGTGCAATCTCCACACGGCGTTGGTCGGCGTACGGCAGCTCTCTGGCAAGTCGGTTACGCTTCTCGTACAAACCAAAGAGCCGGAGGAGATCATCAGCCTCCTCAGCCAGCTTGCGCTCACGTCTCAGTCCCCAGAGAGGAACCAGGCTCTTGGCCCCGGATTCCGCGTGACGACTTTGTCCCACGAGAACCTGTTCCAGCACAGTCATACTCCCAAAGAGTCGAACGTTCTGAAAGGTTCGGGCAATCCCCAGGCGACTGATTTCGTGTGGCTTGAACCCGGAGATGTCCACCCCCAGGAATCTGACCGATCCGCTCGATGGAGGCATAAGACCTGTGATAACATTGAACAGAGTTGTCTTGCCTGCTCCGTTTGGCCCTATTAGACCGAAGATCGTGTTCTGCTCCACCCGCAGTGTCAGGTCGCGGATGGCCGTCACTCCGCCGAAGCTCTTGGACAAGTTCTCGATGGACAGCATGCACCGACCTCCTATTGCTAGCCATGTCAGCTTTCCAGCCTCGCTGATGAAACTACACTTGCGCCGCTACCCATGATGTCCGGGACGATGATCTCACCGATTTCTACGGGAGCTTTTAGTTTGATCCTGCAGAGAAGGCGCGCACATTCCATTAAGATATCTCTGGGCACTGGCCTATCGGTTCTGACGGGCAGGAGAATTCTCCGTGTGCTATCGACTAGCACCGTCCCGGTT
>Ga0315298_1010228_pt1 | contig 11355 bp, 8 predicted proteins | sample WHS_1_MG_FD_203077 | JGI IMG/M metagenome (GOLD analysis project Ga0315298, IMG submission 203077) | Extremophilic microbial mat communities from Washburn Hot Springs, YNP, Wyoming, USA - WHS_1_MG | ecosystem: Environmental > Aquatic > Thermal springs > Hot (42-90C) | place: USA: Wyoming... | reverse complement strand
AAAAAAAATTGAAGTTGCCGAAGATCTTGTTTGAAGTCGACGCCTTAATTAACGTTCCCGTACTGAAAACACATCATGCCTCTGGCGTATCTGTTGCCCTAAAGAATATGTTTGGGACTCTATTGAATATGGACAAGAAACAAGCGCACAAAGACGACCTTATAGAGCAGGCGATAGTCGATGTTAACACTGTTAGACGGACAGACTTTACAGTTGTGGACGGTCTTATTGCATTAGAGGGACTGGCTGGCGGTTTAGACTTAAAGTATCCAATTAACATGAACTTGATTATCGCCGGATTTGACCCGGTCGCGGTAGATGCAGTATGCACTAAGATCATGATGTTTCAGCCGAAAGTTCGTCACATAGCATGGTTGCATGAGAGAGGAATTGGTACTGGTAGAATTGAAGATATCGAGATTAGAGGGTTACCTATAGAAGAGGTTACGTATAGGTTCAAAACTCCAATAGAACAGGTTCAAGAAGAACTTCCCATGGTTAAGATTGTTGGTGAAGGACGATGCAGTGGTTGCCATTGTGCTGTAGCAAGTGCCTTGGCGTCGCCAAGAGATCAGCCTGGTTATGGGCAGCCTAAAATAAAAAATTATATAGAAAAGGGAATTACAATATATCTTGACCCTCCTCGTGACAACAAATCGTCTGAGACCAATCTAATTGTTGGTGATTGTCTAGAAAAGTATAAGGATTGTGGTATATATATTCCTGGATGCCCTCCGACAAGTCATCAAATTAGGGCGGTGGTTAAACAGATTGCATGTGGAGGGGTTAGCGTATTTTGAAGGTGGATAGTGTGACGAAAAGAGCTTTTGTTTATGTTGGAACATACACGTCTCAAGGAGGTAAAGGAATATACGTATTTAATATGGATCTAGATTCAGGTAAACTCAAATCTGTAGGGGGACCAACGGTAGCTAGCAACCCTTCATTCCTAGCGGTCGATACAAAACATAAGCACCTTTATGCAGTAAACGAAGTTCAATCATTTGGAGGTGAGAAGTCTGGTGCAGTTAGTTCGTTTACTGTAGATCCAGAAACAGGTGAATTGGCTTTTTTAAACATGAAATCTTCTAAAGGTGCTTCTCCATGCTATATAACTGTGGATGAAAATGGCAAGTATGTTCTTGTGGCAAACTATATAGGTGGTAGCGTCTGCGTGCTACCTATATTGGATAATGGCGAGCTCGGGGATGCAGTAGACTTTATCCAACATAAAGGATCAAGCGTTAACCCAAAACGCCAGGAAGGCCCTCACGCCCATTCAGTAGTACTAGATCCTTCAAATCACTATGCTTTCGTAGCTGATCTTGGGCTCGATAAAATAATGATCTACAAATTTGATCCTGAGCGAGGAAAGTTAACACCTAACAAGCAGCCTTGGGTTAAAACGAAGCCTGGTGCAGGCCCACGCATACTTACTTTCCATCCTAATGGAAGGTTCGCTTACGTAATAAATGAACTTGATTCATCCATAGTCGCGTTCAATTATGATATTCTCAACGGTATGCTAGAAGAGATACAAACTGTTTCTACTTTACCGAAAGAATTTAAGGGCATAAATTATGCTGCCGATATACATGTTGCACCTTCTGGAAAGTTTCTTTATGCCTCAAATCGAGGATACGACACCATCGCCATCTATAAAATCAATGAGGATACAGGCAGTCTCTGTCTCATAGACTATAAACCCACACAGGGAAGAACTCCACGAGACTTTACCATATCCCCCTTCGGTGAATTCTTGCTAGTAGCTAATCAAGAAACGAATACCATTGTAGTGTTCCGAATAGACCAACAAACAGGCTTACTTGAACCTACTGGACAGATTGTAAAAGTTCCCTCAGCTGCTTGTGTAAAAATTGTACTATTTTAACACTTTTCTAAAAATATCCCTTATATTTTTGTCATGATCTATATTTTTAGATATCGACTTAACTATCGCTTTATATGTCCAACCCTCCATCTATCGCCCCCTCTAAACATAAAGGAATAAGCGAAGAATCCAAAATAATATTAGGGCACACTTGTAGTGCAATAAAGTTAATATAAAAGTCATCTCTCTTCTCATTGTATGAAAGCACTGCGTTTTTATGGTGATAGGAAAGCGGGTATAGAAGATTATCCAGACCCTGAACCGAAACAAGGGGAGGTTGTGGTTAAAATAAAGGCTGCAGGTATGTGCGGGAGCGACCTTCATATATATCGTATGTCATCAGAAAAATTGCTAAAAGAATTTTATAGAGGGGGTGATCCTAAAGATGAACCAAAGATCCCAGGACATGAGCCATGCGGTATCGTTGAAAAGGTAGGTGAAGGGGTTTACCATGTCAAGAAGGGGGATCCGGTTATGATATTTCATGCAGCAGGCTGTGGACACTGTGAACCTTGCTTGGAAGGTTATCAGCAGTACTGTGACACTTTTTCTTATTTGCTTGGATGGAAGGTTCATGGTGCTGATGCAGAATACCTGCGGATAGGGGCTGCAGGTGTACAGAAGCTACCAAAGGATATTAGCTTTATCGATGGTGCTATAATAGCCTGTGCCGGCGGCACAGCATATAATGCCATCAAAAGCTTGAACATAACAGGAAGCGATACACTAGCGTTAATCGGTGCAGGCCCTGTAGGAATGTGCATTACCTTAATAGCAAAAGCAATGGGTGCAACTGTAATAGCTGTCGATATTTCAGATGAAAGACTAGAGTTTATAAAGGAGCTTGGCGCAGACTATGTAATTAACTCAAAAAAAGAGAATGCGGTGGATAAGATACTATTGCTTACCCGTGACGAAGGGGAAGAAGTTTTTAAGCAGATGAACCAGAGATCCCTAATGTATCATCAAGGTGCGACGGCCGCGATCGAAATGTCTGCTACATCAGAAGGTGACCTTACTGCAATAAGTTGTGTAAGAGTGCACGGGAGAGTCCTGTTCCTCGGAAGCACTCCCAAAGGGTTCACTCTATATCCAGATGCACTGATAGGACGTTATCTGACCCTGAAGGGATCGTGGATATTCCCGATTGGAGTGATGCAGGAACTAGCTAAATTTATGCGGAAGCATAAGATAACCTTTGAAAAAACTGTAACACATAAATTCCCATTAAGCAAAGGCGTCGAAGCATTCGAATTATTCGATAAGCAAACGATCGGTAAAGCAATGCTTATTCCATAACTCCAAAATACGGAAAGGTGATTAATATGCCGAAGGTTGGAATATTAGCTACTGCAGCAGCAGGTTACTTTAAAGAAGGAGGAATGTGTGAGTTAAAAAGGAAACTCGAAGAAGATATGGATTTTGTGGTCAAAGCTTTAAGTGAGGAGCTGGAAGTAGTTTATCCTGGTCTTGTAATAGATGAAGAAGAGGGGGAGAAAGTAGGTAAAATGTTTAGAAATCAAGATCTTGACTTAATCACACTATTTGAGGCAACCTACACGCCGAGTTGGGTTGTTCTTTCAGTCCTTAACCAAGTTAGGGATGTACCACTTCTTGTTACAATGTATATGCCTTATGAAGGAATCGAGAAGGACCTCGATCTGGTGAATATGCTGAGAGGGGCTGGAGTTAATGGTACAGTTGAAATTACTGAAACATTAAATAGACTGCGAAGACATTATTGTTTCATAGTTGGAATACCAAAAGATGAAAAAACTATAAAGGAAATCTTTGAATACGCGAAGGCAGCGGCTCTTGCTAGAAAATTGCGGAAGATAAAAATTGCATTCTTCCCTTATAGATGTGGAATTATGCCGGACACCTTTGAAGACGAGTTTAAGTTTATCGAGCAGCTTGGGCCAAAGGTCGATTATATTTCAACATTTGAACTTTTAGAGGAGCTTGCGAAAATAAAAGATGAAGAAGTTAGGCAAAATGTTCTGTGGATGATGGAAAACTTTAAGTTAAGGGGTCCTACTGAAAAAGATTTGACAAGATTCGCAAAATTTAAGTTCGCCTTAGAGAAATTAGTGGAAAAGCACAATATAAATGCAGTAGCGATGTTAGAGGCAAACGAATTAGCAAAGGCTATAGGAACAAATCCATCTGGGCCATTAGAAAACTTAGAGAACAGAAATGTACCTGTAGGAATGGAAGGGGACCTTTCTACAACCCTCGCTATGTGGATCCTGCAGGAGCTCACAGGTTTACCGACACAATTCGTTGAATTTCTCAGATACGATAGAAGTAATAATACAGTTCTTGTGGGACACCATGGATGTTCGGGAATAAAATTGGCCAACAAAGGAGAGCTTATATTGGACGAACCATGGTCTCCGCTTGACAGGTCTATAGGAAGTTTAGCAGCGGGCGCAAAAGGCCTTTCTTACGTATACATCACCAAACCTGGTGAAGTAACACTGTTAAATATTAGTTGTAATAGAGAGGGTTATAAGATGGTGATAAGCACTGCTGAAGCTTTGGATGAGACACCAAGAAACATAAAGATGCCTCATGCTATTTTGAAACTCAGAAAACCGGTTGAACAATATTTTAAGGAATTAACTTCTGAGGGCGCCAAGCACCATTTTGCACTAGTGCATGGGAATGTTGTTAGTGAACTAGAAAAACTTGCAGACATACTCCAAATAAGGAAGGTGATCATTTAGGCGCCATTTATAATTTATTGCACAAAAAATTTAAATATTAGTGAATAAAGAAGTCAAACACATGGAGTATACAATATTAGGTAAGTCTGGTATAAAAGTGAGTAGACTTTGCTTGGGTACTTGGGAATTCGGCCAAATTACAAATCATTGGGGTGTAGGTCCAATTGAGGAATACAAGAAAATTGTTGATTTTGCTATAGATAATGGAATAAATTTCATTGATACAGCCGAGGGATATAATAAATCTGAAGAATTGCTGGGTGAATTTCTTAAAGGAAGACGTAATGATGTGGTCTTGGCAACAAAAATAAGTACCTTTAATTGGGATTATCAGGGCATGAGAAAGAGTTTTGATAAAAGTCTAGCAAGATTACAGACCAATTATATAGATCTGTACCAGATTCACTGGCCAAAAATCAAGGGCAGATATGGCTATCCAAGTGACATGGAAGAAAAAGACTATGAGGATATATACACTTCAATGGAAAGGCTAAAAAAAGAGGGTGCTATAAGGGCAGGAGGCGTTTGCAACTTTAGACTTCATCACCTTCAAAAGTTTAAGGACGAAGCATTCAATGTTATAATCACAGATCAAGTTCCTTATTCTCTGCTTTGGAGATGCTATGATGAGCCAGATATGGTGAATTTCTGTCGAAGTAAAGGTTTAATGTTCCTAGCTTATAGTTCACTAGCCCAAGGCCTTTTAACTGGTAGGTATAGTAAAGATACGGCTCTAGCCCCAATTCAGAAGAATAATGTTCTTTTTAATGAACCAGTATATAGTCGTGCAATGGAAGTCGTTAACGTCCTTAAAGAAATAGCTAAAGAGGTGGATGCAACACCTTCACAAGTCGCATTAAAGTGGGTCATAGAACAGGAGTTAATAGTTTCGGCGCTAGTAGGAGTTAGAAGCGTGGAGGAACTTAAAGAAAATATTGATGCAGTTAGTATACATCTAACAAAAGAGCAACTGGATAGATTAAATGAAGCGAGCTTAAACTTCTGGGCACCTATGCCCTCTGGACTTGAACTTTGGGTATATGATAATAAAAAGGAAAACTTAGAGAAAATAGGGTTAAAAGGAGGTTATGCGACAACATAATCTTCTATGCCAATTTTTTTATATTAATTCGATTATTGAAGTTTAAGATATAGGAAACTATAATTGGATCAAAAGATTATGGCACAGTACCATAAAAGGGTTGTTTGGAAAAATGTATATATAACTTATATTGGATGTACCTTGGTGTAAAGATGGATGAATAAGGTTTGCTTTGGTGACCCAATAATTGGAGCTTACTTCCATCTTTTACCCGATATAAACAGTTACGAGAAAATTGACAAATACTTGAATGCCATTTAAAGTGCTAATGCTAGTAGCGTTTATATCTACTAGCATATATTTATATTTAATTCTACGCTATTTCTAAACTAATAAGCAAAAAAATATAAATAAGATTCGGCCCGAAAGGTTTGTGACCGCTGATGGTAGAAGAATCAAATGTCTATTTTGCGAGTGCAAATGTACCTATCGACTACCTCTCCAGGGTTCCTTCTACTAAATGGTATACCCATAGCCTTGTATATCAGACTAAAGAGATGGCAGGTAAAATTCTTGAAGATATTGTTTCACATGGTGATACAGTGGCGATAAAAATACATTTTGGAGAACGATACAGTCAATGTTATATCAGGCCCATATATGTTAGGAAAGTTGTCGATAAGATCAAGGAGCTAGGTGGTAAACCCTTCGTTTGTGACACCCTTTTTTCAGGAGGAAAAGTTTTATATGATGAAAATAACGAGCCTCTCTGGTCCAGGAGGGCTCTGGAAGAGGGTCTGCAAACTGCGGCTATGAATGGTTTCACTCAAGAAACTATGGGCTGCCCAGTAATTTTCGCTGACGCACCAAAGGGTTTAAAATCTGTAGCTTTAGACTTCAACGGAAAATACATTAAGAAGATATACATTGCTCCAGCTATAGCTGAATCAGATGTACTATTAAGTCTTGCTCACTTTAAATGCCACGATTGTATGTCAATAGGAGGGGCATTAAAAAACATTGGTGTAGGATGTTCCTCGAAACAGGGAAAATGGTGGATTCACCACAACATGAAACTGGAAATTGATCGTGAAAAATGCAATGGATGTGGCAAATGTATACCAGCGTGCCCAGTAGACGCTATAATTATAGAAAGTGGTAAAGCACGAATTATTTCCGAAAAATGTATCGACTGCGGTTTTTGCATAGACAATTGTCCTCAAGGCGCTTTTATGTCTAAAAGCTTTCCAGACATAAGAGAACAGCAGGCGAGGATAGGTGAAACTGCAGCTGGCATTGTAAAATACTTTAGAGGAAAATGTGCATTTATCAACCTTGCAATCGATATTGTGCCCCTCTGTGACTGCGACCCCTTTGTAGGTATACCAATAGTACCAGACCTCGGTGTCTTCGCCTCAAAGGATCCCGTCGCTATTGATAGAGCGTGCATAGATATGGCAAACAATTCCCCAGGAATTCCAGGTTCCATGGCCGAAATAGCTGGAGTTATGGAGAAAGGGGTTGAAAAATTTAACACTATAGCAAGGTTTCGATGGAAAGCAACCCCAGGCGCAACGCATGTTGCGCCAGATTGGAGAGCGATGTTAGATGCTGCTGAAATATCTGGAGCGGGGACTCAAAAGTATAAGCTGATAGAAGTAAACTTTGGATATCAGCCCAAAAGTGTTGAAGAAATATTCAAAGAATATAAATGAAGTAAAAAAAATCCGTTAAGAATATTGGAAAATTTATTCAGCTCCGCTCTTATCCCTTTTTTTTCTTTTTGATTAGAATAGTAACATTATAATAAAAAATTTACTCAAAAGGATTTCTTCACTCTTGGGTGATATCGTTAGCTATCTGATTGTTTAAAGTCTCCTTTTATTGCACTTGTTGGCTCATGATAAAGTTCATAGCAACTTCCTTTGACTTGGGGTAAAGTTTCAAGTAGAGATTGTATGATTTTGTATACAGTTTATTATTCTCTGCATTTGGTTCCTTTTTTGATGCAGGCATAGTCTTTAATTTTATCAAAGTTTTTGAAAATTCCAACACCAACCTGCTATAATCGCGTCATCATATGGTGTATCAGGAACCGAACTAACATAAAATTGAATTGTTCCCATTATAACACCCACTATTTGACGTCTTGACTTGTTTTTCTTCTCCGTTTACAAGTAAATTTCAATGATATAGTATTTTTACATCCATCAGTTTCTATGATTTTAGAAAAATTTGGTTCTTGAACCTATAGCTAACACGGAATATAAGGTTCTAACATGCTCATTATTTAGGAAAATGGCATAAAATCGAAAAACCAGCCAACAAACCTCCATAAACAAAAGAATTAAAACTTGCCTTTGCATTACCTCCATTGCAAAATGATAGAAGCAAAGATATCCCCCTACACCCAATAATAATTTACAGAATCTTGTTTCGATTTATCCTAGAATAAGATTAAAAAGCATGAAATAATAGTTAAGAGATTATAATAATACTAAAAGTATCGCTCATGTTAGGCTTTCAAAGCACCTGCAGTCAATCCTCTTACAATATATTTTTGTATAATTGAAAATAGTATTAATACAGGAATAATAAAGGAAATAACCGCTGCACACATTGGCCCCCATTCAGTAGTATGTTCGCCGATAAAGGCCCAAATGCCAACACTTGCAGTTCGCATGTCCTCTGAACTTGTTAGAACACTTGCGAGAATGAATTCGTCCCAAGAACCTACAAAGGCAAAAACATAAGCTGCAAAAATTCCAGGTGCAGCCAAAGGGAAAACGATTTTAAAAAGAACCTGTCTTCTACTGCATCCATCAATCATAGCAGATTCGTCTAGCTCCTTAGGTATTGAGCTGAAATAACCCAGTTGCATCCATACACTGAAAGGCAGTGCCCCCGCAGTATAAGTTATTATCAAACTCCAGTACGTGTTCAGAAGTTTCAATCTACTCATTATATCAAAGTAAGGTATCATAAAAAGTACAGCTGGTAACATGGAAAATATCAGAACAATAGATAAAAGTTGCCTTCTACCTTTAAATGCGAATCTAGAAAAACTATAAGCAGCAAAGGAGGCAATAATAACAGCAAAAAATGAAGATAATCCCGAAACAAAAGCACTATTCATTAACTGTCTTCCGAAAGGATATGATGTTACCAAATATACGTAATTTTCTAATGTAGGCGTCTTAGGCCAATATAATATCTCCTTTGTAAATATTTCAGTAGGAGGTTTCAGAGAAGTTATAAAAGTCCAATATAGCGGAACAAATATTACAAACGATATAAGAGTTAAAAACAAATAAATAATGTAATTCTTATTATAGTAATTCATTTTGCGTCACTCTTTTTTTAGCATAAGCCAAGTATAAAGAAATATTAACGTCAACGTGAATGGAAAGATAAACCATCCCATGGCAGAACCATATCCATAATGTAGATTTGTAAATGCAATATTATATGCGTATACTGGTGAAATAAGTGTTGCGTAACCAGGGCCGCCACCAGTAAGTGTATATATTAATGTGACACCGTTGAAATTCCAAACCAAGCCTAATATTATGAGAACCATCGATATAAAGGTAATAGAAGGTAATGTTATATAACGGAATCTTTGGAATCTGTCGGCGCCATCAATCTTTGCTGCTTCATATAGTGACTCAGGTATTGACTGCAAACTAGCTAACAGCATTACAGCGTAAAATGGAAAACCTTTCCATAAATTAACTAATATTGCTGTGGGAAAGGCTAACTCAGCAACATTTAGCCAAAGCAGAGGTTCACTTGTAAGGTGAAGTTTTGTATACAATATATCGTTAATCATGCCAAGAAAGGGGTGAAAAAGCCATTTAAACAAATAAGATGCGGCAACAGTAGGCATAACCCAAGGAATAAGTATTACGGTTCTAAAAAAGGTTCTTCCCCGAAAGTTTTCGTTTAAAGATAAAGCAACCATAAGACCTAAAAGAAATTGGAGAGCAACAGATGTAAAAGAATAGATTATGGTATTCAATAGACTTTGGATAAAAAGATTATCATTCAAAAGTAATAAATAATTATTAAAGCCTATATAATTAACTACAATTCCTGAAAAAGTGACCTTGTATTCTTGAAGAGAAATTATAAAACCCCATATGAGAGGATAAATATTTACCAATATGAGAACAGTAAATGTTGGTAATAAAAAAAGATAGGGGGTTATTTTTTTTAGATTGGCCACACTCATCATAGGCATCTTGGTTTAAACGTTTACTCCGCTAGAGCCCCTGCTTCCCTCAGCTGATCTGCTATCATTTTTGCTAGTGTCTTTTGGAATTCTTCAACCGTCATTTTTCCTGTTAATACTGCCTGTACATAACCCATAGTATTCGGGTCGCTGAATAGTGTAAGAACACCCGGTAGCCTAGGTGACATTTCTTTCGCGTTCATAAAACCGTCATAGAATGCTTTGTACCATTTACCAACTTTTTCATCTTCTGCTAACTGCTTAAAGTATGGCTGAGATACTGGTAGACCACATCCAGGTGCACTAAACCACAGCTCCTGTCCTTTCCTTGTAGACCAGAAAGACAGCCACTTGAATACCTTGTCCTTATTCTTTAGGACCTTTTCCGTATTATATGCTATAATTGGGCATGTTTGGACAAATGGTATAGGTGCTCCCTTTGGCCCCTTTGGTGCTGGGGCAATGTATAGGTCATCGCCAAGCGCGTTGATCCAGGTCAGAAGATTCCATGGGCCAATCCCTGTAACCATAGCAACTCTTCCAGTCGCAAACATGTTTGCGACTTCTTTATAAGTGTCACTTACCATGCTAGGAGGTGTAACTTTATATTTCAAAGCTAAATCGAAGTATGCCTTTAAAGCCTCTAAGCCATCTTGGTTATCAAAAGCCACTTTATACTTCCCTTTTTCAACCTCCTTTACAAAATCACATCCCCACCGCTGGAGTTGATATCGAATCATCCACCAAGGCTGACCAATTCCAGCTCCAATAAATTCAAACCCCCAATATTCTGGAGGTTTAGTACATTTTATTGCAACCTGTACTAGTTCATCCCACGTTTCCGGTATATCAGCCTCACTTAATCCATTTTCCCTGAATATCTTCATGTTAACCCACAACACTGGTTCATATCCTGCAAACCAGGGCATACCAAAGAAATGATGTTCTTTCTCATCAGGAAGGTAAAAGCCTACTGGATCTTGTAGGTCCAGTATCCTCCAGCAGATATCAAATATTTCACCAGGATGCTCCTTCCTCCATTCATTAACGTAGTCATCAAATTCTACTCTATAGTTAGCATTAGGCACGCTAGCTAGACCCCAGCCCTGGTGTGTGTCTGGTAGTTGTTTCGCTTCTACAGCGGCCAGAAACTTTTGCTGAGCAACTTCCCAAGGAACAAATTCTACATCTATTTTAATATTCGGATTTTCTTTCTCGAATTCATTTATTACAGCATATGCGCCTGCACGATCACCTGGCCTTGTATCGTTTTGCCAATATGTAAGCCTTAATTCCGATGTAGGAGCTGATGTCGTTACAGTTGTCGCGGTTGTGGTGGTTACTATTGATGTTGTTGGTACTGTTGTTGATGTTGTTACTGTCTGTGTCACTACTGGTGGGTTCATTGCAACATATGCTGCCGCACCTATAGCGATTAAAGCTACAGCACCAAGACCTG
>Ga0315298_1010227_pt1 | contig 11356 bp, 9 predicted proteins | sample WHS_1_MG_FD_203077 | JGI IMG/M metagenome (GOLD analysis project Ga0315298, IMG submission 203077) | Extremophilic microbial mat communities from Washburn Hot Springs, YNP, Wyoming, USA - WHS_1_MG | ecosystem: Environmental > Aquatic > Thermal springs > Hot (42-90C) | place: USA: Wyoming... | reverse complement strand
TTAATAATCTTTATTTATTATTGATACTTAAATTGCTGTTTTTGACCTTTACATAAGGAATAGGGTTTGGTTGATTTTGAATATAAGTCTTTAATTCTTTAATACTTTTGACATCAGGTTTTCCGAGTTCCTTCCAAATGCGTATCCAATATCTTTCTCGCTGTATAAAATATCCTCCTATCGCAAGCAAGGAGGTTAGTAAAAATAAGACCGCTATATATATAATTCCATATATTTGCATATTTCTGATCCCCCTATGATTTCTGTTGAATAGTTTTACATATTATATATCGTCATAATACTGAAAAAACTTTAATACTTTTTTACAAAATTAGAGAAATTTATCTATGCAAAACATTTTAAGCAAAAAAGATGGATTAATAGTAAAAGAAAAGATGCTCCTTTATTATTTAGGAATAGGGAAAAAAGACGACGAAATCCCAGATATTGAACAGATTACCCCGTCTGATTGGGAAAAGTTGATTGAAAAAGCGAAGGAAAGAAAAGTCGCATCAATGCTGTTTTACAATCTCAGTCAAAGTGGAAAAATTGACCTTCTTACAAAGGAATCGCAATTAGCTTTAAGAAAATCGTATCTTGCAGTGCTATCCAAAAATATGAAAATATACGGAGAGTTAGCAAAATTATTAGAAAGGCTAAATGATGAGGAAATTCCCGTTATTGTTCTAAAAGGTGCAGCACTCGCTGAATTGCTCTATGAAAATATTGCCATAAGACCTATGCAGGACATTGACCTAATAGCTAAAGGCGATGATATTAAAAGGATTAACGATATTCTCTTGGAATTGAATTGGGAAAATCAGGAACATCTAAGCACCTCTGGATTTCATAAGGAATTCTCTAAACATATAAGTTATGTCACTGGTAGAGTCCTTATGGAAATACATCCTAAATTATATGAGTTTCCCAAACTTGATCCATGGGCTAATGCTGTAAGTGCTAAGATTTGCTCTAATAACACATTTATCCTTGGAAAAGAGGATTTCTTCTTGCATCTCTGTATTCACTTGGAAGACCATTATAGAACAGGTTGGCTCATGTAAACATATTGTGAAAAACGTAAAATATGATACATTTCCTCTATGAAATGAGATCATAGAGAGAATGTTTATGTTAAAGTTCTATCTATGGCTTGTTAATCACTGTCAAACGCCATTAAGTGTTCTCACAGTAGCTTAACATGAGCCAACAGGTTTAGAAACTAATCTGATCTGGTACATTGACATCGCAAATTTTCTTCAACGCTATCAAGACGACATCAATTGGGATTATGTCGCAAAAATATCTTCGGAATCTAAATTTGACGGGATTATTCATAGTATTCTGCGTGAAATTAATCAGAGTTTTAATTGCTCAATTTCCGATCATATCATCAATAGATTTACTGCTGATAAAAGCGATCTTAGCATAGAAAAAGTTTTCAATCACGTAAGCAATCCAATTAAGCATTTCTTTGCACTTATGGCTGAGGTATCAGGACCTAGAAATGCGTCATTAAAAAATAGGGCATTCATAATTTTCAGGAACATCTTTCCATGCAAGGCATACATGGTAGAAAAATATGAAATAAAGAACGAAAACTTATTCTATCTTTACTATTTTGTCCGCATGTTTAGAGGCATTAAAAAATTCTTTATTGGTCTATATCATCTCCCAAATTACCTCAGCCACAAAAAATTAAAGAATTAGAAACTCCGAATTTTGAATTTTCAAACTTTAACTAATATCTATTGGAATATTCCCTTTTTTATTTGATTCGCTTACCGCAAGGTCAATTTGTCTGTCAATTCGTCCGTTATAGGCGCCATATTCAGGTTCTACTCCTTCTCTTACGGACTTCATAATACTTGCTAATTCAGAAGCAATAGTTATCAGACCATCGCTTATTTTGTAATTCTTAAATGGATTATCCCATATTATCTCTGGGTCGGTATCAGCGACGAATTTATCTAATACATCCATACCGTCAACATTACAAGTTAAACGATTGATGTTTATCTGCTTTTTCGTCTTTTCGTCCAACAAGATGAATATCTTATCGCCAACAGCCATACCCTTTTCGCCGTAAAATTCTGTTGAACTTATACCTCGCAATGGCGATCCCCATGTCAAATTTGTAAAATGTGAAAATCCTAAAGCTCCATTTTCAAAGAAATAGACGTCATGGCAGGTATATTCGTTTTCAACCATAGCTCCTCTATATTCGTGTTTTGCAACAGGAAAACTCGTTTCAATGCCTATTACGCGTTTTATTGGGACATCAAAACCTATATAGCTTCTGACAAGGCTAACAGCATGATAGTCATGTGTTAGGCTATTATTATGTCCTCGCCATATCTTGCCGAATATGCCGTTAAGAATAAGCTCTCGTTTGATACGTTCTGATGGCATACGATAGAGGTTCTCTGCAACTTCTATATAGGCGTTTTTCTCCTTTGCAAGATTGATCAACATGTCGCAGTCCTCAACAGTTATAGCCAAAGGTGTTTCTGTTATAACGCTTATCCCTCTTTCAAGGACTGCCTTTGAGACTATATGATTTTGTGAAGGATTGATGATAACCGCAACGAAATCTATTTTTTCTTTGTCTAACATTTCCTCAACGTTTTTATACCACTTAACGCCATATTTGTTCGCCTGTTCTTCACCACGAGGTGCGCCTGTATTGCAGATCGCAACTAAGTTGAGTTGATCTTTTAATAGATCAATAGTTGGAAGCCAAGCCCCTGCTGATCTTCTCCCCGCACCAACGACAGCAACGTTTAATTTATCCATTATCTTTCCTCCTAAAAATTTATTATAGTTTTGGGAATTCTGTGACGCGTAGATTTGTGCATCCATAAGGGATCAAGGTTAGTTCTTCTAATGATTCAGATGATTTTACAGGACTTTCTGGCAAAGGTCCTGCTGCGTTATGTTCAATCGTCCATTCTGGAACTTTTCTTCCCTTGACTTTTGCAATAATTGGAGCTCCTTCTGGCGAAAACGGACAATCACTGACTGTTTTTAATTCAAATTTTATTGACTCTTCTGGATTTGCTTCGTTGATCTCAAGGGCATAATTCCAATCTGTCGTTGGATAAACTTCCCAATCTGCATGGGGTTCTTCGCCTTTAACTTTTTTCCATTCCTCACCTATTTTCAACGAATAAACTAACGCCCCTCGCTCTATGGCTACACTATTATGATACCGTCTGCTTATTATCACTCTCATTGGTAGATGAACCGTCAATGATGTAGTCCCTGACCACTCTCGGACGATCTTATGAAAAGTGCCAGATTTTGCTTTAATTACATCGTCACCGATCTTTATCTCTGCACCTTCCGTCCAATTCGGAATACGCAAATATAACGGAAATTCTATAGCTTTATCAGTCTTTATGGTAAAATTCAATTTATCATCAAACGGATAATCAGTTTCTAAAATAGCTTTGACAGAACTACCTGATAGATTAATGTTTGCCTCACTTGGGGCATAAGCGACAATTGCCAATCCGCCGTCCTCTGATTTCATCCATAAATGCGATGCAAATTTTGGGAAGCCTTGATGCATATTAGCTGTGCAACACCCGTAGTTAGGTTCAAGACCGAATATATTTGAGTCAGGGCCATTCGTAGCATAGACCTTGTCCTCAGAATGCTTGCAGATGACTTGATTAGCTTGCTGATCATACTGATGCGCCCACATATCAGGCTTAAATGTTGCGGGCAAAGCGTTAAACGTTATTTTCTCAAGCCTATCTGAGAAAGCTACATCTCCAAAGAAACTGATGAGATTCTCCAAAGAGAACATATATTCAACGACAGCACAAAGCTCAGTCCCCTGAGATGGGTTTAACCCCGCGTAATGCTCATCACCAGTGAATATTCCTGTAACTTGACCATGATATTTGTCAAGCATCTCTAAGATTTGATAAACAGATTTTTTATCTGCCTCGTTGTGTGATTGGCGAAACCAAACGCCCGGTGACTTGATCGCCATAGCGTTGTTGACAACATGTGTCGTTTGATCAAATCCGCTTGTAAGCCTTTCTTTATATTTGAAATCTGCAAAATGTTCGCTCCAATTGTATCCCTGATCATGTAATTTTTTCGCTAAGTTTAAAAGCCATTCCTCACCAGTGCGTTCATAAAACCAATGGACACTTAGAACTCCATCTGCCCATCTTGATTTTCCCCAATCAAATAAAGGTCTTTCGTCCAACAGTTTATCTAAGCGAATAAGCACTTTTCTTAACGCAGAGACAACTCTTTCATCTTTTGTTGCCTCGTAATATTGTGTCATTGCCTTCATTATTATAAAAATAGGCCATGGATCATATTCTTTATATCGTGTATCTTTTATTGGACCAAGCCAACCATCAGGATTTTGATGTGTCAATATATAATCCATCCACTTATGGACTTTATCTTTTAGCTTCGCATCATCAAGCAGAAACGCTAACGGGACAACGCCATCTAACCAATAAGGGGCTCGTTCCCAGCCTTCTGCATCGCCTCCGATCCAACCGCTTCTTGCAATATCCGCCCAGAATTCGTCCAAATGACCACTGAGACCATTTGCTTGAATACGGAGTTGATTTAATAGCCATCCTCGGGGTTTTATACTTCCCAATGGTAATGGAACAAATTTTCGCTTAGCTAATTTAGATTCTATTTTAATTTCATCCATCTTTTCCCTCCGTTACTATTAATTCAATTGGACATTTCCCTTTTTAATATCTTGTATTGTGATATCTTATTTAATCATTATATAATCAATACAATTTTGCCTCTTCATAATAAATTCCTTTTTTAAGTCTATCAAAGAAAAAATTCCTAAATTACCTGTTGGAAAGCTTATCAAGCATTTGCCTCGCGACAGAATTCCCTGGTTCAATCTCAATTACCTTTAAGAATTCCTTACGAGCTTCTGTATAATCACCTATAACCGCATATACCGATCCTAAATTATAATGGGCCATAGATGAATATGGGCTTATAGTTATGGCTTGTTTTAATGTTTCTATCGCTTGTTCATTCATACCGACCTTTGAATAGGCATAACCGAGATTTATAAGTGCCTCAACAAGCCTTGGTCTTAGTTCAAGGGTTCGCTTAAATTCAACTATAGCTTTTTCAAATTCACCAATACCTGCATAAGCAAAGCCAAGATTATTATGTGCATCTACGCTATCTGGTCGGAGTTCAATCGCTTTTTCCAAATGGACGATAGCATTTCCAAAATCCTTTTTTTCGCAATACGCAAGCCCGAGATTGTAATATGCTAAATATGATTTTGGATCAATTTCAATAGCGGATTTTAACGCATTTATTTCATCATCAATCATATTCTTATTGCCGTAACATAGCCCTAAATTTATGTATGCTTGCGATGTAGGCTTTAATGATATTGATGTTTTAAATTCCCTTATAGCTTCATCAAACATATTTTTGTGGAGATATGCTATCCCAAGGTTATAATGTGCTTCCGCGTCTTTTCCTGCTAAAATGATCGCATTATTGTATTCTTTTATAGCCTCATCTATCATGCCTTTGCTGTAATAGATATATCCGAGATTAAAATGGACACCTGAGTTGGTAGGGCTTAATTTAGATGCTTTTTCAAGATGATCCAATGCTTTATCTATATCACCTAATTTAGAATATGCTATACCGAGATTGTAATGGATACTGCCTTCTTTTGGATTTAGCCTCAGTGCCTCTTTAAATTCATCTATGGCTTTATCAATCATGCCTTTTTTATAATAGATAACACCCATAATATTTCTGACATCCCAACTGACATTTCCAGCATCAACTGCCCTTTGGAATTCTATTAAAGCGGTGTCAATCATACCTGCGGAAAAATATGCAGAGGCTAAGTTTATTCTTAAATCGGGATTTTCTGGATTTGATCTGATGACAGTATCCAATTCTTCAATAGCTTTTTCTGTCAATCCTTTATCTGAATAGACTAAGCTAAGGTTGACATGCGCATCTGCGTTGTTAGGATAAAGTTCAATTGATCTTTTAAAACACGCCTCAGCTTTATCTAATAAGCCTTTCTGATAATATGCAAGACCGAGATTGTAGAACATCGCAGATGAGTCAGGTTTAAGTCGGACAAGCTCTTCCCAATTCTCAATCGCCATATTGTAATTGCCCTCTTCAAAATGGAAACGCCCCTCTTCATAAAGTTTAGATTGAGTTGACGTGAACTGTTTGCCGAGCAATGTTTTTTCGCTTGGAGTTTGCTTTTTCTCTACTGCACTGTGTAAATCCATGCTTCTACGAGGAGGAGTCCATTCAGAAAGGCTTTTATCATAGTGAGAGTCCGCAGATTGATCTGCGAGTTGTTTTAATCTTGTTTCATCAATTTTTGTATCAATTGGCGTTGACGACTGTTCTGATCGCATAGAACAGCCTATCAAGCCAATAAGGACACATATTGATAACGCTAATAATGCTTTTTTAATCATTTATTTACCTATTCTACTTAGACACTTATATAATATAGATCTATCATAATCGCCTTCTGCGTTAGGATAATTGGTTTCCTCTGGGAATGCTACTATTTTGAAGGCATTAGGGATTAATGTTATTTTGCCGTTTTCTTTTTTCTCTTCAATATAGAAAATATAAGCATCTGGTGACCATAGATCAGTAGGGACTATCCAACCGCCAGTGTTCCAAACAGTGATAAATCTTCCTTGTATTCTCAGTGTTCTGTCGTCTCTGAGTAGACGTCCGCCTTGATGTGTATGACCAAAGATCAGATGGAAGTCTTCATTGAGACGTAAATTTATCTTACAAATTTTGTTTAGATACCATGCCATGCTTTTTAACATATAATCATCTGCAATAGGCTTTGAATCCTCTACAAATGTTGTTCCCCTTGAGCTTCTTTTTTGGAAAAAATATTCTGCTTTTCTGACGATGAGATCATAAAACCTCTCTTTTATCGGATCGATCTTTTTAAGATCCCACCAGACGAATTCCATATCCCGAGTTGCCCTGTTTTCAAGGTCTTCTAAATCTTTCACCTTTTCCTTATTAACCATGCCTTCAATGACGGTTTCAGACAGAAAGTGACCATGATGAAAAAAGAATGTAGCACAAGGGTCGTCGCTTTGTATTATATAGTTAGGATATGTGAAGAGCATATCAACATCAATATTGCCAAAACGTTCCTTGAAGAAATCGTCATTTTCTTTGTGTATAAGGATGTTAGTTTTAACGCAATCCATATACTTTTTTTTCTGATTATATTCAATGAGTTCAACCCAAAGATGGTGATCGTGGTTTCCTATGACATAGATGATTTTGCTTATATTAACCTTGTCTAATAGTTTATTTAGAAATACTTTTAGGTTATCATAAGCAATTTTAGGTTTAGCTTCTGATAGATCAGCTATATCTCCCATAAGTATTAGTTCATCTATTTGTCCTTTTTCACCATCTTTGGGATCAGGAAGTTGAGCAATTTTGTCTGTTGTTATGTCAATAATGTTTTCTTTGTTTTTATTGTCTTGATATAATAAACTCTCTGTATCGCCAAGATGCAGATCAGAGAGTGCTACCGCCTTAATTTTTTTCATTTTAATCTTCCACCTCTGCTATTATTTCAATTTCAACTGGGATATTCCCGGGTAGTTGATACATACCGACAGCAGAACGAGCATGTCTGCCTTTATCACCGAAGACTTCCACAAACAGGTCTGATGCACCATTGACTACTTTTGGCTGATCTTTAAAATCTTCCGCACAGTTGACAAAACCGACCAACTTGACTATTCTTTTAACCCTGTCTAAATTGCCCAATGCGTCTTTCAATGTGCTTATTAGACATAGAGCAACATTTCTTGCTGCTTCATAGCCCTGTTCAAGCGTCAAGTCCTTTCCAACCTTGCCCAAAGGGATATGTTTTTGTGGTCCGTGACCAGATGTGAATATGAGATTTCCAGTCTTCACCCATGTAACATAGTTAGCGACAGGTTTTGTCGGTTCTGGAAGTTCTATGCCTTTTTCTTTCAATAACGCTTCAATTTTCACTTAATTTTCTCCTTTCATAAATTGGTTTTCTCATAAAGTAAAAAAACAAAACAAACAAAAGAAATGGTAAGTGTAAAGCCTTTTCTAAATATTTACATTAATTTTATAATGAAGATTTCATATCGGCTATCTGGTCACGAATAGCAGCAGCTTTCTCAAATTCAAGATTTGATGCAGCTTCTCGCATTTCTTGTTCAAGTTCGGCAATTATCCGCATTATGTCATCTTTTGACATCAAAGTTTCTATTCCGCTTGATTCTTCTTCCTTTTTACCATCTTCTTTATGAGAGCTTTCTATGAGGTCTCTTATGGCTTTTTCAATAGTCGCTGGCGTTATATTATGAATGCGGTTGTATTCCAATTGTGCGGAACGGCGTCTCTCTGTCTCTTTAATAACTTTGTCCATAGCAGGTGTGATCTCATCTGCATACATGATTACAGCACCATCAACATTTCTCGCTGCTCTGCCTGATATTTGGATCATCGCAGTAGAAGAACGTAAAAATCCTTGACTATCCGCATTGAGTATAGCCACCAAAGAGACCTCTGGCAGGTCAAGACCTTCTCTAAGCAAGTTTATGCCGACAAGGACATCAAATTTCGCCTCTCTAAGCTCTTTGAGTATATCCGCTCTATCAATAGTATGTATTTCGGAGTGCATATATCGGGCTTTTATACCCATTTCAGTCAGATACTCTGCTAAATCCTCAGCCATACGTTTAGTCAAGGTAGTCACAAGGACACGCTGATTTCTTTCAACACGCTTTCTGATCTCGGCAATAAGGTCGTCAACCTGCCCCTGCAAAGGTCTGACGATTATCTGAGGATCAACAAGTCCCGTAGGTCTGACAATTTGTTCAACAACCTGCTGGCTTATGCCGATCTCATACTCATCGGGAGTTGCAGATACAAAGATCACTTGGTTGATACGTTCAAGGAATTCATCATATCTTAATGGACGGTTATCCAATGCAGAGGGAAGCCTAAACCCATACTCAACGAGTGTCTCTTTTCGCGATCGATCGCCGTAATACATGCCTCGTATCTGCGGGATAGTGACATGCGACTCGTCAATGAACATAAGATAATCCTCTGGAAAGTATCCGATGAGAGTATATGGTGGACTGCCCGGTTCAAGACCAGCAAGATGTCTTGAATAATTCTCAATGCCATTACAAAATCCGACCTCACGAATCATTTCAAGATCAAATCTGGTTCTCATCTCAATCCGTTGAGCTTCTAATAGCTTATTTCTGCTGTTAAAATATTCTATACGTTCTTGAAGTTCCTTTTCAATGTTTATCAGTGCAGATTCTATTTTTTCATCAGAAGTCATAAAATGCCTTGCGGGAAATATGAATATCTCCTCAGGTTTGTCTATTATTTCGCCTGTTAATGTGTTTATCTCCGTAATTTTATCTATTTCATCGCCAAAAAGCTCTATTCTATAAGCGTTATCCATATAAGATGGGAAAACCTCTATAACATCACCTCTAGCGCGGAAAACTCCCCTCATCAGATCAGCATTAGTGCGCTCATACCTTATGTCAACAAGGGAACGAAGCAAGCTATTTCGCTTGACCCGATCGCCTAATTTCAGCCTTATAGCTTTGCCTTCATATTCTTCTGGTGAACCAAGATTATATATACAAGAGACACTCGCAACGATTATCACATCACGTCTTGACATCAATGCACTTGTCGATGCTAATCTCAGTCTATTGATCTCCTCATTTGTAACGACATCTTTCTCTATATATGTATCTGTCTGCGGTATATAAGCCTCTGGTTGATAATAATCATAAAAACTGACGAAGTAATGGACTGCGTTATTAGGAAAAAATTCCTTAAATTCGCTATATAACTGTGCTGCGAGAGTTTTATTGTGTGATATAACTAATGTTGGTTTTTGGACATTAGCTATCACATTAGCCATTGTGAACGTTTTTCCAGACCCAGTTATACCGAGCAAAGTTTGATATTTATATCCCGATCTAATGCCCTCAGTAAGTTGCTCAATCGCTTTGGGTTGATCACCGCTTGGTTTAAAGTCCGATACAAGTTTAAATTCTGACATTATAAATCATCACCTTTCTCAAATAAAGATTTTATAATAATTTATGGGAATAATCAAGATCAAACTCTCTGACTCACCATCAGTTTTTAAAGGATACAAAAATGATATATGTTTGAATGATAAATATGTAATATCGTTTTCCAATTGAAAAACATCATTAATAATGTCGTTCTGAACGAAGTGAAGAATCTTCTTTTCGCTCAAAATGACTTAATTGAATTAAGAAATGGTATAAGAAACTCTTGAAAAATAAGCAAAAAAATGGCATACCTTTATAAGTATTTTCTGTATCTCTGTGTTTATTAAAATGAAAATACAATGAGGTATGCCATGAAAAAGAATAAACAAATAAAGTTAATCACGATAGAATGATACAAACCATTGAGGAAAATTTCAAGAGAACCTTAGCGAAGGGATGTAATTCCTGTCCCAGTTTTCGCTTAGGGTAAACTGTATTAGGCGAAAACCACTTATAGATTGACTAAAAAAGGAAATACATTACCCGCGTTTTTTAAGTGTTACCCCGACGCCAGCAGATTGCATATTCAGAAAAATAGTCTCTAAATCAGGGTTTGTAGTGATAGCTTTGATATATGCAGGGTCTGGTGCAGGAGATCGCATGTTATGGGCAATGATAAGCCCACCAGATTTAACCATAGGCAATAATTTGTTAAGATAATCTAAATAACCGCTTTTATCCGCATCAATAAAGACTATATCAATTGGCTCTTTTAATTTTGCGACTTCCTTATGTGCGTCGCCTTCTATGATCGTGACTATATTGTCAACGCCAGCTTTCTTAAAATTTGCTTGTGCAAGTAGAACTCTCTCGTGATCAATCTCAAAAGTCGTCAGTTTCCCGCCAGTAGTTTTCAACGCAAGACAAAACCATAGACCAGAATAACCATTTGAAGTGCCGATCTCAACGACATGTTTAGCATTTGATGCCTCTGTTAAGAGCCTTAGTAACCTACCATCTTCAGTAGGCACATTCTGCATTTCACCTTTTGTTTTTTCTAATTCGTTGATCACATTGAGTATTTGCTTTTCCTCTGCAGTTTTAGGAATTGGGGGATTGACAATATTTTCACCTCTTGGGGCATATCCGCGTTGAGCGAAGACCGAACACACCGCAAAGGTTATTATAAGTAGAATAGAAATAAGAATATTGCGTCTCATTTTTCAATCCTCAAAAGTATATAGGATTATAGAATTGTTTATCTC
>Ga0315298_1010226_pt1 | contig 11357 bp, 9 predicted proteins | sample WHS_1_MG_FD_203077 | JGI IMG/M metagenome (GOLD analysis project Ga0315298, IMG submission 203077) | Extremophilic microbial mat communities from Washburn Hot Springs, YNP, Wyoming, USA - WHS_1_MG | ecosystem: Environmental > Aquatic > Thermal springs > Hot (42-90C) | place: USA: Wyoming... | reverse complement strand
CAGAGCGGATCTCCGACATGACCGAGCGCAGTGAGCTTCTGGGACTCGCCGAGTTCTATGCCCTGGAGGAGAGACTGTACGGGCCGCTGATGGAGACCGAGGGAAGCTGGAGGAAACAGTTGGAGGCGCGGGCGCGCCGGCAAGACGCCACCAGTCATCGCCTGCCGATCTAGGAGCCGGAAGGATCCGGTATATTCTCACCCTTACGGAGGTCATCGGAATGGGGAAGACCATGGCCGAGAAGATCCTCGGCAGGCACGCTAGGAGGGAAGTGTCGGCGGGGGAGATAGTCGTTGCCGATATTGACTTCCTGATGAGCCACGACGGCAACAGGCCGCTCAGCATCCAGGTGTTCTCGGATATGTGGGGCAAGAAGCTCTTCGATCCCAAGAGGTTCATCTTCGCCATCGACCATGCTCCATCTTCGCCGACCCAGGTCGTGGCGAACTTGCACAAGCAGATCAGGGCTTTCGTCCGGGAGCAGGGCTGCCTGTTCTACGAAGCGGGGGAGGGCTCCTGCCACCAGTTGATGGTGGAGAGAGGTCATGCCCTCCCGGGCGAACTGGTGATAGGCACCGACTCGCACACCACCACCTATGGCGCGATCAACTGCTTCTCCACCGGGGTCGGAGCCAGCGACCTGGCCGCGGCGATGATCTCGGGGAAGCTCTGGTTCAAGGTGCCCGAGACGATCCGCTTCATCCTCAACGGCAGAATCCCGAAAGGGGTCTACTCCAAGGACCTGATGCTCCACATGATCGGCGCCATCACCGTCGATGGCGCCACTTACAAGGCGGCCGAGTATGTGGGCGAAGCCATCCGCGAACTGAGCGTCGACGCGCGCCTCACCATCTCCAACATGGCGGTTGAGATGGGTGCCAAGGCCGGCCTCATGGAGGCCGACGAGAAGACCCTGGCGTGGCTGGAGAACCGCGCCACTCGGCCCTTTGAGCCGGCCTTCTCTGATCCGGACGCCACCTTCGCCAACGTCCTCGAGTTCGACGTCTCGAAGCTGGGGCCGCAGATAGCTAAGCCCCATCAGGTTGACAACGTGGTCCCCGTTGAGGAGGTACTTGGCACGCCCATTCAGCAGGCCAACCTTGTCGCTTGCACCAATAGCCGGCTGGAGGATCTCGAGGCGGCGGCGTCCATACTGGCGGGCAAGCGGGTCCACCCGGACGTAACGATGTACGTGACGCCAGCCTCCAATCGCGTGCAGATGGAGGCGCTTCGGAAGGGCATCCTGCAGTCACTCATGGAGGCAGGGGCCATCGTCGGCGTGCCGGGATGCGGTGGCTGCTCCGGTGGGGCCAACTTCGCCATCGCCGCTGACGGCAACAACGTCATTACCACTGCCAACAGGAACTTCCGCGGCCGGGTGGCCAATCCAGAGGCATTCCTGTTCCTCGCATCCCCCGCAACCGTCGCGGCCTCGGCGCTGGAGGGGAGGATCGCCGACTGCAGAAAGTACTTGAGGTGAACAGCGATGCAGCTACGTGGACGCGCACACAAGTTCGGCAACGACATCAACACCGACTACATCATCCCCAGCAAGTACAAGTCCCGCATCCTGGATCCGGTGGAGCTCGCCAAGCACGTTTTGGAAGACGCGGACCCCACCTTCTATAGCAGGCTTTCTAAGGGCGATTTCGTGGTGGCGGGCAGCAACTTTGGGATGGGCTCCTCGCGCGAGACGGCACCACGGGTGCTCAAGGATGCTGGGGTCGCTGCCGTGCTGGCTAAGGGCTTCGCTCGTATCTTCTTTAGAAATGCAATCAATGTGGGACTTCCGGTGGTGGAGTGCGATACCTCTGCCATTGAGCAGGGCGACACGCTGGAGGTAGACCTGGCCGCCGGGGTAGTGCGGAACCTCGACAAGGGGATCGAGCTCGCCGTTGCGCCGCTGCCGCCCGTGATGGTGGAGTTGCTCAACGACGGAGGGCTGGTCGAGCACTTCAGGAAATATGGCACCTTCAACCTGCGAAGTCTGGAGACACTGAAATAGAGGGAGGGACTAACCATGCCATCGGTTGTTGTCGTCGGAAGCGGCTCCGCGGGTTTGGCGGCTGCGGTCAGTGCCGCCGAGCACGGTGCCGACGTCCTAGTTGTGGAGCGGGCCCCTAAGAAGGAGCGAGGTGGCAACACCTTCTGGACCGAGGCCTACTTCCGCCTAAAGAGCGAGAACGAGCTCGCCCCAAACTTCAAGGAGGACTTCATGAAGTTCTCCGGAGGCCGGAGCAACCCTGATCTCGTCGACACCCTGGAGGCCAACGCTATCCCAACCCTCCACTGGATTCGAGCGATGGGGGTGCGATTCGATCCCACGCTGCCGCTGGTGTGGCTAGTCTCGGGTCTGCCCCGCCTGCTTCCCTCGGGTGGCGGGGCTGCCATTCTGGACGCGTTGGAGGCGAGAGCATTGGATCTGGGCGTTAAGTTCGCCTACGAGCGGATTGCCCACAGTCTCAAGGCGGAGAACGGGAAGGTAGTGGGAGTCGAGGTGATCGATCCTGCCGGTCGGGACGAAAGCTACGACGCATCGTCCGTTATCCTAGCGTGTGGTGGGTTCGAGGGCAACCCCGAGATGGAGCGAGAGTACTTCGGCTACCCCCCGGAGGGGTTGCGACCTTTCTGCGCTGGAGCTCGATACAACCAGGGCGAGGCTATCGAGATGGCCGTCCGACTCGGCGCCAAGCGGTCGGGCGATTACACCAGCTTCCACGCCTCCACGGTGGATCCTCGCAGCGATAAGGCTAACCCGGCTAACAAGGCCTTCTCCTACGGCGTTGTGCTCAACACGAAAGGTGAGCGGTTCATCGACGAAGGCGCCAAGTCGCCAGAGCTGATGTCCGAGGTTTTGGCCCGTGCGCTCTGGAAGCAGCCTGGGAGCGTCGGCTACTGCATCGTCGACGCGGGGTTCTTCGGCTTCCCCCGCTGGCGAGCCGCCATGCGCACCGACCAGCCTGGCATCGAGGCTGACTCTCTGGATGAGCTGGTGGAGAGGCTGCCTTTCGAAGATCGAGGCCGGGCCATGCGCACGCTGCGCGGTTTCAACGAGGCAGCCAGGCCCGGAACGCTGCGGACGCCCGACCTGGACGGCGTCTCAATGGTCTCCGAAGGAATGCCCAAGTCCAACTGGGGCTACAAGCTGACCGCGCGGCCCTTCGTTGCCTATCCCATTGCCGGAGCCATCGTGTTTACCTTTGGTGGTGTGGCAACCACACCCGAAGGCAAGGTAGTGAACGAGCACAATTCCCCGATACCCGGGCTCTTCGCCGTTGGAGAGCCGGCCGGCCTTTACTATGGGAGCTACGTGGGCGCGACCTCGGTGATGCGTGGGCTGGTGTTCGGACGGATCGCCGGGAGAGTTGCCGCCAAGGAGCAATAGCCCTATAGCAGTGGAGGTGCGTACAGATGCGCGTGACATAAGGTTTCCATCGGGTGGGACGGAGCCCTCGCAGGTGAGGCAAGGGCGATGGGGCCAGTGTTTGCGGGACGTTGGGGTGAATTGATAGTCCCAATAGGCCATTTCGGGAGATGCACAATCGGCTCGTCGCGAGACGGCTCACATAGAAGGGGGACGCACATGAAAGAAACCGGCGTTTTCGTCCTAGCGCTGGCAGTTGCCACAGCTCTGGTTCTGGCTGGCTGCAGCCAGAGTACCCCGTCACCTACCCTGGCTCCGACCGCGGCCGCATCCACTAAAGCTCCGGCGTCAGCTACAACGCCACCAGTCGCGCCCGCGGCGCCATCAGCCGCCCCAACCGTGGCACCCACCGCCAAGACGGTGGACTTTCCCCAGAAGGGCAAGGCTATCACCATCATCGTCCCGTTCTCCGCAGGGGGTGGGGGGGACATAGCTGGACGATTGCTGGCCGCCGGGTTAGAGAAGGAATTGGGAACCCCTGTGCAGGTGCTCAACAAGCCCGGCGCATCCACACAGACCGCAATGACCGAGTTGGTCAAAGCTAACCCTGACGGCTATACGGTGGGTGAGACCGCGTTCGCCAGCATCTTCGTCACCTACCTAGATGCATCTCGCAACGCCGGATACACGAAGAAGGATTTCCAGCCGATAGGCAACTTCGTGTCTATCGACAACGTCATGTTCGTGAAGGCTGGCGGCAAGTACAAGAACCTCAAGGACGTGGTCGACGACGCGAGATCGAGGCCGGAGGGTGTCAAGGTCGGGATGACCGGCATCCTTGGCAATACCCACCTGGTGGCACTCCAGTTCGCGAGGCTGACCGGCGTGAAGTTCGCCTACGTCAACTTCGGGGGTGCTGGCGAGGTGGTGACGGCCGTGCTGGGCGACCACCTCGACGTTGGCTCCGGGAGTGCCGGCGACACTATAGCGCAGTACAAGGCCAAGGGGATCATTCCGCTGGCTACTAGCGGCAGGGAGCAGAGCCCGTTCTTCCCCGACGTCAAGACCTTCACTGCTCAAGGGTTCCCGCTGGTCAACACCTACTCCATCGGGCTGTCCGCGCCAGCCGGAACCCCCAGGGAGAGAGTGGACGTTCTTACCACCGCGATGAAGAACGTGTGCCAGAGCGCCGACATGAAGGCCAAGTTCGCTGAGTCGGCCATGAGTGTGGATTACCTGGATCCGGCCGCATACCAGAAATTCTGGGACGAGGCCGAGACCAACATCAAGCCTGTGATCGAGCAAGGTCTAGCCGAAAACAAGTAGGGGCGGGGACATGCCCGGGCATCGAGATGTTTGGAATCGCTTGGTACTAGCGGCGCTGCTCGAACGGCTCGATGCCCGGGCACGCGAAATCGCGTGCGACCGTCTGCGCGAAAGAAAGGAGCCAGCGATGCTATGGAACGGAAGGGTGTCAGCGGCTACGCCGGGAAGTTGCTGAGAGTTGACCTGACCACCGGCCGGAGCGAGCAGGTGGAGTTCGACGAGCCGACCCTCCGGAAGTGGGTTGGGGGCGTCGGGTTAGGGGCCAAGATACTGTACGACGAGGTGCCGCCGGAGGTGCGTTGGGACGACCCCGAGAACCGGCTCATCCTCGCAACGGGACCGCTGGCCGGGACCAAGGTGTCTGGCTCTGGGACCTTCTGCGTCGTCACGGTGGGCGCGATGACCAACGGCTCCTCCAGCACTCAGGCAAATGGCTTCCTCGGCGCCTACATGAAGTTCTCGGGCTATGATGGGCTGATCATCCAGGGCCGGTCGGACGAATGGGTCTACATTTATCTTCACGACGGTATAGCGGAGCTTAGGAACGCCTCCAACCTTCTCGGCCTGGACACCTGGGAGTTGCAGAATGCCATCGGCGAGGAGCTGGGGAAGAAGGAGAGGGCCATCAGCGTGTTCGGGATCGGGCCGGCCGGCGAGAACCTGGTGCGCTTCGCCGCCATAGTGGGTGACCGCGGCCACGTGGCTGCCCACAACGGTGTCGGCGCAGTCATGGGCTCCAAGCGGCTGAAGGCCGTGGTGGCGGCGCGTGGCGGGAGAGTCCCTCTCGCGGACGAGAAGCAGCACACCGAAGCCGCCAACCGGCTGAGGGATGCAGTGTTGGCCGACCCCGCGGGCCGCAATACCTTCGAGTGGGGCACCAGCCAGAGCTTCGGCAGCGCCGCGAAGATAGGCTACTTGCCGGTAAGGAATCTCACAACCAATATCTTTCCCCAGTGGGAGAGCTTCCTCGGGGCCAACTATCGTCCCGCCTTCCAGGCGAAGACAACTCCCTGCTGGGCGTGTCGATCGAACCACATTCATGTGCTCAAGATCCCCGATGGCCCCTACGCTGGTTTCGAGGGGGAGGAACCCGAGTACGAGCAGTGGGCGGAGTGGGGTCCGCTGATCGGCAACACCGACGTCGCGGCCGCGGTCGTTCTGGCTAACGATGTGGACCGCATCGGAGTCGATAACAACGAGTGCGGCTGGCTCATGGCCTGGGTGCTGGAGTGCTACGAGCGCGGTATCCTGACCAAGGAAGACACCGATGGCTTGGAGATGACCTGGGGCAACGTGGAGGCCATCCGAGCCATGCTGCGGAGGATCGCCCACCGCCAGGGAATCGGCAACCTGTTCGCCGAGGGGGTGAAGCGAGCCGCTGAGAAGTTGGGCCGTGGAAGTGAAGAGCTCGCCGTCTACACGATGAAGGGAAACTCTCCCAGAGGCCACGACCATAGGGCCAGGTGGTCCGAGATGCTGGAGACCTGCATCTCGGATACCGGCACGCTCATGATAGGTCCCGTGAAGGCAGGAGGATGGGCTTCCATCAGGCTGTTCGACTGGGATGAGGTCTCGACGACGCAAGCTAAGCATGCCGGTCGGATGGTCTTCGAGGATTGCCTCGGGGTTTGCCGCTTTTGCACTCGCGCCGAACTTTCGGCAACTGTCGACGTGCTTGCAGCCACCACCCGCTGGGATGTCTCTGTTGACGAGGCCATGCAGGTGGGCCGACGTACGATCAATCTGCTCCGCGTCTTCAACCTGCTGCGAGGATTCACGCCAGCGATGGAGTACCCGTCCAAGCGGTACAGCTCTACTCCGATAGATGGTCCTGCGGTTGGCCAATCGGTTGTCCCCCACTGGGAGGACATGCGAGCCAACTTCTATCGGATTCTCGGCTGGGATCTAGCAAGCGGGCGTCCCCTGCCCAGGACCTTGCACGCGCTAGGGCTGTCCGAGTTGGTGCCAATTCTCTGGGGCGAAGTGTGCTGAACGCCATTGAGGATCTCGGCAGCTCAATTGTGGGGTGATGATAGGGTTCTGTCCACAACCGCCCGGACCAGTGGACGCGCGGCGATGCGATCCGGGGGTTTATCCCCGTGGCGGTGCCCATTGCGGCTGGGCAGCGGGGAACGAAGCACTGCCCTACCAAAAGGACTCGAAATCGCGATAAGGAGGTTCCAGCATGGAGCGGTTACCCATCACCGCCTGCCCCTACAACTACGTTCCGGAGGTCACCCAGCAGTTCCGCATATCCAAGCGGATCATCCTCAACGACAACAGCATCCGAGAGGGAGAACAGGCCTCGGACGTCAGCCTCGGGGTCGAGGGAAAGTTGGCCGTTGTCCGGAAGTTGGCCGAGATCGGCGTTCCCCAGATCCAGTGCGGCTACCCGGGGAAGTCGAAGTCGGATCGCGAGATCGTGCGGCGGATCCGGGAGGAAAGGATCGACATCAAGGTGGAGGGTGTCGCCTCCATCATGTTCTCGAACTGGCGCGAGGAAATAGATGCCACCATCGACGCTGGCGTGGATGTGCTGGGCATCCAATACCCCATCTCCGATATCCGGCTGAAGTACGTACAGAAGGTGGACAGGGCGGAGGCGCGGCGCCACGCCGTCGAGGCTGTCGGATATGCCAGAGGTCGGGCACCCATCGTCCGCTTCAGCGGGACCGACACCCTTCGGGGCGATCTGGAGTTCGTCAAGGACGTCTACAAGGCCGTGGTGGATGCCGGGGCGCAGCGTGTGAATATCGCCGACACCTCCGGCGGGGCGATACCCGCGGCGGTGCGCTACTTCGTGGGGGAGATCGTGGAGGCCGCTGGCGTTCCAGTGGGGGTCCACTTCCACGACGACTTCGGCCTCGCCCTGGCCAACACCCTAGCAGGCGTGGAGGCCGGCGCAACGGTGGTGGATGCCAGCATCAATGGACTAGGGGAGCGGGCCGGCAACTGCGCCCTCGACGAACTGGTCACCGCGCTCAGGGTGTTCTACAACATCGACCTCGGCATCAAACTGGAGGAGATGAAAGGCCTCTCCGACTTCTATGCCGAGCTAACCGGGGTTCCCGTCTACCCTTACAAGCCGCTGGTGGGGGACAACGCCTTCGCTCACAAGCTGGATCAGCACGTCAAGGGCGTGCTGGATAATCCCGTGGTCTACGAGACGATACCCCCGGAGGTGGTCGGCAACCGGCGCCGGATCCCTATCGGCAAATACTCGGGTCCCTTCGCCATCCAGTACAAACTGAAGGAGTTGGGGCTCTCCGCCAACGAGGAGCAGATCGGCCGGATCAAGGAGGAGATCGAGGCCCTGGCGATCAAGAAGCGGGCGGCCCTCAGCGACGAGGAGCTGGCCTCCATCGTGGCTGCGGTCAAGGGCACCGCTGGCTAGTACGGAACGAGAGAGGACCGACAAATGGGGAAGACCATCGCAGAGAAGATACTGGGAAGACATGCGGGTTGCGAGGTGACGGCAGGCGAGATAGTCGTCGCGAACCTGGACTTCATGATGTCCCACGACGCCAACCGGCCGTTGACCATCCAGGTTTTCGAGGAGATGGGCGCCAAGCAGCTCTGCGACCCAAAGAAGTTCGCGCTGATAATCGACCACTATCCGTCGGCGCCCACGGCGGTTTCAGCCAATATCAACAAGTCACTGCGGGAGTTCGCCCGAAGACACGGCTGCTACTTCTATGAGGTCGGAGAGGGATCCTGCCATCAGTTGGTGCCCGAGCGGGGCCATGCCCTTCCCGGAGAGCTGGTGATAGGCACCGACTCCCACACCTGCACCTACGGGGCGATCAACGTCTTCTCCACCGGGGTCGGCTCCAGCGATATGGCTGCCGCGCTGATCTCGGGTCAGTTGTGGTTCAAAGTCCCTCAGACCATCCGTTTCGTCGTGAATGGGCACCTGCGGAAAGGGGTCTACTCCAAGGACCTGATTCTCCACCTGATCGGGAGCATCACGGCAGACGGCGCCACCTATCGGGCAGCGGAGTATGTAGGGGAGGCCATCGCCGACCTCAGCGTGGACGCTCGCTTCACCATATCCAACATGGCCATCGAGATGGGAGCGAAGGCAGGGCTGATGGAGGCGGATGATAAGACACTGGCCTGGGTGAAGGGGCGGGCGAGCAGACCCTTCGAGCCGGTATTCTCCGATCCCGACGCCAGGTTCGAGAGGGTGCTGGAATACGACGCATCCAAGATCGGTCCTCAGATCGCGAAGCCACATAAGGTGGACAACGTTGTGCCCATCGAAGAGGTGGTCGGCACGCCTGTCCAGCAGGCCAACCTCGTGGCCTGTACTAACACTCGATTGGAGGATCTGGAGATAGCCGCCTCAATCTTGGCGGGGAAGCACGTCCACTCGGATGTGCGGTTCTACGTGGTTCCGGCCTCCAACCGGGTACAGGCGGAGGCTTTCCGACGCGGCATACTGCAGACGCTGGTGGATGCCGGCGCCATGCTAGGGATTCCAGGCTGCGCTGGATGCTCGGGGGGAGCCAACTTCGCCGTCCCCGCCGACGGCGAGAACGTCATCACGACCGCCAACAGGAACTTCCTCGGCAGGATCTCCAACCCCGAGTCCTTCATATATCTAGGGTCCCCTGCCACCGTGGCAGCGTCCGCTCTGGAGGGAAAGATCGCCGACCCGAGACGGTACGTCTAGCCCTTCCGTCCCAACAGGACACCTACAGGAGGCCAAGATGATACTGCGCGGTAAAGCTCACAAGTTCGGCAATGACATCAACACCGACTACATCATCGCGGGAAAGTACAAGGCCAGAATCCTGGACTGGGAGGAGCTAGCCAAGCACTGCATGGAAGACGCCGATCCCGCCTTCAGCTCCAAGATGTCGCCAGGAGACTTCATCGTGGCTGGAACCAACTTCGGATGTGGATCATCCCGGGAGACGGCGCCGAGAGTGATACGAGCGGCGGGAGTGTCGGCGGTCCTCGCCCAGGGCTTCGCCCGCATCTTCTTCCGCAACTCCATCAACGTCGGGCTTCCGGCGGTCGAGTGCGATACCACTATTATCGAGGACGGCGACGATTTGGAGGTCGATCTGGCGGCCGGAACGGTCAGGAACCTGACCAAGGGAACGGAGACGAAGGTAGCGCCATTGCCTGGAGTGATGATGGAGCTGCTCAACGATGGGGGGCTGGTGGAGCACATCAAGAAATGGGGCCGCTTCAACCTGCAAGGCGTCACCTCGCGCCCCACACCGCAGGGACGTCTGTAATTGGACCGCGGGGAGTTGAGGTTTTAGCCGACCAGCGCCCGCGACACCACCGGCCGAAGCCTCGAGTCCTCGATGATGCGGCACCAAGCACAGGAGGCGTGAGATGACGTTACTGCTGAGCAACGAGGAGATAGAGGGCATCCTGGACGTGGGGCGCTGTGTCGCCCTGCTCGAGGAGGCCTACCTGGATCTGGCCCAGGGCGCGGCCACGTCTGGCCTCCGCTCCGAGGTGGCCGCGCCCTCCAGCCAGCCCAGAAGTCTGTACGCACTGAAGGCCTACTGCGCCGCTTACCCTCGCCGGGAGGTGGCCGCTCTCCGGCTCACCTCCGATCTCCTCACCTGGACTCAGGTTGAGGGGGGAAAGATGCGCCAGAAGGTGCCGGCTGCCCCCGGAGGGAGGTGGGTCGGCCTGATTCTCCTGTTCAGCACCAGGACAGGGGAGCCGTTGGCGCTCTTCCCGGATGGGGTGATTCAGCGAACGAGGGTTGGGGTCACCTCGGCGCTGGCGCTTAGGATCCTTGCGCGCGGCGACGCAACCGAGCTCGCCATCGTAGGGTCCGGTTGGCAGGCCGGTGCTCATGCCCAAGCCGCGTGTGCCGTCCGCCGGTTTCGGCGCGTGCGGGTATACAGCCCGAACCGGGCCCACCGCGAGCGGTTCTGTGCCACTTGGGAGAAAACGCTGGGAGTACCGTTCCAGCCAGTCGAATCGCTGGCCATGGCGGTCAGGGGTGCGGACGCCATCCAGTGCGCCACCAACTCCATGCAACCGCTACTGGAGGCCGATAGCCTTGAACCTGGCCTGCACGTGGGTGTTATCAGGGTCGCGGAGGTGGGGAACGACGTACTGGCCAGAGCCGACATCGTCGTTCGCCATGCCACACCGGAGCATGCAGCTCATCAGGCGCTGTCTTCGCCGGAATTCACGGAGCTATCCAGCGATCGCGGATGGACCGGTTCAGCCACGGACCGGCTCCAAGGTCTGCCAGAGCTGACCGACCTGCTCGTCGGTCGCACTCCTGGCCGGACTCGTCCTGAGGAGATCACCTGCTTCCTCAACAACGGCGGAATAGGGTTGCAGTTCGCCGTCCTTGGGCATGCCGTTTGGGAGAGGGCTAGGGAGCTGGGTGTTGGCCGCGAGCTGCCGACAGACTGGTTTACTGAGGTGGTCCATCCCTGATCCCGCGGATTCCAAGTCTGGTGCGATGCTTTCGAGGTCGGCCCGATTTCTTCTTCAGAGGCAGCGGTCTCTTGGCCGCCTGAGCCATCCCTCCAGGTAGGCGCGCCCCAAAGTCACCGTGGGCGCACACAATGTAGTGCACCCTCATCTCCAACAGACCCTTCTCGAAGTTCGAGTTATCGTCATAGCCATCGTCAGTCACCACAACCTCGAACGGAACCCCTTCTTGAGCGCTTCGGCG
>Ga0315298_1010224_pt1 | contig 11358 bp, 8 predicted proteins | sample WHS_1_MG_FD_203077 | JGI IMG/M metagenome (GOLD analysis project Ga0315298, IMG submission 203077) | Extremophilic microbial mat communities from Washburn Hot Springs, YNP, Wyoming, USA - WHS_1_MG | ecosystem: Environmental > Aquatic > Thermal springs > Hot (42-90C) | place: USA: Wyoming... | reverse complement strand
TCAAACCGCGTCCGCTGCTGCTCCTGGACGAACCGACCGCATCGCTCGATGCCGCCAATACCGAGGTCGTCCTCGAGATGATCAACGAGTCCCGTTCGCGCGGCACGGCAATTCTCGCGGTCTTCCACGATCCGGCAATTTCGGAGCGCGTGGCGACGCGCCGGGTTCAAATTCACAGCTTCCGGACGCGCCCATGAGCGCCACTGTGCTGTCCAATGCCCGCCTCGTGCTCGACGCCGAGATCGTCTCCGGCACGGTGGCCTTCGACGCTGCCGGCATCACCGCGATCGACACCGGACGCACCTCAGTCCCGGGCGCAATCGATTTCGAAGGAGACCTGCTCGCGCCGGGCCTGATCGAGCTGCACACGGACAATCTCGAAAGGCACCTGATGCCCCGGCCTAAAGTGAACTGGGCAGAAGTGCCCGCATTGCTCGCGCACGATGCGGAAGTGGCCTGCGCGGGCATCACCACGGTTCTGGATGCACTCGGCGTCGGCGAGGCGGACCGCGACAGCGTGCGCGGCAGCGCCTGGGGCGCGATGCTGGCGAGTCTGCAGCACTGCACGGAGCAGGACGCACTGCGTGCCGAGCACTTCCTGCACGCGCGTTGCGAGCTGCCTGCTCCGAACACCGTCGAGCTGTTCGAGCCGTTCCACCGTCATTCACGTTTGCGCCTCGTCTCACTGATGGATCACACGCCCGGCCAACGCCAGTGGGAGAACGCCGAACATGCACGCATCTACTACACCGGCAAGAAGGGCTGGAGCGCGGCGAAATACGAGGCGAGGCTGGCCGAGGTCGTGCAGATGCAGCAACGCTACGCAGTGCCGCATCGACGTCACTTCGTCGAATACTGCCGAAGTCATGGCATCGCGCTGGCGAGTCATGACGACACCACCCCCGAGCACGTGCTCGAAGCACACCGCGATGGCGCGGTGATCAGCGAGTTCCCGACGACCCGGCGGGCAGCGCAAACCGCGCGGGACCTCGGACTAGCCACGGTTCTTGGTGGCCCGAACGTGGTGCGGGGCGGCTCGCACTCGGGCAACGTGGCGGCCGCGGAACTCGCTCGCCACGGGTTGCTCGACATCCTCTCCTCCGATTACGTGCCGGGCAGTCTGATCGGCGCCACGTTCGACTTGCACCATCAGCACAATCTCTCGCTCCCCGACAGCTTTGCGATGGTTACCCGCCACCCGGCCCGGGCCCTCGGACTGCAGGACCGCGGCCGGTTGGCCCTCGGGTTGCGCGCCGATCTGGTCCGGATCAGCCCCCTCCGTAGCGCAGATGGGCGCGTGCAGCCGCTGGTGCGCGCGCTGTGGCGCCAGGGGCGGCAAGTTGCCTGAACGCCCCATCCGATGTCCGGCACGAGTCGAGATCCCGCCATCTGCCCAGGTCAGAGTACACATGCAGCGCATTAACTGCGGCACGCCACCGAACCCCTGGTCGGCCGGCCGGCCAATCCGATCAGCCCCGGAGATCGATCCGTCGGCCTGGGTGAGCGAATCGGACTTCGGGTGCTACACCTACCTCGGACCACGCTCCAGCGTCGCGCACAGTCAAATCGCCGATTGGAGCTACGCCATGGGGGACAACCAGATCCTCCATGCCCGGATCGGCAAGTTCTGCAACATCGCCACGGGCGTGCGCATCAACCCTAGCAATCATCCCTGGTGGCGCGCGACGCTGCATCATTTCACCTACCGCAGCCGCTCTTATGGCTTCGATCTGCCGGACGATGCGGACTTCTTCGCCTGGCGTGCGCGTGACGCGGTCACGATCGGTCCAGATGTGTGGCTCGGCCACAACGCACTCATCATGCCCGGCGTAACCGTCGGCGCCGGCGCCGCCGTAGGCAGCGCCGCGGTCGTCACGCACGACGTTCCACCGTTTGCGATCGTCGTCGGAGTACCCGCTCGCGTCCTGCGAATGCGCTGTGACTCACGCACCGCCGAGCGTCTGCTCGAGCTCGCCTGGTGGGATTGGGATGAGCCGCGCCTGAAGGCCGCGCTGCCCGAGCTGCGCACACTCGATATCGAGGCATTCGCGCAAAAATACGCACCCTGACTCGCGCACCGTGCTCTGAGTTACGCCGAAGCGCGCTGCGCTTCACATAGCGGTCACGTTCCACTCCTACCATCGGCAGAGACGTCGGGCGAGAACCTGACGCCGCGGGGCGAGCGCACTACCCATTTGGATAGACGCGTCAGCTGCGCATCAACACCCAATGCGTGCCGGCGCCGGCGATTCGTCTGCGGCTTCGCGCACGGTTAGTTCGCCCGCGCCGTCGACGGACCGGAGTAGTCGGATCGTGACCCAGATCGAATCCTATCTCGACGAGCTCAGTCCGCGGCGGGCGCATGTACGCCTGATCTTCAGTTCCGGCCTGGGCGTGTTCCTCGACGGATACGATTCGGCGATGATGGCCGTAGCCATCGTATTCATCGCGCCTGCCTGGCACCTCACACCTGCGGCGCTCGGCCTGCTGGCGGCCTCCACCCTGCTCGGCGCAATGTTCGGCGGCGCCGTCGGCGGACGGTGTGCCGATCTGTATGGACGCAAATGGCTCTATCTGATTGATATCGCCACGTTCTTCGTCGCCGCGCTGCTGTCCGCGGTCGCCTGGAATTTCGCCTCGCTTTTCATCTTTCGTATGCTGGTCGGCGTCGGGATCGGGATCGATTACCCGCTGAGCGCGACGTTCCTTGCAGAGTTCGCGCCGCGCAAACGGCGCGGTTCGATGATGACGTGGTCGTTCGGACTGTTCTTCTATGCCGGCAGCGTCGCCGCAATGCTCGTCGGCTTTCTGCTCGCACATCTGGGTCCGAACGCCTGGCGCATCCTGTTCGCCTCCGGCGCAGTGCCGGCCCTCGGACTGCTGATCCTGCGCCGCACGCTGCCGGAGTCCCCGCGCTGGCTGCTGCGCAAACGAAGCCCCGCTCAGGCACTGGCGGCATTACAGCAGTTCCACCCGGACGGAGCGCTGCAGAGCGCACCGGCCAGTGAAGAGCTGCGCGCCACTTCGCAGGGGGTGGGCACTGAACGCTGGCGCGAGCTCTTTACGCGCCCGTATCTGCGGCGCACCGCCTTGATCACACTGCCGTGGTTCCTGATGGACATGGTAGATTACGGCTTCAGCATCTACATCCCGACGCTTTTGCTCGCGTTTGGCATGCGATCCTTCGGCGGAAGTATTCTGCTCTCCGCGGCGCTCTCGAGCCTCGGCACCATCGGTTTCATCTTCGTCGCCGGCTGGATCGAGCGCTGCGGCAGGATCCGCGCCCAGAGCATGGGCTTTCTCGGCCTCGCCGCGGGTATGGCCGCTCTGGGCCTGATCGCCATGAGCGGCTCGGCCGCGATCGTTCCGATCGCCGCCTGCATCCTGTTCGTGAAGCTCGCCAACGCGTTCCCGGACATCACCACCTGGGTGCTGCCGGTCGAGCTGTTTCCAACCGAGCTGCGGGCCTCCGCACACGGCCTGGCCACGTCATTCTCGCGCGTCGGCGCGGCCACGAGTGTCTTTCTCTTCCCGATCCTGCAGCGCGCGTGGGGGATCGGACCGCTGCTGCTGGTGATTGCGGCTGCGCAGCTGGCGGCCTCACTCCTGACGGTGCTGACCGGCCAGGAATCGGCAGGCCGCAGCCTGGAGGACATCGCACTCGGGCACGCTTTGTCGTCCGTCGCTCCGGGCGCATCAGCCCCTAGTGCACTGTCGGCGCCGCTGCTGCCGGAAAAATAGGCGCCAGGCACGCGACCGAGAGACTTCCCCTTCCCGGTCGTTCACCGCGCGCTGCCGGCGGTGATGACCTCGCTGTTGCCCGCACGGCGAATGGCTCGACCCTGACCTCGCCCGCAATGCCACGCCTGCAGGCCGCCTTATCGCCCAGAACCTCTCGGCCGATGCGCTTGGCTGGCTGAGGTAATCAACGCCACAGCGAGCACGGGTCTAGCAGTTCAGCGCGTCCGCGGCCAGCAGGCATCAAGCGTCTACGGAAGCTCCCCGATCGGCAGCCTGTCTACGCTTGCCCAACCCACATCCGCAGATCCGTCCGCAGCCGGTCGATCACATCGCGCCAATTATCACGCTCGGGCTGCCGGAATAGCCTCATCGTTGGATACCATGGAGTGTCGTCCCGATTGAACATCCACCGATAATCCGGACTGAACGGCAACATCATCCAAATAGGTTTGGCCAACGCGCCGGCCACGTGAGCCACGCTGGTATCCACACTGATGACAAGATCCAAGCAATCAATCAATGCCGCAGTGTCCGAAAAATCGCCCAGGTCGGCCTGATGCTGATGGATTTCAGGATGTTGATCCAGGACTGGCAGATCGCGTTGACGATAGGCTTTCTGCAATGAATGCCATTCAATTTCCGGGATCATCATGGGCAGAAGCTCTTGAAGCGAAAGGCTGCGATTCCGGTCATTCGCGTAGGCTTCTGCGCCCGACCACACGACCCCGACCCTTGCCCTTTGCCTAGTCCCGAGGATGCGTTGCCATTGGTCCCTCTTATCCTGACGACTAAACAGATACGGCGTTTCAGCAGGAACTGTGTCGACCGCCGTCTTCATTATATGAGGTAGACTCATTAGCCAGCAAAATGCGTCGAATTCCGGCAACGGCGCACCCCGCGCCACGATCATCATTGGACATCGCAGCGTGGCCACAAGCGGGATCAACGATTCGGCAACTTCGACGATGAGTTCCGCGCCCATCGCCTTGACCTGCGGCAGATAGCGACAGAATTGCACGAAGTCTCCCAACCCCTGCTCACATTGAATGAGCAGGCGCGCACCCCGTATATCCGGTTCACCTCGCCACACGCGCTGTGGAAATGTGCGATACACCTCTGGACCGTACTTCTTGATGCGCCATTCGTACTGCGCCCACCCTTCGATATAGTTCCCCCGCAAAATCGACAACAGCGCCCGATTCCAGTTGATTTCCGGATTGTCACAGTCGAGCTCAAACGCAACATCGTAACTGTCCTGTGCTTCGTCGAGCCGCATCATGTCCTTGAGAACTGAACCTCGATTGCAATGGGCAAGCGCGTAGTCCGGACGGACCTCAATAGCACGATCGCAGCTCGCTAATGCATCTTCCAGTCGATTCAACTCCTTGAGCACAATGCCTCGATTGTTATGTGCGTCAGCATACTCTGGCCTGCCGCGAACAGCGCGGTCATAGGCCTCAAGCGCTTCGTCGAGACGCTTCATCTCAAAGAGCACCATTCCTCGATTGTAGTGCGCCTCCGCTAACTCAGGTTTGAGCGCCACAGCCCGGTCGAGGTCTGCTAACGCCTCATCTAAACGCTTAAGCTCCTTAAGTGCAGTTCCCCGATTATTGTGCGCCTCCGGACTATCCGCATCGATCGCCAGTACGCGTTCATAACTCGCCAGAGCCTCATCTATCCGACCGAGATCCTTGAGAACGCCTCCGCGATTGTTATGGACTTCCGCATTGTCTTTGTTCAAGACCAGCGCACGATCGTAGCTATCCAATGCCTCGTCCAGGCGGCCCAGCGCTCGCAAGACCATGCCTCGACCCGCGTGCGTCTGCGTAGAATCTGGATTGAGATTCAGCGCCCGTTCGAAACTTTCCAGCGCCTCTTCGAATCGCCGCAGATCATGGAGCACAAAGCCTCGAGCGTTATGCGCTTCAAAATATTCAGGCCTTATTGTCAATGCTTGTTCATAGCGCGCCAGGGCATCCTGGGTCCGCCCTAACTCGCGGAGCACGTTCCCTGAGTTGTAGTACGCTTGCGCGTAGCCCGGACGTTGAAGAGCCGCCCGCTCGTAACTCTCCAACGCCTCTCTCGTGCGCTGGAGCGCTCGCAATGCATTGCCTTGGTTGCAGTATGCTTCAGGGTAATTCGGCCGCACCCGCAACGCCTGACTGCAACTGGCCAAAGCCTCTTCCGAACGCCCCAGGTCATTGAGCACAGCCGCCCGGTTACTGTGTGCTTCGGCATAGTCTGGCTGCTGCAGGATAGCTTGATCGTAGCTGGCCAAAGCCCCCTGCAGGCAATTCAGACCTTGCAGCACGACCCCCCGATTGTAGTGCGCTTCCGGATAATTCTGCCTGATTCGGGTCGCAGCCTCGTAACTCGCGAGCGCCTCTTCGGAGCGCCCCAGGTCGTGAAGAGCACTACCTCGATGGTTGTAGGCTTCGGCATAATCGGGCTTGATCGCCAATGCTCGATCGAAGCATTCGAGCGCGTCCGTCGCGCGCCCCAGTTGACGCAGCACCAGGCCCTGATTGTAATGCGCCTGCAGGAATCGAGGACTTATCTGAATCGCCTGCTCGTAACTCTGAAGAGCCTCTTCGAAACGCTGGAGACTTCTGAGTGCATTACCGCGATTGCAGTACGCATCGACGTAATCTGACTTGATGCGCAATGCTCGCTCACTACTGAGGAGCGCCTCTTCCGCACGATTCAGATCATTGTGTGCGACACTCAAATTGCTATGCGCTACCGCGTTTTTGGGATTGAGCAGGAGCGAACGCTGTAGCGTTTCGACACTCTTTTGGAGCTGCCCAATCTGCAGATATGCTGTACCCAACATGAACAATAGTTCAGCATTGCGCGGCTGCGCGCGCAGTAACTTGACGTACAGCTCAATTGCTTCCGATATCTGTCCGGATTGGTGCAATTGAAGAGCCCGCTCGGATAGATTCTGCTGTTTGCTCATCGCGTCAGGAGACCCTGTGGTCGATTATGGAAAATGCGCCCTATTTATCGCATATCCGGGCAGCATAGGAATGCGAAATGCGTAGCCGTTCCCGGGGGCAAATTAGCGCCGAGGCTCTTCATCCCCGCGCACCGGATCGCCGGACGGCAGGAGGGTCCGACGAGAGGACCTGGGTGAATGAGTTCTCGCGAGAGCCGCTAGCCATCCTCACTAGGATCCGCGCCAGAGGTTGCGGTCCGACGGCCGTCGACGCGGTCCCGGCGGGGCGCGCAACGGCAGCGCGCACCTGATCGGCAGCAGGGAGGCAGTTCGCGGAATCATCCCGGTTCACGCGGCCCGCAAGGGCGGCTCGAGGTCGGACGCCACACCCGCGAACGAGGCGCGCCGGAGCTCCAGGCGGTCAAAAACGTTGCTGCGGCGGACGACTGAGTCCCGACGCATGCCCGCGGAGTGGAGGATGCCGACCATGTGGAACAGGCGGCGCTGGATGGGGCCGGGCGCATCATCGTGCCAGCTTGGTTGCATCGCGGCGCCACGGATGGGAGTGCGCTGCTGTCGTTGAGCGAGGCGATCGGGGAGACCCGCGCACCGCTCTGACCGAGACTGGTAGCCTTGGCGATACGCCCCTGGAGCACGCCCCCCATTGAGGAGGTAGAGATAGTGGGCGGGGGCGGTACGCACAAGGCAATACCCGGGCACACCCTGAGTGCGCACGGCCCACCCGCACCGCCACCTCGAAGCGAACTGGGAGGGAGAGCGACCCCGGCGGTTTAAATCACCGCGCAGCGGGATGACTGCCGGCCAAAGACGATCAGACCCCGTACTGGCATCCGTTCGCGAAGCTGGATCCAATCACAGCCAGGTTAAAGGCCTCTACCGCCGGGTCGGCGGGACGTGAAGCGCGTGGAGCGGATCCGAGACGCGGTTCGGTTCAACCGCGCCCGGCAAGTCCGATCGCTGAGAAGCGCGAACGGGATGGAAGGTCCCTCGGGACCGAGGCGATGCGCGTGCGGTCAGCAACAGCGCAGCGCAGGGTCAAGTCTGGGTGCCAAGCAGACGGTCTGTCGCCTGAACTGCCTGCTAGCGCGACTCGCCCTGCAATCGACCGATGAGGCTGCGCAGAAAGACCCGATTGAAGCGCAGCTGGCAGGAAACCGACACCTGCTCGAGCTGCGTGGCGCTCACCTTGAGGACGGTCACCGCCGTCACTGCGCGGACCGTGGCCATACGTTTCGCGCCAGGGACGTAGCTCGCCTCCCCGAAGCAATCGCCGGTCTCGAGCGTGGCGATTTCGGCGCCGCGGCGCTGCACGGCGCAGCGTCCCGAGACCAGAATGTAGAAGCGGTCATCGAGTTCGCCCTCGCGCACGATCTCCTCCCCTGCCACATACTGCTGCCAGGCGCTGGCATGCAGCACCTCGGTGACCTCGGGGTGCGAGAACTCGTGGAAGAACTTCAACCGCCGCAGAACACCGAACTGCTCCTGCAGATCCAGGCGCAGATTGCTCTGGCGCAGCCGGTGATGCGCCCGAGCCAGCTCCGCGGCGAGCTCGAGTCCGGTGCGCTGGCGCTTCTGGGGATCCTTCTGCAGCGCCGTCACCACGATGTTCTCGAGTTCCTCGGATACATCGGTGCGCACTTTGTGGATCGGGGGCGGGGTCGCGTAGACGATCTGGTGCAGGAGCTTCTGCAGATTGCCGGCCCGAAACGGGCGCGTCCCGGTGAGCAGCTCGTACATCACGGCCCCGAGGGAGTAAATGTCGGAGCTCGCAGTCAGCTCCAGGCTCTGCACCTGTTCCGGAGACATGTACGAGGGACTGCCGGCGATGCCCTCAATGCGCGAGATGTCCGCATCCGACACCAAGGCGATGCCGAAGTCGATGATGCGAACTTCTCCCTCCTGGGTGAGCAGGAGGTTCGAGGGCTTGATGTCGCGGTGGATGACCCCGCGGGTGTGCGCATAGTGCAGCGCCTTGGCGCACTTGAAGATGATTTCGATGACGTCGTTCAGCGGAAGCAGGTTGTCGGAGCGGCAATACGTCGTCAGCGTACGCGCGTGGTGCACGTATTCGCTGACGATGTAGCAGCGTCCATTCTCTTCACCTGCATCGTAGATCGGCAGTACGTACGGGTGCTGCAGCATGCCGACCAGATGTGCCTCCGAGAGGAACATCTTGCGTGCGGCCCGAGCACGCTGATCGTCCGCACCGGTGTCGACGTTGTAGACCTTGATGGCCACGTCGCGCCCGTAATAGGCGTCGTGCGACAGGTAGACCACGCCGGTGCTGCCGCGGCCGACTTCCTTGATGACTTCGTATTTCCCGATCCGCTCCGGAGCGCTGCGGTCACTGGCGCGGGGATGCACGGCGGATCCTGAAGCTTGGGCAGGCATGGTTCGCAGCGAGTGGTGTTGCACACTGCAGCATAGGATTGCACCGGCCTGGCGCGCTGTGATGCGCCCCATGGATTGGCCGACCGGATCGCGGCGCTCACTTTACATATTCACGCCCTCAGGGCGCCGAGAAATGATCGTACCCTGGGGCCGCCACGGTCTTCACCCCGCGCTCGTCCCGCACGTGTGCTCCGCTCTCGACGCATACCGTTCCGATGCGCGTATATCCCCAGTGCTCGCTCGGCAGTTCGACTTGCAGTTGTGCGAGCCGCTCCACGGGCACGGTAAAGCACAGCTCGTAATCGTCGCCGCCGGTGAGTGCGAAGTCCCGGGCCCGTGCCGTTCCGAGCGCGCGCAGCGGCGCCGACAAGGGCAGTCGGGCCGCCTCGAGTTCTACGCCGCAGCCGCTGGCGCGCGCGAGCTTCAGCGCATCTGCCAGCAGTCCATCCGACACGTCGATGCACGCGCTCGCGTGTCCTCGCAGTCGCTCCCCGAGCGCGACGCGCGGCTCGGGAAAGAGAAAGCGCTCGCGCAGGGATTCACGGGCGGCCTCGGCGGCGAGCCGGCCCTGTTCCAAAGCCAGTCCCGCGGCCGCATCGCCCGGCGTCCCGGAGACGAACAGCGCGTCCCCCGCAGCGGCGCCGCTGCGGCGCAGCGCGCCGCCTGCGGGCACCCAGCCGAGCAGGGTCACCGAAACCGCGAGCGGGCCCTGGGTGGTATCGCCGCCGACCAGCGCCACCCCGTGCCGCAGCGCCAGCGCGCTGAATGCCGCGGCAAATCCCTCGAGCCATTCGGCCTCGGCCGCGGGCAGTGTCAGCGCCAGCAGTGCCCAGGCGGGCCGCGCGCCCATCGCGGCCAGATCGCTCAGGTTCACCGCCAGCGCCCGGTGTCCGACCGAGTCCGGCCGGCAGCCGTGCGGGAAATGCACGCCGTCGACGAGTGTGTCGAGCGCGGCCACGAGCGTCATCCCCGGCGGACACTCGAGCAGCGCCGCATCGTCGCCCACGCCGAGACGCACATCGGCGCGCGCCGCACCGCTGCGGCGGAAATAGCGGTCGATCAGATCGAATTCAGACAATGCCATGTGCTGTGCGCAGCGGCGCAAGACGAGCGTACTAACGTTCCGCTGGACGCAGTTCGCGCGCGGCTCTATCGAGCACCGCGTTGACGTATTTGTGCCCGTCGGTCGCCCCAAATCGCTTCGCAAGCGAGACTGCCTCATTGATCGCGACCTTGTACGGCACATCCGGCCGATGCGCCAGCTCGTACAGGCCGATGAGCAGCGCCGCATGCTCGACCGGATCGAGCAATGCCGGAGTGCGGTCGATGAACAGCGCGAGCTGCTCGTCGAGTGCCGTGCGCGAGGCGCAGATGCCCTCGAGCAGTTCGCGGAAGTAGTCGCGGTCGGCGTGCGGCATGTCCTCGGCCATGCCGAACTCCTGCACCAGATCCTGCCAGGGGCACTCGTTGATCTGCCAGCGGTACAGCGCCTGCAGCGCGAGCTTGCGCGCCATGGCGCGCTGGCGGGAAAACGCATGTGTCGAGGAGTGCACCTGCATCACGATCCGAGTTGCGCGAACACGTCCGCCATTTCCAAAGCCGCCTCCATGGCCTCCCCGCCCTTGTCGCCTTGACCGGTCGCGGCCCGTTCGATCGCCTGCTCGACGGTCTCGACCGTGAGCACTCCGAAGCTGACCGGCACCAGCGTCTCGAGCGCCGTACGCTGCAGGCCACCGGCGCATTCGCCGGCGACGTACTCGAAATGCGGCGTGCCGCCTCGGATCACGCACCCGAGCGCCACCACCGCGTCATACCGACCGCTCGCGGCCAGCTTGCGCGCCGCCACCGGCAGCTCGAACGCTCCCGGGACCCGCACCACGAGCAAATCCTCCAGGACACCGCCATGGCGTGCCCACGCGGCCTCGGCGCCCTTCAGCAAGCTCGCCACGATGAATTCGTTGAATCGCGCTGCCACCACGGCCACCTTGCGGCCGCGGGCAGTCGACTGTCCCTCGATGAGTCGCACGGCACTCACGCGTCTTCTCCGACGTACCCGTCAATTTCCAGGCCGAATGCCGAAATGCCGTGAATCTGCTTCGGCGCCGACAGCACGCGCATGCGCCGCACGCCCAGATCCTTCAGGATCTGCGCCCCGATGCCGAAGGTCTTCAGCACACCGCCGTCCCGGCGAGCGGCACGAGCTGAGCCGTCGACCTCGGGGGGTGCCCCGAGTGAGCGGACCGAATCGAGCAGATCGTTCGGGGCCT
>Ga0315298_1010223_pt1 | contig 11358 bp, 10 predicted proteins | sample WHS_1_MG_FD_203077 | JGI IMG/M metagenome (GOLD analysis project Ga0315298, IMG submission 203077) | Extremophilic microbial mat communities from Washburn Hot Springs, YNP, Wyoming, USA - WHS_1_MG | ecosystem: Environmental > Aquatic > Thermal springs > Hot (42-90C) | place: USA: Wyoming... | reverse complement strand
GCCCTCGTCGCCGCGACGGTCGATCACGCGCTCGCCGCCCGCGCCGCCCTCGTCCTCGTCGTCACCGGCCATCAGGACGATGCGGTGCGCGAGGCGCTGTCCGGCCGCCCGGTCCGCTTCGTCCACGCCGCCGCCTTCGCCTCCGGCATGGCCGCGAGCCTCGCCGCTGGCATCAATGCCTTGCCGGCGGACACGGCGGCGGCGCTGATCTGCCTTGGCGACATGCCACTGGTCGATGCAGCCGCGATCGACCGGATGATCGCCGCCTACGACCCCGACGAGGGCCGCGCCATCGTTGTCCCCACCCATCGCGGCCGCCGGGGCAACCCGATCCTCTGGGACCGGAGCTTCTTCCCCGAAATCGCCGCCCTCACCGGCGATGCCGGCGCGCGCCACATCCTCGCCCGCCATGTCGACCGGATCGCCGAGGTCGAAATGCCCGACGATGCCGTCCTGCGCGATTTCGACACGCGGGACGCGCTGGCCGAACTCAAGGACCGCCCATGAAACCAGGACTGATCATCTCCCGCGTGCTGCCCGCACCGGTCGAGGCTCGCGCCGCCGAGGGCTTCGCCGCCCGCTTCCTCGCGCAGGATGGCGCTTTCGACGCCGCCGCCTTCCTCGCCGCGCTCGATGGCGCCGCCGCCGCCCTGATCACCCCGGCCGACCGGCTCGACGCAGCGGCCATCGCCCGCATCCCCGCCACCCTGCGCGTCCTCGCCACCTTCTCCGTCGGCACCGACCATATCGATCTCGACGCCGCGAAATCGCGCGGCCTCGCCGTGGTCAACACGCCGGACGTGCTCTCCTTCGCCACCGCCGAGCTTGCCCTCACGCTGATGCTCGCCGCCGCCCGCCGCGCCGGCGAGGGCGAGCGCATCGTCCGCGCCCGCGCCTGGCCGGGCTGGACACCCACCTACCTCCTCGGCACCAGCCTCCAGGGCAAGACGCTCGGCATCCTCGGCATGGGCCGCATCGGCCAGGCGCTGGCGCGGATGGCGCAGGGCCTGTCGATGCGCGTCGTCTATCACAACCGCCGCCGCCTGCCGCCGGAGCAGGAGGGCGGCGCCGCCTTCATCGCCGACGAGGCCGACTTCCTCTCCGCGGCGGACGTGCTGTCGATCCACCTGCCCGGCGGCGCCGCGACGCTGCACTGGCTGAACGCCGCGCGCATCGCCCGCCTCAAGCCGGGCGCCATCGTCGTCAATACCGGCCGCGGCACCACGATCGACGATGAAGCCCTCGCCGCTGCACTCGCCGGCGGCCATCTTGGCGCCGCCGGGCTCGACGTCTTTCCCGCCGAACCCGCCGTGCCCGAGGTCTATCTCGGTCTCGAGAATGTCGTCCTGCTGCCCCATCTCGGCAGCGCCACGCGCGAGACCCGCACTGCGATGGGCATGCTGGCGCTCGACGGGATCGAGGAGGTACTGGCAGGGCGGAGCCCCGCCAACCTCGTCGCCTGATCATTTCGGCCGCAGGTCGCGCACCCGCTTTGCCTTGCCGACCGACCGCTCGAGAGTCCCTGGCGGTTCGATGACTACATGCGCTGTGACGCCGATCGTCGCCTTGATGTGATGCGCAAAGGCGGCGGCCTCGCCGGCGAGCCCGGCGCCGTCCCAGTGCTCGGGGCGGCACTCGGCCCGCACCGTCATCTCGTCCAGCCGCTGCGGCCGCGTCAGCTCGATTACGAAATGCCCGCTGCCCCATTCGTTGGCGAGCAGCAATTCCTCGATCTGGCTCGGAAACAGGTTCACGCCGCGGAGAATGATCATGTCGTCCGCCCGCCCGCCGATCTTCTCCATCCGCCGCATCCCCGGCCGCGCCGTGCCAGGCAGCAGCCGCGTGAGGTCGCGTGTCCGGTAGCGGATGATCGGCATCGCCTCGTGGCTCAGCGCAGTCAGCACCAGCTCGCCGGTCTCCCCATCCGGCAGCACCGCGCCGGTCGCCGGATCGATGATCTCGGGGTAGAAATGGTCCTCCCAGAGATGCAGCCCGTCCTTGGTCTCGACGCATTCCTGCGCCACCCCCGGCCCCATCAGCTCCGAAAGCCCGTAGATATCGGTCGCCTCGATGCCGAACGCCGATTCGATCTCGGCGCGCATCGCATTGGTCCAGGGTTCCGCGCCGAAAATTCCGTATTGCAGTGCTGTCGCCCGCGGATCGCGCCCCTGGCGGCGGAACTCGTCGAGGATCGCGAGCGCGTAGCTCGGCGTCACCATGATGATCTCGGGCCCGAAATCCGCGATCAACTGCACCTGCCGCTCGGTCATCCCGCCCGAGGCCGGCACCACCGTGCAGCCGAGCCGCTCCGCGCCCGCATGCGCGCCGAGCCCGCCGGTGAACAGCCCATAGCCGTAGGCGACATGCACCATCATGCCCGCCCGTCCGCCCGCCGCCCGGATCGACCGCGCGACCAGCCCGGCCCAGACATCGAGATCCGCCCGCGTATAGCCCACCACGATCGGCCGTCCCGTTGTCCCGGACGAGGCGTGCAGCCGCAACACCTCGCCGCGCGGCACCGCGAACATGCCGAACGGATAGGTCTGCCGCAGATCGTCCTTCACCGTGAACGGAAACCGCGCCAGATCCTCCGGCCGCTGCAAATCCTCCGGCCGCACCCCCGCCGCATCGAACGCCGAGCGATAGAATGGCACGCGCTCATAGGCATGGCGCAGCGCCTCCCTCAGCCGCCTCGTCTGCAGCGCGACAACCTCGTCACGCGAGGCGAATTCGACGTCCCGCTCCATCCCGCTACCTTCCGTTGTCATCGAGCCACGAGCCGCCGATCGTGCGCGACTGTCCGCGGAACGCCGCGACGATTCCGTCATCGTTGCTGACAGAAACATCGTAGATTCCGTTCCGCCCGCGCCGCACCACCTCCCGCGCGGTGGCGATGAGCCGCTCCCCCGGCCGCGCCGGTGCGAGGAAGGTGATCGAGCAATGCGCCGCCACCGCCCGCTCGCCATGTGAGTTGCAGGCGAAGGCGAAGGCCGAATCGGCCAGGGTGAAGATCAGCCCGCCATGCGCGGTGCCGTGCCCGTTGGCCATTGCCGCGCCGAGGCGCAGCGAGAGTGTCGCGAAACCGGGCCCGATCTCGTCGAGCTCGATGCCGAGCGACCGCGTCGCCCGGTCCACCTCGAACATCGCCTGGCCGACATGGCGGGCAATGTTGTCCGCGGACTCGGGTGGGGGCGGCTGATGTTCCTCCGTCATGGCGGCGTGCATTCCTCCTCGGACGCGCCGTTGCACGGCGCTTGCCCCGAGTGTGCCGCAAAAGCCGGATCGCGCAACCACCGCTGCTGCGCCAGCCGCGTGTGAGGCCTCACTCCGCCATCATCGGTTGCACAATAGCCGCGCCGTCCGGCAACGAGCCGGCGTCCGGCGCGTCAGTTGGCCGCGTGCGGCGGTTGACCGGCATGCGGCACGGTCGTGATCCGCGCCAGCTGTGCCACCATGTCGCGAGCCTCGGCCGCCGGCATGTCTGCGCTCAGCACGCGTTGCGCCGAGGCTTCATCCCCGGCCATCGCCAGCGCAGCGGCGTAATTCGCGCGTTCCGGCGCCGAGGCCTGCGCCCCCTGCGCGAGCGGCGCGATGATCGCCGCGCCGGCGCCAGGCTGTCCTTCGAGCGCGGTCGCAAGCCCCAGATTGGCACGCGCCGCCGCGAACGACGGGCGGAGCGCCAGCGCCTTGCGGAATGCCGGAACCGCGGCGCCGAACGCGCCCCGCTTGGCAAGGGCGACGCCGAGATCATTGAAGGCGACGGCGTTGTGCGGATCGTCGCCCGCCGCCTGCCGGAACGCAGCAACCGCGCCCCGACCATTCGTGCGGAGCGCACAGCGCCCGAGGCCGATCTCCGCTCCCGCCGTGTGTGGCGCGGCCTTCAGCACCGCCCGGTAATCGGCCGACGCCGTCCGGCAGTCGCCGAGCAGATAGGCGGCGTCGCCATGCACCAGCCGCGCCTCGTCATTGCCAGGATCAACCTTCAGCACCGCGTTGGCGACATGCAGGGCGAGATCCGGCCGGTTGCCCGCAAGCGCCGTTCTGGCAACGTTCAGCGTGTTGGCGCCGAGCGTCGGTTCGTTCGCACCCATTCTTTGCGGAGCCGCGCAGCCGGCGAGCGATGCCGCGGCGAGGGCGAGCACCGCCGCCCGCATCTGCCGGGTGCGGTTCCCCGTGGCGCTCATTGTCCGCTCCCTCCCATTCCGCCGGACGATGCGGCCAGGCCGCCGCCCGCGCCGCCGAGCGAGGTACCGCCGCCGCCTGCGCTACCCGCCGCGCCGGACGTGGATGATGAGGATGATGATTTCAGCGCCTTGCCTACCGCCGTCTCGGCGATCGGGCCGGTGAAGCTGGCGTCGCCATGCCCGCCAACCAGGTCGTGCGGATTGACCAGTTCGACGGCGATATTGTGCATCGGCGCGTTGTTCTCGTGCCAGTTGCCCGGCTGCGCGAACGGGTCGTTGCTGGCGCAGCCGGCCAGCAGGGCGGCCGCGCCCGCCAGGGTGATGAGAACGATCAGGCGTGACTTGCGCATGGGGCTCACCGCAGGATGAAGCCGGCCTGGCCGGGCAGGACGATCTCGCGGCGGGCGCCGCCGCTGTCGCGATGCAGGACGATCCGCTGGATCTGGTTGGGGGGAGACCAGCCCTCGTCCGGCGTCATCAGCTGTCCGGCGTTGTTCACGGGCTTGACGAGGTAGGGTGTCACCAGGATCACGAGTTCCTGTTCCTGGCGGTTGTAGTTGTCGTCGCGGAAGGCGGCGCCGAGTACCGGCATGTCGCCGAGGCCGGGCACCGACTTGTCGGTCTGGTTGCTGCTGTTGCTCAGCAGCCCGGCGATGGCGAGCGTTTGCCCGCTGCCGATCACCACCGTCGTCGAGGCCGATTGCGTCGACAGCGACGGTACCACGATGGACGTGCCGGCCACCGCGATCTGGAAGGCGTTCTGTGTCGTCGGCGAGCTTACCGTCGGCTGGACATGCAGGATGATGCTGCCATTGTCGAGCACCACCGGCCGGAACTTCAGCTGCACGCCGAATTTCTTGTACTGCACCGTCACCTGGCCGTTCTGCCCCGGCACCGGCACCGGGAAGGACCCGCCGTCGATGAAGCTGGCACTCTGCCCCGACAGTGCCGTCAGTGTCGGCTCCGCCAGGATATGCGCGAGATTGTCGCTGTTCAGCGCGTCCAGCACGCTGTCGATCGCGCCGCCGCCCACCGAAAGCCCCGCATTGTAGCTGCCCGCCGCCGGCGTCGCCGGGCTCGAGCCGTTCAGCACGTCGAGCGCGCTGAAGCCGAACAGGAACTTGCCCACCGAGATGCCGTTGCCGGCGCTCTGCCAGTTGATGCCGAGCTGCTGGGTGATGGTGCGCGACATCTGCGCGATCCGCACCTTGAGCGCCACCTGCTGGGGCAGCCGCACCTCGGTCTGGTTGACCACTTTGGCGCCCGTGCCGGCGATCAGGTGCGCCTGCTGCATGATCTGGTAATCCTGCACCGGCGTCGGCACGTTGCCGCGCACGACGACGCCGTTGGCGGCACTCGAAATCGAGAGCCTGGCGCCGGGCGCCGACCGCGTGGCGCCGGCGCGGATGGCCGCGGCCGGATAGGTCTTCGGCGTCACCGCGACATGCAGTGTGGCAACGGCGTGGCCCTGCGCGTCGGTCACCGCGACGGTGGTGAAGCCGGGCGCCGTGCCGAACACGAAGAGCGTGTGCGCGCTTGCCGGCCGCACGGCGACGACGCCGGGATCGGCCACGAAGACATTTGCCGCCGACCCTTTGAGGGTGATGAGCCTGCCGCTACCCTGCTCGATCGTGAGGCCCTGGGCCCGCGCAGCTTCGGCCGGCCGCATTGTGGCGTGTCGCGCCGGCGAGGCGGCGGCGGGAACCAGCGCGGCGCCGAACGCCGCGGCCAGAAGCGCCGGAATAAGCCGGCGAGGGGAGGGAGTGCCGCTCTGCGTCGGCGCGGTGCCGGTCCGTCTCATGCCGGGTCTCGCCGCGCGGGACGGAAGCATCTGTCCAGTCGAAGGGCCAAGGCGATCTGTCCTCAAATGGGGCCGGCGCCGCCTGGCGCCGGAGCCGGGTCAAGGGACCCGCCATTCACGGACTCTAGAGAAGTTGCCTTAACGAATGGTTGCCATTGCGCATTTCGCACGGCGAAAACCGAAAACCACGTTCCTGTGTGCGATACCCCCTTGCCGATTGGGCAACCTATGGCATGATCGCGTCAACTAAATTGAAAACCGTCTACAACAAGGGGAGACTAGAATGTCCGGAAAGAAAGCAGCGCTCGCCGCGGTCATCGCTGGCGCGGCCGTGGCGGTCGCGGCACCGGCGGCTCAGGCCGCCAGTCCGATCGTCGTTGGCATCACCTCGGAAATCGGCACGATTCCCGGTAAGGCCATCGCCAATGGTGCCGTGCTCGCCGCCGAGCAGATCAACGCGGCCGGCGGCATCAATGGCCGTCCGCTCAAGCTCGTGATCGAGGACGACCACCTCTCGACGACCGACGCGATCCGCTCCTTCCAGCGCATGGTCCGGCAGGACCATGCGGTCGCCATCGTCGGCACCTTCGTCAGCGAGGTGGCGCTGGCGCTCGAACCCTGGGCCGCACGGCTGCACGAGCCCTATCTGATCACAGGCGCCGCCGCCAACGAGCTGTCTGAATACGTCCACAAGGATTTCAAGGCGCACCAGTACATCTTCCATGCCTACATGCCGGCGGCCTATCTCGCCCAGGCCGTCTGCGATGCGACGAAAGACACGCTGGTCGACCAGTTCCACATGAAGACGGCCGTGGTCATGAGCGAGGACGCCGCCTGGACCAAGCCGCTCGACGCCGGCTACGATGCGTGCCTGCCCAAGATCGGCGTCAAGGTGCTCGACAATATCCGCTTCGCGCCGAACACGTCCGATTTCACCCCGATCTACCAGAAGATCGAAAAGCTCAACCCCAACGTGATCATCGCCGGCTGGGCCCATGTCGGCGTGCAGCCGACGGTGCAGTGGGCGCAGCAGAAGGTGCCCATCGCGCTCGCCGGTATCAACGCCCAGGCCGGCTCCTCGGTGTTCTGGAAAGCAACCAACGGCGCGACCGAAGGTGTCATCACCGGCAGCACCTCGGCCCCCGGCGTCGCCATCACGCCGAAGACCCTGCCGTTCACCGACGCCTACCAGAAGAAGTTCGGCTATTCCCCGGCCTACTCCGCGTATTCGACCTATGATGCCGTCTATGCGCTCGCCGACGCGCTGAAGCGCGCGAAATCGACCAAGGCGCTTGCCATCGTGCACGCCCTCGAGAAGACCAACATGGTCGGTACCCAGGGCCGCATCGCCTTCCAGGGCGCCAAGAGCAAGTTCGCCCACGCCCTCAAATATGGGCCGGACTATGTCACCGGCGTCGCCATCCAGTGGCAGGACGGTCAGCAGAAATGCGTCTGGCCGCTCAAGCTGGCGAATGCGAAGGTCGTCTTCCCGAGCTTCGTCAAGCTGCCGCCGAAGTCCTGACCATCCCGCGCTCCCGCCGGCCGCATCCGCGCCGGCGGGAGTCCCGCACGATTTCGCCTGACCTGGGAGGGTAGGACTTGCTCGCGATTCAGATCCTGATCGACGGCTTCGCGATCAGCACGCTCTACGCGCTCGGCGCGCTGGGCTTCACGCTTATCTTCGGCGTCTCCGGCGTCCTCAACCTCGCGCATGGCGGCCTGATGGTCATCGCCGCGATGATCGCCTGGTATGTCGGCACCTCGATCGGCCTTGGCCCCTATGTCGGCGCCGCCGCCGGACTTGCCGTCTGCCTTGTCGCGGCGCTGGTCACTTACGGCGGCATCGTCCGCCCGATCGAAAATTCGCGCGCCGTCCCCGCGCACGAGCGCGAACTCTTCGTGCTGACGGCGACGCTGCTCTGGGGTGTCATGATCCAGGAGGCGCTATCCTACGCCTTCACCAACAGCCCGATCACGGTGCAGCCGCTGATCGCCGGCACGGTGTCCATCCTCGGCGTGCGCACCCCGATCAACGAGATCTTCATCGCCGCCGTTGCCTGGGCGGTGATGGGCGCGCTGTGGCTGCTGGTGAACCGCACGCGGATCGGGCGCCGCCTGCTCGCCGCCTCGATCAACCCGCGCGCGCTCACCCTGCTCGGCTTCGAACTCGACCAGATCTATCTCTTCGTCTGGGTGATCTACGGCCTCCTCGCGGGTATCGCCGGCGTGCTGCTCGGCAGCTTCCTCGGCTCGGGCTCGGGCTATGTGCCGGGCCTGACAGGCAGTGCCTTCACCATCGTGGTGCTGGGCGGCCTCGGCTCGGTCTCCGGCACACTGATCGCCGCCTATATCGTCGGCTACATCGAAACCCTGACGGCCTATCTGGTCTCGCCCTCGCTGCGCGAGGTGCCGGCGCTCATCCTTCTCGTCGTGGTGATCTACATGCGGCCGCAAGGGCTGCTGGGACGGCGCTGATGTCGACGATTCCGAAATCCCGCCTGGTGGCGCTCGCGGTCTTCCTCATCGTGCTGGCGCTCTTTCCGCTCGGCGCCAACGGCTACATCCTCGGCGTGCTGACCACCGCCTTCTACTTCGCCGTCTTCGCGATGTCGTGGGACCTGCTGTTCGGCTATGCCGGCGAGGTCAATTTCGGCCCGACCTTCCTGATCGGCCTCGGCGCCTATGGCGCGGGCATGTCCAACGCGCTGCTCGGCCTGCCGGTGCCGCTCGCGGTCGTCGTCGGCGCGATCGTCGCGGTGGCCGGCGGCGTTGCCCTGGCCATCCCGGCGCTGCGTCTTTCCGGCCCCTATCTCGGCCTGATCACCCTGGTCTCGGTGCTGCTCCTGCAACAGGCCATCGTCATCTTCGCCGGCGTCACCGGCGGCGAGATCGGCCTCTCGGTGCCGGACGTGCTCTCGATCAGCAGTGCCGTGAACTACGAATACGCGCTCGCCTTCATGCTGGTCAGCGGCCTGATCCTGTTCCTCATCTCCCGCTCCTCGCTGGGCATGATCCTGCAGGCCGCAGGGCAGGACCAGGTGGCCGCGGCCGCGCTCGGCTTCAACGCCACCCGCCACAAGATCCTCGCCTTCGCCGTCTCCGCGCTGTTCTCCGGCCTCGCCGGCGCCTTCCTCGTCTTCTATCTCGGCACCGCCTCGGTCAGCGCCGTGGTCGACATCTCGATCGGCGTGCGCGTGATCATCGCCGCCGTGCTCGGCGGCCGCCGCACCATCATCGGCGGCGCCATCGGCTCGGTCTTCCTCATCGTCGCCGGCGAACTGCTCCGCCCGATCGGCCAGCTCTCCACCTTCGTTGTCGCGCTGATCGCGCTGGTGGTGATCGTGCTGTTCCCGGACGGTCTGCTTGGCTTGCTGCCGCACCGGAGGGGCGCATGAATTCCACCACCCCGCGCCTTGCCGTCAGCGGGCTGCACAAGCGCTTCGGCGGCCTGATCGCCGTCAAGTCGCTCGACTTCAACCTCTATCCCGGCGAGATCCTCGGCCTGATCGGGCCGAACGGCTCGGGCAAGTCCACGGTCATGCAGATGATCATGGGCGTGGTCCGCCCCACCGCCGGGCAGATCCTGCTCGACGGCGAGGACATCGCCGGCCGCCCGACCTACGACATCGCCCGCGCCGGGGTCGGCATCGTTTTCCAGCACTCCCGCCCGCTGCGGCTGCAAACCGTGCTGGAAAACATCCTGCTCGGCTTGCTGCCCGACAGTCTCAGCCGCCTCCGCCCACCGCCCGGCGCGATCGAGACGGCGCGGCGCATCGGCGAGGAATGCGGTCTCGGCGACGTGCTCGACCGCCTGCCGGCGACGCTTCCCTTCGCCGATCTGCGGCGGATGGAACTCGCCAAGGCCATCGCGCGCGACCCCCGCGTGGTCCTGGTCGACGAACCCTTCGCCGGCCTGACCAGCACCGAGGTGCACGATTTCTCCGCCCTGATCCGCCGCTTCCGCGACCAGGGCCGCGCCGTCATGCTGGTCGACCACAACGTCAAGAGCATCGCCTCCCTGGCGGACCGCGTGCTCGCCCTCTATCTCGGCGAGAAGATCGCCGAGGGCTCCTCCGAGCAGGTGATGCGGGATGAAACCGTCCGCCGCGTCTATCTCGGCGGCGGCATCGAGACCCACGAACGCCCCGAGGCCGAGATCGCCGCCCACAAGGTGCTGCTCCAGGTCAAGGATGTCAGCGTCTTCTACGGCAAGGCGCAGGCGCTGGAGAATGTCTCCCTCACCGTTCACGAGGGTGAGTTCGTCTCCATCGTCGGCCTCAACGGCGCCGGCAAGACCTCGCTGTTCAACGCGATTTCCGGCCTCGTCCCGTTCCGCGGCGCGATCAGCTGGGACGGCGCGACGCGCGGCCGCGAATCGGCGGCGGAAATCGCCCGCGCCGGCATCGTCCAGTGCCCGGAAACCCGCGAGCTGTTCGGCCGCCTGTCGGTTGCCGAGAATCTCGAACTCGCCGGCCAGCGTCTGCCACCCGGCGAGCGCTCGTCCCGGCTCGACTGGTTGCACGAGTTGTTCCCCATCCTGCGCGTGCGCGGCACCCAGGAGGCGCGCACCCTTTCCGGCGGCGAGCAGCAGATGCTCGCCATCGCCCGCTCGCTGATGCTCAAGCCGCGCCTGCTCGTCCTCGACGAGCCGACTCTCGGCCTCGCTCCGGTGATCCTCGGCCAGCTCTCCGAGGCACTGTCCCGCCTGCGCGAGACGACCGACATTACGGTTCTCCTCGGCGAGCAGAACGTCACCTTCGCCCTGCCGCATGCCGACCGCATCTATGTGATCGAGCATGGCCGCATCATCTGGGACGGCACGCCGACCCGTTTCGCGGCTGAAGCGGGTACGGGTTATCTATAAAAACCGAATATTCAGCGTCTTATGTGGCAAAATGGACACAAAAAAGGGAAAAATTACAATCTCGCCATCTTGTCGAATGACAGGACATTGCCGGGCCGATGGGCCGAGGGCATGAATATTCAGAAAAGAATAACTCAACAACAACAGGAGACAGTCCAAATGTTCGAATATTTTTCAGGAAAAGTCACGAGGTCCGTGGGCGTCGCCGCTGGTGCGGCCTTCGGCGTGGCGCTTGCCGTCTCGTCGATGATGCAGCCGGCCCGCGCCGGCGGTCCGCTGCCCTATGACGGTCCCGCGCCGCCACCCAATGTCAGCGTCGCCTTCCTCTACAACCAGTTCGCCTCGGCGAGCACATTCTACACGGCGAACGGCACCAAGCTCGGCAACACCCATATCCAGACCGACGTGCCGGTGCTGCGCTTCGTCCACACGTTCAGCCCGATCGACGGCATGCCCTGGGGCGTTCAGGTCATCGCCCCCTATGTCTCCTTCCTCGGCAACCAGGAGGT
>Ga0315298_1010221_pt1 | contig 11359 bp, 19 predicted proteins | sample WHS_1_MG_FD_203077 | JGI IMG/M metagenome (GOLD analysis project Ga0315298, IMG submission 203077) | Extremophilic microbial mat communities from Washburn Hot Springs, YNP, Wyoming, USA - WHS_1_MG | ecosystem: Environmental > Aquatic > Thermal springs > Hot (42-90C) | place: USA: Wyoming... | reverse complement strand
CGTGCCTCGCTCGATGCGCGAGCGACTTCAGCCGGGTTGCGTCCGGCCGTGTATCTACGCCAGGCGGCGCTCGCCGGGGCGGCGTCGGTGGACCGGCGGGTCGATCTGACCCGCCTTCACGTCGAGCTCCGTCGCATCGGCAACAATCTCAATCAGGTCGCGCACGCGGCCAACAGCGCGCTCGCCGGCGACGAGTACCCGGCGGTGCGCGCCGCCGTGGCGTCCGTCGAGAGTGCCTTGGCGGAGTTGCGCGCCGCGTTGGCCGCGATCCGCTCGGCGCTGCCCTGAATCCGAGCGGAGCCTCGAAACCGAGCGGCGCATCGTTGCGCTGGACTTTCCTGAATAAACGCATATACAATAAATACGTGGCGATCACCTGGGACGAATCGAAACGCGCTTCGAACCTCGCCAAGCACGGCTTGGACTTCCGGGATGCCGGCGAAGTGTTGGAATCACGGTACCGCCTGGACGTGCCCGTGGTTCGCCACGGAGAGCCGCGAGTCTTGGCGCTTTCCTACTCCGTCAAGTTCCTCACGGTGCTCTGCGCCATAGTCGTGTCGAGGGGAGGCGATGAGACGCGAATCATCAGTTTCCGCCATGCGAGTGAGCAGGAACGCGAGGTGTACCATGACTGGCTCGAGAACGAGTACGACGAAGATGAGTAAGGCCGATGTGCTGAAGGCCGTGCGTCGCGTCGACCCCAAGTCCGATTACGTGTGGGACGGGAAGTCCGAAGACGATCGGCCGGCCTCGGCTGAAGAGCTGGTCGCGGCGGTGGCGAGCTACCGCCGCAAGCGCGGCCGGCCGGCCGGCTCCGGCGCGAAAGAGCAGATTGCGTTGCGGGTGGACCGAGATGTGCTCGCCAAATTCCGGGCGAGCGGACCTGGCTGGCAGACCCGCATGAACGAAGCGCTGAAGGACTGGTTGCGCACGCACTTGCGGCCGTCCGGCGGACTACGTTGAAGTTATCAACTGCCAATGAAGCTCAAGAGGCGGCCGTCATTTCGGAGTGACGCCGTGGCGCAGCGGATCGTCGCGGCCGCGGACTTCAAGCCGACGCGGTTCGAGATCGAGCCGAAGTCGGTCGCGATCCGCTCGTCGCTGCCGTGATCGGCAAGATCATCAAAGGGAAGGGCTTCGGCGGCGCCGTCCGCTATGCCATGCAGAAGGACTTCGGCGAGGCGCGGCTCATCGGCACCAATCTCGTGGCGGACCGGAACGATGCGGACGCGCTCGCCGCGGAAATGGCCGAGCACGCCGCGATGCTTCGTCCGGACGTGAAGAAGGCCGTGCAGCACGTGTCGCTGTCGGCGGCCCCCGGGGAGCACCTCACCGACGAGCAATGGCAGCGCGTGGCCGACGCCTACATGGAGAAGATGGGATTCAAGGACAACCAGTATGTCCTGGTGCGTCACGCCGACACCGGGCACGATCATGTGCACCTCATCATGAACCGCGTGTCGATGAGCGGGGATCTCGTCAGCACGCAGTACGACTACCGGCGCCAGGAGATCGCGCTCGATCAGATCGAGCGCGAGCAGGGCCTTGTGCGCACGCACGAGCAGCTGGCTGCGCAGATGCGCGCGCACCCGGAGCAGGCGATCGATGCGCTGCTGCGCAACAAGATCTCCTTCACCGAGCGCGACCTCAGGCGGCATTTCGGGCGGGCGCTGCGGGACGATGCCGAGATCGAGCGCGCCGTCGAGCGGGTGTTGAAGGACGAGCGGTGCCTCATCGCCGGGGAGCGCGGAGGCCTGCGCCACTATACGAGCCGCGAGGTGCTCGCCGAGCAGGCGGCGTTGCGAGGTTCACTCGGGGCGTTGCTCCAAGCCCGCGACGGGCAGCAGCGGACCGGGTTCGCCGAGCGGTTCAACGGGCCGGCGCCGACGCTCTCGGCCGAGCAGCGAGCCGCCGTCGAGTCGATCACGGGAGAGCGGCATTTGTCCGTGGTGAGCGGTTACGCCGGGGCCGGCAAGAGCACGATGCTCAACGCGGCTCGGCTCACCTGGGAGGCGCAAGGGAAACAGGTGCTCGGCTGCGCGCTCGCCGGCAAGGCCGCCAAGGGCCTCAAGGACTCGTCCGGGATTGCCTCCGACACCTTGGCCAAGCGGCTGATGGATCTGGAGAAGGGGCGGCTCTTGCTGACTCGTGAGACCGTCGTGGTGGTCGATGAGGCCGGCATGGTGGAGAACCGCCAGATGGCGCAGCTCGCGAAGCACTGCGCGGATGCCGGAGCATCGCTGGTGTTGGTGGGGGACGACCGGCAGCTGCGGCCGATCGGGCGCGGGGGAGCGTTCAACGTTGCGCGTGAAATGGCCGGCGAGACCGCGATTGAATCCGTCAGGCGCCAGCGCCTCGAGTGGCAGCGCGAGGCCTCGAAGGCCTTCGGGCGAGGGGAGGCTGCGGCCGCTTTGGGGACGTATGTCCAGCAGGGCCGCGTCCAGTGGGCCGCGAGCCGCGGCAGCGCGCGCTCGGCGCTGGTGCACGATTACGCGGCGGCGGTGGGACAGGCCGGCGAAACGCAGGGCTTGCTGGTGCTCGCGCAGCGCCGGCGCGACGTCGCCGAGCTCAACGCCGAAATCCGCTCGCGGCTCAAGGCACAGGGGCGACTCGGGGAGGAGAGGCATTACGAGCTCCGCCAAGGCGAGCGCCGCGCCGAGATCGATCTCGCCGCCGGCGACCGGATCGTCTGTACGCAAAACGACCGGCAGTTGGGAGTGAGGAACGGCTCCTTCGGCACGGTGCTCGAGCTCGGCGACGAGTCCGTGCGGGTACGCCTGGATGATGGCGCCGAGAAATTCATCGACCTCGCCAGGTACGGTCACCTCGAGCACGGTTACGCCTCCACGGTGCACAAAGCCCAAGGCGCGACGGTGGAACGGACGTTCGTGTTGGCGACGCCGGGGATGGATGCGCACCTCTCGTACGTGGCGCTCTCCCGGCACCAGGAAGATACGGCGCTCTATGCGGGGAGGGCGGATTTCGAGGACGAGAAGGAGCTCGTCGCGAGGCTCGGGCGGGACAGCGAGGCGGACTATTTCGCCGATTTCGACGAGGAGGGCGGAGAGACAGAGGCCCTCGAGCGCGGCAAGGCTCTAGAGTCGGCGCTCGAGCGGTCCCGCTCGCGGGGCCTGGACCTCGATTTTTGATCCGGACGAGGATCGTCCGCTGCCGCAGGATCCGAGGCGTTCGTCGACCGGCGCCGTTGGCTCGAACAACAAGACCTCGGTCCTGGCCACAGCCAAAGTGTAGGCACACCGTAGCACCATGTGATACAATTAGCCATCAATTCGTGCGAGGCAATCGTCATGGATACCGCGAAAGTCAGCGTGCGGGAGTTCCGCAATCGATTCGGTGAGTACTCCGAATCCAACAAGGCGGTGGCCGTCACCAAGCACGGCCGCACCGTCGGCTTCTATATTCCACTTCGCCGCCGGCCCGAGGCGGAGGATCTGGCGAGACTGCAGAAGGCCGGCGCCGCGCTCGATGCCTGGATGGCGGAACACGGTCTGAACGAGGAGGAGCTCATGGAGGAATTCAAGCGGAGGCGAAAGGACAAGGGACGTCCTCGCCGTGAGTGATCGCTCGCTCGTGCTCGATGCCAATATCCTGATCCGCGCCGTCCTGGGCCAGCGGGTACGAAAGCTCATCCGGCTGCATTCGCCGCAGGTCGCGTTGTACGCACCGGACACCGCGTTCCTCGAAGCCGAGGAGCATCTGAAGCGATTGCGCGTCGAGCGGGGCCTGCCGGAAGAGGAAACGAAGGAGACCTATGAGAGCGTGAGCGCGATCGTGCAGGAGTTGCCTCAGCCCATGTATGGAGAACACGAATCCGCGGCGCGCGCCCGCATCGAGCGCGTGGACGTGGATGACTGGCCGGTCATTGCCTGCGCACTTGCGCTCGAGTGTCCCATCTGGACTGAGGACCGGGATTTCTTCGGCGCCGGTGTTCCTACCTGGACGACCGATCGCGTCGAGCTCTATCTAGCCAACGCGGAGCCGCCCCGGCCTGGGACCGGGTCGAGCGGCAAGCCAGGGGAGTCGAAATGACGATAGACATCGACCGGCTGACCGAAGCCGAGCTGATCGACCTCAACCACCGTATCGTCGCGAGGCTCCGGTTCCTCCGGCAGCTCGAGACGCACGTCACCATGCTCGAGTTCCGGATCGGCGAGCGCGTGAGGTTCCGCCCGGAAGGCCGCCCATCGGTCACCGGCATGGTCACCCGCTACAACAGGAAGACCGTCAGTATCGTCACCGACGACGGACAACGCTGGAACGTCTCCCCGCAGCTCCTCGAGCGGGCCGATATCGACGCTCATACCGTGACTCCGGAAGGCGGCAACGTGGTTGCCCTGCCGCTGCCCGATGGGCGGCGTCGATGAGGGGATGCGATCTCCGCGCGGTGAGGTGACGACGTAGCCCGACCATGGGCGGGGAGATTTCGAGGGGCTACCCAGGTAGCGGGTACCCCCTCGATCGCGGCTTTACGGCCTTCCTGTGCGGCCGTTTCTCGGCCGCGAGCCCGGCAATTCCATGAAAGGCGCGACCGAACCCCTCTGACATTCAGACGTGGGGCGGGCTTGCCTCTCGTTCCAGTTGTGCCACGCCGCAACGCAGCCGTAAAGGCCTCCGCGCGGGCCTCCCGGCCCGTGCTCGCGAGCGCGCTGCGCGCGGCCTTGACCGCTGCGTCGCGGCGTGCGGTTTCCAACCCGGGCAATCCCGCCCCAGGCCACAAAGCGGCACCAGACGGCGTTGAAGCACCGTCCGGCGCCTGGCCACAGCCACTCTCGAAGGTAGTTACCATGGTTACCACGCACTCTATTCCGACTCGCGCGCCGGTGCAGGATCCCATTTCTCGCGATTTCACCCAGAAAGACACCCGATCGACCGCGGTCCGGCGGCTCACCGTGTGCAACTCGCTGCGCGACATCCAAGGACCGAAGGGATGCCCGACGCGCGCTCCCCAGCTGCTCCTGCGGGGCGCCTGGCTCCAGCGCGCCGGATTTCACGCCGGTCTGCCGGTGAAGGTGCACGTGAGCTCCGGTCGGCTCGTCATCGAAGTGGCGGAGCCGGAGCGAGTGTCGCAGACCGAGGCCTTGGCGAAGATCGCGACGCTCGTCGCCGAGGACGGTCTTGCAAAACGCGACTTCCACGAGGTCACGCGGTTTTTGAAGCGGCGGCACCGCCGATCCGGCTGAGCCGGTTGGGCCGCATACGAGGTTCCGCCCGCCGGTGGCGTTCCGACGTCGCCGGCGGGCGGTCCGATACCGGACCTCATCCCTCTATACTGAGCGCACCGCCATGAAACCCCACCGCATTCCCCTCTACGACTTTCCGGACGTTGTGATCCATGCGCCGGAATCGACTGTCAAGGGCCACCCGCAGTATGCGGCCGCCAAAGGAGGCGACGACGTCGCCGCGGTGGCGCTGGTGTCGGAATTCATCAGCGAGCGGGCTGTTGAACAGCTGGGATCGCTGCCGCGGGGTCGCTCACTGGAACTGGTCCCGATCCACGCGCTGGAGTCGCAGGGCGTGAATGAGATCCCGGCCACACTGGCCGCGGAACTCTCACGGAGGCTCGGCCTGCCGGTGAACCGCGCCGTCGTCCAGTTGAACTCCGTGGGACATACCGGCGCGGATGGGTTCACCCGGCTGGCCAACCAGGCATTGTTCGATGGTCCGATACAGTCGGGGCGGGCGTACCTCATCGTCGACGACTTCGTCGGCCAGGGCGGGACGCTGGCCAATCTGATCGGGTTCATCCGCTCGCAAGGCGGAGAGGTTCTGGGAGCGACGGTATTGACCGGGAAACCCTACTCGGCCAAGCTGGCTCCCGATGAGGCCCAGATACGGGCATTGAGAGCGAAACATGGCGCAGAGCTTGAAGAATGGTGGCGGCAACGCTTCGGGTTCGGCTTCGAATGCCTTACCCGGTCGGAAGCTCGCTATCTCGAAAACACCCCGGATGCTGACGCCGTCCGAAGTCGAATTGCTGCGGCAGGATCTGCAGACGGTGCTGGATCGATTTGATCAGGTCCGAGCACGCGGGGCCCACGGGCCGGCCCATGCCGGGGCCGGCTGACGATAGCCACTCGTCAACACGCAAGCATGGGGCGCCGCGGAGCGCCCCATGTTGTTTTCGAGGCCGGCTTCATGCGACGGCAGAAAATCCCCGACGAACCGATATGATAGTTCCGCCTGCGCGGTCCTCCGTGCCGTGGTGCGTTCGGACCGTCGTTCCGTTGCCGGAATACCGGCTCTCGGTCGAGTTCATGGACGGCCTGAATGGCATCGTCGACCTGCACGCTCTCATCTGGCCCGGGGAGATCGATCTCGCCCCCGACGCCATGTACGATGAGATCAAGCGGAACGGGCGTTGGGTCATCGAATAGCGGCGGATGGAGGCGCGTCTGAAATCAAAGGGCTCGCGCCGGACGTGGCGTGACCCCGACGATGCCCCGGAGATCACCGACAAGTGGATCGCCGAGGCGGATCTCTATCGTGGGAAGAAACTTGTTCGCCGCGGCCGCCAAGCTGGGTCCGGTCAGAAGACACAGACGACGCCTCAGATCTCGAGGGATTCGCAGCGGCGATGACAGACCACTCCACTTCCGAGGGTACTGGATGATCCCGACGCAGCTCCGCCGACTTATTGGCCGGTCAGGGGGGGAACGCGACTGGGTATTGCCATGCGCTTAATTTCAGGACCATTTTGCGTCTCCTTGGCGCGAAACACGGTGTAATTCGACGAGAACAGACCAAATGCCTCGGTGACCTGCATCGGGCAGTGCTCCAGACTGCCCGGCAAGTCAAGTCATCATGAGGCATGGGCAGTGGGCACATCGCGACTCGATCTACAGGTTCCATTCGCTGAGAAGGACGAAGCCAAGCGCCTGGGTGCGCGCTGGGATAGTCGACAGAAAACCTGGTACGTTCCGGAAGGCACTGAGCCCACTTCATTCAAGAAATGGCTACCCGAGTCCCCGGCGCCCAACGTCAGGGCGCCCAGGTGGGACCTGGCAGTCGCTGCGCGCGAGTGCCGGCGCTGTGGAGAGCTCACACGCGTGTACGCCATACTGTTGCCGCCCGAGCATGAGACGCTGGAGGAGGACGACCCGGCCGGTGATTGCTGGGAGCGCGGCGACTGCTCGGTGCTGTTGAGCTATGTCGAGGCTGTGCCCCAATCCGTTGTGGCACATCTGCACATGCAGGCTCAACATCATTACCGGCTCGATCACAGCCAGACCACGGGCTCCTTCTACTGGATGAATCACTGCGAGCACTGCGACGCGAAGCTGGGAGATTTCGAGACGATCGAAGAGCCTGGCACTTTCCATGAGCTCGGAGCGGGGCTCGATGAACGCAAGCTCACCATCGAGGATCACCACTCGATCAGCGAGTCATTCTCCGGGCGATGTGGTGGTTACGTCGAAGTCGAGTAGCGTTGCGTGGATGGGACAGAAGACGCCTCCCACCATTCCGGACCAAGCGGGCTGCCGAAGTAGCCGTCCCACAACGGGCGAGCGCCCGGGACATGATCAGAAGAAATGGGGTAAGCTCTTTGCCGATGGGCACCTCCCGAAACACGCTTGAAGAAATCCTGGAACAGGCACGCCGCCTGCCCGAGGAGCAACAGCAGCGGCTCGTCGCTGATCTTCAAGCTGATCAAAACGCATCGCCCAGCGAGGGGCGCCGGCAGCAGGCCATGAAGCGCTGGCTCGCCCGGGCCGGCACCGGTCACGCCGACGCCGCCGACATCTCCAGCCGCAAGAACGAGTACCTGGCCGAGGCCTCCGCGACGAAGCCGTGAAGCGGGTCTTCGTCGACACCAGCGCGTTTTTCGCGCATCTCGTTGCGGAAGACACCCACCACCTCGAGGCGCGAGCGCTCTTCGAGCGGGCTGCCCGCGAATCCTGGACCTTGATCACCACCAACGCCGTGGTCTGGGAGACCTACACCCTGACGCGCGTCCGTGCGCGCAACGGCCGGGAGCTTGCCATAGGGTTTCTCGACGATATCCAGGATGGACTTTGCGACATCGAGAGAGTGCGCCCGCTTGATGAGGCTCGCGCCGTCGAGCTGCTCAAGCGCTACGCCGACAAGAGGTACTCTTTCTGCGACGCGCTCAGCTTCGTCGTCATGGAGCAGCTCGGCGTTGCCGAGGCGCTTGCGTTCGATGATGACTTCAGGAGCTACGGCAAGCTCGTGCTGAGTTCCTGAGCGGCGCAACCACGCCCCTCCGTGTCGCGCTGCCTCTGTCCGTGAGCTTTGTCGGCCAGTGACCCCGTCAAATTCGATTTCCGATGCCCTTCGGGATCCTCTCGCCCAGGAGTGGGATCGACGCGTCAACGTCCCATAAAGGGTAAGTTCTGAAACACCGCCCGGCCCCGCTCGAATCAAAGGCTTGCGTGTTTCATAAGTCGGTTTCATAATCGGCGCCGATTTTGCCCGCGCGCACGAGGACCCCCATGAGCAACGTGACCCGCCTGACCCTTTCCGGGAAGAAGGTCCATGTCGAGGCCGACATCCCGGCGAGCCAGCTCGATGAATTCGACCGCGCCATCACGGCGATCGCCGCCGGCGAGCGACCGCGGATGGACACTCTCGCGCGGGATGAGGGCGAGATCGTCAGCCGCGCCATGGCCGCGCTCGAGCGGAGCGAAGTGGCGATCGAAGCGCATCCCGGCACCGGGCAGGCGCGCCGCCTGGTGAAGTTCCTGGCGGGTGTCTACAACGGCGAGGACTATCCGTTCGACCTCGGGGAGCTGCGGGCGCTCGACACCGAACTCGCGAATGCCTGTCTTGATTACCTGAACTACGACCGGCTGGGCAAGCGGGAGGTCCACAAGCACTTAAAGAGCGGCGATCGCGATCTGCATCGCTGGCTCGAGCGCTATGACCTCCTGCCGCGCGAGTCATGAGCGGCACCGTGTCTTCCTCGCTCTCCGAGGCCGAGATCGAGCGGCTGACGGCGCTTCTCGCCGCGAATCGCAACCCGGGCGCGCTCTCCCTCGAGGGGGTCGACGGCCTCTTCTGTGCGCTCATCGCGAGCCCCGCCCTCGTCATGCCGCATGAGTACCTGCCGGTGATCCTGGGCGGGACCCTTGGGGAGGGCGGACTGCTCGGCGACCTCGCCGGGGTGCAGGAGATGATGGGGCTCTTGATGCGCCTCTGGAATGCCATCGCGCATGACTTCGAGCACGAGACCCTCCACGTCGCCCACCGTGACGAACCCGGCGAGGGCGGTGTTCCAGGCCGCGCCTGGGCGCGCGGCTACATGCACGGCATCCGTCTCGCCCCGGAGGGGTGGAATCGCATTCTCCAGGATGAGCGTGAGGAGCAGGTGCGCTACGTTCCGATCGTGGCCGGGGAGGTCGATCCCGCCTGGCCGAAGAAGCCGCTCACGGATGAGCAGTCGAGCGCGATGTGGACGGACATGCTCGCCGGCGCAGCGCGTGCGTACCGGTACTTCAAAGAGGACCGGCTCGCGTATGCGCAGGCGGCCGCCCGGCGCGCGCCACCCGAGCCCTACGAGCGCTCAGCGCCCAAGGTCGGGCGCAATGACCCATGTCCGTGCGGCAGCGGCAAGAAATACAAGCGCTGCTGCGGGGCCCCGGAGTCCGGCGACCGGGTCGTGCACTGAGGGGGCGCATGATCAAGTCCTGGGTCATCGATCTGCGTCATTTCCTGCTGCCGAATGGCAAGGTGGCACCCCTGCCGCCGCGGGCGCAGCGCCTCTTCGCCTATTGGACGGAGATCGTCTCCCAGGCGACCCAGTATGACGATCCGACGACACTGCGCTGCCGGCGCCGACCGGGACGCAAACCCTGCGGCACGCTGCTCACCATCTTCTTCGACACCGATAACAACGATGTGCTCTGGTTCTGTCCCCGCTGTCACGACGAGGGACGCATCGCCGGGTGGGAAGACACGTTCTGGGACAACGGGGACATCGCCGAGCATCCCTCGTGAGGGCACCATCATGGAACTCGATACCGACAAGATCGATCAGGCCGTCCTGGCGCTGCTCTCCCTCGGCCGGCACGATGGATACCGTGTCTGGAAGGGATTCGACTGGGAGGTCATGAACCGGCTGCACGAGAAGGGCTACATCACCGACCCGGTCAGCAAGGCGCACTCGGTGCTGCTCACCGAGGAGGGCGCACGGGAATCCGAGCGGTTGCTCCGTGAGCTATTTGAGCGGCCGCGGGGCGGGAAGTAACCGCCTCCTTGGCACAGTACCCGGCATGAAATACGGCTACGCGCGCGTTTCGACCGAAGATCAGAACCCCGCTCTGCAGCTTGCCGCCCTGAAGAAGGCCGGTTGCAGGACCGTGTTCAAGGACGAGGGGCTCTCCGGGGCGACCGCGCAGCGCCCTGCCCTCGTCAAGTGCCTGAAGACCCTGCAGGCCGGGGACACGCTCATCGTCTGGAAGCTCGACCGGCTGGGGCGGAGTCTGCGGGACCTGATCCACATGCTCGATGACTTGAAGCAGCGGGGCGTGAAGTTCCGTTCGCTCACCGAAGCGATCGACACGGACACCGCGACGGGGCGCGCCATGTGGCAGATGATCGGCGTGCTCGCGGAGCTCGAGCGCTCGCTCATCACCGAGCGCACGCGCGCCGGCGTCAAAGCGGCGCAGCGGCGGGGGGTGAAGTTCGGGAGGAAGCCCAAGCTCTCCGCACCTCAGATCGCGCATGCGCGGCAGCTCATCGAGTCCGGGCAGCGGGTGCAGGATGTGGCGGCGCTACTCAGCGTCGGGCGGGTAACGCTCTATCGCGCACTGCAGCGGGCCTCTGCATGAGTTACTTGGCGCCGGACTCCCCAGACCGCAGCCGCGCGCAACTCAGCAGCCCTTTCTAGAACGGAATTTCATCTTCATCAGCTGCTGCCTTCGGCTTCTCCGCCGGCAACTGCGTTCGCCTCGAGCACCGCCATCGCGCGCCCGTGCCGATCGTTGAGAACGTAATCGGCCTTGGTGCCGTCGGGGAGCACGTATTCGTAGCGGATGGCGTTAGGGTTCTCGACCGCCCAGCCCTGATCGCGCAGCTGCGCATCGATCTTGACGCGTGAAAAGGCTTCGTTGGTCATGGGACCCCCGCGGCCGGACCGGTGGTTATTCGCATTGGTGCAAACCGGTTGATTCGCAGTCGGACCGCGGCGGCTCGCCGCGGCGCTCGTGACATGCAGGATGGAACTTCCATGCGATTCGCTACCCCCTCCCCTACCACGGGAACGTCAAAGTCGTCTGATGGCGAGGTTGAGGCTTCTTGGGTGAGCGAAGAGTGGGGCGCGCCCGGGTTTTTGGGGAACAAAGGAGTCGGTTGGGGCCCGATTGAGGGGTCAGGCAGGAGG
>Ga0315298_1010218_pt1 | contig 11359 bp, 18 predicted proteins | sample WHS_1_MG_FD_203077 | JGI IMG/M metagenome (GOLD analysis project Ga0315298, IMG submission 203077) | Extremophilic microbial mat communities from Washburn Hot Springs, YNP, Wyoming, USA - WHS_1_MG | ecosystem: Environmental > Aquatic > Thermal springs > Hot (42-90C) | place: USA: Wyoming... | reverse complement strand
CCCGAGCTGACCGTGCTGGTTGCGACATTGGAACAACAGTTTGCAGAGTGGTCAAATGGTAGTCCCGCATTGGTCAAACTGTGTTCACCAGCATAGCATGCGCAATTACTTATGACGTTATGTATAAGAGATACGTAGTTTAGCTGCGTGGCACTTTGCGAGCTCAAGTGATAGCTATACTGCGTGCTCCAACGAAAACTCGGAAAACGCATCGCAGAGCTACGCAGCCTCCGCAAGCTGACTCAAGAGCAACTTGCAGAAGCAGTCGGCTGTTCGGTTGAATTCGTAAGCTTGGTGGAACGTGGCGTGAACGCACCCTCTGTGGCGGGCTTGGAGAAGTTCGCCAAAGCCCTGAAGGTCGAAGTAAGGGACTTGTTCACCTTTGGGGAGGCAGAGAAATGAGTGGTGACGAATACTTGGCCAGGCTTGAAGAAACGCTCAAGAGCTTGGTTGCCAACTTGCGGGCCAAGGGCATTGATGCGCGTCACCTTTCGTTTGGCGGTGAGGGTGTATTACCCGCACGCCCGCCAACTGTGCCGACTGATGCACGCTCTGAATTCCTAGCGAATCGAGCAATGGGTGACTGGGCCGAGCAGCGTTTGGCGGAGGCAATAGAACGCGCGTGTCCTGAGTGGAAAGTTTTGCACTATGGAGAAACGAATCGTATTCCGGCGGGTGATCCCGCCTTCCGCCAAACCTTCCTCGCAGGCATTGAGTACACGCGGCGGTTTGGCAAACGCCCGGACTTGTTGGTTTTTGATGCTGGCGCGCCAGTCGATGCAGGTCTCATCATGCGCAGCGAGGAGGCGACCGAAGCGCTGGTGAAACAGGCTGTGGCTGCCGTTGAAGTTCGGTCCAGCAAATTCGAAGCCCTGACCTACATGGCGGTAAGGGAACGCCAACGCGGCACAGGCAGGCTGATCGGGCGCGGTACGCCGAGTTTCACTGTGAAGGTCGAGGATCTCGTCGTTGTGTATCGCTGGCTGGAGCGCCATCGTGTGCCAGAAAGCTATTGCCAAGTGTTCTTTGACTCAGTTTTCGCGATCAACTTCTTGGACATCTTCGCCCTTCTAGCGAGTGGAACGGGATTCACCATCGAAAAACCGGCAAAAAGTCAGGGAAAGGCCACCATCATGATCCCCATCACCAGTGGCGTACAAATTGGTCGTTCTACCGAAATGCCAAAGTTTGAAGCGGAACATCGTGTCACAGGATTGGGACGACACGACGCTTACGTCGTCCCGCGTGGCGGCGTGTTTGAGCTTGATCCAGAAGCTACGCGACGGGTGCTTATGGCTTGGCGGCAGGCTTAAAGTAGTGGGCTGCGAGTTTGTCGAGCTGCCTTGTTCTTGCAGGCAACGGTAGATTTTCAATCTCCAATAGTTTGGCAATGAGATCATCCGCCTCAGCTCGATTTAATCTCGGCATTGCCGGACACGGCATCTGTTCCACGTCGCGGGGTTCGACCTTCTTAAGCCCGTTGCCATAAAAGCGGTGCACGTAGGAAAAAGCGCGGCGACCGGCTGAGCTGTTGAGGAAGAGAGTCATCAGCGGCGGCAAGTTTTCCCAATCTGGTTTTGCGTAAAGCCCGTGAAAGCAAGTGAGGTTTTTAGCACCCGAAAGATTGAGGATAAACTTGGGAGCTTCGCGAGAAAACACAGCCACGAGAATATCTGCCACCGGGCGGTTTTCGGGCAGATACCAAACCGGGCGGTGACTAGGCAAATGTCGGAGAGGAATCCCACGTTGCTCGCCACGAGCTAGGTAGCGCAGCACATTTGGCCCTAGGTGAGATGGGTTGAGCAAAAAGCACCGGCGCCCCTCAGATGCCAAGAGGTTGAACTTCTCACGAGTGAATACAAGCCCTTCCGCATCTGCTGCTTTGGTCACGCACGGCTGGACGTCCTCGCTTGTCAATCCGTGTTCTTCAAGTTCTGCGAGCCTCAAACAGAAAAAATCATTCGCTCCCGTCGCAATGCCACGATTACAGTCGAAATAATCACCCACACACTGGGGGGAAGGGCTGGCGGCAGTGATCCCATTGAACAGCAAGTTCAGCCATTTCTCACGTGGCTTCAGCGTTGCAATGTCAATGCAACTGGTAGTTGGTTTGAGTGTGGTTCCGCTTAACAATTCGGATAGAAAATGTTCAGCCTCGGCTAGACTTTGGACACACTTCAACCAAGAGGAGACGTCTGGGGGATTCGGTTTTCGCAGAAACACAATTGCGCTTGTGGTGAGGGTGTTCGGAAAGAGGTTCACTGACGGTTCGAAAACCACGAGTGCGGCCGGCCGCATCACCAGGACGAGTCGTTCCTTGACTATCTCCCCGAAATTTGCGTTTAGGAACTCCGCCGGCAAAATAACTGCAGCACGCCCGCCTGGTGCAAGATCCTCCCAAATCTTGAGCAAGAACAACGCATACAAGTTCGTGAGGCGATCCAATGGTGTGCCAAAGCGCTCTTCAAAATAACGCCAATCGGCTTCCGAGTATTGGAGGCGGTGGGCCTTGACGTAAGGGGGGTTCGCAATAATACCATCAAACAGGCCGGCGCTCCACTTCAGGTAATCGGCAAGGATCAACTTCGTGCCGCTCGGCGCCGTAACTCGGGCGCGACGCAACGTTTCTCCGTCCCGCTCGATGCCAACAAGCACTACCTTGTCGTCCACTTTGCGGCACGCAGTAAGCAATCCTCCCAAACCCGCTGCGGGATCAAGCACAGCACGGGGCATTGCGGCCATGACCCACTTGGCCATCAATGACGCAATCGGTTCGGGGGTTGCAACTTGCCCCAAGCATTTGGTTTCCCGCTCCCACGAGTCAGCCGAGGTGAATGAATCCCCTCCGCCTGTGGCAACTTCTACCACGTTTGGCTCGTAGTAGAGCGAAAGAAACGTTTGTTTGTCGCGCAGCTTCACAGAGGAAAAGTACCAGCAGTTTAACTACGGGTCAAGTGTTTTTGTTTTCCTGCTGCAGTTCAGACACTCTGGGGACGGGCAGACAGGCTCAGTAGTTAACCTTGGAGTGGGTAGAATCCGGCGGATTCCTCCCCCAATCACTACTACCCTCGGCATTTGATAATCGCCTGGAAGGGAACTCCCAAATGGCCCGGTTCTGTCAGTGAGACGGAGCTGATCAGGATAGAGCTGGAAGAAACTGTTACGCACCGCGGTCTTGCCGTGAAAGTCAGACAGCATTGTTTCCTGGCGAAACGGGTGATATTCGCACACTGTCGCCTTGGGTTTATCGCTATTTCTGGCAAGGTTTATGTGACTTCCCGAGCCGCATGAGGGCATGGTTGTTTCCAACTAAATGCGCTGCAGGCAAGGATGTGGGTTTTGTCGAAAACCTATCGCGCTCGGGGCCCCAGGATCATTTTCACAAAACAATTCCAAGCGTTCTCACTGAACCCCAGTCTCGCGGCGCCTGATTTTTGCCGAGACTTGCAATTGCAGGCGAGTTGGTCGGGTCTGCTCATTTCCCTTTTCCGAACCAGTTGTCCGCAAGGCTTAATAAAGGGCGGTGCGTGGCTCCTGCATGGCAAAAGGAAAACGGAAATCATCCAGCGCCACCGTACTCGTCAAGGCCGATGTGCTTGACCGCATGTTCTGTCTGCTCGCTGACATGGACCAGAAACTCGATTACCTCATCAAGAACCTCCGCCGGTTCAACGGCAATAATCATTGCAATCACCTCGACCACACTTTGCCTGAATTCACTGGATAGCCTTTGTCGCTGCCCAGTCGGTTTGCCTCCGGATGTCTTTTGACAGGAGGCGCGTTGTCCAGTGTGGTCTTCCAGAATGTAACCAGTTGCGCGTTGGTTTTGACTGACGCTTGCCATGGTTGCCACGGATTTGCCGAGCTGTTCGCTCCGAACCCGCAAGTGTTTGTAGCAAGAGCCCGGCAAAATTAACCCCATAAACCAAAACATCATCGAAAGGAAAACCTAAAATGAACGTGTGCATATTGTCCGGTAAAATAGTCAACAACGCCACAGTCAAAGGCGCCGAGCCCAAAACTCTCACTTTCACGTTGGAGTCCAAGTACGGCTACAACGAAAGCGAGAAAAAGGATCGAGTTGCCTATGTGCCGTGTGTGCTGTTCAATCCCGAGCCTGAAGTGGAATCGTTGCTGACCACAAAAGGCCAGGGCTTGTTCGTGGTGGTTGAAGGTCGCCTCAGCGGGTCAAGTCCGGACGCCAACGGCGCTCGGAAGTTCGGCACTGAGGTGATCGTGAAGAACCGGAGCCTCACAGTGCTCCAGCCAGCCGCCGCAGACAGGTAACCCAACAAGTAACCCAAATCCACAATCAACCCAAACACAAGGAGAGCTCCGGCTCTCCTTTTTTGTTTCTTGGAAAGGAGGTAATTGTGAGTGGAAAATCAAATGCGTTTGTCGGCTTCGATGCGCTCAAGCAGGCTGTGTCAATGGTTCAGGTTCTGGACCGGTACGGTCTGAGGGAGCGATTGCATCGGAGCGGCGACAACTTGAGCGGGCCATGTCCCATTCATGCCGGTCACAACAAGACCCAGTTCCGAGTGAGCATGTCCAAGAACTGTTGGATATGTTTCGGGGACTGCAACTGCGGAGGCAGCATCATTGATTTTGTCAGCCGGATGGAAAAGGTTGGCATTCGTGAGGCTGCGCTCCTGATTCAAACCTGGTTCAATATCCAGCCGCCCAATGGCGATTGCTCTCGGTTGCGCCCGAGCTGCCGGGCTGCAGAAAACTCCGGTCCAAAGCCCTCGGTGGCAGACTGTCCGGCTCGACCCGAGGTCAACCCGCCGTTGGGGTTTACCCTGCAACACCTTGACAGGTCGCATCCGTACCTGTTGGAGCGCGGCTTGTCCAGGGAAACAATCGAAACCTTCGGTCTTGGCTGGTGCCCCAGTGGCCTGTTGGCAGGCCGGATCGTCATCCCGATCCACAACAGCATCGGCCAACTGGTGGCTTACGCTGGCCGTTGGCCTGGTCAACCGCCGGAGGACCAGCCCAAGTACAAGTTGCCAAATGGTTTCAGGAAATCGCTTGAACTGTTCAATCAACACCGGGCCAGGCAGGCCGATCCAGCCGGTCCGTTGGTTGTGGTCGAAGGATTCTTCGGCTGCATGGCGGTCTGGCAGGCCGGTCACAAGCGCGTGGTTTCGACCATGGGCAGCAGCCTCTCACCCAGACAGGAGGAACTGATCGTTCAAATTGCAGGCAAGAACGGTCGGGTGCTGCTGATGTTCGACGAGGACACCGCCGGGCGCAAAGGCAGGCTCGATGCATGCCGGCGGCTGTCCAAGCACGTGCCAACTCGGGTTGTACGGTTCGACACCGAAGGCACCCAACCTGACAATCTGCCGCCCGCGAAGTTGTTGGCAGTTATCACGCAAGCCTGAACAGAGGGGCGTTGCTCTGTCAATGCCCTGACTTGCAGAACCGCCGAAACGGTTCATTCAAGCTCACCCAAGTTGTTTAGAAAGGAGATCGATCCCAATGGACATTCACTGTTCAACCTGCGGCGAGCCGTGGGATGTTTATCATCTGCGGCATGAGGCCATCTTCGACATCGGGCTCAGTGAAGAACAGATCAAACTCTGGCGCGCTCTGCCACAGCAAGCCCGATTGGCGCCCTACTATCGTCAGAAGTTCAAGGCGGTCGGCTGGGACTTTGGCGCTTCGATTCTCGATGTGCGCCATTGCCCATGCTGTCCAAAAGGCGCTCAGATCAATCCAGCCAGAGCTGCTGAAAAGGCAGCGCTGACAGAGGTCCTTGGCCAGGACGAAGACGGTCTGGCTGCAATGTTCGAGGATTTGGGCCTTTAATTGGCCCGGAGTCCTCACCCTTCAAAGCCCTGTTCGCATCCGAACGGGGCTTTTTTTGTAACCACGCTCTCCGCTGCCCAAACCCGGTCGCGCTCTGCCGGCGGCGGAGAGCTTCCTCAACATCGAGCAACCGCTTCAAGCGGATGCGCGACCAAAGGAGATTGCCAATGGAACAAACCGAGTTGTTTGAATACCCGAAACCGCGACCGCCCCGGCCAAAAAAACAGCCGCAGGAATGGAAGCTGGTTTCGTTGCGCGAGTGCCCAAGCCCGGACTCGCTCCAGTTGTGCGACAGTCCGGAGAAGGCACTCGAGTACTGGCAGTGCCACATCAGCGCTCATCCGTACTTCAGCCCTGAACTGGAGTGTTTGTTTGTGCTGTTGTTGAACACCCGGCGCAGGATCAAAGGCCATCACCTGGTGAGCATCGGCACCATGGACACCATCCTGGTTCATCCCAGAGAAGTGTTCAGGGTGGCAATAATCGCAGCCGCATCGGCGATTGTCTGCATGCACAATCATCCCAGCGGCGAAGCCACTCCATCCGAAGCCGACATCAGACTGACCCGCGACCTTGTGCGCGCCGGGCGCCTGTTGAAAATCGAATTGCTCGACCACCTCATTGTGGGCGTCAACCAATTCGCTTCGCTCCGCGCCCTCGGGTACATGGATATCTGAGGGCTGGCGTAAATCACCACTGCCGCCACCGGCACAAGCCGGGGTTGGCAGAACCGTTAAACCAGTCAGAAGCGGCGTCTGGTTCGCACAGTCGAGCCGGCGCCGCGCTAGTTTTTCAACCAAAACCCAAAACCCAAAAGAAAGGAAACCCATGAACACTGATAACAACAATCATCTGCTGGACGCGCTCACACGCGAGGGCGTCCTGATAAACGTGTCGGTCCGCTACTGGCGGGCCACAAAGAAACTCAATGCCGAAGACCTCGGCCTCAACCCCGACGACATCACCGACCGGCTTATAAGCCTTGGTCACAAACGGCTCCTGCCACGCGACAAGCTCGAGGCTTTCGCTCTGATCGAAAGCCGCGCTCATGCGTTGGTCGAAGCCAACACATTCCCGTTCCTGGGCGGTTTGGGGCATTTCCTGCCGAATGCAAAGCTCCAGGAAGTCACCGCCAAACTGTCCGAACTGGAAGCAGAGTTCGACGAACAGAAACGCGCGTTCCTTGACCGGTACGGCCAACTGCGTCAGGAGGCTTGCCAGGAGTGGTACCAGGCAGCCCGGCTTCTGGTCAAAGACCCGGACCGATTGGTGGCAGTGATTGCGGACTCGTTCCCGGAAGCTGGCCGGATGGAAAGCCAGTTCGGGTTCAGCGTGCACCTGTACCAAATCCAGGCGCCTGAAAGCATCAGGTTGGAACTGGTCAGCGCTGCAGATCAGCAAGCAATAGCTCAGGCACGAGCCCGGGCAGCAGAACAAGCCGCAGAATTGATCCGGCGTGAAGCAGAGGCTTTTGTGTCGGATTGCGTCGCTGCACTGCGCCAGGAAACCGCACGCCTGTGCGACGAAATGCTCGAAAGCATCCGATCCTCCAAAACCGGCGTCCACCAGAAAACACTCAACCGCCTGATCCGGTTCATCGACCAGTTCAAACAAATGAACTTCGTCGGTGACCAGCAGATGGAGTTCGAGCTCGAGCGGGTCCGAAACCAGTTCCTCAGCCGCACTGCCGAGAAATACCGCAGCAACCAGTCCGCCAGAGCGCAGCTCGAAAACGGTCTTCGAGCTCTGGCTGACACAGCGCGCATGCTGGCTCAGCAGGACACCCGCGACCTTGTCGAGCGGTTTGGCCAGATGGGCCAACGCCGCTTCCACCTCGAACTGGAAAAGGAGGTCGCATGAGCCGGCTTGTCAATCGACGCCGCTTGAAAGCCTTCGCTCTGGAGGTGGCAAATGCGCGGGCGCACAAGTTCAGCCGTGTGGCTGAGAGTTTCTGCCACATCTGCGAAGCCAACCTGCGCCAGTTCATCAAAAGCTACATCCACCGCTTGCCTTCCAAGGGCAAAACCATCCGATAAACCTGACCAGCCGGTTCGGCCTCTGCAAAAGCCCTGCTGGCTGGTCAGTCAATCCTCAAACCCAAAACCCCAAACCCTGAACTCATTATGAGCCATTGGACAACTGTTCAAACCCAAATCCGTGACACCGAGGCCTTACGGGCGGCTTGCGCCGAATTGAACCTCGCTCTGCTCGAAAACACAGAAGCGCGCGGTTACGGCAACAACCGTCACAAAGGCCAGTTCGTCATCCAGCTCAACGGACCATACGACATCGCCCTGGTCCGCCAGACCGACGGCAGTTTCAGTCTGCTGACCGACTGGTGGGATGGCCATGTCGAACGGGAAGTTGGCCGGAACTTCGGGCGCCTGTTGCAACTGTATGCAGTGCACAAGGCGGCAATCGAGGCGCGCAAACGCGGCCTCTCAATCCAACGCAAACAGCTCCAGAACGGAGCCATCACATTGACCATTAGCAGACTCTGACCATGAAAACCAGATCAATCCACATCACTGTCCAGCCTGACGGCGAGCTGGAGATCGAGGCGGTGGACTTTCACGGCCCTGACTGTGAACAGGCCACCGCGTTTATCGAGCAGGCTCTGGGCAAGGTGTTGGACAGGCACAGAAAACCTGAGTACTGGCACCGCGCCCAGACACGCTCCCTCCAGAAGGTTGGCCAATGAACACAACACCAATAACTCTGCTGGCTCTGCCCGACGGTTCCTGCCAGTGCTTCTATACAGAAGCAATTGATCTGGCTGCAATCGGGCCTCTCCATATCACCCGAGCCAGCACAATCGAGTTCGATAACCCGGCCCAGCTCTGGCGCTTGTTCGACCGGCAAGGACGCTGCCTGTTTGCATCCCCTTCCCGGGCCGAGTGCCTGCGCTGGGAACAACAAAACCTCACCGGCCCAACACCAGACATCGCAGCCGGTTGAGGCCAAAACCCTAAACCAGATAGACAGGCCCGCTCGGTCTCTTGGCTGAGCGGGCTTGTTTGTCATCAACCCACACACAGCAAGTCCGAGCTGTCGCGGAACCAGTTTGCCTTCTGCCAGACAGCTCTCAACAAAACACAAACCATCAACACGAAAGGAGTAGCATGAAACAGCAAATTCTTAACTATCTCCGGGCGGGCTATCCCGGCATTTACCTTGTCTCCAGCGAAGAAGCGCGCGTGGAGGCTGAGTTGAAAACCATAGCCAGGTTGTTGAAGTACCGGCTCTTTGCATGGTCGGTTACCGAAGGCCTTGTGAACACAGCCGATGGCCAGGTCCGCGAGGCCCAGGAACCGATCCAGCTTTTGAGCCTGTTGGATGAACTGCCTGAGAATTCGTTGGTTGTATTGCGCGACTTCCAGCAGTTCTTGGAAGACGGTAACCCGGTCCTCACTCGCGCCCTCAAAGACCAGCTCAGGATCGGCAAGACAAAGGGTAAAGCAGTGATTGTACTGGGCTGTCGGTCTGTGCTGCCGCCAGAGCTTGAGCGTGAGTTTGTCGTGGTGAGCTTCGCCTTGCCTGGCAAAGATGAACTGGGCGTTGTGTTGGATCAGATTGCTGCCTCGGCCAAATTGCCCACACCCCAGGGCCAAATCCGCGACCTGCTTCTTGACTCTGCCAGTGGCCTGACCACGACCGAAGCCGAGAACGCATTTGCGTTGTCAGTGGTCGAAAGCGGCGGTTTGTCGCCGAGCATCGTGGCGCGTGAAAAGGCCAACGAAGTCAAGAAAAACGGCCTGTTGGAGGTCTGCTCTTCGGTCGCCTCGCTCGACGACATTGGCGGGCTGGATCAGTTGAAGCAATGGCTGATCCAGCGCAAGGACGCCTTTGGCGAAGATGCACGGCAGTATCGATTGCCAACCCCAAAGGGATTGCTGATTGTCGGTATCCCCGGCACTGGCAAATCGCTCACTGCCAAAGCAACGGCCACGGTGTTCAATCGACCGTTGCTGAAGCTGGACGCAGGCCGGTTGTTTGCCGGGCTGGTTGGGCAGTCAGAGGCGAACCTGCGCTCTGTGATAGCAACCGTGGAAGCAATTGCGCCGTGCGTGCTCTGGATCGATGAGCTCGAAAAAGGGTTCAGCGGCGCGCGCAGTTCAGGTGCCACTGACGGCGGCACTGCAGCACGGGTCTTTGGCGCGTTTCTTTCCTGGCTTCAGGAAAAGACCGCCCCGGTGTTTGTGGTGGCGACTGCCAACGACATCGCTCAACTGCCGCCGGAGTTCTTGCGCAAGGGCAGATTCGACGAGCTGTTCTTCATCGACCTGCCAAATCGGGATGAACGACAGGAAATCTGGCGGATTCAGATTGCAAAGTATGGCCGTAAGCCTGAGGCGTTTGACCTTGCGGGGCTGGCACAGGCAACCGAAGGCTGGACCGGCTCTGAAATCGAGCAGGCGTTCATCGACGCGTTGTACGACGGGTTCAGCCGCAGGGAAGAACCAACTGACCTGTCGATCGCAATGCAAATAAGTCAACTGGTCCCGCTGAGCAAGCTCATGGCCGAGCAGATCAATGCACTGCGCCAGTGGGCAAGGGGCAGGGCCAGACCGGCAACAAAACCCGCTGCAGAACCGCGCACGCGGAAGATTGCAGCAAGCTGACAACTCGGCGGGACTGAGATTGGCTGGCGCTTGCTCAGCCCCGCCCTCATTTCAATGTGGCCATGCAACGCTTGGTGCGCGTCCAGAATGAGCCAATCCACTGCCGTATTCAGTCCGGTCCAGGCTGGTGGACAGCTCCACCGGGCTCTGGCCGCGCACTCCGGTGCCTGACTCGGAGGGCACTGCTCTGTCAATGCCCAAGCCATCGGAGGTCATCGCTGCGCCCGTCTCAACCCACACTCGGATTAACAGAATCGCCTCGTCGGACTGCCAGTGCGGTTGCAGGATGCGCTTGGGATATCCCGACGTGTCTAATGCGAAGTGCTCACACTGCGGACGCTCGCCTGCGGTTTGTTGTGTCTGCAAAAGCAGCGCTCCGTTAGCGCGGGGCCCTTCCGCGCGGTAGTCGTGGCCATGCCCGTCCCTGCGAGAGTTCCGCTTTTAGGCGGCACAGGCTCATGAAACCAAACACGTAAACTGCCTGGTTCTCTGTCCGTGTTCCCTCCAAACGCCGTGCACTCGACCTGGCACCGTGGTTTACCACTGATCTCAGTTCTGTCTCCTGGCTCCTGCCTCCTGTCTCCTGCCTCCTGCCTCCCGACTCCTCCGTTCTGGCATCGTCCCTCTGAGCCGATCGCAGAAAGTTCAATCTTCATGCTGTAGCCTCGGCTCTCCGACCCGATTTCAGAAAGTGCAATCTTCATGCTGTAGCGTCGGCTCTCTGAGCCGAATCACGGAAAATACAACCGACCAGATCAGTCTGCTGAGGACAGCCGACGCTACAACAGCCCCATGCTGATAGAGGTAGGGATGGCGGGGTTAGCGCCACCCCTCCCTCCGAACCGGACTGGCGGATTTCCCGCATCCGGCTCTCCAGTCAGTGGGGTCTCAGTGAGACTAACCATAGGCACAGGAGCCGTGTT
>Ga0315298_1010217_pt1 | contig 11359 bp, 8 predicted proteins | sample WHS_1_MG_FD_203077 | JGI IMG/M metagenome (GOLD analysis project Ga0315298, IMG submission 203077) | Extremophilic microbial mat communities from Washburn Hot Springs, YNP, Wyoming, USA - WHS_1_MG | ecosystem: Environmental > Aquatic > Thermal springs > Hot (42-90C) | place: USA: Wyoming... | reverse complement strand
GCGCGCATGGTGCCCTGCCGCCAGTCACCCGGGTGCGGGTAGAGCGACCAGGTGAAGGTGTGCCGGCCCTTGTCTATGGCCACCGGCGGGTCCTCCCGGCTCAGGGGCGAGCGCAGCAGGGAGAGGCGCATGCGATTGTCCTTGATGTCATAGCCGTACTTGCAGTCGTTCAGCAATGACAGCCCCCAGCCGCCGGCCGAGAGGTCGGCCCACTGCTGCGCCGGCACCTCAAACTTGGCCCGTTCCTGGGGGGTCTGGGGCTTGGTGGTGCGCTCGATCACCGCATAGGGCACCTCATAGGTGGCCTTGCCCGGGTCCAGCGCCGCCGAGACCCCGGCCTTGAGCAGCACGTGCTCCTCCTGCCAATCAACGTCATTGCGAAAGTCAATCCGGGGCAGGTTGTTGTACAGGGTGACGTCGGTGTTGATGGTGCTCTTGCCCAGCGCTTTGGTTACCCGCACCACGGAGCGCACCGGACCCTGCTCGAGCACGGTCACCTTGGCCCCTGGCTCCAGGGGGATGGGGTTGTTGGCGTAGTCGGCATCAATGTTCCAGGCGTCGTTGGAGCGCGGAGTGTCCTTGAAGGCCTCCAGGAAAATGCCGCCGGGGGCCAGCAACTCGCGCTTGCCCTGTTTGTCAAAGATGCGGGTCACAGTGCCCGTCCCCGGGTCAATCTCCAGGGTGTAGAGGCGGCTGTCAATGCGGTCGGGCCGGGCCGTCATGCCGGCTGCCGGCTGCGCCGTCCCCGGCACGACCCGGTAGAGCGCATAGCCGAAGGCCGGCACGCTCTGCGCCGCGATGAGCAGGCGAGGGCCGGCCTCATCCCTGATCCATTGACAGGGGACGACCCTGCCATCAGGCCCTTGCGCGGTTACCGGGGTGTCCGGCGCGAGACGGCCGGAAAGGTCAACCTCAACCACGTCATTGCGCACCCAGGGCAGGGGGTTGAAGATAAAGACCGGCACCCCCGGCCCGTTAGTATCCACTGCGGCCGCCAACTCTCGCACCGCGTGGTTGCGGGCGTCCAGGGCAATATGCCGGGCCTCGGCCCAGTCCTCCATGGCCTCGTCATAAGCCTCCGCCCAGGCGCTGCCGGGCAGGATATCGTGCATCTGGTTGGTAAGAGTCAGTTTCCAGGCCCGGTTCAGTTGCGCGGCGGGGTAGGGCAAGCCGCGGGTGGTGGCCCACAGCGAGAACAACTCAGCGTCGTGCAGTCCCTGCTCTGCCCGGCGGTTATTCTTCTTGGCCTCGGCCATGGTGGTCTGCACCCCGCGGTGCGTTTCCAGATACAATTCATCCTTCCAGACCGGGATCTCGCGGGCGGTCCGGGCAGCCTGGGAGAAGAAGGCGCTGGTTGGGGCATACTCCGCCCTGGGGAAGGCCGGGGCTGCCTTCATCATCTCCATCATTTCGACCATCTCGCGGGTGGGGCCCCCGCCGTGGTCACCCACCCCAAATGGTAGGCCCACGCAGTTGGCGCCGGTGTCTTTCTCAAAGTTGACCAGCATTCCGTAAGGCATGAGCGTCTCGGGCACCCCTTCCAGCTCGTCGAACTCGGGCATGTAGCACAGCACCTTGCTGCCGTCCGGGCCCTGCCACCAGAAGAACTGGTAGGGGAACCTGGTGTCTTCGTTCCAACGCAGTTTGGCGGGGGCGAACTCGGTCATCCCGGCCTTGGCCAGGATCTGCGGCAGGCCCAGGTTGTAGCCGAAGGAGTCGGGCACCCAGCCGATCTTCACGTCCACGCCGAACTTATCCAGGAAGTACCGCTTCCCCATCAGGAGTTGGCGCACGAACGACTCCCCGTTGGGGATGTTGCAGTCAGGCTCGGTCCACATCCCGCCGACAATTTCCCAGCGTCCCTGGGCGATTGCCCGCTTTATGCGGGCAAACAGGTCGGGATAGCGCTCCTCCATCCACTGGTACATGGCGGCCTGGCTCTGCGAGTACACCATGCCCGGGTACTCGTCCATGATGTCCAGGGCGGTGCCGAAGGTGCGCTTGCACACGTCCACCGTCTCATGCCAGGGCCACTCCCAGGCCAGGTCAATGTGGCTCTGGCCGATCAGGAAGATGGTGGATTTCTTGAGTTCCTGGTCAATGGGAGCCAGCGTCTTGCCGGCGGCATCCAGGGAAGCGAGCAGGGCCTGGGTGTTGCCCTGCGCCAGCGCCTGCTGGTCGAGTTTGGAGATGGCGGTGACCGCTGCCCCCACCCAGGCTGGCTTCTGCTGCTTGGTGCCGACCTCGTAGAGCAGTTGGAGGCTGCCCATGAAGCCCCCCAGTTTCCGCCAGAGCGGCTGCAGCGAGCGGTAGGAAACTTTGGCCGAGCGTAGGCCTGCCTCCTTACCCCGGCCGCGCACCTTTACTGCCACCTCGAGAATATCGCCGGGCTTGGCGCCGGTGGCAATGCGGGCCGTCCCCAACTCGTCCTCAAAGGCCTGCACGTGCCGGCCATTGACGAAGGTATCCCCGAAGCCCTCGATGTTGACCGAGAGCACCACATCCCCCGGCGCCACCGGGAAGCCGGCGACCTTGCCGGGCACCGTGAGGGTGGTGGTGTACCAGCCGGCGGCACCGCGCCCCGGGAAGGAATGACGGCCCTTGACCTGCTCCCAACCGGAGGCGTTTGCCGCCGGAGGGGCGCTGTCGGCAGGGGTGCCGGCATGGAAGCGCCAGTCGGTCACCGGCGGGGTCAGGCTTTGCCAGACCTTGAGCAAGTTCCCGGCGACCTCCAGCGGGTTCGCCTGGGCAAAGCCCGGCCCGGTGGCCAGGCCAGTGGTTGCCAACAACAGTATCACGAGGGTAAGGCGGGGGCTAAGCATCATTCTTCCCTTTCCTGCAAGCCTTGCCTGCTATTTCCGCAGGCATGCGGTGTATCCTACTGCCCCTGCGTGGTCGCAAACCGCAGGATGCGGCTTGCAGTGGAAGATTACCTGTAGCGTGGGACCTGCCACTCTTGCCCCCGGCAGGACCCCCTGCCCGCCCCGGAGAACTGCATGACCCGAACCCACCGCCTACCAAGGACAGCCCATGACCCTGCGTGCATTTCTCATCGGCTTACTCCTGGTGGTCGGGTTCGCCCTCATCACTCCCTACACCGACCTCTACGTGCAGGGCTCGAAACTGGCCTTCAACCACCTGCCCATCAGCGCCCTGGTGGCCCTGCTCTTGCTGGTGACGGTGGCCAACGGCCTGCTTGCCCGCGTCATACCCAAGCGTGCCCTGACCAGCCGCGAACTGGCGCTGATCTACATCATGGTGCTGGTGGCTTCGCCCTTCCCCTCGGCCGGGTTCGTACTCTACGTGATCCCGGTCATCGCGGGCGTGCGCTACTTCGCTAGCCCCGAAAACGAATACGCGCACTATTTCCACGAGCGCATTCCGCATTGGCTTACCCCCACCGACAGCCAGGCTATCAAGTGGCTATATGAGGGCCTGCCTGCCGGGCGCAGCATCCCCTGGGGCGCCTGGCTGCTGCCCCTGGGCTCCTGGCTGCTTTTTGCCCTGCTCCTGGTGGGGACGTTCCTCTGCCTGGGGGTACTGCTGCGCCGGCAGTGGATCGAGCACGAGCGGCTCACCTTCCCCCTGGCGCAGATCCCCCTGGAAATCCTGGGCCGCAGCGAGCGCCCCACCCTCACCAGCGGCATCATGTCGAGCCGCACGTTCTGGATCGCCTTCATTGCAGTCGCGCTCTTCGACTCGGTGGCGGGGCTGCACCTCTACTTCCCCGCCATCCCCGAGTTGAAATTGGCCAACATCAGACCGTTTGAGAAGATGGTGGTGCGCCCCTGGACCGCCCTCAACGACATCTCCATCTTCATCTACCCGGCGGTGATCGGGGTTACGTTCCTGCTCAGCCAGGAGGTGGCGGCCAGCCTGTGGGTTTTTTTCTGGTTCAGCCGGCTGCACAAACTGGTGCTCTACTCCATGGGCTTCAACGAGGCGGGTGGCCCCATGGGGGGCTACAACACCGGCACCGTGCTGCGCTGCCAGGAGATCGGCGCCTTCATCGTGATGGCGGTGGTGGTGCTCTGGTCGGCCCGCCGCCAGATTGTCGGGGCGCTACGCAACCTGGGGCCGGGGCCGCGGGAGGAGGGGGGAGACCCACTCTCCGGCCGGGTGGCGCTGGGGGGGCTGGTAATCTGCCTGGCGGGCCTGGTGGCCTGGGGTACGGCAGCGGGGATGAACCCCTACTTCGCCCTGGCCGGCATATTGCTCTTCGTGGTTATGGCCCTGGGCCTGACCCGGGTGGTGAACCAGGGCGGGAACCTGTGGGTGGAGGCCAACTGGCTGCCCTATGACGTGCTCAACTACTCCTTCGGCAGCACCACCCTGGGCGCCGGCACGCTGACCATCATGGGCATGCAGCAGATGGTCTTCATGTTCGACCAGCGGGCGATTACCATGCCCTTCCTGATGGACAGCATGAAGATCGGCCACAGCCTGGGGATTCGGGGCCGGCATGTGGCGCTGGCGGTCGCGGCCGCCATTCCCACGGCCATGGTCGCCGGGCTGGCGGCGGGGCTGGTGACCATGTACCGGTATGGGGGGGTGCAACTTGACACCTGGTACACCATGGACGCCGCCCAGTGGCCCTACAACAATGTACTCGAAACCCTGCAAAGCCCGATGAGTATCAGCACCTTCGGCCTGGGCACCACCGCCTACGGGGCAGCCATCATGGGGCTCCTGGTATACATGAACAAGACCTACCTGTGGTGGCGGCTGAGCCCGCTCGGGTACCTGTTTGGTAGTACCTGGACCATGGGGCACCTGTGGTTCTCGGTGATGGTGGGCTGGGCCCTGAGCGTGCTCGCGCGCTGGGCGGGCGGCTTCAAGTTCTACCGGGCGGCCCGGCCCTTCTTCATCGGGATGGTGGTGGGGGAGTTTGCCATCTCCGGGCTCTGGCTCTTGATTGATACCTTTGCTGGCGTGCGCTTCCACGTCATCTTCCCGGCGGAATAAGGGAGGCGACCATGTCACAGACTGCCATGCCGCCCTCCGACCTCTGCGTCCTGGCCGGCCCCCACACCCACGCCCGGGTGGCGGAGTTGCTCGGCGCCTACCCGGGCCGCGGGCGGGTGCTCGATTGTCCGGCCGGCGCCGGCGCGCTGTCGCTACGCCTGCAGCAGGCCGGCTTTGCGGTGGAGGCGGCGGATATCAACCCGACGGCCTTTGCCGCCCCCGGCATCCACTGCGAGTTTGCGGACATGGAAGAGCCGCTGCCCTACCCCGACGGCGCCTTCTCCTGGGTGGTCTCGGTGGAGGGGGTGGAGCACCTGGAGGCTCCCGGGCGCTTCCTGCGGGAGGCCAGGCGCATCCTCGAGCCCGGCGGGCGCCTGCTGGTCACCACCCCTAACACCCTCAACCTGCCCTCGCGCCTGCGCTGTTTCCTGACGGGGTTCCCCAGCCTCATGCGGCCGCCCGCCGAGCCCAAGCCCGAGCCGGCCCACGACCATGTCACCCCGCTGCCCTATCCCCAGTTACGGGGGCTGCTGCGCCGGGCCGGTTTCGAGGTGGAGCGCGCCACCACTGATCGCGCCCGCCGCGGGGCCTACGCCCTGGCCGGGCTCTATCCGCTGCTTTGGCTGTGCACCCGGCGCCTGCTGGCCGGGGTCGCGCGCAAGCATCCGGGGCCGGACTATCGCGCCATCGGCGACCATCTGCTATCCTGGGATCTGCTGCTGGGGCGCACCCTGATCGTCATCGCCCGGCGGCCATAGAGAGGACTGCCATGTACCAACGCGGCTGGGATGCCCTCCACCTGCGCATGCCCGACCAGATTCCCCACACCGAGTACGTGTCACACGGCCCTTTCATCCGCAAGGTGACCGGGCTCGACCCCAGCGACCCCCGGGCCGGGGTGGAGTTCGCCCGGCTCACCGACTTCGACCTGATCTGGAGCAACTACGACCTGCCGGGCAACCGGCGCCTCACCCATATGGGCACGGCGCACTGGTACGAGGGCCAGGAGACGCCCGACAACCGGGAGTGCCCTTTCCCCGACGACGAGTCGGTGCTCTCCTTTGACCCGGTGGCCACCTTCGACGTGCCCCCGGTGACCGAGGTGGCCCGCCTCTACGAGGAGCAGTGGCAGCGCGACCAGGAGAAGTACTCGTTCGCGGTCTTCCCGGGCGGCTTCTACAACACGGTCTTCTCCTGGTGCATCCTCACCTTCGGCTGGGAGCGCTTCCTGTGCGCGGCGGCCACCGACATGGAGCGCTTTGACCGGGTGATGGAGGGCTTTACCCGGTTGTCCATGGTGGCCTTCGAGGCCTCGGCGCGTACCTCCATGACCACCTTCATCTGCCACGACGATATCGTCTGGACTTCGGGGCCCGTGTTCTCCCCCGATTGGTACCGCCGCTACGTCTTCCCCCGGTACAAGCGGCTATGGAAGCCGCTCAAGGAGGCGGGCAAGATCCTGCTCTTTTGCTCCGACGGCGATTTCACCATGTTCGTGGACGACCTGGTGGAGTGTGGCGCCGACGGCTTCATCTTCGAGCCCCTCACCGACCTGGAGTACGTGGCGGGCAAGTACGGCCAATCAAAGGTGATCGTGGGCAACGTGGACTGCCGGGTGCTCACCTACGGCACGCCCGCCGACATCGACGCCGAGGTGCACCGCTGCGCGGATATCGGGCGCTCCTGCCCTGGCTACTTCTTCGCGGTGGGCAACCACATCCCCTATAACGTGCCCATGGAGCATGTGGAACTGTACCTGGACCTGATCAAGAAGTACGGGAAGCGATGAGGCGGGCGGGTAGGCGCATAGGCGAATAGGCGGATAGCAGAGGGGAAGGGGATTCAGGATCTGAGATTTGAGATTTGAGAGTGGGGACCCGTTTGCCCAATGGCTGGTTCAAACCGTCGCTTACCTCATCCCAAATTCTGCATCTCCAATCTCAAATGCCCCTTCCTCGCCCCGCCCCTATCCTCTACGCGCTCACGGTCTCCCGGTCCCACTCGGGCTTTTGCGCCATCACGCTGTGCTTGCGGCTGTAACCGAAGTAGATGGCGAAGCCGATCACCAGCCACACGATCAGCCGGTACCAGTTCTCGGCCGGCAGCGAGAGCATCAGGAGCAGGCAGAGCAGGATTCCCAGCACGGGCACCAGGGGTACCAGGGGAGCGCGGAAGGGCCGCTCGGCCTCGGGGTGGGTGTGGCGCATCACCAGCACCGCGGTGCACACGATCACAAAGGCCAGCAGAGTGCCGATATTCACCAGTTCGGCCAGCACCCGCAGCGGCAGGAAGCCGGCCAGGATCGCCACGAGCACGCCGGTGAGAATGGTCGCTTTCCAGGGGGTGCGAAAGCGCGGGTGAACCGCACCGAAGAACCCCCGGGGCACCAATCCGTCGCGGGCCATGGCCAGCCACACCCGGGGCTGGCTGAGCATCAGGACCAACAGCACTGAGGTGATGCCGGCGATGGCGCCGATCCCGATCAGGAACTGCGCCCAGGTCAGCCCCACCCGGGCGAAAGCGTCGGCCACCGGGGCCTCCACGCTGATCTGCCCGGAGGGCACCATCCCCGTGAGCACCGCCGACACCGCCACGTAGAGCGCAGTGCAGATGAGCAGGCTGGCAATGATGCCGATTGGCACGTCGCGCTGTGGGTTGCGTGCCTCCTCCGCGTGCGTGCTCACGCTGTCAAACCCGATATAGGCGAAGAAAATCATGGCCGCCCCGGCCAGCATCCCCAGGGGCTCGCCACCGGGGGCGGTCTGCCCCACCAGGGTGTGGTTGAAAATGCTCACCCCGGTCAGGCCAAAGGGAGCGAAAGGGTGCCAGTTGGCGGGGTTGACGTAGCAGGCGCCCACGCCGATCACCATCAGCACCACCGCTACCTTGATCCCCACCATGATGTTGTTGAAACCAGCGCTTTCCCGGATGCCGATTACCAGGATAATAGTGGCGATCACCGCAATCGCGATGGCCGGCAGGTCGAGCACCGACCCCGTGGCCACAAAGCGGCCGGTATCCGGGTTGAAGTCGAAGGGCGAGCCGCTGACCGCCAGCGGTAACTTGAGGTGGAAGACCGAGAGGAAGTTCTGCAGGTACTTGGACCAGCCGTGGGCCACCGTGCCCGCTCCCACCGCATATTCCAGGATCAGGTCCCAGCCGATGATCCAGGCGAACAGTTCCCCAATGGTGGCGTAGGCGTAGGTGTAGGCGGAGCCTGCCACCGGGGCCATGGCCGAGAACTCGGCATAGCAGAGGGCGGCGAAGATGCAGGCGATGCCGGCCACCACGTAGGACAGCGACACCGCAGGTCCCGCCTTGTCGTGGGCGGCAATGCCTGTGAGCACGAAGATGCCGGTGCCGATCACGCACCCGATGCCCAGGCTGGTCAGGGAGACGGGGCCCAGCACCCGCCGCAGGCGGTGCTCCCCGTCCATCTCCGAAAGCAGCAGGCTTAGCGGTTTTCGTCGGAATAACTGACTGGGCATGCAACCCTCCGTCGTGTCTTGGGACCGGCAAGGGATTCGGCACCGCGGGAGGGAGATTCCTGCCGGCTTCCTCCCCCCGGGAGAGGGCTGAGGTGAGGGGCCACCGGAAAGCAAGGCGCCACCGGGGCTCGGGTTTCGGGCCTTGGGTGGGGGGGAAGGCACCCGGCACTCGTACTCCCTCTCCCTGGAGGGAGAGGGGAGGGTGAGGGGGAGTCTCGTTAGCGGAATCTCCTGGTCAGCACGCATCCGTTTGTGCACCCACCAGTAACCAGTTCACCAGTAACCCTAACTCCGGACTACTCACCACTCACCATTCCCCCACTCCACCCGAATCGGTTACACTGCCCCCATGCACCTCGCCCTGGCGCTGGACGTACCCGAGGAGGTGGCGGCGACGATCTCACCCCTGCGCGCCCGCTGGGGGCATGGCCGGCTGCTACCGCCGCACCTGACCCTGCTCTACCCCTTCGTGCCCACGCGGGGGGAGGCGCAGGTCGTTGCGGTCATCCGCCGGGTGCTCGCGGAGACGGCGCCCATCCCGGTGCGCCTCGGCCAGGTGCGGGCGATCGAGGCGTCCCGCACCATCTACGTGGAGGTGGCCGACGAGGGGGCGGCGAGCCACCTTTATGACCGGCTGCTCGAGGCGTTGGCGGGGATGATCTACAGCGAGCGGGCGGAGTACCTGCGCTTTCGCGAGCACGGCTTCCTGCCCCACCTCACGCTCACCGACGAGATTCACACCGCCGACTTCCGGAAGGCGCGGCGGGAGTTGGCCGGGATGCGCTTCACCCGGGCCTTCACCGTCACCCACGCCACTCTCTACCGCACCGCCGGCCATGACTGGGAGCCTCACACCCGCTTCCGGCTGGGGGTGGGGGAGGAGGCTGGCAGGGCCTGAGCGAATCCCATTCCTGCCCGGACGATCAGCCGCCCCTGCCCCGGGAGCAAGATCCCAGATCCCAAGTCCCAGATCCCAAGGAGAGGGAGAGCGGGGTTTCTCGGCGGGAATCCCTCGCCGGCTCGGGGATCACCGCCGAAATGACAGACAAGGGGACCCACCGTGCGCCTGATCGACTGCCATACCCACTGCTTCCCCGACCGCATCGCGGCCAAGGCCATCCAGAACCTGGTGACCACCTACCGCGTGCCCGCCCACTCCGACGGCACCGTGGCCGGGACTCGCGCCTACGTAGCGGAAATGGCGCTGCAGGCGGCCGTCATCCTCCCGGTGGCCAGCCGGCCCCACCAGGTGCGCTCGATCAACGATTGGGCGGCGGGGCTGAAGGAGGAGGGGATCATCGCCTTCGGCGCGGCCCACCCCGGGCTGGAGGGAGCGGGGGAGGAGATGGAGCGCATCGCCGCCCTCGGCCTGCGGGGCATCAAACTGCAGGCGACCTGGGGGGACTATGACCCCGACGACCCGGCCATGGCCCCCATCTACCGGGCCTGCGCGGGGCGGATGGTGGTCTACTTCCACGCTGGCAATGAGATCACGCCCGTGTCCCACGTGCGCGCCACCCCCGAGCGCCTGGCCCGGGTGCTCGACCGCCACCCCGATCTGACCGCCGTTGCCGCGCACATGGGCGGATACCTGGAGTGGGAGGGGGTGGAGCGGCTGCTGCTGGGCCGGCGCAATCTCTACCTGGATACCTCCTACTGCCCGCCGGCGGTCTTCCCGGACGCGCGCATGCTCGATTTCATCCGCCGCCACGGCGCCGACCGGGTGCTCTTCGGCACCGACTTCCCCTTCGGCCACGCCCGGGAGGACCTGGCCCGCCTGCAGGGGTTGGGGCTAACCGGCGAGGAGGTGGAGATGATCTGCCATGGCAATGCGGAGAGGCTGCTGGGGACCCCCCTGTAGGGCGGGCACTCCGTTGCCCGCTGCCCCTTTCGTATGGAGTGCGGCGGTTCATCGCCGGTTCCTGTCCTACGAAGCCTTGGCAAAGTGGGATGGTAGGCGGGGCTTCAGTCCCGCTGATCCCCCGTCTGCCGCCCCCGCTGAGGCTTGGCGGTCGTATGGGGCCGACTGCCCAGAGCGTGCCGTTCCAGCGCTCGCCTAAAGCAGCCCGCGCAACTGCCCGGCAGTCAAGCCTGCCTGTTCGAGGATGGCGCGCAAGGTCCCCCGGGGAAGATCATGGCGCTTAGGGACAATGACCAGCCGTACCCGCCCGTCGCGGTCCCGCTTGACCAGAGCCTGGTGGCTGCCCTTCCCCCGGTGCGGCGCGTCCTCAAACCCAGCGCGGCGCAAGGCGGCGACAAGTCGCTCTGAGGAGAGCGCGGGCAGGCTGGGGCTCAAGGTACGCTCACCTCGAGGGGGGCGCAGAAGCGGTGCGGCGCCTCGAGGGTCACCTCCAGGTCGGGCAGCATGCCCAGGGCTTTCGCGTTCTCAAGATAGAGTTCGACGGCCTCTCTCAGTGCCTCCAGCGCCTGATCGGGGGAATCGCCGCAACTCGCGACCCCCAACTCGGGGCAGCGGGAAACGTACTGCTCGCCCTCTTGCCAGACTGTCGCCGTGAGTTGATACCGTGCCATAGCATGCCTGCCTTTGCAGGGGATAGCACAAGTATAGCACGCCGGGCACCGGGCAGGGCGGCCTGTCCCTCCGGTGTGCGTTACCAACACTCTGCCGGTCCGACGGGGCTTGGCGGTCGTGTGGGGCCGACTGCCCAGAACGTGCCGTCCCAGCCTGAAGCAGGTGCGCAACTGCTCGGCAGTCAAGCCTGCCTGCCCACAGAGGGACATGGCGGGCAGCGGAGTGACCGCATCACAGGGTACGTTCCTGTTATAGCCACGGCAATATGTCCCCTTAGGTGCAAAGCGAAAATGTCCCCTTAGCCTAGCCGGGTGGCGGCAAAGCCATGTCCGCGGCTGGTCTGTCGGAGGCCGGTCAGGTTCTTGGGTTTGAT
>Ga0315298_1010214_pt1 | contig 11364 bp, 10 predicted proteins | sample WHS_1_MG_FD_203077 | JGI IMG/M metagenome (GOLD analysis project Ga0315298, IMG submission 203077) | Extremophilic microbial mat communities from Washburn Hot Springs, YNP, Wyoming, USA - WHS_1_MG | ecosystem: Environmental > Aquatic > Thermal springs > Hot (42-90C) | place: USA: Wyoming... | reverse complement strand
GCCCTTCATCGCCTCCGCCAAGCCGCCCGTCCTCCCCTCCTTGTTGGTCTTGAGGGCCATCTCCCACTTCTGGGGGTACTTCTCCTTCAGATCCGTCCTGCCCTTGTGGAGTATGCCCTTGCTGTCCACAAGCATGATGTTCCCGGGCTTCACGCCGGCGGCGATTATTATCCTCGAGGCCGCTATGTTGGCGGCCCCGGCCCCCACCTGGGTCACGGTCACTTGGTCGATCTTCTTCCCGACTATCTTGAGCGCGTTTATCAAGCCCGCGAGGATCACCGTCCCGGTGCCCTGTTGGTCGTCGTGCCAGACCGGGATCTCCGCCTCCCTCCTCAGCCTGTCCAGTATATAGAAGCACTTGGGCTGTTCTATATCCTCCAAGTTTATTCCCCCGAAGCTCGGCTGCAGCCACTTCACGGCCGTTATTATCTCATCGGCGTTCTTCGTGCCCAAGCAGATTGGGAATGCATCGACGCCTCCCAAGTATTTGAAGAGCAGGGCCTTCCCCTCCATGACCGGGTAGCCGGCCTCGGGGCCGATGTCCCCGAGCCCGAGCACCCTCGTCCCATCGGTCACGACCGCGACGGTGTTCCATTTGCTGGTGTACTCATATACCAATTCCTTGTCCTTATTTATGGCCTTACAGGGCTCCGCAACGCCTGGGGTGTACCAGATCGCGAAATCGTCGAAGGTCCTCACCGGGGCCTTCGGTATGATCTCTATCTTCCCCCGATAGAACGGGTGGTACTTCATGGCGAACTGAGCCGGCATCTTCGCCTTCTTCAGAAGCTCTTCGACCGAAGTCAACCATTCCTCACCCTATGCGACTCCATCGATGCGCCTGCTTTTGAACGAATCCATATATAACTTTAACTAATTTTCCGTTCGGATCTGGATGCGAAATGCGAGCATCGGGCGAGCTTCCGCATCCTTGAGTAGTTTCCGGCTTACCGGATCGAACCGCTCTCCCTCTCGGCCCGAGCCTTTAAGGGCGGGCCAGCGCCGATCTCCAGGAAAATTTAAAAGGGAACGCCCATCCGATCAGAGCGCGTACTGGGCCGACCGCTTCGCCGATCCATCCCATTTAAAGGCGGAAGTGAGAACTGGAAGGGCATGAAAAGCATGGACTCCGCGGCACGATCCGGATATGCCCTGTTGCTCGTGGCCTGGTTCGCGTGGTTCTGGAACTTCTCCTATAGGATGATGGTCCCGGCCCTGTTGCCGGCGATCCAGGCCTCGCTCTCGCTCTCGAACTGGATGGCCGGGGCCCTCGTTGGGGCCCTGAACTTCGGATACGCGATCTCGGCCTATCCATCGGGCCTCTGCTCGGCTAGGTTCGGATCGGGGAAGATCATCGCCTTCGGAGTCGCCCTCTCGGCCTCATCCATGGGGCTCCTCTCGGCCTCGGGGTCCTACCCGGCCATGGTGGCCCTCGCCTTCGCCGCGGGCCTGGGCCTTGGGGCCTATCTCCCGCAGGGGCTGGCGCTCCTTTCGGAGCGCTATGGGAGGCGGAGGAGGGGGGCGGTCATAGGGATCCATGAAACGGCTGCGCCCGTCGGACAGGCGATCGGCCCCCTCTGGGCCGGCGCCATGCTGCCTTCGCTTGGGTGGGCGGGATGCCTGCGGGCTTGGTTGCCCCCAGCGGCCCTAATAGCGGTCGCTTTCCTATCGATAGCCCCAGGGCGAAGGGAGGGGTCTAAGGGGGATGAGGGCGCGCCCAAGGGAGGGGGATGGTCGCTGGGGCTCTACCTAGCTGCAATGCTATTGGTGAGCTCCGTATGGTCGGCCAACCTAGGGCTGATCTCCATGATCCCGGTTTACTTGGTCCGTTCCTCCTTGGCGGACGCCGCCTTGGCCGCGTTCCTCATAGGGGCCACGAGGTTCTCCGGGGCCCTTGGACAGCTCACGGGGGGTTTCCTCTCGGACGCCATCGGGAGGTTCAAGGTACTGGTGGCCATAGTCTTCGTGACGGCCGTTTCGACCGCGGGGGTGGCCTTCGCCCCCTACGGCCCCGCGATGGTGGCCTCCATGGTCATCCAAGCGATGGTGACTTCGGCCTTCTTCCCCGTGACTTTCGCGGCCATCTCCGACAATACATCCCCAGGGAATAGGGCCAAGGTCATCGGCATGGTGAACACTTCAGCTGGCCTCTTGGGGGGGACCCTATCCCCGATGATCATAGGCTATCTAGCGGATGGATTCGACTTCCAAATCGCCTTCCTCTATCCAGTCCTAATGGGATTCCTCGCATGCCCCTTGGTCTTCTACCTAAGGGGCCGCCTCCATTGGGCTGGAGGGGCTGGATCGGAGCGCGAGTCATAGCCCTTCCAAAAACCTTTTTTTCCCTTGAACCCCTAGGCAAGCGCTCGGAGGATTGCCGAAGGGGAAGGATGGCGATCTGATTGGAAAGGACCGAGAAGATATGGATGGATGGGAAATTCGTGGATTGGGACGAGGCCAAGGTCCATGTCTTGACACATGCCCTGCACTATGGGACCGCGGTCTTCGAGGGAATGAGGTGCTACGAAACCGATGAGGGCCCGGCGATCTTCAGGCTCTGGGATCACCTAGACCGCCTCTACAACAGCGCGAAGATCCATATGATGCGCATACCGTATGGGATCGAGGAACTCGCCAAGGCGATCAAGGAGACGATAAAGGTGAACGAAATAAAGGAATGCTACATCAGGCCCATCGCCTATTATGGATATGGGGAGATGGGCCTGAACCCGAAGAAGAATCCTGTGAACGTAGCGATAGCGGTCTGGCCTTGGGGGACCTATCTCGGGGAGGAGGGCCTGAGGAGGGGCGTGAGGTGCAAGATATCCTCTTGGCTGAGGGTCGATACGCGCATGCTCCCGCCGCTCGCCAAGGCCACCGCTAACTACTTGAACTCGGTGCTGGCGAAGCTCGAGGCGATCGACTGCGGATACGACGAAGCCATCCTGCTCAACTCGAACGGGTACATAGCCGAGGGATCCGGGGAGAACGTATTCATCGTTAAGGACGGGTCCATATCGACCCCACCGCTGAGCTCCGGGGCCCTCTATGGCTATACAAGGGATTCCATCGAGGAATTGGCTAGGGACCTCTCCATACCCATCTTCGAGAGGGATATCCTCCGGGAGGAGCTCCTGATGGCGGACGAGGCCTTCCTCACGGGGACGGCCGCGGAGGTAACGCCCATAAGGGAGGTCGATGGCCGAACGATAGGCTCCGGCTCAATAGGGCCCATCACCAAGCGATTGCAGGAGAAGTTCTTCCAAGTGGTTCGGGGCAAGGATCAGAAATACAAGAAGTGGCTCGAATTGGTCAGATGAGGTCCCCGTAGCCGAGGCCAAGCCTCCGCGATCGCCAATCCCACCGGCAGGCAACCATGGGCGGGGGCCAAGGGCTTTCGACCTCTCCGCCTCACTCGAAAGCGAACGTTACGATCGCCGTGGCCACGACTTGGAGTTCCCCGGGTATTATAGGAGTGCTCACCTCGGTGGTCCTTATGGCATATTTCGGCGTCGGGATCGACATAGCCGTCTGGTCGACGCTCACGGGACCCTTCAAGCGGACGCCCAGCGCCCCCGCGATCGCCTCCGCCCTTGACTTCGCATCCCTCACGGCCATCTCCAAGGCCCTCTCGCCGAGCCGCTTCCCAAGCTCAGGGGATAGAGCGAACTCTATTGAGATGACCTGGTTCGCCCCGGAACTCACCGCGAGGTCTATCATGGAGCCGGACCTCTCGACCTCCTTGACGGCTATCCGGATCTCGTTGCGACAGGTGTATCCGACTATGGCCGGGGGCTTCGACTGGTAATCGTAGTTTGGGGCGATGGAGTAGCGTACGGTTTCTATATCCGATTCGGAGAGGCCCGCGGCCTTCAACGCCGATATAACCCGGACCATCTTATCGGCATTCTCCTCTTGGGCACCCTTGGCCGTTTTGGCTATGGTCTCAACGGCCAAGTATACGTAGGCCACATCGGGCCTTGAGGATGCCCTCCCTTCGCCTGAGACCTTTATCAAGCGCTCGGTCGAACCGAGCGAGTTGCCCATCGACGCGAATTGCCCAACGGAGGGCCTGGGGATCAGGGGCCAAGCGAGCGCGGCCCCAAAGAGGACGGCGAGGGAGAGGATCCCGATCAATTGGGGCTTACTTATTCCCAAGAATCCCACCTTAAGTCCTTCTCGATCGCTCATTAAGATGCGGTGAGCGGATATAAAGGTTTCAAGGCTTTGCCGAACCCGTTCGATGCATACCTAAAGGGTTTAATCTCCCCCGCGCGACCGCGGCCTCATGCATGGGCGGGCAGATGGAGGGGCTAAGGGATCCATTCCATTGGAGCATGGACCTCGGCGGGGTCATATCCTCCAGGTTGTCCCAGCCGAGTCCGCGGGCCGCCGCCGTTTTTATAAACTAGGCGGCATCCCGTTGGCCCTATCGGCGGAGGCCTAGAGGAATGCCCTCGAAAGTATCCAGCCGCCCTCCATTGCTCTTCCTGAGCTTCTCAGCGCAATCGATCATGGACATAATCATAGTGACGGTTCCGATGCTCGCCCTTTCGCTCTCGGCCTCCCCCTTCGAGATAGGCCTGTTGGCGACCTCGAGGGGGATCGTATATAGCCTCTTACCGTTCGCGATGGGCCATATTTCGGATAGGGCGGATAGGAGGCTAATGCTGGCATCCTCGATGGCGATCTACGCGCTGGTGGCGATCCTCTTCTACCTCTCGAGGAGCCCGGCCGAGCTGATAGCCCTGAGGCTCTTCGAGGGGCTGGCCATGTCGATCTTCTGGCCCACGATCGAGCCCCTCTTCATCGAGGCGAGGGGTTCGAGCATCTCGGAATCCATCAGGCAGTTCAACTTGTCATGGGGTCTGGGACAGATCGTGGGCCCCCTCATAGGCGGCGGCCTGATAACCCTGCTGGGGGTCAGGTCGCCGTTCCTCCTGGTGTCCGCCGTGGCCGCGGCGAACATGGCGCTGATCCTCAGCCGCCTCCCCGCGAAGGGCACCTCGGGGGGCCAAGCCCCAGGGCGGCCGGCCAAGGGGGACGGGCTTTCGATATCGTTGGTTTCTACGAACGTCCTATTGGGCGCGATCCTATCGATCTTCTTCGCCTTCTTCCCGGCCTTCGGCGTTCGGGCGGGCTTCAGCGCCCTTGAGGTGGGGGCCCTGCTATTCCTATTCGGCACCGCCCGGCTGGCCTTCTTCCACAAGGCCCCGTCGATGGAGATGGGCTTGGAGCCCAGGGTCGGGCTGGCCTCGTTGGGCCTCCTGTTGATCTACTTTGGGGACAGGGCCACGGTATATCCGGGCGTAATCATAACCTCCGCGGCGGCCAGCCTAGTGTACGCTTACTCGATCGAGCGCATGCTGAAGGTCGAGGAGGGCTTCAGGGGGCGCAGGGCCGGGATCTTCGAGGGGTCGCTCGGGGTGGGCTTCGTATCCGGGCCCTTCTTGGCCGGGCTGTTCGCGGGGCCTTCCTTCTCAAACGCCTTCATAGTGGCCTCCTCGCTGGGCCCTATGCTCATCCTAGCCCTGAGGGCGGCGAGGGCCCGGGGCTAGGCCATGCTCCCCCAACGCCTTACCTCAACTTCGACCTTATTGCCTATCCAAGCTCCGTCGAAGCCCTCCGCCTCCCCTAGCTTGAGCTTCACGAACCCCACGACATAGAGCTCCAGCTCCCGGATCGTCAGGCGGACGTCCGCATCGTAGAAGAATTTGATCGTCATCCATCTCCCCGGGCGGATGTAGCCCAAGTAGTTGTAGTTCTCTAGGAAGAAGGTGGCGCTCGGCACCGACTCCCTCACGACCGCCTCGCTAGGCGAGATGGGCTCGCGAACGACGATGGCGTCCCGGTAGGGGGCGAGGGCTAGGGCCTTCCGACCCAGATGCCTCTCCCCGAGGCCCTCCCCCATGTATTGCGTCACGGTCGCGATCCTCATCTCCTTCGGCCCAAGGTCCGGGCTGTAGATGCCGATCCAGGAGACCTCGAGCCTGTCGATGCCATCGATCCCCATGTAGCCCCCATTGGCCTCGTCGAGGCGAATGCTCACCGCCAAAGTATCCTTCGGGAATAGGGTGATGTTCTCCCCGACCACGGCCCAGTACTTTCGCTCCAATAGCACCGTCCCGTTCAGCCTGTCGTAGAGCCGCTCATTGGATCGCATCAGATCCTCATGGCTTCGGCTCAGGGCGGCGTATGAGCTGTTGAGGGCCATGTACTTGGCCCTCATGGATTCCAGCTCAGAGGATAGGCTCCGGTTCTCGACCATCAAGAGGGCCGTCGAGGCAGAAAGGACTATGATGGCCAAGAGGACGGCCCCCAGAAATCTCCTCTCCTTGGCGGAGAGGCTCGCCTCCAGGATTATCCTCATCTTCATCCCCCTCAATACATATGGGACCCATACTAACTTGTATGGGCATATACCTCCCATATTTGAATAGTTAATTTGTGGAGATCCAAGATTATTCTGAGGGGCATTTTATCCCCTCTTCTTGAATCGTCCTCCATTTTCCAAGTCATTCTGGAACTACCTAACGTGAGGGCTGCTTTGGGCGCCTTTTTTCATAAAATTTATATATGGTTAGAAGTATAAACATAATTATGGTAAAAACGACCATAATCATTGAGGATGATCTCTACAAGGCCCTTGTCAAAGAGGCCCTGGAGAGGTATGGAACGACTAGGAAGCTGTCCAAACTCATAAACGAGAAGCTCGGGGCGAAGGCCACCCCCAAGAGGCGGGCGAAGGAGGCGCTGCGCGTAAAGCTGGGCAGGGCTTTGCCCCCAGAGGAGATCGAAAGGCTCGCCGAAGAGGGATGGGACGAGGTATTGGGATGGAGGCCATAATAGATACGAACGTATTGGTATACGAAACCGTCGAGGACTCCCTATACCATGAGGAGGCTACAAAAAAGATGGGGGAGTTGAAGACGGTGCACCTACCGACGAACGTATTGATAGAGTTCATCCTCCTAATGAAGAGGCTGGGCCTGTCGGAGGGTTTCATAGCTAAGAAGGTCTTGAGAATATTGGAGGGTGAGAATTTCAAACTGGTAGATATCACGAGCTCAGATTTTAGGGAATCTTTAAGCCTCATAGCTCGAGAGGGGACGAGCGTGAAGAGGATTAACGATAAGATGATCTTAGCGTTGGCCAGAAGGAAGGGCTTACCCATCCTCACCTACGATAAGCAACTAAAACAGCAGGCTGGAGAACTACGATTGAAGACGATTTAAGGAGATGGGCTTTGATCATGAAGGGTCAAATCTTCTGGAGTTTTACGCGGTATTTCGATCCCGTCAAATATTCAATCCCTTACTCGAGGCTTGCTCAATGGCTTCGATTTCGATCGGGAGGCTTGTGGGGAATATTCGTAAACCTTTGTAAGCTACGAGGCTGCTCAAGAAGGTTCTGAGCGCATCCCAGCTTCTTAGAGCCGCCCATAATCACTATTATCGAATGGAGCGAAGTCGGTCACAAGTCCCTCAATTAGATACATTTTTAGCAACCTTCAAAGCCCGGAGCCTCTTAGCTTCATGTTGCAATTGAACGGCATCGATCTCGACATCGGCCAGCAACCCATCGATGGCTTCGACGGAATCCCCGCTGAAATCCAAGGCTCCCCCTCGGCGTTCGAGATCCACACCAGAAAGGCCTCTTCGGCGGCCTCGCTGAGGGATCCTTTGCCATCCCGAACCTCCTCATGGCAAAGGGACAAAAGCCCATATACGAATTTTCCCAAAAGTTATCAGGGTTGCCAACTTTAGCTCATATAGGGTTTATAAAGGGTCGTGCTAAGTTGACGGCCCAATCATCATATGAGGGTTCGCGATAATTCTCGAATGCGGGCCTCCCCGCAAGGCCAATCCATAAAATACGGCCATTTTCCAGAGTTTCGATGGTGGACCGGGCGGGATTCGAACCCGCGGCTTTCCGGATTCTCAGCCGAGGCTTGCAAACCGGACGTTCTTCGGCCCCAAGGGGCGTACCGGACTGAACTACCGGCCCAACCCGGATCCCGCCATGCGCGGGCGAGGCTTTGAGGGCCGCCGCCGGGATTTGAACCCGGCCTCCAGGCTCCATTGGCCGGGGTTGAACCCTCAGGCCTGTACGCTAACCAAGCTACGTTACGGCGGCCATGCACTCCATCCCGGGCCCAAGCGATTTAAAACGTTTTTCCCAGCCCGGGCGTGTCCAACGATTCAGCTGCGTCCATTTTAAAGTGGACCCATAGCCGATCCATTGGCTTGGATCCGGCTACGCAGGTTCCTCCATGCTCTGGAGGGGATTGGAGGGCATACGACATCGGGCTGCTCCTGGGAACCTTGGACCTCGTCCTCCCAGCCTTTTAAGGAGCGGTTTCGGGCATGGACCATTCGCCGCCTATCCGGAAAGGGATATTTTAAGGGAAACCAAGGATCGAGCGATGGGTCTCAGCAAGCGAAGCTAGCAAACTATTTAAGGATATGCACATATCCATAAATACGCAATTCAAGAGGCGTTGAAATTGCCCGTGATGAGAGCCGACGTATATCTGATGGCCAAGCTCAAGGCCTTCGAGCTCGACTCCGCCAGCAAGAAGCTCTTCGGGGTCCTGAAGGGGATCCCGGAGATAAGCGACCTGAAGATGAGCAAGGTGGTCAAGGAGGTGGAGGAGGGGGGCAGGATAAGGATCAAGGAATGGTACAACATGGGCGGAAGGCTGAAGGTGCCGGAGGGGGCCAGGGCCTTCTGGGTCTTCGTCAAGGAATCGGATGAGGACGAGCCTTGGAACGTAATGATGCGCCTGGATCGGAACGTGACCGCGGAGAGCCATGAGGAGGCCGAGGCCAAATCCAAGGAATGGGCCGAGGGGGCGATCGCGAAGCCCCTGAGGGAGAACTTCGACCTCGAGATGGTAACGGTCGCGCCCTCGGATGAGCTGACGGCCGTCAAGGCGAAGGTCGTGAGATAGGATGAAGTACCAAGTGATCGATACCGATGTACTGGTCGTAGGGGCGGGCGGCGCAGGGTGCAGGGCCGCCATAGGGGCATCGAACTACAACGTCCAGGTAACGGTCATAACGAAGGACATACTCGGCAAGGCCCATACGGTCATGGCGGAGGGAGGCGTCAACGCGGCCCTTGGGAACTCGGACCCGGGGGATAACTGGGAGATCCATGGCTACGATACGGTCTCCGGCGGGGCCTATCTGAACGATCAAGAGCTCGTCGAGGTCCTGGTGAAGAACGCGCCTGAGAGGATCCTCGAGCTCGAGGAGTTCGGCGCGCTGTTCTCGAGGACCCCGGATGGCAAGATAGCGCAGAGGCCCTTCGGGAAGCAGAGCTTCCCGAGGTCCTGCTACGCGGCCGACAGGTCCGGGCACGAGATAATGGTCACCCTCGTGGACGAGATGAGGCGGAGGGACATCGAGGTCCACGACGAGGTCTACGCCACGTCGCTCCTGAGGGATGGGCCGGCCGTCGCGGGCGTCACGGCCCTCGACATCAGGAGGGGGGAGTTCAGGGTCTACAGGGCCAAGGCGACCGTGATGGCGAGCGGCGGGGCCGGCAGGATCTACGAGATAACGACGAACGCTCAAGCCGATGTGGGCAGCGGATACGCGATGGCCTACAGGGCGGGCGTGGAGCAGGTCGATATGGAGCAATACCAGTTCCACCCCACTGGGGTAGCGTTCCCGGAGTCCGCTAGGGGCATGCTGGTCACGGAGGGCGTCAGGGGCGAGGGGGGCATATTGCTGAACAAGTTCGGGGAGAGGTTCATGAAGCGGTACCATCCCGATACGATGGAGTTGGCCGGTAGGGACCAAGTATCCAGGGCCATCGCCACGGAGATCCTCGAGGGGAGGGGCACCGAGCACGGCGCCGTCTATTTGGACGTATCCTTCTTGCCCTCATCCCTCATCGAGGAGGCGCTGCCGACGATGTTCCACGATTTCATGGACTTCGGCGTGGATATAAGGAATGAGCCCATGGAAGTCACCCCAACGGCCCACCACTACATGGGCGGCATCAGGATAAATACCAGATGCGAAACGAACCTGAGGGGCCTATACGCCGCGGGCGAGGTGACCGGCGGGGTCCACGGCGGCAATAGGCTGGGCGGAAACGCCCTGGCGGACATCGTGGTCTTCGGGGCCATCGCGGGCGAATCGGCGGCCGCTTATGCGCTGAGCAGCGATATGCCGAAGCTCGATAGGAGGCAGATCGAAGGGGAGTACGAGCGCGTCTTCGCGCCCTTGGAGAGGAAGGATGGGGTCCGCCAATCCCAGCTCAAGAGGAGGCTCGCGAAGCTCATGTGGGACAAGGTGGGGATATTCAGGAACGGCCGGGATATGAAGAGCGCCCTAGACGAGATCGTCCTCATGCGCACCAAGGATGAGCCGAGGATCTATACGGACAACAAGTCCACCAGGTACAACATGGAGCTGGTCGGGGCCCTGGAGGTATCCGATATGCTATTGGTATCGGAGATCCTGACGCGGTCGGCCCTGATGCGGGAGGATTCGAGGGGCGCGCATTATAGGACGGACTTCCCGAAGCCGAACCACCAGAAGTGGTTCGTGAATATATGCGTCAGGAGGGATGGCAACGAGATGAGGCTCTACACGAAGCCCGTCCTAATAACCAGGTGGAAGCCGCCGTGGATGGAGAAATCCTAGGGGAGGTGCGTCGAAATGGCCAACGATAAAGTCACGGTTAGGGTCTCCAGGTACGACCCCGAGAGGGATGATGGGCCTCGCTTGGAGAGCCACGAGATACCCTTCAAGCGCGGGATGACCATCCTCGATGCCCTTCGGTACATCACCGACAACATAGACCCGAGCCTCTCCTATAGGTGGAACTGCCGGACCGGGCAGTGCGGGTCCTGCGCCGTGATGATAAACGACAAGCCGGGGCTGGCCTGCAGGACTAGGATGGAGTCCGGGGGGACCTATACGATAAGGCCCATGGAGCGCCTGCCCGTCATAAAGGACCTCGTCGTCGACCTGAGCAGGGGGATGAGGCGCTTGGAGAAGATAAGGCCCTATCTGGAGCGGAAGGCGCCGCCCAAGAGGCCGGAGATACTCCTGCGCGAGGAGGTCGCCGACGCTGCCGAGCTGAGGTCCTGCATCGAATGCCTCTCCTGCCTCAGCGCCTGCCCGGCCGCCGGGGAGGCTTGGCAGGAGTTCGCGGGCCCGGCGGTCATGGGGAGGATAGCCAGGTTCGAGCTGGATCCCAGGGATGCCGACGACAGGGTCCGCTTGGCCTTCTCCAACGGCCTATACGACTGCACCAGCTGCGGCGTTTGCAAGGAGGTCTGCATGCCCCACCACTTGGACATCCGCAGGAGGGCCATAGAGAGGCTCAGGGCCCATGCGGTCG
>Ga0315298_1010212_pt1 | contig 11365 bp, 12 predicted proteins | sample WHS_1_MG_FD_203077 | JGI IMG/M metagenome (GOLD analysis project Ga0315298, IMG submission 203077) | Extremophilic microbial mat communities from Washburn Hot Springs, YNP, Wyoming, USA - WHS_1_MG | ecosystem: Environmental > Aquatic > Thermal springs > Hot (42-90C) | place: USA: Wyoming... | reverse complement strand
CAGGATGACCAGCGCCAGAGCAATGGCGCAGCGGCCATGGCCGCGCATCACCCGGCACCAGCTCGGATATGCAGCGGAAAAAACGCCAGCTGCCCATGGCGAGGTCCCTGCATTGCCAATCCCCGGCAAGCCGAGCCCCCATGGCGCGCTTTGCAAGCGCCAAGCGTCTTACCCCGGTAACGGGAGCCCAAATGGAGCAGCCGAAACGTTCCGATCACGGCACTCCCGCTACTAGGGGCGAGGTGGAACGATCTCTCTGACCGGCAGCTTGGCGTTGGCCGGATTGCTTCTGGCCGCCGCTACCGCCTCATCGCGGGTCGCATGCTTGGAGAAGCCATAGATCACGCCGGCGTCGCGGCTCACTCGGAACTTCCAGACAGGCGCGCCTTTCATTTTGACCGGATAAACTTCGATGCAGGATTCCATGGTTTCCTCTCTATCGTGATCGTCTCTATCGTGATCGTCAACTTTGTCGCTGGATAAGGCCAAAGGCAAGCGTTGCTCAGAAACAGCAAACAACATCAATAGGATACAACGAATGAATGGCGGAGGCGGTGAGATTCGAACTCACGAGGGGCGCGAACCCCTGCCGGTTTTCCGTACCACTATGGCTTTCGCCACCAGCCACGCTGTTTGCGGTCTGGATCATGCCTTCGCCATAGCCAATGGCCTTAGGCGGGAACCGTCTGATCTCTACACCTTCCGGCGGCGCCGGCTTGGCTCGGCGTTACCTCGCTGGTCCGCAGGGGCTTCGCCGAATTTGATTCCTGACACCCGGAGGGTTTCCCCCCTGGGGCTCGATGGGACAAGACCGGTGCAATCAACCACTCTGCCACACCTCCGTTGACGTATTTTATCCGAACTTGGAGCGCGCAGATAGAACCCCGACGGCTTTTCCTGGTCTCATTAAGCATCGTCCGGGTTTCTGGCGTTTCCCGGCAGCCGTTATGCTATTGTTGAAATTGACAGAGGCGGTAAGGGCGTTTCGAAAATCTGTGCTTCCATTCCGGGAGCGGAGTACGGGTGTTTTTCCGGCAGTGCGGACGGGAGGGGAGATTTCGTGGGCAACGCCTTGAATCCGAAAACGGTAGAGCGCGGCTGGGGCCTGCGATGGTTACGCGAATCGCGGGATCTCCTCCGTGCCGGGGCGATTCCCTTCACGGTGCTTTACCTGGCGCTCGCGGCCATCAATATGACCTGGCAGCCTGCCCTGCTCAGTTTTCCCATTGCCTGCGGCACCAGCGTACTGATCATGGGCTGCGCCATGGCGGTGCATGGGGGGATCACGGACCTGGCGGGTGTCTTGCGCGCCATTCGCGATCTCCCCTGGTTGGGTCTCCTGCGTCTGCTGGCCGAAATTACGGCGCTGATCCTTGCCATACTGGTCCTCATGCTTCTGCTGCACCGCTTCCTGGGCAACATCCTCAGCCAGGACCACCTATCCGCTGCGGCGAACCTGGGCCATGCCCGGGAGAGCCAATGGCTGGCCCTGCCCCTATGGATACGCTCCTGGATCAGCAACGCCCTGGGCAATACCCAGGAAACCGTCGGCAACGCCTTTTTGATCCTGTCCATCGGCATCATGCTGATGGGGGTCACTCGGCACGCCAGCATCGCATTCATTGCCGGTTTTTCCGGCGTATTACGCAATATCCGGGTGTGGATGGCTTTTTTGCTGGCATCCTTGCTGATCGAAGGCATGGCTACGGCGCTGTCGGGGATCATCGCCACCGTCAACGCGGCCATTTTGGCGGCTCTGCTCAGCAATGCCGTGCTGCTCTTTTCCGGCGTCTATGGCTGGTGCTTTGTGCAGGAGGTCTTTGGCGAACCGGGTAAGCGGGTGGCGCTAAAGAAGGCGGCAAAGGCCGTGCGAACGGCGGCGGCATAAGAAGGGAAACGACGTTCAGGGTCGCGCCCACATCCGTTGTGTGTCATCGATTTCGTTCTGCGGACGGCACCCTCCCCAGAAGGGTAGAGCGGATTCCAGCCCCAGAATATAATCTTATATGCTGATTTTCTTCTACTTTATAGCGCGATCAAAAAATACGCGCTTGGTAAGCCCTTACCCTCCCGATATACTCCCAGCATGCCCGTCATCGGGCACATCAACAGCAAACACAGAGGGAAAATCTATGAACAAAAAGATCGCATTGGCTATGGTCATGGGGTTGAGTCTCGCAGGATCAACGGTAGCATTGGCTGACGTGCCGGTCTTCATGTCGCCGGCCTGGGCGCAGGAACTCTGCACGGCGTGGAACAACAACGCGACCCTCACGGACAAGCTGGGCGGCAGTTGGATCAAGAACAACGGCGGCAAGGGCTACAAAATCATGGAGATCTCGGACTCCAACTATAAAAATGTACCCCCCGTCCAGTTGGAGATTGCCGCCAAAGACGGCAAGGCCCTATGCACCTATGGTGGTGCCGTCAAGGCAAAGGACCTCAACTACGATTACGACTACAAAATGTGGGCTACTACCCACGACTGGCATCACATGGGCTCCCCCATGACCGCCATGATGTTCGGACGCCTCAACTTCAAGGGTCCCAAGATGGAAGCCATGGAAAACATGGGTCCCTTCTCCGAATTCCTGAAGCTGGTCAAGGAAGTGCCCGGCAACGACAAGGTCGCTCCTGCTGCCTGATTCCGCCCCGTAAGCCGCTAAAAAGGGAGAAGCAGGGCGCTGTTCAGCGCCCTGCCCCTGCAAGATCAAGCCTTCAGCTTTTCCCGCAACAAGGCATTGACTTGGTCGGGATTGGCCTTGCCCTTGCTGGCCTTCATGACCTGGCCCACAAAGAAGGCCAGGAGCTTGTCCCTGCCCCCCCGATAGTCCGCCACCTGCTGCGGATTCGCTCCAATGATCTCGTCAATGAGACCGGCAATGGCCCCGCTATCGGTGATCTGCCGTAAACCACGGCTAGCGATGATGGCGTCCACTTCGCCGCCCTCGGCAAAGATCATCTCGAACAGGTCCTTGGCGATCTTGCCGGAGATGGTTTGGTCACCAATGCGTTGCAGCAAGGTACGGAGCTTTTCCGCCGCAACCGGACAGCTTTCCATCTCCAGGCCGGCCTTGTTCAGTGCCCCCAGCAAATCGCCCATGACCCAGTTGGCGGCCATCTTGGCATCTACCCCCATGGCCACCGTTTCGTAATAGTCGGCCACGGCGCGGCTGGCCGTCAGCACCCCGGCATCGTAGGCCGGCAGGCCATACTGCTGCATGAAGCGGTCGCGCTTGGCATCCGGCAATTCGGGTAACGACGCCCGTACCGATGCGATGCGCGCCTCGTCAAAAACCAGGGGCAGCAAGTCGGGGTCGGGGAAGTAGCGGTAATCGTTGGCCTCTTCCTTGCTGCGCATGGAGCGGGTTTCCCCCTTGTTGGCGTCGAAGAGGCGGGTTTCCTGAATGATCTTGCCGCCGCTTTCGAGGATGTCCCGCTGCCGCTCCATCTCGTATTCGATGGCTTTTTCCAGGAAGCGGAAGGAGTTGAGATTCTTGACCTCCGCACGGGTACCGAAGGGCGCGCCGGGGCGGCGCAGGGAGACATTGGCATCGCAACGAAAGGAACCCTCCTGCATATTGCCGTCGCAAATATCCAGATAGCGCACCAGGGCGTGGAGCTTCTTGAGGTAGGCAACCGCTTCCGCCGGGGAACGCATGTCGGGTTCCGAGACGATCTCCAGCAGCGGCGTACCGGCGCGATTGAGATCAATGCCCGTCTGCCCGGGAAAGGCCTCGTGGAGGGACTTTCCGGCATCTTCTTCCAGATGCGCGCGGGTAATGCCAACCACCTTTTCCCGACCATCCGCCAAGGCGATGGTCAACTGGCCCTGGCCGACGATGGGCAATTCATACTGGCTGATCTGATAGCCTTTGGGCAGGTCCGGATAGAAATAATTCTTGCGGGCGAAAACGCTGCGCCGGTTGATCCGGGCATTCACCGCCAGACCCAGGGCAATGGCCTTGTCCACCGCCGCGGCGTTGAGCACCGGCAAGGCCCCCGGCAATGCCAGGCAAACCGGGCAGGTCTGCGTATTGGGCGCGGCGCCGAAGACCGTGGGGCAGGCACAAAAAATCTTGGTGGCCGTATTGAGTTGCGCATGCACCTCAAGGCCGATGACGACTTCCCATTCCATAATGCTATTCCTTTGCCGATGCCAGGGCCGGCCGTTGCCGGTGCCAGTCCGTTTCCTGCTGAAAACGATGGGCCACATTGAGCAGCAGGCCGTCGGTAAAATAATTGCCCATCAACTGCATGCCGATGGGCAATCCACCCGCGGTGAAACCGCAGGGAATGCTCATGGCCGGGATACCAGCCAGATTTACGGCGATGGTGTAGATATCCGCCAGATACATGGCGACGGGGTCCTGGGCCTTATCCCCCAGGGCAAAAGCCGCCGTCGGCGTGGTGGGCCCGACAATGACATCCACATCGGCAAAGGCCTGGCGGAAGTCCTCGCGAATGAGGCTGCGCACTTGCTGTGCCTTGAGATAATAGGCATCGTAGTAGCCCGCCGAGAGGACGTAGGTGCCGATGAGGATGCGCCGCCGCACCTCGGCACCAAAACCTTCATAGCGACTGCGCTGATACAGATCGGTGAGGTCTTCCACGCCGGCGGCACGATAGGTGTAGCGAACTCCGTCGAAACGCGCCAGATTGCTGGAGGCCTCGGCCGGCGCCAGGACATAATAGGTGCTCACGGCGTGGGCGTTGTTGGGCAGATGGATGGATTTGATCACGGCACCCTGGGCCGCCAGGACGCGGATACCCGCCTCCACCGCAGCCGCCACTTCCGGATCCAGGCCGGCACCGAAAAATTCCTCCGGGACCCCCACCCGCAGGCCTTGGAGGGGCGCATCCAGGGTAGCCGCAAAGACCCCTGCGGCTTCGGGATGACTGGTCGCATCGCGTGGATCGTGGCCCACCATCGCTTCCAGCAGCAGCGCGCAGTCTTCCGCCGTCTTCGCCAGCGGACCGCCCTGGTCCAGGCTGGAAGCAAAGGCAATCATGCCGTAACGGGACACCCGCCCGTAGGTGGGCTTGATGCCCGTCACCCCGCAAAGGGCCGCCGGCTGGCGGATGGACCCGCCGGTATCGGTTCCGGTGGCCGCCGGCACCAGCCGTGCGGCCACCGCCGCCGCCGAACCACCGGAGGAGCCCCCCGGCACCCGCTGCAGATCCCAGGGATTGTGCACGGCTCCGAAATGGCTTGTTTCATTGGACGAGCCCATGGCGAACTCGTCCATGTTGAGCTTGCCCAGCATCACCATGCCGGCAGCCTGCAAACACTCCACGACGGTGGCATTGTATGGAGCGGTAAATCGCTCCAGCATGCGCGAAGCGCAGGTGGTACGTACTCCTGCGGTACAAAAGATGTCCTTGTGCGCCATGGGGATCCCCAACAAGGCCCCCTCCTCCCCCGCCGCCAGGCGACCGTCGGCCGCCGCCGCTGCGGCAAGGGCCGCCGCCTCGGTAACGGTGATGAAGGCATTGAGGGCGGGGTTGTGGGCCGCCACACGATCCAGATAAAAGCGAGTAAGCTCCTGCGCCGAAACCCGGCGGGAGCGCAAGGCGTCGCGGAGTTCCCGCAAGGAAGCTTCACTGAGATCCACGAAGGGCTCCTATTCGATTACTTTGGGCACGAGAAAAAGGCCATCCCGGGCGGCGGGGGCGTTTTGCATCAGCGCCTCGCGACGGTCCGGATTCTGCGCAATATCAGGCCGCAGGGGCTGCTCCAGGTCCAGGGGATGGGCCATGCTGCCCACCCCCTCGGTGGGAACGTTGCGCAAGGCTTCCACCATTTCCATGATGCGTTCCAGTTGCTCGGCCACGGCTGGCACCTCGGCCGCCGGCAGGGAGATACGCGCCAGATGCGCCGTTCGTATTACCGCTTCTGCATCAAAAGCCATCTCTTACTCCTTTTCCTGCGGACGTCACGGATGCGCCGGAGCGCGGGCGGACGTTGCCGGGACGGTATCGGCACCGCTTGCCGCTGGCGATGTCGCCGCAGCGGGCTCCGGCAAAGGTCCCAGCCCCTCCAGAAGCTGACTCTTGCTGACCTCCCCGCCGTTGATCAGGTACTGCTCATGCTGTTCCCAGGCATTGCGCATGAATACATAGGGATTGACGGCCTCCTGCACCATGCGAATGCTCTCACGCTCGGTGTAGCCGGTATCTACCACCCCCATGCCCGACAGGGCGTACTGCGCGGTGCTGCTACTGATGTAATACGCGGGTCCGGTGAAGATGCTCATGGCAATACCCGGCAGATTGCGTACGGAACTGGGTCCATAAAAAGGGAGGACCAGGTAGGGCCCTTGCGGTACACCCCACACTCCCAAGGTTACCCCAAAGCCGTTGTCGTGGGGGGGCAGGTCGAGCTTGTTGGCCACGTCAAAGAGACCGCCCAGACCGAAAATGGTGTTCACCAGAAAACGGCTGAGGTCTTCCATGCCCTGTCGGCCACGCCCCTGCAGGAAGTCATTGATGAAAATATAGGGGGTGCCCACATTGCTGAAGACATTGCTCACGCCTTCCCGAACCACATCCGGAGTCACGGCGCGGTAGCCCTCCGTCACCGGATGCAGCACATAGTCCCAGAGGCCCATGTTGAAATGAAAAATAGGCCGGTTGACGGGTTCCAGCGGATCCGAATTGTCCGCCACGGCAGGGCCATGCGTCCCTTGACCGGGGGTATCGGCCGTCGCGCAGCCCGAGAGGCCGGTGCTCATGGCCAGAATGCCGGCGCACAGGATCACTCCTCGCCTCATTGCCCGCCCTCCCTGGCATATCCGTCGATCTGCTTGCGCAGATGCGCCACCAAGGCCTGGAATCCCTTGCTCTTCATGGTATCCGTATACTCCGCACGCTTCATGGAGAGATCGCTCACCCCATCGGCCACCACATTGACAATGCGCCATTGCTGGCCGGTCTGCTGCAGAAGATAGTCAAAACGATGGACCTTGCCGTTGTGCTCCGTAAAGGTGGTGAATACCCCCATGGTACCCGGCTGCAGCATCTGGCTGCTGGTGATGGCAAAACGCTCGCCATCGTAACGGTCAAAACGCGCTGCGTAGGTGGCCGCCGTGTACTCGGCGAGTACCGTCATGAACTCTTTTTGCTGAGCGCCGTGGAGTTGTGCCCAGTAGGGCCCCATGGTCAGGCTGGCGATTTTCTCGAAATCAAAAAGCTGCTGCACCACCGGAAAGACGATCCGGTAACGCCCCGCATAGCCCAGGGCCTTGCCTCCCTTCATGGCCTCCAGCAAGGCGTTGTCCAAGGCGGCAACAGCCCCCTGGGGCGACGTGGCAGATGGAGTCGAGGCCGTGGCGGCAACGGGTGCGGCATCCGCCCACGCCGGCGCAGCGCTCCAGGGCAGCAGCAGGGACAAAGCCACCGCGCCCACCCCGATCATGCGTTTTTTATTGGTCACGATACGCTCCTGACAACGGGACAGTAAATTTAACGCTCGACGCGCAACGGGAACACCGGATGCTCCGCCCCCGCCGACGGCGGGGTGGACGGCAGATCCGGCGCCATCGGGCCGGCGGTGCGGGGTCCCAGCAACGCCACTTTCAGGGCCTTGATGGGATGGGCGAAGGTGTCGTTCACCGCCGTCGGTTCAAAGCCCGAATGCACCTGACACTGATCGCACTTGGCATGATTGCCGACACCGTATTTCTCCCAGGGAGTATCATCCAGCAACTCCCGGAAGGTTTTGGCATACCCCTCCGTCACCAGAAGGTAACAGGGTTTTTGCCAGCCGAAAATATTCCGGGTGGGATTGCCCCAGGGGGTGCATTGATAGGTCTGATTGCCGGCCAGAAAGTCGAGAAAGAGGCTGGACTGGTTAAACCGCCAGCGCGATTGCCGTTCCTTGCCCAGGCGGAAGATATCGCGGAACAACTGCCGCGAGCCCTGACGCTTGAGGAAGACCTCCTGCTGCGGGGCCCGCTCGTAATTGAATCCGGGCGAAATGGTGACGCCCTCCACACCGAGCTCTTTGCAGTCGTCCAGGAAGTCCGCCACCTCCGCCGCGCTTTCCCCCTGAAAGAGCGTGCAGTTCACGGTTACCCGAAAGCCCTTCTCTACCGCCTCGCGTACGGCTGCCGTGGCGCGCTGATAGGTCCCGGGCTGGCAGACGGAATCATCATGGCGCCTTTCGTTGCCATCGAGATGGATGGAAAAGGTGAGATAGGGAGAAGGAGTATAGTCCTCCATCCGCTTTTTCAGGAGCAGCGCATTGGTGCAGAGATAAACGAAGCGCTTGCGTTCCACCAGGCCCTGCACAATGGCCGGCATATCCTTGTGAATCAGCGGTTCGCCGCCGGCGATGGAAACAATAGGCGCGCCACACTCCTCCGCGGCGCCGATGCACTCCTCCACGGACAGGCGCTGGTCCAGCACATCGTCTGGGTAGTCGATCTTGCCACAGCCGGAACAGGCCAGATTGCAACGGAACAGCGGTTCCAGCATCAGCACCAGGGGATAACGTTTACGCCCCCGCAACTTTTGCGCGAGGATATACCGTCCTACCCGATAGCTTTGGATTAGTGGAACGCCCATACCTGGTTTCTCCTGTGTTTTTGCCGACTGAACAGGCAACGCGATGGCTGACAAATTGTTTAGTATAACATACCAAACGGTCTATAGGACAAGCGCCCTGCGGCGCATCAAGGCGCCTTCGCTCGGGACAAGAAAAAAAACAGCACCCCGGCAATGCGCGGCGCCAGCTTCGGCCGCAGCAAACGCGGATCATAGGGGGCAAAGCGCCTTTCATTTTCGCTGCGGCACAGCGCCAGGAGCTCCCGTAGGCTGATGTCGTTGCTGATCTCCTTGTGCCCCGTCAAGGTGAAGTTTTCTTCCCGACTCTCGTTGAGACCGCGTGCCGTCCGGATCCGCGCCCAGGCCTGCATGGCAATGACCTGGACCCGCTGCAGTTCCAGCCCCATGCGCTTCCACCATGGCAGGCGGCTGCGGTGCCATGCCAGCCAGTTGATAAAGAAGATGATATGGCGGGCCTCTTCCTGCATGATGGGGTCAAAGATAGCCACCAGCGCCGGCGGGAAAAAGCCCGAATCACGGGCCAGGGCAAAAAGGCCGAAGGCAAAATAGGAATCCAGGCACTCGCCGTAACCGGTGTAGAGAAACTCCCAATAGGGATCCCGCACGGCCGGTGCCGCGGGCAGGGGCGGAATCCTGATCCCATAGTGTTCCACCAGGGCGCGCAACAAATCCGCGTGGCGCTGCTCTTCCAGGCCATCCAGGGCCACCGCCGAGCGCACGACCGGGTCGGGCTCCTGTTCGCCCATGCTCTGCACCATGCGCGCGGTAACGCTCTCGGTGGCCACCGCCTCCCCCCAGAAAGGCAAGGCAACCAGGCGCCGATAGGCATCTTCGTCCAGCCTGGGCCAGTCGATCTGCTGCGGATCAAAACGGATATGAGTGTCGTGAAAAAACTGGCAAAAAAGGTCGCGATGCTCGTTGGACCCCATCTCCAGGATGGCCGCCGTCATGATGCTTCTCCTTTGGGTGCTTGGGCCTGCCGCCATTTTCGGTGTAAATGATGCCCTTCCAGGGCTTGCCATGACAAGAGTACGGGCCCGCCCAAGACCAGTTCCCGGAAGCGGCGCGCCAGGGAAAAGGCCAGCGCCAGATCCGGGCCGATGCCCGCCGCGGCGCCGAAGAGCACAAAACCGCCTTCCTGAATGCCGATGCCGCCCGGTACCAGAAAGGCCGCGCTACGCAGGGCCTGACCGAGGCTTTCCATCAGGACGGCCGCCCACAGGGGGACGGGATGGCCCAGAATCCAGAAAGTGAACCACACCTCCAGGGCCCCCGCCAGCAGGCCCATGCACTGCCAGAAAACGGGGATCACCAGGGCCCAGCGCTGGCCATACAGGGTGCGGATTTCCGCGTCCAGGAGGGCCGGATCCCCCAGACGCAGGAGCAGGTCCTTGCCGCCCAGCAGCATTTTCATGAGCCGCTGGAGGATCTGGAAAAACCCCCAGCGATGCTGCACCCAGAGAAAGCCGAGCATGACGGGCACCATGAAGGCCAAAGCCAGGAGCACGGCCAGTTCCATGGCGTGATCGCTGATGGCATAGACCAGGATGACCAGGCCTAGCAAGGTAAAAAGAAACTGGCTCACCAGGGTCAGGGTGATCTCCACCATGATGCTGGCGCCACCCAGATAGCCGGGAACACCGTGGCGGGACAACAGCCGCGCACCAACCACTTCCCCGCCCACCCGTGCGACGGGCAGGAGGCCGTTCACGGATTCGCGTACCGCCGCGACCCAGAGCAGATACCAAAAACCCGCGCGCTCTTCCCCGCGCAGCAGCCATTTCCAGCTCAGGACATCCAGGCCCAGCGGCAGGAAATGGAAAGGCAGCAACCATAACAGGGCCCAGCCGCTGTGAGCCAGAATCTGCAGGATGCTGCGGGCGCCCTCATGCAGCACCAGCACCAGGGCCAGCAGGAGCCCCAGCAAGCCGCTGGCATAAACCAGCATGGGGCCCGTTGGCAGCGTGCGGCCCGTGGACCGCTCTCCCTCAGCGGCCTTCATCCTGGGCGATACCCTGTTCGCGGGGAGAATGGGTGAACAGCAGGAGCAATGCCGGCAAAACCACGAGAATGCACAAGAGCACCATGGCCAGCGCCAGGCTCAGGGTTTTGCCCAAACTCGCCATGCCCGGATCAAGGGATATGGCCATGCTCCCAAAGGCGCTCAAGGTGGTGATCCCGCTGAAAAACACCGCAAAGGGCGTACTGGTCTGGAGCATGTGGGCGACATCCGTTCCACTGCGCCAACGCGCCACGATATAGATGGCAAAGGCCACGCCCAGCCCGATCAGCAGGGGCAGGACGATGATGTTGCCGAGGTTGAAGGAAAGCCCCAGATAACTCATGCTCGCCACGGTGAAAAGCGCCGCCAACAACAGGGGCACCATCACCAGCAGGGTATCGCGCCAGCAACGCAGGACCAGGAAGAGCAGCAGGGAAATGCTGACCATGGCAATGACCGTGGCCTCCTGGAAGGCCGCCAGCACCGCTTCGCCGCCTTCCACCAGCATCACCGGTGCCCCCGCGGCCTGCGGCGCCACCTGCTGGACATTGCGGACAAACGCCAGCATGGCGGCGTTGCTGCTGAGATTAGCCCGGGGAAAGACTTCGATCCGGGCCTGACCCTGGGGCGTGACATAACGCGTACGCAAATCTTCCGGGAGGCTCTGCAAGGTCACGGGGGCGGCCGTCAGGGCCATCCCCAAGCGTTGCAGTTCGGGGGGCAAGCCGCCCATGATCCGCTCCTGCAAGGAATTGATGGCCTGCGGATCATCGCCGTAGCGATGGTGGAAACGCT
>Ga0315298_1010209_pt1 | contig 11369 bp, 15 predicted proteins | sample WHS_1_MG_FD_203077 | JGI IMG/M metagenome (GOLD analysis project Ga0315298, IMG submission 203077) | Extremophilic microbial mat communities from Washburn Hot Springs, YNP, Wyoming, USA - WHS_1_MG | ecosystem: Environmental > Aquatic > Thermal springs > Hot (42-90C) | place: USA: Wyoming... | reverse complement strand
ACAGCACTGCGGATCGCTTTTTGGACCGCCTCCTCCCATACTTGGGGCCACTGCTCCGCCCAGGAAGGGAAAGGCTGCTCCACCCCGTATTCCACTTGGGCGCTTCCTAAAACCTTCCCCTCGGTCGTCGCCACAATGGCTTTGGTTCCTTGGGTCCCAATATCCACTCCAACCAAGAATTTCTCCATAGCGTCACCTAAGGTAAGCGTTTAGGCATCAAGCAAAAACCCGATATGGTATGTTCAGCATTTTTGCTACCCAAATTAATTCGCCAACATAATTTCCGTATACACCATGGATGTGGTTTGAGTCGTATTCGGATAGAAGTTCATCAGGGGGAACTTTGAGCTTCGCGAAAGCGTGAGGCCAGTTCACTTGTATTTCTTGGGCTTTGCGCTCCGCTTCCTTTTTCGGGAGCTCAATAAACTCCCCAGGAACAATGGCAAGCCAATATTTGCCGTTTTTGCGGGCTAGGCGAGCTAAGGTGACCTCGCCAGGCGCGGCGAAATGGCGGACTGCCGCTCCACCTGCGGGGAAATACAGGCCCTGAGGATAAAGCTCAACTTTGGGTAAGTTCACATCGGGATCATAAGAGCGGCCGGCAAAATACGTAGGATGCGTACCGGAATTACAGAGATCGAAAAAGCCATACTCTTGATCGTAGTGGCGTAAATCGGCGAAAAGCACCGGCTGGTTGCTTATGTGCTTCAAGATCTCCATAGTTAGAGCTCCATCCATATCTGCTTCCGTTGCGGCAACGATGGGCTCTTTGGGGCCATTCCAATCATACGGATCGTTCAAAAGGGCTTCGGTAACGTCCATGGTAACAAAATTATCCGTTAACTCAGGCTGAGCTTTTATTCCTACAAAATCCAAACGATATTTCTTAATCATTTCACGAACAGCGATATAGCTTCGGATCTGGAGTTTAAGCTTATCCGGGGTAAGCTGTTTTCCGTCGTAATGCACTTTGCCAACTTTTGTGGTGAGCCAGTGAAAAGCGTGTTCGACCGCGTCGTTGGGAGCTTTTTCCGCACCTCGAACGATTTCCCATTGATCGATGTGCTCCACATCTATGCCGAACTCCCTCATCCACTGGTCCAGGTTAGCCACAGCTGTGTACATGCCCATGGGCCGGCCGCCAAAGAGACCAAAAGTTTTTCCTTTAAGACGATTGATAGCGGAAGCTGCGCGGATGAAGGCTAAAACCTTTCTGAGTACTTCTGGATCACGGATATCGCCGAAGAGGCGGCCATTGGGAATACCGACCTGATCCAAAGCTCCGGCAGCAGCGAGCATCCCTACCATTCCAGGGTATTGAGGGTTAATATTAGAAAAGAGGAGAAAAGGGCCAGGAGCGAATTGAGAGGCCACTACGGCAAGGTGAGGGAAACTCCACACAGCGAAATTAAAAATGGTTGCTTCGCAGCCCTCATGGGTCAGCCGCACGGCTTCATTCCTAGCAAGCTCTACGGTCCAGATGATCTCTCGTCCTTCTATCGGCTCTACTTCTCCGGTATCCCGCAGTGCTTGGACTAACCTAGCTTGGAATTCTCTATTGATGGACTCCACTTCATTGTGCACCTGTTCTCTACCATCAGAAAATGTTAAGATGCCTATCTTTCGCTTCATCGTAGCCTCCTTTTTCAATCTGCCAGTGGCAAACGATTCACCATTGGCGGCAGTGGAGGAAATGGCACATGAGGTTCCGTTTGGTACCAAAAAGCGACAGAAGCCATGTCATCCCATCTATGATTGTCATGCCCGTGTTCAATCGTAACTTTTATTGAACGTCGGAAATAAATAGGGTCTTCAATATGGAAGCGGTATAAAGTAACCTTCCCAGACCAGTTGGGCCCACCTACTAATATCAACCCGTGATATGGTGCAGAATAGGGCTGTGTTGGACACCAAGCCATGTTAAAATAGTCTTCAGTGCCTGTCCCGTGAAGACGTGGAGGCCATTGTTCACCATCAACGAAAATCATGTCGTCTCCTTCGCCATACCAATTCCAGAGGTTAGTTTCGCGCAGATTGTGAATGTAAAGTATGGTACCTACGAAATGCCCACGCCCCTTAGCATCTAGAATGACGTAATTTTCGGCTCCTGTAGTGTTTTTGCCTTCAAAAAGAAACAACCTATTAAGCTCCTCGGGTGACAAGTGTTGAGACGCTGCTTCGCCTAGCAACTCTCGGGCAACCTGTTCTTCGCTCTTCCCTTTACACATAGTGCGCCTCCATTGTGCATGAAAGTAGGCAATATTGGATGGAAAACTTGGCCATTGTTCATAATCGATGTAATAATATAAGCGTATTTCAGATACTTGATTCTGATTTTCTATAACTACACGCGCACTATGTGCAAATGGCATGGGGAACCAGCAATTAAAACCGCGCCCGTTCTCAGGACTCATTTGAAGTGGTAAAGACACAAAGTTAGCCGTTTTAGCGTGGCCAGCTCCGAAGAAATCGCCGATCGGGCATTCAACACTGGGATATTGTTCGTCGTCCCAAAACATCCGCAAGATTACTTTGCGAAGATAATGCTTCTCTGTAGATTCCAACGTCATCCATATATGGGTAATTGCTCCAGGTCCAGGTATTTCGGCAATGACACGGCTCTCTCCTGGAGCGATATGTACCCTGTCATCATTACCACCTGAGCGGTCCCAACTTGAAACTCGACCACGCTCCGCTTCACTCAAATATATCAACCTTCCAAGAGGTCCAATAAGCATAATTGAACCACCTCCTTTTAGCCTTTTAGACCTGTCATCGTTATGGATGACATTAGTTGCCGTTGCAGAACGAAAAACAACAGAAGGGCAGGAATAGTTGCGATCGTATTCGCAGCCATTAGGGATCCCCATGGATTGTCATATGGTCCCACAAACCCAGCAAGTCCTAATTGAAGGGTTTTTAACTGTGGGGTCTGCACAACCAATAACGGCCAAAGATAGCTGTTCCAATTTGCGAGAAAGAAAAACACAGCCAGTGCAGCGAACTCCGAACGCGAGAGCGGTAACACTATCCTAAAGAATACGCCAGCAGGGCTGCAACCGTCGATAATCGCAGCTTCTTCCAACTCTCGGGGCAATTGAATATAAAATTGATGTAAGAAAAAAATGCCAAAAGCATGCGGAATCGCAGGTATAATTAAACCCCAATATGTGTTAACCCATCCAAAAGCGCGAATAATAACAAACCGCGGAATAAGAACAGATGTAACTGGAATCATGAGAGTGCTGATAATTAAATAAAAAATAACCCGACGTCCAGGATAACGTAACCTTGCAAGGGAGTACGCAGCCATTGCGTGCAAGTAGAGGGCTACTACAGTGACCACAGCAGATACAATAAAAGTATTGAGCACCCACCTGGGATAGAGAGGTGCGATCGTAAACACCCGGGAGAAATTCGACCACACAAATTGCGAAGGGATCAAAGTTGGGGGCGTTTTAAAAACCTCGCTTCCTGGCTTAAGAGCCGCGGTTATCATGCAGTATAGAGGAAATAGGAAACATCCTGCTAAAACAGAAAGGAGACAATATTTTAATGCCGTTAAAGATTGCTTTTTCATACTTCTCCTTTGTTCATAATTTTGAAAACAATAAAAGATAGCAATAATTGAATTAGAAAAACAACAAAATTAATAGCGCTACCATAGCCAAATTGATAAAATTGAAATGCCATTCGATATGCGTAAAAAACCGTCGTAGTCGTTGCATAATAAGGCCCACCTCCCGTTAGTATTTGAATTTGGTCAAAGACTTGAAAGCCCCCTAATAGACTCATGACTAAAACGAAAAGGCTAACTGGCTTAAGCAAGGGCAAAGTAATGTATCGAAAACGCTGAAACCACGCCGCACCATCTACTAAAGCTGCTTCATAAAACTCCTGTGGAATATCATTCAACCCAGCAATAAAAATAACCATATAATACCCAGCGGATTGGTAAAGCAGTGTGCTTAACAATATAAATAACGCTTGGCTGCCTGAACCTAAGAGTGGTTGCGGCTGTATCCCAATAGTCATTAATAGGGCATTAACAATGCCTTTTGGCTGACACATAAACTTCCAGATGAGACCTATAGAGACAGCCGAGATGGCCACCGGTGCAAAATAAATCGTTCTATATAATCCTACGCCTTTGCTAGGGTGTTGCACTAATAAAGCAAGGAGCAAACTAATTATGAAATTGATTGGAACATAAAAAGCAACCAACTTAAGAGTTGTGAGTAAGGAGCCAGCAAAAAGAGGATCGCTGAACATTCGTTTGAAATTAGCTAGACCAACATACCGCATAGAACCGACTCCACTCCATTCATAAAACCCAAGGTAGAGACCTAAGAAAGCGGGGAAAATTAAGAACAAAAACAACCCTAGCAAGTCTGGCAATACAAATATATATCCAGTAAAAGCTTCAAGAAATTTGCGACTCATAATATTTAATTATTGGCATGGGCTGCGTACCGATGTGGTACGCAGCCCATGCCACCCGTCATATTACCTACCGGTAAGCCCCGATGTGACCAGTGTACGTATTCAAGAAAGCCTGAATTTGAGAGTTAGCAACCTTCGCTGCCTCTTCTGCTGAAAGGCCTCCAAACATTACTCCAGTAAGAGCGTCCATAAGGGCTTTAGCTACTTCCGGTGGATAACGCGGTTCAGGACGAGCAGTGGGTAGGATTTCTTCGACAAAAACCTTAGCAAGAGGGTTTGCATCATAGGCAGCTTGACCGGCTTGTAGTACGCTAAGTCTGCTAGGAAGCTTGGACATGCGATCTACACAAAACTCCTTCAGGAAGTCCGTGTGGAAGATGAACCATCTACAGAATTCCGCTGCCTCCTTTGGATGGCGCGTTTGCTTGTTTACGACAAAGTTCCATCCACCAAATACACTAAACCGCGGCATGTCTGCTCGTAGAGGAGGTATTGGGAACACACCCACCCTGAACTCTGGAGGTTGAGCTGTTAAGGCAGCGATTGCCCACATCCCACAAACTTGCATTGCAGCGAGCCCGGAAGCAAAGTTGGAGAGAATATCATTGGTAGCAGTAGGTGTAGTTGAAGGACTAAACCCTTTCTTTATCAAGTCCCCCCAGAGCTTTAGTGCGGCGATCGCACCTTCTGAGTCCATGGTGGCCTTCTTCCAATCAGAGGTCATCACATCAGCGCCGGCGCTCCATAAGAACGGATACCATGTGAATAGTTGATAATAAGATGGAGATGTCTCAATGATGAGGCCATAGTGTTCCGGTGTGGTAAGTTTTTCAGCTGCTTGCATCAGCTCATCCCAGTTCTGTGGTATCTTTATGCCGTATTTTTCAAAAAGATCAACATTGTAATAAATGGCTACCGGTTCTATTTCCACTGGCAAACCGTAAAGCACACCTTCTACAGTTGGCCGCTGACGAGCCGCAGGCACAAGGTCGGCGAGTTCTTCCTCTGTAACGTATCCGTCCAAAGGTAACAACATCCCCTCATTTACATAGCGAAGAATGTCGCCCGGACTTAGCCAAAAGATGTCAGGACCTTGTCCCGCTGCAAAAGCCGCTGGCAGTGCCAACCCTGTGTAATCTCCCCATGGCATCGTCACAAAGTCGACATGTATGTCAGGATGTGAAGTATTCCATAGATCCACGTATTTCTGGATTATCGGGTCATCAACTGTAGCTGCAAATTTCCAGAAGCTGAGCGTAATTTGTCCCTGTGCACTCCCGACAATGAAAACCAGGATACCTAAACTTATACACAATTTTATTAGCCCTTTCATACTTCACCCCCTCCTTTTGTCTTGAATTTGCCCACATTAAACCGCCATTTTACATTTTGCGCCTAATTACACTCTCATAGTTATCACCCCCTAAATTTTTATTTATAGCTCTATTTACACTTTAATGACATACGCATTAGAAAAACATTATACTCCCACCATTGTGACATTAAGAAATAAATAATTTCCCCTTCGTTTTCCGTCCACGCTGGAGTCATAAAAGCACCATAGAGTCCTGGATATTCGAACCCAGTCGCAATTACAGTAGGCTCACCCCATGGGCCCCAGGGATAAGGCGCTGCTCGAATTTCCAAGGCATACTTTTTCTCGTTAAGATACGTGCATATCCAGCATCCTAAAAACGGATCCCACAACAAGGAAAGTTCTCCTACAGGAGGAGAAATCACAACGATTGCATCCTCTTCTTGTGGGCTCCAAAGCGGTGCCCCAGTTTCGGCAACCCCTGCAAAGTACTCATAAGCCTGTGGATCAAGAATTCTTTCAGCATTTACACGTGCTAATCTTGCACCACCAAACCGCCCTGCAGGTGTGCCTAAGATTAAAACATATCCCTCTTCATTTCCTCTGCCTCTTTGTGTACTTACTGCTAGTTGAATAAAACCGCTAGCTCCCGACCATAATGGCGGGTCGAGGATATACCATGAGTAACCATCGTCTTCTGAATATGCCCAAGTACTGTAGTTAACATCCCATTGACCCGGGTCACCCCAGTGTTGTACAGACATAAAGGCCATATATATTCGATTTCCTATAACGACAAGCGCCGTAGGGATTTTTGTTACTTCACCTCTAGCCTCATTCGGGTCTTTCCTCCCTGCAATAAGCTCTTTCGCATAGCCTCGTTCATCTAATATCCAGCCGTCGAGTATAATCCCATCGCTAGGGTCTTTATCTGTTGTAAAGGCCATAACATTAGAGCGCCAATTTGAGCCTCCAGGACCGCGCTTGGGGCGGCCTGCCCCAAAAGTGTCCCCAAAAACGATATAAATTTTCTTATCTGATTCAGCAATAATACCGAGGTCAGTTCCCCAAACATCGAAACGATCAGTACGATTCGGCGAGGCAGCCCCAGTCAACTGCATAACTTTTTGGACATTGTAAACTTCTATTGAACAACTGGGACAATTTTGTGGAGCTGTTGAGAACGAAGAGTAATTCATTGATAAAAGTATTAGGAAGGCCCATTTAATTCTATGTAAGATGCTCACGTTGACCCCCGAATGTGCAAATCCACTTGAATTCTTATTTCTTCATGCCGTTCGCGTGACCCATGAGTGCCAAGTCTCTGCAGCAACAAACCTACCGCGACACGACCGATGGCATAAGGTTGTTGATTTACCGTCGTAAGCGGGGGCTGAATCACTTCTGCCCACTCTAAATCATCGAAGCCAACAACTGCTATCGCTTCCGGAATTTTTATAACGCGATGAAATAATTCTCGAAGTACCCCTACAGTCATGAGGTTATTGGTGCTGAAGATCGCAGTAGGAGGATCCGAAAGGGAAAGAAGTTTGGCGCAAGCCTTGCGGCCTCCCTCTATCCGATAACCACCCCATACCACAAGGTCCTCTGAAAACGGTATCCCTGCTTCCTCCAAAGCTTGGCGGTAACCAAGAAGCCGCTCTTCGGTCGTCGTTGCTCCGGGGATCCCGAGCACAATCCCAATCCTTTTGTGCCCCCTCTCGATAAGATGCTTTGTCGCCAAGTAAGCCCCACCGATATTGTCGGATAGCACCGCGTCCGCTTCGATGCCTTTAGCTTTGCGGTCCACAAACACAAAAGGCAGTTTCCTCTGGACTAGTTCCTGAATTGCGGGACTTGTGCCGTCGCGCGTGGGAGCAATGAGCATGCCGTCGATGCGACGGCGCCAAAGGGCCCGGATATACATGTCCTCTTTTTGTGGATCCTCGTCGCTATTGCACACGATTACCGAATAGCCAGCCTCCAATGCCGCGTCCTCGGCTCCTCGGACAAGAGTGGCAAAAAACGGGTTGGTAATGTCAGAAACGAGGATTCCGATGGCGTAAGTAGTACGTTTACGCAAAGATTGGGCGATCGCATTGGGCTGGTAGCCCAGTTCTTCCATGACACGACGGACCCGGGCTTCTGTCTCCGGAGCCACTTTTCTCGTTCCATTAATGACGTGGGAAACCGTGGCTACGGAAACGCCAGCTTTCTCCGCCACATCCCGGATCGTCGCCATAAGTTAACCGTTTACCGTAAACGTTTTATACCGCGAACACCCCGCGCTGTCAAGTCCGGGGGTCTTGGCTTGGGAATTGTGTCTGCGAGGCGTGGGAAGCGCGGAAACTCCGCGGATTTGCGGAAAGTCCGATGGGAAGCCGCCATGCTGACCGGACACAATAAACGCTACACTATGACGACCCCCGTAAGGCCCAACGAACGCTACGTTCGTTGGTTCGTTAACGGTTCGTTTCCCCGGTAATTAGGGTCAAGAAGGCCTCGGTAGGAAGGATGCGAATCCCCTGGTATTCCCGAAGCTTCTGTAGATGCTCATCCTTGGAGACGATGTAATGGGCCTTAGCGGCCAAGGCACAGGCTAAAACCTGGTCATCCGCAGGATCCTCCCGGATCACCTGGATCTTGGGCCAGCGGCGGACGAGGACAGCGGCCTCCCGCAAAGCCCGGAGAAACCCCTCCACTTCCTCCTCGGAATACCCGTAGCGCCGAAGCCGCGGATAGGAAAGAACTTTTTGGACCTCAGCGAGGATGGCTGTGGAGAGGCAAAGCTCGTACCGCTCCCCGGCCAACGCCAAAACCCGGCCATTCACCCCAGCGGGGTGGAGGAAGGCGGCGACGAGAACGTCCCGTCCTTTCGCTCCGCACCGCCCGGATCGCCTCCAAAACCTCCTGCTCCACCTCTTCTTCCGACAGAGCCGCCCGCTTTTCCCGAAGTTTTCCCAGAACGGCCTGGAGCTTCTCGAAGGCCTCGTCCTTATCCAGGAGGGCCTTGGGTTTAAGGAGGATGGCGGAGCCCTGGACCTCCACCTCGAGGTAATCCCCAACCCGAAGGCCGAGCTTCCGCCGCACTTCTTTGGGGATCGTCACCTGGTACTTCCCCTTCACCCGTACCAACGCCATCACCCGCTCCTTATAGGAAAGTAAAACTTTCGAACATTATAACAATCAACCTTGCAGGAGGGTAACTTTTGAAGGAGATTCCCGGTCTTCTTCCAATCGTGATCGCTCACAAATCCTTCGCCCTGCTTTTGACTAGTTTCTTCTCTTCCGCTTTCCTCGTAGAATGATGCTATGCTGCTCCTTTACACAGTTCCAGGCTATCTGCAAAAGCACGCGTTCGGAAATCCTCACACCAAGAAAGATCTTGTTATTCCCTGCTCTCAAGGGACGCCAAAAAATCTCGGATCAGCAGGATTCGTCGGAATTTCTCATGAACCGCGTTGTAGAGCCTTCTATCCGCGGTCACCAGGAGAGCTTTCTCCTCTTCCGCCAGGGCTAAATAAGCCAAATCGTAAGCGGATGGGTACCCCAAGCTCTTCCCTAAAGCGATGACCGCTTTCGGCCGCACGGGATAGAGGGGGATCTCAAAAAGTTCGTACTTTTGGAGGATTTCCTCGATATCCTCGGGGGTGAGGCGGCCCTGGCGCACCGCCTGCCAAAGCCCGTTGGTCAATTCATAGGGAAGAAGGGTGGTGGAGAGGAGCTCGACTTTTGCCGGCGTAAGGAGGGCCAGCCGCAAAAGCCCCTGGGCTTCAGGATGGGTGGGCTCATCCGGAAGAAGGCTCGCCAGAAGCACCGAGGCATCGATGATGGCCCTTGCCGGCACTAGTAACCCCTCTTCTCCACCTCGGACCGCGCGGCGTAGAGGGTGTCCTCCAGGGTCAGGCCCCGGAGCTTTTCCCCGAAAGCCAGCCACTCCTCCCAGGCCCGCCGCCGGAGCTCCCGCCGCAGCGCCTCCTCAATGAACCGGGTCCTCCCCCTCTCGCCAGCTAAGGCATCGATCCTCTCCACAAGCTCCCTGGGAAGCAGAACCTCGGTCCGCTTCTTTTCCCCCACCCTCTTTCCGGAACGCTTCATCCGGATTATTATACCCGGAACCTCATCTTCCTGGTGGCTGGAGAACGACCTAAAGTTATTAGAAGTCGAGGGTGAGCAAGCAGTTTCAGTAATAGCAGGTGCTGGCCTTGGCGCTTTGGCTGATTTGGCTGCGCAAGGATGTGATATTTTAAGAGGACGGCGCAAAAGAATAGATTAGAGTCGTGTAGGTGTAGCAGCCGCAGAGGGAGCCGCGCTTGGACTTATAGGACACTTTGTGAATCCAACAATTGCAAAATTAGACAAACTTGTTACCCTTGGGGTTAAGAAAACGTATATTGAAGTTGTGACTTTCATGAGTACCGAAGTGGTATCTTCTATTCGCAATTTTATATTCAGCAAAGTGATACCTGCTGTGAGCGATTTTATAAAGAACGAAGTGGCATCTCCTTTGGCTTTTCATTGGATTGTTGATAAAATTAAGTGATAATGCAAAACAAAAATCTGCCAACCAAGAATCGGGTTAAGCTTTGGCTAATACATTCTTTTTCGTTTGCTGGACTCCTTTTGCTATTAGAAATAGTTTGGAATGTTTGTAAAAGTCACTCGCTGCGGAAAGGTTTTCAGCTATGGCTCTCGCGCTACGGAGACGATCTATGGGTTTATGTACTCATTGCAATTTTTGTATCGCTAGCGGTTTGGGGGTTATTCACATGGTTAGAAGCGCGCCTAGAAGCATGAATGAAAAAGCGCAAAAATCAATAACTTTTTTGTAGCAAATGCAAGGCAAAAGTTGCAGTTGTTCATTTTGCAAACAGAGAAGAAGGTGGTTGTGGTGGCCTTGGCGGCTGTAACGGCAGTCCTTGCTGACATTCGCCCAGGTGACCGTGGCAGAGGAGGTCCAATCGGTGCTGCCGGCAGGGGAGGAGCTGTCGGATACTGAATTGCTTGGTGCAGAAGGCGAAGTGGCTCCTATTCTCGTAGCGCTTTTGGACGCGGGCATAGCTGGAGGAGGTGCTGCAGGCGGGTACTCAGTTGGCTGTTGTACCAGCCTAGACCCGGGCGAGAAGGCCGCAGCCATTGCGGCCATTGGCGCTGCTAGTACCATTCTCATTTGGCTTTGCGACCATTATCTTCTTTCTGACCGTTAGTAGAGGGGGGATTATATGACTGCAGTGGTAGCAATTGCAGGGGGCCTTCTTGGTACGTGCATTTATCTCGTTTTGTTTGGGGGATTGTCAGGGCTACGAAGGGGTGTAGGCCTTATTGTTTGGTCTTTGTTTGTAGGTGCTGTTGGTGCGCTTAGTGCAACATTTGCTGTTCCGGCGGTGCCAAATTCTTGGAAACTCGTTGTCGTTGGAGGAATTGGCGCTATATGTGGTGTCTTATTGGGAATCGGCTACCGGTTGTTCAACCCGTTCCCTAAACGAACTAGATAGAACCTTTGGTTGACAGCAGAAGAGGTCGTAGTAAAAAGGCATCGATCAGAAGCCCCCGCGGAAATCCGCTATGGTGGTTTTGTGATCACAATTTGTGCTATTAAAAATTACGTCTA
>Ga0315298_1010208_pt1 | contig 11370 bp, 10 predicted proteins | sample WHS_1_MG_FD_203077 | JGI IMG/M metagenome (GOLD analysis project Ga0315298, IMG submission 203077) | Extremophilic microbial mat communities from Washburn Hot Springs, YNP, Wyoming, USA - WHS_1_MG | ecosystem: Environmental > Aquatic > Thermal springs > Hot (42-90C) | place: USA: Wyoming... | reverse complement strand
TTCGAATCCCCCATGCGCTACCAGCCTGGTTGTAACCTCCGGGCCCGGGCGTCAGACCCGGGCCTTCTGCTGCCACCAGCCAGCGTGCCACCGTCGCCCGGCCGACCGTGCAGGCGGCCAGGCACGGAGGCAGCCACTCAGCGCGACGGGCCGTCGCGCGTGTCGGCAGGCCAGCGGCCGATGTCGTGCTCGGCCCATGGGCCAACCGGCTCCGGTTCCCTGTCCTCCTCGGCTTGCGCCAACTCGGCACGAGCCTCAGCCACCAAAGCAGCGAAACGCACCCGCACGCCACGGAACAGCCTGCCCACAGCCGCGCCCGCAACGATGCCTGCCTTCACCAGCACCTTGGCCACCAGGCGCGCATGCCGCGCAATCGCCGTCCCGCTGAGTCCCAGTGCGATGCCAATGAACAGGCCAGGAAGCAGGCCCCCAAGAAACCGCATCACCCACCTCCTCGAGCCTGACGATTCGACGCCTTCCTGGCAGCAGCAGGGCGGCCCCCCATGCCGCTAGAACCCTACCGAGTGGAAGCCGCCCCTGCCAGGTCAGCTCGTGGCCTGAGTTGTAGCATTGCTACGAGATCGAGTCAAGCCCGAGACGGATGCCGGGCCCTCCGTTCTTCGAGCGCCCTGCGCACGGCCAGGTGCCGCTCGCGGTCGAGGGGGTACAAGAGGGCGAAGACCATGCCGCCGATGAGCAAGAGAGAGGGGGCCCCGGCGATGAGCACCCGGATCACGGTCAGCACCCTCGGCGCCTGCGTAGGCGCGTTGGGCACGTAGCCGCTCCAGTTCAAGAGCAGCAGGGCCGCCGGCACCACCAGCGATGCCGCGACCTTGTGCATCAGCGTCGTCAGGCTGTAGAAGGTGCCCTCGTGCCTTGTGCCCGTTTGCAGCTCGTCCCACTCCACCACATCGGGAATCATCGACCACGGCAACACATGGGCAGCCGAGACGCCCACCCCCGCCAGAGCCGCCAGCCCGACGACCACCAGCACCGGGATGCCCGGCTGCACCATCGTCAACACGATCAGCACCAGCGCCAGAAAACTCATCCCTGCCACATAGGCTACGCGCTTGTTCCATCGCTGGGCAGCCCAGTTCCATAGTGGCAGAGCCAGGGCAGCCATGCCGAACACCGCGCCCAGGACGAGCGACTCTTCCGCCTCCATGTTCAGCCAGTACTTGAGGAAGTAGAGCAGCATGGGCTGCAGCAGTTCGACTGTCATCCAGGTCAGCAGGTAAACCCCCACCGCGAAGAGGAAGGGCCGGTTCTTGAGAGCCGCGCGCAGCGACTCCAGCACCGAGGCCTGCGGCTGCTCCTGGAACTCGGCCCTCTCGCGGGTGCCAAGGAACGTCGCTACGAGCGGCAAGGCGCTCACGGCAGCAAACAGGGCCCCCACCCACGCGACGCGCGTGGCGTTCTCGGGCCTGAAGGCCCCCACCAGCAGCCCAGGCACGGTGAACGCCACCAGGCCCGCCACGATGGAGAAGAACATCCGGCAAGTCGTCAGCGACGTCCGCTCGTCATAGTCCATCGTCAGGTCGGGAGTCAAAGCAAAATAGGGCATGTAGACGAAAGTGGCCGCGGTGTCGCAAAGCAGGTAGGCAAGGCCGTAGTAGATGGCCAGCACCACGCCGTTCTGCGTCGGGGGGATCCACCAGAGCATAGCAAAGGTCAGCCCGAAGGGAATGAAGCCGAACAGGAGGAAAGGGCGCCGCCTGCCCCAGCGGGTGCGCGTCCGGTCGCTGAGATAGCCCACGAGGGGATCGTTGATCCAGTCCCAGCTCCGCCCAACGAAAATGGCCGCTGCAGCCAGCCGCAGGTCGAGGTGCACCACGTCGGAGAGGAACATGGCAAAGTAGACGGCCAGCATCGTCCCCGTCAGCGAGAACCCCCAATCGCCGAGGCCATACAGCAGCTTGGTACGGCGGGGCAGCCTCTCAGAGAGCGCACTCGTAGTCATTGGCTTCGCCTCCCTGGCGCGAGCGAGGAACCAGGCTTCCGTACTCTTCGGCGCCGTAGCGTACGGCGCCTTCGGATGGTGGGCGTCAGCGAGCCGGGGTTGCTGTTGCTGGCTGCACCACAGGGGCTGCCTGCAGGAGCATCGCCAACCGGGTCTTGGCCATCACTACCAGGCTGCTGTTGCCAGCCTTCTCGGCCAAGTCGGCTGCTTTCTGGAAAGCCTCGATCGCCATCGCAACCTCCCCGCGCGCCTCATGAACCCCGCCGATCAACAGGCAGGCCTCAGCATTGTCGGGGTTGGCTGCCAGCGCCGCTTCGCCGTCGGCCTGGGCGCTGTCGAGGCGGCCAACCTGCAGCCAGGCCATGCCCCGCAATACCAGGTAGCGATCGCGCTCGGGCACCAACTGTTCCGCACGGGCAAAAGCCCGGGCCGACTCTTCTGCGTGGCCCAACTGCGCCTCGAGCACACCCACCCAGACGTGCATCTCAGCGTCGTCCGGAGTGATTTCGGCAGCCTGCCGGTAGAGCTCGACAGCACCAGCCAGCTCTCCCTTCCTTACGAGCTCCTCCGCCTGGCTGGCCTTGTCCATGGCGGCCAGCCGCCTGGGGTCAGGGGGGAACACAAAGTGATAGAGGCTCCAAAGGACGAGCAGCACGGCCACAACGCCGCCGGCGGCGAGAAGCCAGCGACGGGCTCGCCTGCGCCTCCGCGCAGCCAGCAGCTCATCCAGGTACCACCACCATTGGCTGCGCGCTGGCTTCAGCACGTTGCGCACAGCCGCCAGCCCGCCGACCTGGCGCATCTCGCGCACCAGTATGGCATCCTTGCTTCGCAGGAGCCCCTCCACTGTCTCGACGCGCACTGTCTCAGCACGCAGGTCGATGCCGGTCTCCTTCAGCCTGGCCATCAGTTCGTGGATGGTATCCAGGAGGCAAAGCAGCGTCTGCGCCTTGGGGCCGGCGCCGCTCAAGTTTGCGACGATCAGCTCCGCCTGCCCAATGAGGTCGCGGAGGTCATCCGCAGTCTGGGCCTTGAACACGGGCCGCCCAGGTGCCTGCGACTGGCTCGCGTTCATTCCCGTCTCTCCCGTCCCAAGGGGCACTGGCCCCACGCCTGCTCTACCGTCAGGCCCGGTGCCGTCGCTCATAGTCGTCGATGGCGGCGTGAAGGGCGTCGGCGCCCAGGTTCGAGCAGTGCATCTTGTTCGAGGGCAGCCCGTCCAGCTCTTCGGCCACCATCCGGTTGGTAATCTGCTTGGCCTCTTCTAGGGTCTTGCCTTTGGCCAACTCGCTGACCATGCTCGACACAGCAATGGCTGCACCACAGCCAAAAGTCTTGAACTTGATATCGCTCAGACGGCCATCGGCCACCTTGATGTAAAAAACCATCATGTCGCCACACACTGGGTTGCCCACAGTGCCAACCCCGTCGGCATCCGCAATCTCGCCCACGTTGCGCGGATGCATAAAGTGGTCCATCACTTTCTCACTGTACACTGGCATATGCCGTTCCCTCCATGGGGGTAGCCCGCCAAAGCCTCCAGAACCCTGGCGTCACTGTAACAGATTATACTGCACTTGCACGTCGCTGTCCACAGCTTTTGACAACCGATCGCCTCTCGGCTAGTATTCGCCTGGGCGGGGCAACTGCCCAGGAACTGCCATCGCATGAGGAACGCCTGACAAGACCTGGGGTGGAGAGGGCGCCACGTGCAACGCCCAGCCCCCAGCTCTGCGGGGGCCGGGGGCACGGGGTTGCGCGGGCACGTCACACCTGGCGGTTTCGTTGGGCGCTCCAAGGAGAGAGCCGTGAGCGACGAGCAAATGGCGCTGTTCCCCGACTCGCCCGAGGCGGCGGCCCAGCCCTCGGCTAGCGAGGCGCAGATCAGCGCCCACTCCTCCCTCCGCAGCGCAGTCCGCGCCTTTGCGGACCACATGCAACGCATAGACTTGGCAGAGAACACGATCAAGTCGTTCCTTGGCGACCTCAGCTTCCTGGAACGCTACCTTGGCCACGAGGTGCCCATCGACACCATCGCCACCAAGGACCTGCGTGCCTTCATGGAATACCTCCACCACGGGCGAGGCGTGCCGTGCACTCCAAAGACCTATGCGCGCCGCCTCACCACTCTCAAGGTCTTTTTCGGCTGGCTCGCCTCAGCGGGGGTGCTCAGCCAGGACCCTGCCGCCAGCCTTGTCCACAAGCCAGCGGCTTCGCCTCTGCCCGCCATCCTCTCGGGCGACCAGGTCGAACGTGCGCAGGATGCCTGCCGCGCACTCCTGAGCGACGCCAAGAACCCCGACCCACGGCCCCAGTTTCTTTTCCACCTGCTCCTGCAGACCGGCATGAAAAAGAGCGAGTGTCTGGCGCTGCAGATCAACCATTTCGACCTTTCGGACCCAATGTCACCCGCCGTCTGGGTACGTTACAAGGACCCGCGCCGCCACCACAAGGAGCGCAAACTGGCCGTCGAGCGCTCGCTGCCAGCCATGCTTCAGCTCTACGTGGCCGCTTACAAGCCGCGCGAAACCCTCTTCCCGTGCACCGGCCGCAACCTAGAGTATGTGCTCCACAAAGTGGCCCAGGTCGCCGGGCTGCCAGGCGGCATCTCCTTTGAAATGCTACGCTGGACCTGCGCGGTGCGCGACTTTCGGAATGGTATGGAGCCAGAGCAACTCCGTAGAAAGCTCGGCCTCTCGCAGATGGCCTGGGAAGACACGCTGCCCAAGTTGCAGGCGCTGGCAGTCACACCCTTGTGACGGCCCCGGCTCGGGCCAGGCGGGCACAGCCGAGAGTTTGAATCCATTGCAGACTATTGACAAGGAAACTCTTTTCCGCTATAATGCCGGGTAGTTGCTCACAAGCCGGGCAATTGCTCACACGGGCCGCATCGGCCTGCGCTTGCCGTATCCCTTCGACAGCCGCCCAGTCTGCCACAGGGCTGAGACGGGGCCCTACATCGGCCACGCAGGTCAGCTTCTATAGGTCTCATCACCGTTATTGCCAACTACTGGGGCCAACAATCGGGATGGGTTCAGTACCTGGACGCGCCGCTTTACGCGAGGAGTCGCTCAAGCTCCTCACTCGAGTGGCCTCACTCTACTACCTCGAGCACAAGACGCAGGGTGAGATCGCCGCCGAGCTGCACCTCTCACGTCAGAAGGTGCAGCGCCTGTTGCACGAAGCACGCACAGTGGGCATTGTGCAGACGTCCATCCGCACCCTCCCCCTCCTGCATCTCGATCTCGAGCGGCAGCTCAAATCAGCCTTTTCTCTCCACGATGCCATTGTCACGGCTTCGCACCCCGATGAGGCCCTCCAAGCACAGGCGGCTGCTCAGGCAGCCGCCGATTACCTCGAACGCTATCTCACCGACAGTTCCGTTGTCGCCATCAGTGTAGGCCGCTCCGTTGCCCAGATCGCCAGCTACCTCTCCCCTGGAGTGGCCCATCCTCTTTTCGTCAGCGCTTTGGGCGGCGTGCCACACCCCGGCAAGGCAATGAGCCCCAACGATATCTGCCGTGCTCTTGCCGCCGCTACTGGCGGCCGAGCCGAATACCTCTATGCGCCCGCCTATGTCGAGAGCCAGCAAGTCCGCGACCTTTTGCTCAGCCAGCAGGCCGTGCGGCAAGCCCTGGACTGTGCCAGGCGAGCGAATATCGCCATCATCGGCATCGGTGGCGCCGGCGACGACACCCTACTCGTGCGCGCTGGCTGCCTGAGCGTCCAGGAAGTTCAGCGCGTGCGCGCGCAAGGCGCTGTGAGCTGCGTGTCGGGCAGCTTTCTCGACGAGAACGGGCGCGAGGTGTCGCCCGAACTGCAGGCGCGCCTGGTCGGGCTCACGCCCGATGACCTGCGCCGCATTCCGCTCGTCATCGCTCTCTCGACCGAGCCTGGCAGGGGCCCGGCGATCCTCAGCGCCCTGCGCGCGGGCATCATCAACGTGCTGATCACGACCAGTGACAACGCCTACGACGTCTTGCGAGCCGCAGCGGGCGCAAGTCATCCCAGTGGTGCACCCGCGGTTACCAACCGCAGTACGCCTGCTCAAGGGCAGCCCACAGCAGGCCCGCCATACCGCGCCCCCGGAGAACAAGCGCGCACACCGCGGGCCGAAAGCGATTCCGCGCGCCGTCTCTAGGCCCAGCCATGGTGCGGGTGAGGGGCTTGAGGGCAAGAACAAGGTCCCAGCGCTTGGCCCGCACCTGTGCAGGGGCGAGCGGGGCGCGTCCCATAGCACGCGCGAAACGGGAGGAGGTGATGCCATACCGAAAGGAATTGAGACTAGGTGCATTGACACAAGGCCGAATTCCATTCGCAGGAACTCCTCAAAGGAGGCAGAACAGCATGTCTAAGCGAACCGTCTTGATCGTTGTTGCCCTTGTCCTGGCGCTGGCCATGGTGGCTGGCTGTGCCTCGCCGGCCCCCGCCCAGCCGACTCAGGCCCCTGCTCAGCCGGCGGCCACCAAGGCCCCCGCGCAGCCGGCGGCCACCCAGGCGCCCGCCCAGCCCGCGGCTACCAAGCCCGCCGCTGGCAAGAAGTACAAAGTCGCTCTGGTGTGCGGCCTGTTGGGCGACCGCTCCTTCGTTGACTCGGCAGCCCGCGGCATCCAAATGGCCAAGGACCAGCTCGGCGTCGAGACCAAGATCCTCGAGAACGCCGACGTTGGCGAGCAGCAGTTGGCGGCCCGCGCCATGGCCGAGCAGGGCTACGACCTGGTGATCACCATCGGCTTCGGTTCCGCCGACTGGACCACCGAAATCGCCAAGGCCTACCCCAACACCAAGTTCGCCATCGTCGACTCCACCCTGAACGTGCCGAACGGCACCGGCCTCGTCTTCAAGGAGAACGAGGGCTCGTTCACCGTGGGGATGATTGCGGCCATGCTCACCAAGACCGGCAAGGTCGGCTACATCGGCGGCATGGACGTTCCCCTTCTGCGCCGCTTCGAGGCAGGGTACATCCAGGGCGTCAAGTACGTCAACCCCAACGTCAAGGTCACCAGCGGTTGGGTAGGCGCCTTCAACGACCCCACCAAGGCCAAGGAACTGGCCATGACCCAATACCAGGAAGGGGCCGACATCATCTACGCCGCAGCCGGCAAGAGTGGCGAGGGCGTGATTGCCGCGGCTGCTGAGAAAAAGCTCTACGCCATCGGTGTCGACTCTGACCAGTGCTACATCAAGCCCGGCACCGTCATCACCAGCATGATGAAGATGGTGGATGTGGCCGTCTTCCAGGCCATCAAGTCGCTCACCGAAGGCAAGCTCGAGGCTGGTACCCGTGTCTACGGCCTCAAAGAGAACGCCGTCGGCGCCTGCTACCTCTATGACATCGATCAGGAGTTCATCAAGAACGGCCCGCCCGACATGGTCGAGACCCTCAAGAACAAGGCCATCCCGGCGGTGAAGGCGGCCGTGGAAAAGATCAAAGCCGGCGAGATGTGCGTTATCGACACGATGGGGGTCTACCCCTGCGACAAGCCTGCGCCAGAAGGCGGCATGAGCAAGTAGGCACCCCGGTCAGAACTGCCTGGTGATGGGGGGGGCGGCCTGGGCCGCCCCCCCTGCCAGCACGCTGAAGCGAGGAGGCTGAGACAGATGCCACCAGCCGTGGAGATGCTCGGGATCCGAAAGACATTCCCGGGCGTAGTGGCGAACAAAGACGTCAATTTCACTGTTGAGAAAGGCGAGATTCACGCCTTGGTCGGGGAGAACGGCGCTGGCAAAACGACTCTCATGAACATCCTGTACGGCCTGCACCAACCCGATGCCGGCACCATTCGCCTCTGGGGCAAACCCGTGGAGATTCGCCATAACGCCGATGCCATACGCCTCGGCATCGGCATGGTCCACCAGAGCTTCAAGCTGGTGCCATCGTTCACGGTAGCCGAGAACATTACCCTGGGTGCAGAGCCTCGGCGCGCCATGGGCCTCTTCGTCGACCGCCAGGCAGTGCTCAGGAGCGTGACCGAACTCTCGAAACGCTTTGGCCTACAGGTCGACCCCACGGCCCGCATCCGCGACCTGCCCGTGGGCGTCCAGCAGCGCGTTGAGATCCTCAAGACGCTGTACCGCAGTGCCGACATCCTCATCCTCGACGAGCCGACTGCGGTGCTGACACCGCAGGAGACGGATGATCTCTTCGGCGTCATCCGTTCCCTGGTCGCCGGCGGCAAGACCGTGATCTTTATCACCCACAAGCTCCGTGAAGTGATGGAGATCTCCGACCGCGTGACGGTCATGCGCGACGGCCAGGTCGTAGGCACCAAGGATACCAAAGACACCAACCCCGCAGAGCTGGCGCGCATGATGGTGGGCCGCGAAGTGCTTCTGCGGGTAAAGAAGGGCGAGGCGCACCCCGGCGAGCCCGTGCTCCGCCTCGAAGACCTGCGTGTGCGCGACGACCGCAACCTGTTGGCGGTACGGGGCATCTCACTTGAGGTTCGTTCGGGCGAGATCCTCGGCATCGCTGGCGTCGAAGGCAACGGGCAACGCGAACTCGTCGAGAGCATCATCGGCCTGCGCATCCCAGAGGCCGGTAAGATCATCCTCAATGGACAGGATGTGACCACCCGCTCCATCCGCCAGCGGCGAGAGCAGGGCATCTCGTGTGTGCCTGAGGACCGACTTGTACGCGGCCTGGCTCTGCCCGCCACGCTCGAAGAGAACCTCATTGCCACCTTCTACTTCAAGCCGCCGATGGCACACGGTCCACTCCTGAACCTGCAAGCCACAGGCGACTTTGCTCGCCAGGCGATCAAAACCTTCGACGTCCGCGCCGTCAGCAAAGACGTGCCGGCCGCCACTCTTTCGGGCGGTAACATGCAAAAGGTCGTGCTCGCCCGAGAGATGAGCGCGAACCCCAGCCTTCTCGTCGTGGCCCAGCCCACGCGGGGCCTCGACATTGGCTCCATCGAGTTCGTGCACCAGCGCATCATCGACGCACGCGACCGCGGCGCAGCCGTCTTGCTGGTATCAGCGGAACTCGAGGAAGTGATGTCGCTGAGCGACCGCATCGCAGTGCTTTACGAGGGGCAGATCGTCGGCACCATCGACGCCGCCCAGGCCACTGAGCAAGGCCTGGGCCTGTGGATGGCCGGCATTACCGACGGAGGCTCCGTGTCGAGCAAGGAGGCGACCCATGTCTAGCCTGGGTGGGCTCAATACGCCGCTCCAGCCCAAGGCAGCCCGCGGAGACGAATTGCGGCGCAAGCTGAGGGGCGCTTTTCAGCGATCCATCCGCATCATCCTGAGCATCCTGGCATCGATGGTCGTCGGGTCGCTCGTTATGCTGTGGTACAAGCAGAACCCCATCCAGGTCTATACCTGGCTCTTCCAGGGGGCCTTTGGCAGCCAGCGCGCAATCTTTATCTCGCTGCAACGGGCAACGCCGCTGATCTTCACAGCTCTGGCATCGATGCTCGCCTTCCGCACTGGCGTCTTCAACGTCGGCGTCGAAGGCCAGTTCTTCATTGGTGCGATCGCCGGCACCTTCGTGGGATACGCCTTCCGACTGCCGGCCATCATCCACCTCCCGCTGGTACTGCTGGTGTCGTTCCTGGCAGGCGCTGCGTGGGCCTACATCCCCACCATCATGCGGCAAAAGCTCGGCGTCAGCGAGATCATCACCACCATCATGACCAACTATATCGCCACGTTTCTCATCTCGTACCTGACCAACTATCCGATGCGCGGCACACCGACCACGCCCGAAACTCCCTTCATTCAGCCAACTGCCAAGCTCGCGCAGTTTGTCGAGCTCCCCGGCGGGCTAGGGAAGGGCAGCCAGGCCCACGTGGGGATCTTTATCGCCATCGCTCTCGTGCTGGTGCTCTGGTTCATCCTCAAGTACACCACCATCGGCTACGAGTGGCGCATGGCTGGCATGTCTTCGCGCTTCTCCCAGTTCGCCGGCATCAACATGGACCGAGTGTTCATCCTTGGCATGCTGGTGAGCGGGGGCATCGCGGGCCTCGGCGGTGCGGTCGAGATCATCGGAGTATGGCGCAAATACAAAGACCTCTTCGCCACCGGTTTCGGCTTCCGCGGCAACCTGGCCGCACTTCTGGGCAGGAACACGGTCTTTGGCTCCTTCATCGCAGCCCTCTTCTATGGCAGCATGGAAGCAGGGGCATTGGGGCTCGAGTGGTCAGCGGGGCTCCCCAGGCAGCTCATCGATATCGCAGTGGGCCTGATCGTCTTCTTCATGGCCGCCGAAGGCATGTGGGACTTTGTGGCCACCAGAAAAGGCTGGAGCCTGTCGGGGCTGCTGCGCCGTTCCTCGGGTAAGCCTCAGGCCCAGGGAGGATGACAAATGGATTCCGAACTGCTCGGACGGATACTCGACGTACTGAGCCGCTACGTCTTTAACGTTGCCAACCTGCAGGGCATGTTGCGGCTGTCTACCCCCGTTGTCCTAGCCGGCTTGTGCGCGTTGATCACCGACCGCGCAGGCATCCTCAACATCGCGGGCGAGGGCATGATCCTCTTTGGGGCCTGGTTTGCCGTAGCCGGCAGCTTCTTCTTCCACAGTGCCTTGGTCGGCGTGGCGGCAGCGATCCTGTCGGGCCTGGTGGTGGGCGGCCTCTTTGCCCTCTTCTCTCTCAAGTTCCGCGCCCACATCATCATCATGGGCATTGCCATCAACATCTTTGGCAATGCGGCTACGATCTTTCTCACCCGCGCGGTCTTTAAGCAGGCTGGGGCCTTTGCCGACCCTCGCATCGTCGGCCTCGGCCCCATCCACATCCCCATTCTCAAGGACATCCCTATCCTCGGTCCACTCCTCAGCGGCTACACGGCCATCGTCTACCTGTCGTGGATCCTGGTGGCGCTGACCTTCGTCTTTCTGTACCGTACACCATGGGGCTTCCACCTGCGCGCTGTGGGTGAACATCCCGAGGCCGCCGCGACCCTCGGCATCAACGTCCAGGCCATTCGCTTCGGAGCCGTGATGGCCAGCGGTGTCTTCGCGGCCCTGGCGGGGGTCTATCTCTCCCTGGGGCACCTGCAGATGTTTACCGAGCAGATGGCCGCCGGCCGGGGCTTTATCGGCATGGCCGTCAACACCTTTGGCGCTGGGGAGCCCGTGGGCGTCCTGCTCTCCAGCTTTCTCTTCGGGCTGGTCGACACCATCGGCTGGCGCCTGCAGGGCGAGCGCATCATGCCGGTCTACTTTGTCAGCATGGTGCCCTACATCACCACTCTGGTGGCGCTGACCATCTACACGGTGCGCCAGCAGCGCCGCAGAAAGGTCATCGCGAGTAGATAGTAGCAACGCGTCCAGATAGGGATCGGCCTCAGCGCAGTGGCAGGACCGGGCATTGCCTCGCTCCTGCCCCACTCACACCGTCTGAGGCAGCCTTCCCCTTCCATCACAGCACGACAAACGCATAAGGAGTACA
>Ga0315298_1010207_pt1 | contig 11371 bp, 11 predicted proteins | sample WHS_1_MG_FD_203077 | JGI IMG/M metagenome (GOLD analysis project Ga0315298, IMG submission 203077) | Extremophilic microbial mat communities from Washburn Hot Springs, YNP, Wyoming, USA - WHS_1_MG | ecosystem: Environmental > Aquatic > Thermal springs > Hot (42-90C) | place: USA: Wyoming... | reverse complement strand
TTCGCCGGCCTTCCGGGTGGCGACGACGTTCTTCCCCGAGCAGACCGAGCCGATGGGGCAGTTTCTGGCGTTGTCGGAGGTTCTGGGGCACCTTGACCTTCTCGAGGCCGAAGGACGCGTCCGGTTGACCCCGACCCGGGACCTCGACCTTTACTGTCTCGAAAACGGGGGGTGAAGCTTGGTGGACCTCGGGATAAAGGACCGCGTGGCCGTCGTTACCGGAGGCGCGCGCGGCATCGGCAGGGCCGTGGCCCTGGAGTTCGGCCGCGAAGGGGCGAAGGTGGGACTCATCGACATCTTCGACGAGGGTATGGTCCAGACGGCCGAGGAGATAAAGGCCATAGGGGGGCGCGTCGGCTGGCGGCACTGCGACGTCTCCGACGCGGAGGCCGTCAACACGGCTTTCGCGGAACTGTCGGCTGAGCTGGGCCCGATCGTCATCCTGGCCAACGTCGCCGCGGTGCTCGACAACGTCGCGCGGATAGAGATAATGGACCAGAGCCGGTGGGAGAAAGACCTCAAGGTCAATCTCACCGGCGTCTTCAACTGCATCCGCGCCGCGCTGCCGACGATGCAGCGCGAGATGTGGGGCCGCATCGTCTCCATCTCGTCCGTCGCCGGCGTGCTCGGCGGTTTCGGCCAGGCCGGCTACTCGGCGACCAAGGCCGGTCTTTTCGGGCTGGCCAAGACGGTCGCCCTGGAGCAGGGCCGCTACAACATCACCTCGAACGTTGTCTTCCCCGGCATCATCGCGACCGAGATGTTCCAGTTCATGCGCGACGACATGAAGGACCGTATCCGAAAGCGCATCGTCTTCCGGCAGGAGGGCCGGCCCGAGGACGTGGCCTGGGCGGTCGTCTTCCTCTGTTCGGAGAAGGCCCGCTACATCACCGGGGCGGCTTTGGACCTGTCGGCGGGCATAACGATGTTCACGTTCTAGAAAGCAAAGGGGGGCGATCCAGTGGGAGACTACCAGTTCTTCCGCGTGAAGTACGAGGACGGGGTGGCCCTGGTCACGATGGCTCGGCCGCCCGTCAACGCGCTCGGCCAGGAGCTCCTCACGGAGCTCGGCCGGGTCCTGGATGAGGTCGAGGCCTCCCCGGAGGCCCGGGTGATGGTCCTGGCGGCCGGTGAGGAGATTCGGACCAAGAGCCGCAAGATGTTCTGCGGCGGGGCCGACATCTCCGAGTTCGGCCAGGCCTGGAGTTCGGGCGACGCCCGGGAGTTCATCGCCCGGGGGCAGAGGCTGCTCACCCGCATCGAGAAGTTCCCCAAGGTGACCATCGCGGCCCTGAACGGGTCGGCCTTCGGCGGCGGCACGGAGCTGGCGATGTGCTTCCATCTGCGGGTGATGGCCGACGACGCGGAGCTCGGCCAGCCGGAGGTGAAGCTCGGCATCATCCCTGGCTACGGCGGGACCCAGCGGCTGCCGCGGTTCATGGGTGAAACGCCGGCCCTGTATTACATGCTCACCGGCGACCCCATCCCGGCGGCGGAGGCTTTACGGCATGGCCTGGTGAACTTCGTCGTGCCTCTCGAGCAAGTTCTGCCTAAGGCTACGGAAATCGCCAAGCGACTGGCCCAAGGAGCCCCGGTCGCCCAACGTATGATTCTCGAGGCGGTGCACCAGGGGATGGGCCGACCGGTCGACGAGGGGCTCCAGGTGGAGCTTGAGAAGATGGTGGCCGTGACCAAGACCGAGGACGCCCTGGAAGGCGCCGCGGCCTTCATGCAAAAGCGGCCGCCGAACTTCAAGGGCAAGTAGGAAAGTAGACAAGACGCAGAGAAGACGCGGGGCCGGGGTCCAACCCCGGCCCGGTCTTCCCTGCATAAGTTCGCGCCCTTTGCGGCGACCCTCCCCCCAGATGGTCGCCGCCGGCGATGTTGTCGCATTATCGGTCAGGAGTCTTGGGGGCGCCCTTTTTGCCGCCCCCAATCCTTATTTACGTTTTTCCCCGGAACAAGGTTTCTTAGTCGGCCGACGTGGACGTGGTCGGTGGACGTGGCCGGTGGATGTGGTCGGTGGACGTGGTCGGCGGAGGTGGACGTGTGCGCTACCGAATCCGAGCGGCGATGAGCTTCGCCGAGTTCCGGGATAGACTCGGCGAGATGCTGGACGAGCTGCCGGCTGTGCTGCTGGAAGACCTCAACGGCGGGGTCATCGCCGAGCCGGCCGCCAAGGCCGACGAGCGGCACCCGGGACTCGTCATTCTGGGGCAGTACCACCGCGACCCCGTTCTCGGCCGGTTGGTCGTTCTGTACTACGGTTCCTTTGCCTATCTCTACGGGAATGACCGGCGGAGGTGGCTCGAGGAGATGCGCCGCACCCTCCGCCACGAAATCCGCCATCATGTCGAAGGGCGAGCCGGTATCCGCGACCTGGAGCGCGAGGACCGCGAGTCCATCCGGCGTTTCTTAGAAGAAGACCCCTCGGGGCACGGGCTCAAGGACTCCCGGCCGAGGTGAGTACACGGCGGTCAGCACACAATGATGGCCACACTCCTTTCGGTGTAGAATGAAAGACATGAGAAACAAGGCAAGGCGTGCGGGATGAGTGCTCTTAGGGACAGGAGAGAGCCCCATGCGGTTCTCGGTTTTACGATTAGAGAACTGGCGTAACTTTGCTGCCGCCGGTGTGTCGTTACAGAACAGGGCCTTCCTCGTGGGGCCCAATGCCTCGGGGAAATCGAATTTCCTTGATGCGCTTCGCTTCTTGCGGGATGTTGCGACCCCGGGCACCGGGGGGCGCGCCGGCGGACTGCAGGACGCAATCGCCCGTAGAGGGGGTCTGTCCCGGATTCGTAGTCTATCGGCGCGGCGCACCCCCGACGTAGCTATTGAAGTCGAGATTTCCGAAGACGACAGTCGACTCTGGCGTTATCGACTGTCTTTCGGTATGGACAGCCGGAGCCACAGGGCGCTGGTTCGTTCCGAGGTCGTTGAGAGGGCCGGGCAAACACAGCCGGTCCTCAACCGACCCGACGAGAAGGACCGAAAAGACCCCGAGCGCCTTCTCCAGACCAACCTGGAGCAGATAACCGCCAATCCCGATTTTCGGGATGTGGCCGAGTTCCTCTCCTCTGTTACCTATTACCACATAGTCCCTCAACTGGTGCGCGACCCGGAACGCTCGGCCGGTAGGTCCGGCGACCCTTACGGGGGCGACTTTCTGGAGCGTATAGCGAGGACTCCGCCAAAGACCCGTGACGCCCGCCTAAGGCGCATTCAGGAGGCTTTGAGCGTGGCTGTACCGCAGCTCGGGCAGTTGCGTCTCGAGAGGGACGAGGCGGGTAAACCCCACCTCAAGGGCAACTACCAACACTGGCGGGCCCGCGGAGCCTGGCAGACTGAAACGGAGTTCTCCGACGGAACGCTTAGGCTTCTGGGGCTGTTATGGACCCTTCTTGACGGAACCGGCCCTGTGCTGCTCGAGGAGCCTGAATTATCTTTGCATCCAGAGGTGGTGCGCCACATACCCGGCATTATTGCAAGCGTTCAACGTAAGCGCTCGGCTCGGCAGGTAATCTTAAGCACGCATAGCAGCGAGCTCCTCAGCGATGAGGGTATAGCCGCCGACGAAATCTTCGTCTTCACGCCCTCAGCCGAGGGTACGACGGTGAGCTCGGGAGCGAACCTACATGATGTGAGGAGGCTGCTTGAGGCGGGGCTCCCGGCCTCGGAAGTAGTGTTGCCCCGCACTGTCCCTCCTGAAGTGCAAAAACTTCGGTCGCTGAAGGCTTAGGAGAAGAGAATTCGTGACCAACGGCGCGTCGCTGGTCAAGGTGGCCGTGGAGGGGCGTATCGATGAGGCTGTTTTACGACGGCTTCTCGGTGAAGTAGGCCTGGCTCCAAGCCGCGGGGAAGGCGAGACATACGTAACGACATGGTGCCGCGCGAAGGAAGCGGGGCCAAGGTAGGACCGCTGTACACTGCTAGGATTATCGAATTCGTGACGCCGGCTCCTCAGGGCCGTCCCTCTGAAAACTGCTGGCGGCCGAGCGTAGCCGAGGCCGGCTCGGACAGCCTGCGACGTTGCCGGTACCGACTCCGCGAGCTGGCCAAAGGGATAGGCCTGCCGCCCGTGGAATAGGCTTTTCCCACGGCGCCCACGGCTACAGGCGCTGACGGGGGGGCGGGGTTTTGGGGCGTAAACTCAGGGTCGGGGTCATCTTCGGCGGTCGTTCGGGCGAGCACGAGGTCTCGCTTATGTCGGCCATGTCCGTTCTGCGTAACCTCGACCCCGAGAGGTACGAGGTCATCCCCATCGGCATCACTAAGGAAGGCCGCTGGGTGGTGACGGGCGACCCGATGCGGGCGCTGACGGAGGGCTTGGCGGCGGGCGGGCCTACACGGCCGGTGGCCTTACTCGGCGACCCGGCTCTCGAGGAGAAGCTGATCGAGCTGCCGGCGGCGGCGCCCGAGGCGGCGCCGCAACGGGCGCCCGGCGTCGCGGCGGCCGCCGCGCCTTCGACGCCCGCCGCCGCCCCGCTGCCGCCCCTGGACGTCGTCTTTCCCGTGCTGCACGGCCCTTACGGTGAGGACGGTACCATCCAGGGACTATTGGAGCTGGCCGACGTACCCTACGTGGGGGCGGGCGTCCTGGCGTCGGCGGCCGGGATGGACAAGGCCGTCATGAAAGACCTTTTCACGCGGCACGGTCTGCCCGTCCTTGATTATGTGGTCGTTAAGCGCAAAGAATGGGAAACCGAGCCGGAGGCGGTCGTCGAGCGCATCACCTCCCGCCTGCGGCTGCCGCTTTTCGTCAAACCGTGCAACCTGGGTTCGAGCGTCGGCATCACCAAGGTCCACCACCTCGGCGAGCTGCGGCGGGCGATGGACGAAGCCGCCCTCTACGACCGGAAGCTCATCGTCGAAAACGGTCTGGAACCGGCCCGGGAAATAGAGTGCAGCGTCCTGGGCAACGATGAGCCGGAGGCCTCGGTTTGCGGGGAAATCCTACCGTCGCGCGAGTTCTACGATTACAACGCCAAGTACCTGGACGGCACCTCCGGTCTGGTGATTCCGGCCGACCTTCCGGAGGAGACCAGCCGGCTCATCCGCTCCCTGGCCGTCAAGGCGTTCCTGGCCCTGGACTGCGCCGGTATGGCCCGGGCCGATTTCCTGGTGAGCCGCGACGGCGGCGAGGTCTACGTGAACGAGCTCAACACCATCCCGGGGTTCACCAAGATAAGCATGTACCCGAAACTCTGGGAGGCATCCGGGCTACCGTACCCGAAACTTCTCGACCGACTCATCGAACTCGCCTTCGAGCGCCACGCGGATAAGGCTCGGAACCGGACGAGCTACCTTCCCGGAGAGTAACGGGCGGGACGGGCCGGAGGCCGTGGTCGCGAGCGGGGTGCCGTGGCCGCGAGCGGGGTGCCGTGGGCTGCGAGCGGGTCGGCGTGGGCCGCGAGCGGTACGGCCGGGCCCGGGCGGCGTTCGGAGGAGCGACCCTGGAGGGGAGAGGCTTTGAAAACCGATTCCACCATATTCTTCGGCGGTCCCATCTACACCCTCGCCGAATCGGGCCGGCCCGCCCGCGTCGAGGCTCTGGCGGTTCGCGACGGCCGCATCGCGGCCGTCGGGACCAGGTCTCAGGTCCAGGCCGATTTGGCGGCGCTCGACGGGTGCTCCCCGCGTCTCATCGACCTCGAAGGCGCCACGCTCCTGCCCGGTTTCGTCGATTCCCACACCCACTTCCTCGAATGGGCTCTTTTCCTCGACTGGGTCGACCTTGAGGGCGTCCCGACGCTCGAGCAGGCCCTGGAGAAAGTGGCCCGTTTCGCGGCCGGACTGCCCAAGGGCGAATGGGTCCGGGGCGGACGCTGGAACAAGAACCTCTGGGAGCGCGCGCCCAACCGTCGCGACCTCGACCGGGTCGTTCCCGACCACCCCGTCGTCCTGGGCTCGAAGGACATGCACTCGTACTGGCTGAACACGGCCGCCTTGCGGCTGGTCGGCATAAACCGCGATACTCCCGACCCGCCCGGCGGTGAAATTGAGAGGGATGACAGCGGCGAGCCGACCGGCATCCTCCGGGAGAACGCCGCGGCTCTGCTCGGCGGGGCCATCCTCGGGGAAGCCGGGCCGTCCGGACGGCTGGCCGCCCTGCGTAAGGCCATCGACCGCGCCCACGCCATGGGCCTCGTCGGGGTGAGTGACATGGAAGGGCGCGAGGCGTTCAAGCTCTTCCAGTCCCTCGACCGGGCGGGCGAGCTTTCGCTCCGGGTTTGGCTGTATCTTCCGGAAGCTCTGCTGCCGCAGCTGGCGGAGGTCGGATTAGAGAGCGGCTTCGGCGGCGCCAACCTCAAGGTGGCCGGGGTCAAGGCTTTTCTCGACGGCTCCCTCGGCAGCCAGACGGCGGACATGCTCGAGCCGTTCGAGGGGACCCAGAAGCGGGGTATCGCCACGATGACGCCGGAGGCTTTCGACGCCCTCGTTGAGCGCGCCTCGCGGGAAGGGCTGGCCGTGGCGGTCCACGCCATCGGGGACCACGCGGTGCGGGTGGCCCTGGACGGTTTCGAGAAACACCGGGAGCTCCGGCAGGCGGCTGGGCTCCGTCACCGCATCGAGCACCTACAGCTCTTCGACCCCGCGGACCTGCCTCGGATAGGACGGCTGGGCGTCGTCGCGTCAATGCAGCCTATCCACGCTCCATCGGACCGGGATATCGCCGACCGGTACTGGGGGCCCAGGCGGTCGGCCTCCGCCTACGCGTGGCGTTCCGTAGCGGAAGCCGGAGCGGTGCTCGCCTTCGGCTCGGACGTCCCCGTTGAGGACTGTAACCCTCTCGGAGGCCTGTTCGCGGCGGTAACCCGTCGGCATCCCGAGGACCCGGCCCGGGAACCCTGGCATCCGGAGCAGGCCGTGAGTCCGGTGCAGGCGGTCCGCGCCTATACGGTGGGAGCGGCGTGGGCCGTAGGAGCCGAGCGGGAGCGGGGCACTCTGGAACCGGGTAAGGCGGCCGACTTCGTCATCCTCTCCGAGGACATCCTGAAAGCGGGCGCGGGCGGCGGCGACGGCAACGGCGACGGCGAGGTCATCCTCAAAGCGAAGGTGCTGGGGACCGCGGTCGCCGGGCGGTTCGTTTACGGGGAGGCCCGCTGGTCGGCCTAGGCGGCGCTGCCGGGCCCGGCCCGGGTGGGCACCTGCGGCGGGGGCGGGTGAGGCCCTGCGGAAGGACGGCGGCGCGGCTTGCTGTTAGTAGGAGTTTCCTTTATCAGCGCAGAATCATCGTAAAAGTAAGGCGGCGCGGCGGATGAGCGTCTGGCGGCTGAAGGTGGTTGAAAGGTGACCGATTGTGTTTTCTGCCGGATAGCCTCCGGCGAGATTCCCGCGAAAAAAGCGTACGAAGATGAGGAGTTTCTGGCCTTCCACGACATCAATCCTCAAGCGCCGGTTCACCTTCTCGTGATTCCCCGGCGCCACTTCAACGACGTGGTCCAGGCCGTCAAGGAACAGCCGGAGCTGGTCGCCCGCCTGTTCGCGGTGGTTTCCAAAGTGGCCGCGGCCCAGGGTCTTCTGCCCGAGGGCTTCCGCACCGTCTGTAACACGGGGCCGAACGGGGGTCAGACGGTCGGTCATCTTCATGTTCACGTCCTTGGAGGCAGGTTCATGGGGTGGCCTCCGGGTTAGGCCTGTGATACTCTAACAGGCGAAAGGCACCCCTGATACCCGTTCAGGCTTTCAGGACCGGGTTATCGGGTCCTGGGCGGGTACGAGGGGAGGGTAGGTTCGATGGCTGACATCAAAGTCGGCAAAGACGAAAGCCTCGACAACGCTCTCCGGCGTTTTAAGAGAATGTGCCAGCGTGCGGGCGTCATGCAGGAAATGAGGAAGCGCGAGGCTTATCTTAAGCCCAGCGTCAAGCGGAAGAAGAAGTCGGAGGCGGCGCGGAAGCGGCTGCACCGGCACTGAAGCGCTCCCGCCGCAGGCCGGCGGCTGTGCTCCAGCGGCTGTGGTCCGGGAAGAAGCCGGGACCGGTTGAGCCTGAGCCGGTCCCGGTCGTTCGTCATTTCGGGGGGTGGTGGCCGTGACCGGTACCGCGGAAACGAGACTGAACACCGTCGAAACGAGACTGAACGAGGATATGAAGGCGGCCCTCAAGGCCGGCGAGGCGGGCCGGCTTTCCCTGTCGGTCATCCGCCTGGCGCGGGCCGCGCTGCAGAACGCGACTATCGAAAAGCGCCGTCCGCTCACAGAGGACGAGGCCGTCGAGGTCGTCGCGCGTGAGGTGAGGCAGCGGCGCGAGGCGGCGGAAGAGTATACCCGCCTGGGCAAAGCTGATGCCGCCGAAAGATTGCGGGCGGAAATCGCCGTTCTCGAGCGCTACCTTCCTCAGCCTTTGTCGGACGAAGAGCTGCGCCGCATCATCACCGAGGCCATCGCCGCCGTGGGAGCCGTGTCTAAGCGCGACCTCGGCAAGGTGATGGGCCGGGTGATGCCCCAGACCCGCGGCCGGGCCGACGGTCGACGGGTCAACGAGCTGGTCGCCTCGCTTCTTCCGGACGCGTGACCCGCCGGGAAGGCGGCGCGTGCGGCCCGCCGTCCGGCCCGACCGACCGCCGGTTGGTTTTTGTCGGACCGCGGCCCACATAGGATGGCCGGGGATGGCCGGCGGGGTTGACCGCCGCGGAGTGGCGGCTCGCAACGGCGTCGGCGGTTGCCGTAGAGGCCGCCGCGCCGCGGCGCCGGCGACCCCCACCGGGAGGCGGGTTCTTGGCGCGGAAAGGGCGCGACCACCGGCCCCGGGCGGCGGGACCGGCCGGACGGTCTGAAGCGACGCCCGATGAGGCGGCAGCGCGGGGGACGGAGCGGTCGAAAGCCGAGGCCCGACGCCGGCAAGCGGGGCGCGGCCGGCGTTTCGGCCGCGGCGTCGCCGACCTTTTCGAGATTCCCGAGGACGTCGTCCTTAACGTGCCCCGCATTACCATCATCGGCAACCTCCAGATGATCATCGAGAACCACCGCGGCCTCATCGAGTACTCCCCCGGAACCATCCGGGTGGGGACCGGCGACGGCCAGCTGGTTATCCTGGGCGAAGACCTGGCCGTCGGCTCGGTCTTCGCCGAGGACTTGTCGATTATGGGGCGCTTTTCCCGACTCGTGTTCGAGGAGATGACGGATGAGAGCCAGGCGTCCGATCGGCGGTCCGCGCCGGACCGCGGGCGCGGGAGCCCGACCGGAGGGAACCCGACCGGAGGGGAGCCGGACCGAAGGTGAGACTCAGCGACGCGTTCTCTTACCTCGGCGGTTACGTCCGCCTCCGCGTCACCGGACCGGCCCAGGAACGGTTCGTGAACCTCGCGGTTTCGCGGGGGCACCGTTTGTGGCAGGTGCGTCGGACGCCGAGGGGCCTGGAGCTCAATGTGAGCGTCGCCTCCTTCCGCCGCCTGCGCCGCATCCGCCGCCGCACGGGGGTCCGCCTCCGGATAATTGAACGCCACGGCCTGCCTTTCGTTTTGTCCCGGGTGCACCGTCGGCCGCTCCTGCTCGCGGGGGCTTTTGTCTTCCTGGCCGCCGCCTACCTTCTCTCCTCAATGGTCTGGTTCGTCCGCATCGAGGGTGCCAGGCGGCTCGACCCGGACCTCTTGCGGGAAGTTTGCGTCAGTCAGGGCCTCGAACCCGGCGTTTGGAAGTGGTCGCTCGACCCCCGCCGGGTGGAGCGCGGGCTGCTCCTGGCCGTGAACGGCCTGTCCTGGGTCGCCGTCGAAATCCACGGCGTCGTCGCGGTCGTCAAAGTCGTCGAGAAAAATCCTATCGAGCGCCCCGACATCATCGTTCCGCCGGCGGACGTGGTGGCCGCCAAGGACGGGGTCATCACCTCCATCATCGTCCTGGCCGGCCGGGCCGTGGTCGGCGAGGGCGCGACCGTCAAGAAAGGCGACCTTCTCATCCTAGGGCGGCAGCCCGTTGCCGGGACTTCGGCGCCGGAGGGCGGGGAAACCGAGCTCCAGGCGGCGCCGGCCGGGGAGAAAGACGTCGTCGCCAAGGGCATTGTCCGGGCGAGGGTCTGGTACCAGGCTTACGCCGAGGCTCCCTTGCACACGCTCTCCCACGTGCCTACGGGAAAAACGTGGCGGAGGGCCGACCTGGTCGTCGCGGGCCGGACCATTCCTCTTTTCGGCTGGTGGCGCGCGCCGACCGGCCTTTACGAGCGGCACCGCGACGTGCTCGGGTTTCCGTGGAGGACCGCGGCCGGGACTGTTGAACTTGTCTTAAGTACCTTCATGGAGGTGCGCGACGAGCGGCGCGACTTGTCGCCGGCCGAGGCGGAACAGGTTGCCCGTGACGCCGCTGGCACCGCGTTGGCGGGACTGATACCGCAAGGTGTCCAGCCCGTCAGTTTCCATTTTGAGGTCACGCGAAGAGATGCTATAGTGATAGGCGTCGTTGCGACCGCTGAAGTGATCGAAGACATCGCCCGGACCAAACCAAGACATTAAAAAGAGAGAAAGCGAGGGTGCCGGGGATGTCCTTGAGGATGTCACAGCCGGTCGCCTTATTCGGGGGGAAGCTCTTAGTTGGCCGAGACCGAGCCGGCCGAGGCCAGAGTCCGCATCGCGGACAACGCCGAGGCCCTCAATCTCTTCGGTAAGTACGACGCCAACCTCAAACTGATTGAGGAGAATTTTGACGTCCGCATTGTTGCGCGGGGCGAGGAAGTGACCGTCCAGGGCCCCAGGGACGAAGTGGCGAAGGTGAAGTCGCTTCTCGCCGAGCTTCTGGACGTTCTGCGGGCTGGTAACTACCTGTCGCCGCAGGACCTGCGTTACGCCATCAAACTCGCTCGCGAGGGGCAGCGGCCGGACCTCAAGGAAGTCTTCGCCGACGTCATCCTCGTCACTTACCGCGGCAAGCAAATCCGTCCCAAAACGCACGGCCAGGCTCGTTACGTGGAGGCCATCCGCCGCGACAACCTGGTCTTCGGCATCGGTCCGGCCGGGACGGGCAAGACCTACCTGGCCGTGGCCATGGCGGTGGCGGCCTACAAGAACCGCGAGTACAGCCGCATCATCCTGACGCGTCCGGCGGTGGAGGCGGGCGAACGCCTGGGCTTTCTGCCGGGCGACCTGGAGCAGAAAGTCCATCCCTACCTGAGGCCCATTTACGACGCCCTTTTCGATACGCTGGGCCTGGAAGGCTACCAGAAGCTGGTCGAGCGCGGCGTCATCGAAATCGCGCCCCTGGCCTACATGCGCGGCCGGACGCTCGACGACTCGTTCGTGATTCTCGACGAGGCCCAGAACACCACGCCGGAGCAGATGAAGATGTTCCTCACCCGGCTCGGCCTGGGTTCGAAGGCCGTCGTGACCGGGGACATCACCCAGATAGACCTCCCGCCCGACAAGTGCTCGGGCCTGGAGCA
>Ga0315298_1010206_pt1 | contig 11372 bp, 15 predicted proteins | sample WHS_1_MG_FD_203077 | JGI IMG/M metagenome (GOLD analysis project Ga0315298, IMG submission 203077) | Extremophilic microbial mat communities from Washburn Hot Springs, YNP, Wyoming, USA - WHS_1_MG | ecosystem: Environmental > Aquatic > Thermal springs > Hot (42-90C) | place: USA: Wyoming... | reverse complement strand
ACACTGGTTACAATTGACATTGGTTATGTTTTAGCTTCCTTGAATCGAATTCCAGTTTCAATAGTCATATGCTCTGGCGCTCTATTCCTTTTGGCAGTATACAAAATCACACTAGAAGCGCATTCCACGCTGAAAGAAGAGCGAAAAGGCATAAGAAATCTAGCGAAGGAGATTAACTGGGACATAATCCTTTTCATGATAAGCATATTCTTAGTCGTTCAGGGGTTAAGGCATACTGGAGCCGTGGAATTCTTTGCATACCTTTTTACAGAAGCTTTGTCCTTGCCATCAATTTTTTCCGTGCTTGTTCCCAGCCTCATAGTTACAATAGGCGCAAGTGCAATGAACAATTGGCCGATGACGATACTTGGGCTTTTGTCTATAAGACAGGCAGCAAGTATTGCCGGCTTAGACGCGCGGCATTTAACAAGCTTAATATTTTCAAACATTATTGGAAACAATTTGGGACCACACTTCTTTCCATTAGGGTCTTTGGCGATATTGATGTGGCTTGAAACTATGCACCGAAAAGGTGTGACAATAAGGCTTGTGGATTACTTGAAGGTGGGTTCCATTGTGTCAATTCTGGAGGTTACAGTAGCATCGTTGGTTTTATGGTTTGAACTAACCTTTTTGAATTTATGCTTGAATGTTCATCCATAGAGCCGAGCAATGCGTTGCTATCAGATTTTCTTGTAAGTTGACTTTTGTAGAAAGACTTGCTTCCCGTAAAGAAGTAGCTTATTGAAGCAGAAACCACTGTAAGAATTATAAAGCTTGGACCTACAGTTTCAGCAATCAAAGCTATACTTGTCAATAAACTCTTACTTGTTGCAGCCAGCATAGCGCTCATCGCCAATGTGACATATAAAACAGTTGGTTCAAGACCCATTATCTGCGCATAAATGAGCCCAAGCGTTCCACCAACATAAAGCGACGGAATAAAAAGTCCACCGCTCCCACCAAAATTAATCGTTAAACTTGTAGCTACAATTTTAAGATAGGCTGTTCGAAGATTAAAAACTTTTATATATAACTGCCATATTATAGTTATTTGGTAACCATATGGTTATTATATAACCCAGAAGGAGGGTTTCCCATCCCTCTGGAGGAGTTGACAACCCGTGGTAGCGAGCCTCAACTCCGGTATGTCCAGTCAGGTTCAGAGTGATAAATGTCTTTCGTTAGAGTTCTTATTTGATAATGTGGATTTTATGTTTGTTTGGAAAACTGTTATGATGCGGTATCATTTGCGTGGGAGACCTCATGACCCTATTGCTATGTTTAAGGCATTGCTTTTGAAGGAGATGAGGCAGTTTTCTTCTCGTAGAAAGTTGGTGGAGTTTCTTAAGCGAGATTCGTTTTGGTTGAGGAAGTGTGGATTTGAGAAGCCACCGAGTCACAATAGTTTTTCTGATTTTGTTGATAGGGTTGGAGCGGACGCTACTGAACAGCTTTTCTATTACTTGGTTAATAAAATAAGGAAGCTTAAGAAAATAGGGGAATTAGTCTCAATAGACTCTACACCTTTGAAGGCGTATGCACATTTTTGGAAGAATAGGGAATGCTCTGACCCTGATGCTAAGTGGGGGTATAGTCCTACGGCGGAATGGGTTTTTGGTTATAAAGTTCATTTAGCCGTTGATGCAGAGGCTGAACTTCCTTTGGCATTTATTGTTACGCCTGCCAACGTATATGATAGCGTAGAATATCCCGAACTTTTGAATAAACTAATCAAGATGGGGATACAACCTAAAATAGTTCTTGCAGATGCAGGCTACGACTCAAAGAAAAACTATCTGTTAACTCTAAAATATGGAGCCACTCCAATCATTGCACTTAACAAGAGAAAGATGAAGAGAAGGAAGACACGGGATTTCGAACGTATCTTGCCAATAAAACGGAATAGTGAACTTTGGAATTCTCTTTACAAAAAGAGAAGCAGTGCCGAAAGAGTCATTTCAAGACTAAAAGAAGAGTTAGCCCTAAGAGATGTAAAGGTAAGAGGACTTAACAATGTGCGAATTCATGTAGCCTTTTCTCTAATAGCAATGTTAACAGTAGCTCTCGTTGCTTTTAAAACAGGAAATGGACATAAAGCCACAAGCGTGAACACGTTCAGATTTTAATCTGTAAGCTAAGCGTTCTGGAATTTAGTAGCAGCCGGATACCGTTAAGTTTTTGACCTGCTAATATGCTTAGATTTTCAATTCATATTCCGAATCCAAAAAACAAAAAAGCATATTAGATGACTTTTTATTACCTATTATCTACTAGTGAGCAGAATGTCAAACCAAAAACCTCTTAGCAAAAAAAAGAAGTTAGAAAAAGAAGAGGTTATTAGTCTGGCTGAAATGTTCGCACAACTGATGAATGCTTATGGTGATTTTGCAGAGAGTTTGGGAAAAATCCAAAAGGCACATGCAGAAGCTTATGAAGACATTTTTTCTCTGGAAACGATAGAAAAGTTTCCAGAAATGCTTACTAAAGTAATTGAAGAGGAACCCCCTGAAATAAGTAGATTGGTCATCGGAATTTTCTCTAAAATGACAGCTGTTCTCCCTAGAATAGCTAAAATTATGGAGCTTCCGGCTGATGATAAAATTAAATTGGGAGAAAACCTAAAATCCTTAGCTAAAGATTTTAAAAAGTTACTAGAATGGGCTGAAAAAAGGAAGGAATAATATGTGGAAAATTGAACAACTTGAGTTCCCTTTCTCGAAGGCAAAAGATGGTTTGATAATTTGTTGGAAAACGTTTGTTACGCATTTTAAAGAACCCTATACTTTTCTAGCGGAAAGAATAAGGTTTTTTTTGGATACGGCACGCTTGACAGAAGCAGAGATTTTTGATGTTGAGATGGGTTGGGAAGAAATAGAAAAAGGTCAAGCCAAGAAATTTACATGCGTCGAGGAGTTTTTGGAAGACTTAAAGAGTTAGCAAGTGAATCATAGAATGTCTTGGACAATAGTGCGAACCAGCAGATTTAAACAAGGTTATAAAGAAAAGACACCAGAACTAAAAGAGAAAGTTGAAGAAGCCATCAAGTTGCTTGTCACGAGCAAAGACCCACGCACTCTTGGTAGTCGAAAATATGGAACTCTAAATAAATGCTACGCATATAACATTGACTTCCGGAACAGATTATTGTTTGCGGTAGACTTTATCAAGAAAGAAATTTATTTCTTGAGAGTTTGCTCTCATAAAGAAGTCTACGGTTAACAAAAACCGTAAACAACGGCAGATGGTCTACTCTCAGCATGCAAAATTATGTAAACAGTATCTTCCTATCAGGAGCCAATCAAGCTTCATTTCTCAAGTGTCTTTCATAAACTTAAGAGCATCTTTTTTGATATGGTCAAACAATTTCCTCTATGACATCTTGTGGCGGCTTCAATCGGTAGGTTCTTTTTCTGGCGTCATTAGGGTCTAAAAATGTTTCAAGCCATCCGTGCTTTCTTAAATCTGACAAAATTACACTGACAGTCTTGTCATCCTTCTCTTTTAGTAGACGCCTTGCCTCGTCAAAATCGAAATTTTGATTCTTCTTTTCTTTCCAAAGCTTAGCGTAGCGAAGAAATAACCATTTGGGAAGAGGTTCAGGCATGTTTATCCCAGTTCTTTAGTTATCTGTTAAGCGGTATATTTATATACTACGTAAGCTACAAGCTTGTATGACAAGCGAATAACAAAACATATAAGTGAATGCAATGAGCGTTGAAAGATGTCCCGTTTGCGGCGGCTTTCCAAGTCGATATTTAATTAATGATGCGAATCTGAAGTTTCTGAAAGATTGTGCAAATAAGGGTCAAGTGGATGAAGCCATCTCCGTAGCTCGAATCGTTTGGAACAGTTTTCCGGAACTACGCCTTAACGCCGATTCAAAGATGATTATAGAGGGCGTGTCCACCAACATGCTCAAAGCACTACAATCCCAAATAAATGAAACACTGAAACCAGCAAAAATGTTTGCTGAGAAACTTCCTGAACTTGTTTACAAGCTGCCTATAGAAGTGGACAAAACCATAGATGAGAAGATTGAAGAAATAAGAATTTTATTAGCTAGGGAGTTTAAGGAAACACTTAGCAAAATGGGATTCCCCGAACCAGAGCAACTTAAATTGCTGAGTCAACTTATACCTGCTGTTTTGCCTCTTCTGCAAGAGTCACTGACACTTCAAAAAGTTCCAAGCGAAAAAGGAAAGATTGGAGAACTGGAAATTTTAGAGGAGTTAAGGGACTTCTTTCCAGAAGATGACTACAAACATGTTGGCGGTCCGGGAGCAACGGACATCATCGCCACCCCCGTATACGGCGGTTTTCAACTAAGTCAAAAAGTGCTTATCGAATCAAAGAAAAACAACAGCGGTTGGAACAAGGATTTCATAGACGAAGTCAGGAAGCATATGCAAGCTTATTCAAATCGTTTCGCTATACTCGCTGTCGAAGTTATGCCAAAAGGAGCAAGAGGTTTTCTCATCGAACATTTTAATGAAGGAGCTATATTGGTTACAAGCAGAAAAGATGTTTGCATAGCCTATGGGGCTCTTAGAGCTGTTTTCATCGCCACATACCCTTTCGAAGTTAATGTTGGAGACCTTCGGAAACTGTTTGAGGAAAAAAGAATTGAAGAAGCTATAAAAGACGCTTTGAATTATCAAGAATATCTAAAAAAGATTAAAACGAAATCAGCAAGCATCATTTTAAACGCCAAGAACATCGTTGAGATTTCAGATGACCTAAACACTCACTTAAGAATTTGCCTCACTGAACTTCAAAAACGAATAAGAAATGCGGTAGAAGAAATTGTGGAAGCCCGACCATCAACTAATACAAAAAATTCAACCAGAATATTAAAAGAGCACTATGTTGACCTAATCAAAAAACGGAGATTAAATTTAAAAGAAAGTTCAACCTAACATGTTTTATGCCACAGACAGGTTTAAGAGGACCATATAACCTGGATAATGCTACAATTGACGCAATAGTTACCAGAACATCTCCAGGAGCATACGCTCTCGGAAGAGTTGATAACAACACATTCTATGTTAGTTATGTCGGGCGGTCGGATGACGATATAAAAAGTAGATTGAAAGACTGGGTAAGCAAATATCCAAAGTTCAAGTTTGAATACTACGATTCTCCAAAGGCTGCCTTTGAAAAAGAATGCAACTTGTATCACGATTTTGGTGAAAAGGAAATACTAGACAATGACAAACATCCCCAGAGACCGGATGGCACCAACTGGAAATGCCCTAGGTGCGATATATTCGGGTAATAACTAAATAATGGCTTATTTCTATTGCTTCACAGCGAACAATTCAAAGTATTCATCGAAAGAAAAACATATTACGTTGGTTTCTGCAAATTAGATTTGATAAAAATGTCTGAAAAAAGAGAAAGGAGAAAGCCTGCTCAAGCGGAAATCGGAGATTATGTAGAAGGAGTTCCTAAGAAAATCGGAGAAAGAGTAGGGGAACACGGCATCTATTTAGGTGCTAGAGGAATATACGATATAAGAAATAGATTAAATGATTTGACTGGCACTGAATGGGCGAAATTTACACGTAGCTGGTTTATTCATAATCCAGAACCACGAAAAGGTGACGAAATTCTTCACCCTGCTAAATTCCCAGAATCATTGATTGAAGAGTTTATATTGTTTTTTACTAAGGAAGGAGAGTTGGTTTTAGACCCTATGGCTGGAACTGGCAGCACTTTGGTAGCCTGTGACAATACGGGTAGAAGAGGAATCGGCATCGAGCTGGTAAAAAAATGGGCGGATATCGCCAGAAAACGAACTAAACAAACAATTATCCAAGCGAATGCGTTAGAGCTGGATAAACTAAACCTTCCGACAGTTGACTTCTGCATAACATCCCCGCCATACTGGAATATGCTAAGGAAATCGAGGGGGCATGTTAAATCAGTAGCTCATATTCGAAAGGAATTGGGTCTTGATATATATTATAGTGATATACCAGAAGACATTGGAAATATTGCAGAATACTCAGAGTATTTGAATGCTCTTTATAAATAGGTGTTTGAGCAAGTTTATCACGTCTTACGAAACAATCGCTACCTAGTAATTATCATCCAAAACATTCGAACAGAAGAGGGAGAAATGATTCCAGTTGCATGGGATTTAGCCAAGAAACTGAGCACGTTATATGTTTTGAAGCAAGAAAGAATATGGTGTCAAAATAATAAGATGCTGGGAATCTGGGGGTATCCCTTTACATACGTGTCCAACGTTCATCATCACTATTGCTTGATTTTTGAAAAGGATGAAGAATTTAGAAAAAAGAAGCATTCATAATTCAGAGGGATAGGGATGGGCACTTTTTCCCTGCAAAAGGAAAAAATGTTCCATTTTCCACATAACTCTGCTCTTAGAGAAGAATTTGATTTCATGCTTCGAATTCTTGACCCCGAAAAAACTGGGCAACGAGTATACACGATTACTGAGATATGTGAAAAAATGATGATTGAACAAATTAAGGCAAGAGTTTTTCAAAAATTCCATTCGAAACCTTACGGTATCTTTACCCGTTTTCCTCCTCCAGACATGCCTACTCTTCAAAAGAAAATGGGCAAGAAAAAAGCAAAAATGCTTGCAAACAAAAGAATACGAGCATATAGAAATTTCGTTTCGAACCCTGAAAAACGAGTCCATGCTTTCCTTTCAATTCAATACAAACCTACAAAAACTTGGAAACAGAACTGGATAGAATTTGTCAGAGATTACGCTGATTTAGCTGCATATTGTGGTTTGCTTCCTGCTTTTTTTAAAAATCCTTACCAAGATTCTCCAGAGGACGGCTATGTAGTCAGCGACCGCATGATTAGATATCTCAAAGGAGAACTCAGTTTTGAAGAAGTATTAATGAGTATGAAGTATGCTAATTCCTCAATAAATCTTGAACGGTATTATCAGTTTAATATAGAGGTAAGACCTTTTTATTCCGCCCTTAAAATTCTGGATATCCTAAAAAGCAATGGGGTGGAACTGGTAGAATACTCGTTGTTGGCTGCTGTTGTATCCTGCCTTCGCCATGAAGATGAAATTGAAAGTGCGGTCAAACTTATTATGCAGAAATATCTTAAAGGGTCGGTAGTGAATTTTGAAGGCTGTCCATTAGAAAAAAGCTTTCATAGAGAGGCTGTTAGATTTTCACTCTCACTCCTATCTTTCCTAAAATCTGCAAATTTAATCACATTTCATCACAGTAAACATAGAAGATATGTAAGAATTACCAAAAAAGGTGAAACGCTTCTTAAGAGAACTCCTGGAAGAGCAGCTTTTTATATGCATAAAATAGAAGATATTGTAGTAACACCTTTGATTGGATATCTTCTCAACCTCTTCTCAGTTAGCGTTCAGAAAGGAAAGAAAATTCTAGATTTCAAGTTACTTTGTCAGAATCTTAAAGGTGTTGTAAAGGAAAAGGAACTTGAAGATACTATCATTAGACTATCGAATCTAAAGTTTTCGCCAATTAAAAAATTCGAAAAGCCCAAAATTGAACTTGCCCCCATTAAAAACCAGTATTCAGTCGTCTCTGTTGTTGATTTTGCAAGTAGCCACGAAGCCAAATTTGTTGATGAAGGAACAGGTGCAATTCCCGAGTATGTCAAAAAAGTAGAAGTAGTAACTCCTCCCTCCACAATATTAAATTCTCTTTTTGAAACCGCAACATCATCAAAGGGAGATGAATACGAAGATATGCTCGCAAAAGCACTTAAGAGTTTGAAATTTGGCACGGTAACACACTATGGACACAAAAAGCGGGCACAGAGATATTTAGATATAGTTTGGCAAGTTCCAATAATCGATAGCGTAACAAATAGTGAACGAGTAATACTTGTTCTAATTGAAGCAAAATCAGGGGAAGCAATAAAGCAATTAGATGAGCGAACACTAATCGATGACGCAAAACGAACAATTAGAATATACCGGAGAAAACTCCACAAGATTGGTGGAATATGGATTTGGGTGTTGGATGGGAGGAATTTACCAGCTACAACCGCCATTCATGGAGGACCAAGACAAGGAGCAAAAACTTTCTTAGAAAAACTGAATGAACTTATTCTCCTAACAATGTATGTTAACCGACCAATAATTGTTACCGCCATGAATATTGATTGTTTTGTAGAATACTTCAGCTATTTGTATTCAATCCTAAGGGAGTCCACTGAAGCACTTAATGAAATAAATACGCCTCAATTCTGGGTGTGGGGCTCATTGTTTAGACCAGTTTCAAGTTGGGTTTTCATCTACGAAGACCCTAAAGAATTAAAAAGAAGACTTTTTAGTCCAGGAGTTAGTGCAGTAGCTTAATCATCTCTTTTCTTTCTGTGACCATTTTGCTTTAACTGCAAGCAACTCTTGTATATACTCCTCTCTTTTCTTTGCATATTCTTTGATGGCGTTTGCGAAAGCCTTCCCGATGGTATCTTCTAACCCTAACTTAGTTAATTGTCGAGCTAGATTATAAGCCTCTTCAGGAACTGTTACGGATTTATACCCATTTAAAGGCATTTAACATCACCTTTGCTATAAATATGTTGAAAAAGTAAATATAGGTTATTACCATAAAACCGTAAATTAGTATGGTAAAATGGTAGAGCGTACCTAATATGAAAACCAAAGCTCCATCGGATATTTCTATAATAGACGGGCGATATGCGGAAGGCGGGGAAATTCGTGTAACATTTCCAAAAGCGAGTATGGGAGTGGATATTGTGCTTAAAGGTCTTGAGCGTCTGAGGGAGCTCCAGCAGCCCGGTGACAGAATAACTTTGCACTGCCGAAGCGGTTTCACCGAAAAAGGTGAACTTACAATCTGCGAAGTCTCCTTAACCAGAGAGTTTGCTGGCTCTGAGTTTTAATGACTACGCTAACTTAACACTGTGATTAACTAGGTTCTTTATTATTATCTTCTTGCCCAATGAAATTGTTGTTTATTTTGAGTGTGAAATCTAAATTGAAATGGCATAAATATCTTTTGACAACTTTTCTACATCGATAAGTGGAGAGGCGTTTTAGTTCTTTAAAAAGGGAGGGAACCATGTTTTTGGTAAGTCTCTTAAAAGCCTTGTCAGCAATCAAGCATTAGTAGCCTTTCGTGAGGTTTTGTAAACGGAGTGCGAAAGTGTGTAGAGATAAATTTTTAACTGATGATGTACAACATTAGTGTGGTAGAAGTATGGAGCTGATTCTTAAAGAGGCAGCAAAGGCTTTTGGAAAAGAAGCAGCAAAAGAAGTAACGCCAATAATCGTAAAGAAATTTTTAGGGAAGACCCAAAAACTATCCGTAAAGTTTGGGTTAGTATTCACTTTTTACGAGTATCCTTTACTGGATGACGCATTAGCCTTGATAGACAATTGCATACACAAATTTAAATGCAGCACAAATATGTTGAAGGAGGATGACATAACATTCGATTATTTCATTAGCTTTGAACTTGAAGAGTTCGTGAGACCTGATATTGATATTATAATTCAAGAAGAACCGGAATACGCAATCTCTGAGCAATTCGTTTCCTTACTTGAGATTCTGCTTTCCCCTCATTTGAAGAAAGAAGTCCATGACAAGAAAGATGCTGAGAAAATCTTCCTATCCGGGTTTAAATTGTTAGATGGAATTGTAAAGTGCTTAGAAAATGAAGAAACCGCCGCAACCTTGTTAAAAATTCGTTCTGCAGTAAAATTGCTGGGAATCGAAGCTGAGTTAAATGTTGCACAGAATTTTTATACGGAATTATCTAAAAAAATTGCAAAATTAAAATTACCTTATAGTCCATACATCTCTTTTTCGCCAATTTCAAAAATAGAAGGACAAATTGGGCAAGTTATTGTATCACTAAAAGATGCCGGGGTGTTGAGGGCTGCAATAGACACTATAACATGAAGGTGAGAAGTTTGGTGTTTTGGACATGTAGAGTATTTAAGATAAATCCTAAATTTGATAGTATCGTGAAAGATGTCGTTTTGAAAACTGGAAGTTATCAATATGGAAAGGTTGAAGATAAAAATCTTTTCTTATACATTGACAGAATTCAGGAAACCTTTGGCGGATGGGCTAAATTAATTGAAACTTACGTAGATAGTCCTCGCAGGATTTATAATAGGGAGGAGAATTTTGTTACTATAAAAGAAACAGTTCCATTTAACATCTGTTTATTTGAAAAGTCTAGTGTCTCGAATTTCTTAGCTATTTTTGGCTCGAGTTACAATATTCCAGTTCTGACCTATGCTCTTAAAGTGATAATTTCTGAAAAGGGAAGGTCTAAAGGTCAGATTCCAGACTCATTAATTATGTTCTCTCCTTTACTTAAACTGAATTTTAGGTTAAAAGGAAAAGAGAACGAATTAAGCAAATATTTCTCTAACATCAGAGAAATTAGTGTTAAAGAAATTAAAGACATGTATGTCCATGCCGCAAGCCTCAAAGGACTTTTATTGGAATTAAGTGAAGAATATCAAAAATATGTCCGTGACACTGAGATATCTGGAAAAATAAACTATTTCGGCGTAAACGTTGAAGGGAGAGTTATGATGTTGTCCTCCGAAGGAAAGATATGGACAAGACAAGGAAAAAATAATGTCGAACCAGAAATTGTTAAAATGATTCTCGAAGTTTTAGATAAATGTGATGCGATACATATCATAGAATAACGAAATTTCCCGCTCTCCTCTTTATGATTGTGTGGTGCTCAATAAGAATGTTTGAAGACGCCGAAAAAATCATTAAAAAGTTAACAAAAGAAGACAGAAGGCGTTTGAGAAATCACATAGATGATTGCTTGTTGATGGCAATCAAGTTTGATGAAACTGGTAAGGCAGAATACTATGTTAAAATGAAGAACTACTGCCAAACTTTCCTTCAAATGTTAGATGAGCTAAAGAAGAAAAGGGTTGCTTAGCCTTCCACTATTTTTATTTTCTTTCCTCTAATCACAAAACCATCACGTGAAACCTCTATCCTCGGTTCTTCCACAGATGTTATAATCATCATCTTACGATACGGGTCAATCGTAATTTTCACAGTATCCCCAGCCTTAAACGGATAATTAGAATCCTGAACCATAACAGACGGAATAATCAAATACTGCGTATGTGCATTCTTACTCTGCACAATCCTAACTTCAGCCTCTAAAACCATGGACAACCACCAACAGACTCCCAAATAACAACTGTATGAAAACCATATAAAAACTTTATTAATCTTCGAACAGCCTATTAAGAATTAAAAGCGCAACTAAAGTTGCAATAGACAACTGCCCTAACTCAGTTGCGGTAATTTTGTGAATAAAATCATAACCCAGCCCAAGGGCTTCCGGATAAAACAAGCCCATTATACCCAGCA
>Ga0315298_1010201_pt1 | contig 11375 bp, 11 predicted proteins | sample WHS_1_MG_FD_203077 | JGI IMG/M metagenome (GOLD analysis project Ga0315298, IMG submission 203077) | Extremophilic microbial mat communities from Washburn Hot Springs, YNP, Wyoming, USA - WHS_1_MG | ecosystem: Environmental > Aquatic > Thermal springs > Hot (42-90C) | place: USA: Wyoming... | reverse complement strand
CCCCCTCCCCGCGCCGCACAGCGGCAGCGGGGAGGGGGGAAGGGGGGAGGGGCAAGCCGGCGTAATGCCCCAAAGGGCTCCAAATACCTCTGGGAAAAACAAGTTGCACATGGCGTACATTAGATTTACCACAAAAGGCGCGAAGTGTCCACAGAAAAGCGGCAGAGGACGCCCAGCGCCACCAGGAACGGCGCGCGCAGCGCCATCGCCCGGTACGTCGTCCGACCGGCAAAAAGGCGCAGAAACTCCCGCAGGAAGAGCGGGTTCCGGACTCCCCACTCAAACGAGACGCGCGGGTGGGCGTAGAAGAACCGGGCCCATTGCAGGCCCCAGAGCAGATCGCCCCCGATTTCCCGGTGAATCCGGGCCGTGTATCCGGAGACGTCCCCCCGCAGGACGGCCTCCGCGGCCCGTTCTCCGCTGCGGACCGCGTGCCGGATGCCCTCGCCCAGCAGCGGGTCCACCAGTCCCGCCGCATCCCCCGCCAGAAGCACCCGCCCCGCGTGCAGCGGTTCATGCCGCAGGTAGACCGGCAGGGGATGGCCATACAGTCGGGCCTGTTCCAGCGGGATGCCCAGGCGCGCCATTTCCTGCTCCAGCAACGTCCGCAGGTTCTCCGACTGCCTCAGAAACGCCCCGACGCCGACAGACAGATGGTCGGATTTGGGGAACACCCAGGCGTAGCCCGAGACCGGCAGTCCAAAAAGAAACAGCGCGGCGTCGCCAAAGGTGGCCAGCAGGGGCTCATCGGCGGGGACTTCGGCCTCCAGGGTGATGCCCACGCGCCGCCCCCGGCGCAGACCGACCCGGCGCGCCAGGCGGGAATTAGCCCCGTCGGCCAGGATGAGGTAGCGGGCCCGGACGGCCTCGCCGGAGGCCAGCACGGCCTCCACGCCCGCATCGTCCTGCCGGATGTCCGCCACCGGTGCGCCGTCCCGGACTTCGGCGCGGGCCTGGGAGACCAGGTAGTGGTCAAACCGGTCCCGCCGGACGGTCACCACCGCCCCCTGGGGCAGGTCGGCGGCGACTTCCCGCCCGTCGGCGAAGCGGAAGCGGACGCGCCGCACCGCCCGCTCCACCACGGGGGAGAAGTCCACAGGGAACCGGCGCAGGACCGAGGTGGGAACGCCGCCCGCGCAGGGTTTGTGCCGGGGCAGGCGCTCTTTTTCCAGGACCAGCACCCGCTGGCCCGCCACGCCCAGGTGGAAGGCCGCCGTGGCGCCCGCCGGCCCCGCACCGACCACGATGACGTCATATTCCCGCGCGTTCATTGCCGGATGTTTTTTCGCCCGACGCTGAAGCGTCGGGCTCAGGTTGCTGGCTCAGGCGAGGCTGGCCCACCGTTTACCGCCAGATGTTTTCGTACGGGTGCTCGCCCCGCAGCGTCCGCCCCTCCAGGAAGCGGACCGGCGAGAAGACGGTGATGTCCACGGTCCGGGGGGCGCCGTCCAGCATCCACTCCGAAAGGCACAGCCCCACCGCCGGGGCAATCTTGAAGCCGGTGCCGCTGAAGCCGCAGTCCAGCCAGAAGCCCTCCGGGCCCAGCGGGCCGATGGCCGGATGCTGGTCCGGGGTGATGCCGTCGTAGCCGACCTGCGTTGAGTGGACGCCGCCGTGCATCATCATCGGGATGCGCCGACAGATGCGCTCCCCCGCCCGTTCCACGAAGTCCGGGCGGACGTACTCGTCGTCGGCGGGGGGCAGGCCCAGGAGATTGCCGTCCTCCAGTCCCACCAGCGTCAGCCCGCCGGTCTCCGGGCGGAAGTACATAGAGTTGGGGAAGTCTATGACGGTGGGGTGGGGGAGGATGTCGGGCGGGCGATGGGCGTACATCGTCTCGTGCCGCCAGGTGCTCAGCGGCAGGTCCAGGCCGACCATGTGGCAGACCTCGCGCGCCCAGGCGCCGGCCGCGTTGACCACCACCGGGGCGGAGAACTCCCCCTTCGGGGTGACCACGCCGGTCACCCGCCCGGCCTGCACCCGGATGCCGGTCACGGGGCAATCCTGCATCAGGACGGCGCCGCGCGCCCGGGCCGCGTTCATCAAACTCTGAGCGGTGGAGGTGGGGTCCGCGTAGCCCGACTCCGGCTCGTACGCGGCCAGATCAAAGTCGTCGGTGGCGAAGGCCGGGGCCAGCCGCTTCACGTCGTCGGCGGTGACCAGCAGGGAGGGGATGCCGATGCGCTGGTGCATGCGGACGTTGGCCTGGAGCGCGTCGGCGTGCTCCCGCTCCACAATCTGGATGAAGCCGGTGCGGGTGAACCCGCAGTCGGGGCTCTCGCCGACGCGCCGGGCCCAGTCCCGGAAGTACCCGAAGGACACCCATGCCAGGCGGGCCTCGGCCTCCAGGTCGTAGTGCATCCGCACCAGCCCGCTGGAGCGCCCGGTGGCCCCGGCGGCCAGGAACTTCCGCTCCAGGACGGCGACCCGGACGCCGCGCCCGGCCAGGTGGAAGGCCAGACTGGCGCCGTGGATGCCGCCGCCGATGATGATGACGTCGTACGTGGGGTTCATAGAGGGGCCTCCTGAGGGGAAACCTGGATGGCACCGAAGGGGCAGACGGGGACACAGGCCAGACAGCCGTAGCAGCGGTTGCCGTCCACCCACGGCGGCTCGCCGGGGTCCACGGCCCGCAGCGCCTTGCTGCGGCAGACTTCCCGGGCCAGACACCGCCGGCAGGCCCGGCAGATGTCCACCGCGACCTGCGGAATTCGGGGTGGCAACGGATGGTCGGGCATGGGAAAACCTCACAGATGTCATTGCGAGCCGCCGAAGGCGGCGAAGCAATCCCCCAACTGGCAAGGGGATTGCTTCGGCGGCTGTTGCCGCCTCGCAATGACTTCAGGCATCGTTGTCCTACTTTGACCAGTCGGGGCGGAGTTGGGCGCGGCCGCGCAGATACCGGTTGGCAGCCATAGCGGCGATGGCGCCTTCGGCGGCTGCCACCACCGCCTGCTTCAGATGGCGGCAGAGGACGTCGCCCACCGCGAAGACGCCAGGTATGACCGTCTGGAAATTCTCATCCACCAGCAGACAGCCGCCCTCCCCCAGAGGCAACTGGCCTTCCAGAAAGTCAGTGATAGGGACATTGCCCTGCAGGTACAGGAAGACGCCCGCGACGGGAAGGACCTCCGTCCCCTCTGCCGACGTGATGCGCACCCCCTCCACCCGGTCCTGGCCCAGGATTTCCTCCACCCGCGTCGCGGGTCGGTAGACGACGTTCGGGTGGGCGGTCAGTTCCCCGGCCAGGTCCGGCGAGGCTCGCAGGTCGCGGGTGGGGGAAAGGAAGTGGACGCGGGTGGCGAAGCGGGTCAGCGTCAGCGCTTCCTCTACGGCCTCGTCGTTATCTCCGACGACGGCGACCTCCTGCCCCCGGAAGAAGGCGGCATCGCAGGTGGCGCAGTAACTGACGCCGCGCCCCACCAGGCGTTCCTCCCCGGGAAGGTAACGGCTGCGTCCCATAGACCCAGTGGCGATGATAACAGCCTTCCCTCTGTAGACGCCCCCACCGGTCCAGACTTCGCGCGGGTCGGTGGAGAGGTCCACCCGCAGAACTTTGTCGTTGACGAACTCCGCGCCGAAGGAAGCGGCCTGCTCCCGGATGCGGCGGACCAGTTCGGCGCCGGAGATGGTGCCGGGGATGCCGGGGAAGTTGGCAATCCCCTGGGCTTTCCCGGCCGACCCGGCAGTCAGCCCCTTGTCAATGACGACGGTCTTCAGCCGGGCGCGCGCGGCGTAGAGGGCGGCCGTGGCGCCTGCCGGACCGCCGCCAATGATGACCACGTCGTATATGGGTGTTGCGAAAAGCGGGATTCCTCCGATCATCGCTCGTAGTGATTTTGCGGATACATCTCCAGGTACTTCTCCACCTCCATCGCGGCGACCGCGCCGGTGCCGGCCGCGACCACCAACTGGCGGTAGAGAGGGTCCTGGATGTCCCCGGCGGCGTAGACTCCCGGAACGCTGGTCCGCTGGCGCCGGTCGGTGACGATGTAGCCGTGCTCGTCCAGTTCCAGTTGGCCCCGGAACAGTTCCGTCTGGGGCTCCATTCCGATGTAAATGAAGACGCCGTCGGCCTCAATGACCGAGGTCTCGCCGGTCTTCAGGTTGCGGACCCGGACGCCCGTCACCGTCTTATCGCCCAGAATCTCCTCCACCGCCGAGTTCCAGACGAAGCGCATCTTGGGATTGGCGAAAGCCCGCTCCTGGTGGATTTGCGTCGCCCGCAGTTGGTCCCGCCGGTGGACGAGAATCACCTCCCGCGCGAACCGGGTCAGGTAGAGGCCCTCTATGACGGCGCTGTCGCCGCCGCCGACGACCACCACCCGCTTGTCCCGGTAGAAGAAGCCGTCACAGGTGGCGCAGGCGGAGACGCCGCGGCCGAAGAAGCGGTCTTCTCCGGGCACGCCCAGGCGTCGGGGTACGGCCCCCATCGCGATGATGAGGGTGTGGGCCCGGTAGGTCGCCATATCCGTCCGGACGACGAAGGGCCGGACGGAGAGGTCCACCCCCGTGACAGTGTCGTGGACGAGGTGCACTCCGAACCGTTCCGCCTGGGCGACGAAGCGCCGGGCCAGGTCCGGACCGTCTATCCCTTCCGGGAAGCCGGGGAAGTTCTCCACCATGTCAGTGTTGGCGGGCTGGCCCCCGGGGAGGGGGCCGACGACCACCAGCGTGTGGATGCGAGCGCGGCCGGCGTAGATGGCCGCGGTCAGGCCGGCAGGCCCGCCGCCCAGGATGATCAGGTCGTACACCTCATCGGACGGTCGGGCCTCCGGCTGGGACGGTGCCAGTTTAAAATCCAGCATATCCTCACGCCTCACGCTTCACGTTTTACGTTTCACGTTTTACGTTTCACGTTTTACGTTTCACGTTTTACGTTTTACGCTTTACGCTTCACGCCTTCAGCGCTTCCTGCAACTTCGCCACCACGTGGGACTCGGGCGCCGCGCCTTCAATGTGCACCGTCTCGTTGATGACCGTGCGCGGCACGCCCATGACCTGGTACTTGACGGCCAGGTGGGGGAACTCCATTGCTTCCACCATATCCGCCCGGATCAGCGGGCTGGCGATGGCCAGTTGGTGGGCCAGCATCACCGCTTGCGGGCAGTACGGGCACGTCGGCGTGACGAAGACCTGGATGTGCACCGGCTTCTGGATTCCCGCCACTACCCGGAGAGTGGCGTCGCTCAGTTCCGGCTTCCCCGCCGCCACGCTCTGGATGGCGTGGAGGAACGAGGCGAACTCGTAGCCGGAGGGGATGCCGTAGAAGCGCACCCCGTAGTCCTGTGCGCCGATGACGGCGATGGCCGGGATTTTGTCAATTCCCAGTTCCTCCGCCTTCGCCCGGTCGGCCTGGAAGTCGTAGATTTCGGCCGTGATCCGGTCGGAGAGTTCGGCCACTTCCTCCACCAGTTGGCGGGTCTCGGTGCAGTATTCGCACTCAAACTCCTGGGTGAACATGACCAGCCGCACCGGACCGGGCAGGTCGGCCAGGATTTTGGAGACCTCCTGACGGATTTCGTCGTTCAGCAAGGGCATGACATACCTCCTTAAAAAGATGCAAGATTGCAGGATGCAGGAAAAAGATACAAGATTGCAGGATGCAGGATAGGTCAGGCGAAGCGGCTGACGGCGCGGATGAGGGCCTCGGCCATTTCGGCGGGCGACCCCTCGGCCGACTGGATGCACTCCAGCGCGTAGGAGCGCATGACCTGGATGCTGGCCTGCTGGACAGCGGCCCGGATGGCCGCCAGTTGCTGGAGCACTTCCTGGCAGTCCCGGCCGTCCTCTATCATTCGGGCTACCCCCCGCGCCTGGCCCTCAATCCGACGCAGCCGCTGGATCAGGTCGGCTTTGACTTGTGGGTCCTGGATGGCCATATCACTCCCGGGGAGCACCCGGCTCCCCCAACTCACGAGACCCCTCAGAGGGACCCTCCGGTGGAGCAGGAGGCACCGGAGGACGCCCGACCGCTGCCCCCGGTCAGGCCGGCGAAGAGGGAGACCGCTTTCTCCACTTCGGTGTTGCCGCAGCGGGGGCAGACCACCTCCGTCTGGGCGCTGATGGACCGCACAAATTTCTCAAACCGTTCACCACACTTGGGACATCGGTACTCGTAAATCGGCATTTTCTCCTCCCAACCTTGAGTCTCCTGCAAAAAGGTCATTTCACCGCCGAGACGCAGAGTACGCAGAGATTATACTGATGTAGAACTCTGCGCTCTCGGCGTCTCTGCGGTGAGTTTTTGCAGTGAAGTCAACCTTTCTTTCGCCTTTTCTGGGGCAGGGGCAAGCCCTGCCCCTACACGGTTGCCCCCGTATGGCCAGACGCGAACGTCATTGCGCCGCGCGCTGTTGTATACCCTACTGGGGTATAGTATACCACAGGGGATGAAATTTGTCAAGGGACGACGTACGTGTCCACCACCGCCCCTTCGGCGTCCCGCAGGGTGAGCAGTTCCCCCGATTGCCAGGCCGGGGCGGCGCGGTTCCAGAAGAGGTCGGTCGGGGTGGATACGCCGGGGCCAGAGTGGAGGGTGACCTCTCCCCCCGGGAAGAGGACCAGGCGGGGGAACAGGAAGCGGTCGCCCCCGGCATCGGAGAGGGTCCAGCCTTCCAGCGAGACGGCGCCCCCGCGATTGCGGATGCGGACGCTCTCGCGCGCCAGGTCCCCCGCGCCCAGCACCCCGGCAATCTCCACCAGCGGCGGGCCCGAGGGGGTCAGCGCCGGCAGGGCGGGCCGCTGGAGGGGCGTGGGGGTGGGGCCGCTCGTCGGGGGTGGTGAGGGTGGGGGGCTCCCGACAGGGGGCGGAGTCACCAGCACTCCGGGGATGATCAGCACCTGCCCCACCTGGATGAGGTTGGGGTCCTGGATGTGGTTGACGGCGATCAGTTCTTCCAGCGGGACACCGTAGGCCCGGGCGATGCCCGCCAGGGTCTCCCCGGGCTGGACGGTGTGGAGGAGCGGGCTGGGGGTGGGGGAGGGTGGGGGGACGGTGGGCATCATGGTCGCCGTCGGCGATGGTGTCCAGGTCGCCGGGGGGAGGGGCGTGGCAACGGGCCCCAGCGACGGTTCCCGGCCCAGCAGAAGGAACAGCAGGCCAGCCGTTGCGGAGAGCAGGATCAGGAGGATTGCGAGTCGGGTACTGCTACGGGTGGACCGCATAGGACTCCGTGTTGGAGTTCCGTTATCCCAGCAGGCCCAGCCAGCCGGCCACCGTCGCGCCGAGGCCGGACATGTTCAGGGCGATGGGGAGCAGGAGCAACCCCATGCAGTTCATCCGCCGGGCGCCCCAGAGGACGGGGATGAGCCCGATGCCGGTGGCGACGGCGCAGATGGTCAGGCTCCCCAGCGCGGCCCGCAGCGCCGCCGCCCCGTCCCCACTTCCCACGTACTCCCCCAGCGCGGGTACCCCCATAACCACCCCAATCAGGATGACCAGCACAACCCGGCTGACGGAGCGGTAATCCACCTTCTCCATTGCCCGGATGGCCCCGCGCGCCAGCAGCAGGAGCAGGAAGTAGGAGAGGACGCCGGTCAGCAGGACGGCGGCCACCGCGATGTAGTAGGCCCGGGGGGTGTACGAGCGCCAGAGGGTGCTCAGCATCCAGGCCATGCCCCCGCGCGTCAGGTAGAGGCCGGGGACGAAGAAGAGCAGGAAGCCGCCGACGTAGTAGACCACTTTGGACGCGCCCTGGGAGATGATGAACAGCCGGTCGTCCCGTTGCGCAGTGGCGTGTCCGGCGATGAGGCCGCCGATGCCCCCCGTCACCACCGGGAAGAAGGCGGCAAAGAGCCCGCCCAGCGTCCCGGCGAAGACCCCCCGTCCGATCAGCCCCGGCGTGGCGTCCACATCGCGGGCGATGTGCTGGGACGGCAACTCCACCCGCGCCAGCAGGTTCTGCAGCACCCAGGGGACGGCGAAGAGCCCCACGAAGGCCGGGAGGAGGTTCTGGTAGGCCGCGTAGACCGGGAGGATGGAGCGGTACATCAGAACGAAGCCCAGCAGGCCGGAGAGGAGGAAGGTCGCCAGCCCTGCGACCAGGTTGCGCCAGCCGTCCCACCAGCGCCGCCACCCCGCGGGAGCCCGGTCGCTCCCTTTGGGCCACTCCGAGAGCACCATAAAGGCGATAACCGTCCACAGAATCCAGTGCAGGTGCTGCTGGAGGACGGCCCGCAGGGTCGGGAAGAGGCGCGGGGCCAGGGGCGTCAGCAGGAGGAGGGCGGCGATGCCGCCCAGACTCCCGATGCCGGTGAGCGCCACCGCCTCGTACCCCCGCCCCTGCATCAGGTACTTCTGCCCCGGCAGGACGATGAAGACCATAGATTCGTCCGGGGCGGAGAAGAAGATGCTGGGGATGGTGTTGAGGATGGCGTAGGAGGTGATCATCCCCAGGAAGAGCATGGCCATGTGCTCCGGGGGCAGGAGCGGCCCCAGGGCCGCCGTCCCCAGGACCAGCAGGCCGGCGACGTTGTAGATGTGGAGCGCGGGCAAAAGGGCCAGCGGCGCGGCCACCAGCGCCCCGATGACGGCGAACATCAAATCGCGGAGGATGTCCATGCCGGATTCCCTGATTAAAGAACGAAAAGAAAATATTTTTCATTGCGGCGGCGAAGCCGCCGCAATGAAAAATAATCTTCTTTTCAGGGCCACGGATGTGGAGTGGCTACGAGCAAAAGCCAAAGTTGAGGGCAGGGGCAGGCCTGCCCCTACCGGACCACCACATCGTACGGCAATACCGGAATCACTTCCAGCGTCCCCCTGTAGATTTTGACTTCTCCCACCACCTGTACCGGCGTGCCGGGGGTATCCAGCCGTTCCCGGTTCGGGATTCGGTCGTAGATGTTCGGCCAGAGGAGAACCAGAATCTCACCGCTCCCGTCGTTGACGAAGAGCCGTACATTGGACTCGCTCTTCTCTATGCGGGCAACCGTTCCCTCTATCAGCACCCGCTGCCCCTCGTCGGCCGGGGTGATGGAGGCGATCGGGCGCGTCGGGGCCGACGGGGCGGCGGCCTGGAGGGCTTTCACCTGCCGCCCCCACTGCGGCGCGATCTGCAATTGCCCCTCGTAGGTCTGCACGGTGCCGGTGGCCCGCACCCGGGCGCCGAGGTTGATTTTCCGCGCGTCCCGGCAGTCATCGTAGACGTTGAGCCACATCAGCAGGACGACCTGCCCGGTGCCGTCGTCCAGGGTGAACTTGAACCCTTTGGAGAAGGACGCGACGGCGACCACCCGGCCCTCTACCGTCACTTCCTGGCCCGTTCGCTCCGCCAGTCCTCCGATGGGGACGATGGGGATGGGTGTGGGGGTGGGCGGGGCCGGGGTGGGGGAGGGTTCCGGCGTGGGAGAAGGCAGTGCCGTCGGGCTGGGACGGGGCGTTGGCGTGAGGGTGGGGGTCGGTGGGACGGAGGTGGAGGAAAGCGCGACCACATCGCACGGGCGGACCGGGACGACTTCCAGGGTGTCCCGGTAGATGGAGACTTCGCCGGTCACTTCCAGTTGCGCGTCCGTCCGCAGGGAGGAGGGGTCCGGCAGGGCGCGGTAGAGGTCGTTCCAGAGCAGGACGGTCACGGAACCGGTGCCGTCGTCCAGGGTCATCCGGTACCCGGCGGAGAACGGTTCGGCCTGCCGGACGGTCCCCTGGACGGTCACCAGGCGGCCCTCGTCGGCGGCGGAGAGGGAGCCGATGGGCCGCCTCTCGGCGACAGGGACCGTCTCCGCCAGCGGGACGATGTCCCCCACCGACGACGGGACCAGTTGGGGGGTATCCCGGTACAGGGAGACGGTGGCGGTCACTTCCAGGGACTGGCCGACTTCCGGTGGTGAGAAGTCGCCGGTCAGGTGGCGGAGGCTGGCGTCCACGGCCACGTCCACCGCGCCGGTGGCGTCCCGCAGGGTGATGAGGGTGAGGCCGGAGTAGGGCTCACGGACGTCCCAGACCTGGCCCCGGACCCGGACCCGCCGGAGGGCATCGGCGGCGGTGATGGAACCGATGGCGCGCTCTTCAGCCGCCGCGCGCCCGATTTCCAGGTGTTCGGGGACGTTGAGGGTGAGGGAGACGTCCTCTTCCCGGACCCGGAGGGTGCCGGCGACGATGACCCGGTCTCCCAGGCCGGGGATGCGCCCGGCGGCGCGCAGTTTGTCCACCACGTCCCGAAAGGCCCAGACGCGCATCTGACCGGTGCCGTCGTCCACGGTGAAGGAGAGGGAGCGGGAATCGGGGTTGTAGGCAGGGCTGCGGACGACTTGCCCGGCAATCTCCACGTAGGCGAAGTTCATGGTGGCGGCGGCCTGCTGGATGGAGATGTGGGGGAGGGGGGCGCGGGCGGCGGCGATCCACAACAGGGCCAGCCCGACGGTGGCCAGCAGGATGGCCCCCCACTTCACCGCGCGCAGGGAGAGGCGGGGGGCCTGCCGGGCGCCGCAGTAGGGGCACACCTCATACGGGCCGACGAACCGTCCACAACTGGGGCATTGGCTCATCCCGTTTGCTCCATATCTCACACGGAGACACAAAGACACAAAGAAGAAATTTTTTATTATTTATCTTTGTGTCTTTGTGTCTTTGTGTGAGGTATTTGTGCCTTTGTGTCTTTGTGTGAGGAATTTGTGCCTTTGTGTGATGTATTATATCCGTTTGGGCCGGATTGTCCAGTTGACAGCCCTCTGTAACCTCTGTATAATGGGCGAAAAGTCGCCCAGTCGGCGCATCCGGAGGAGGACGGGGTGGAAGGCGCGGAGCAGCGGGCAGATGCATGCGATGTGGTCGTGGTGGGCGCGGGGATTGTGGGGGCGGCCGTGGCCGCCCGGCTGGCCCGACAGGGCCTGCGGGTGGCCGTCCTGGAGGCCCAGCAGGTGGCGGGCGGCGCCACGGGCCGCAGCGCCGGCCTGTTGCTGACCGGTGTGCCGGGCCACTACCACTGGGCCGTCCGGTTCTTCGGGCGGGAGGCGGCGCGGGCGCTCTGGGAACTCTCCGTGGAAGGGCGGGAGCGGCTGATGGAGGCGGCCGCTCACCTGGGCGTGCGGGTGGAGCGGACGGGAAGTCTGGCTCTGGCAGTGACGGAAGAAGAAGCGGAGGCGCTGCGGGCCTCGGCGGAACTCCTGCGGGAGGACGGATTTGATGCCGGGTTCAGCAGGACCGACCCGCTGCAACGGGGGTTTCTGGCCGCCCTGCAGCGCCCCGACGACGGGGTGGTGGACGCGGCCGACCTGACCCGCGCGCTCCTGGCCTCCGCGCCAGTTACTGTCCACACGGGCACCGAGGTCCAGGGCCTGGAGGCCGAGGGGGCCGACATCCGGGTGTGGGCGTATCGGCGGACCGTCCGCTGCGGCGCGGTGGTGCTGGCGGCGGGGGGATACGCCCCGACGCT
>Ga0315298_1010200_pt1 | contig 11375 bp, 12 predicted proteins | sample WHS_1_MG_FD_203077 | JGI IMG/M metagenome (GOLD analysis project Ga0315298, IMG submission 203077) | Extremophilic microbial mat communities from Washburn Hot Springs, YNP, Wyoming, USA - WHS_1_MG | ecosystem: Environmental > Aquatic > Thermal springs > Hot (42-90C) | place: USA: Wyoming... | reverse complement strand
CACTATTTCTTGAATTCATAGACACTATTTCTTGAATTCATAGACACTATTTCTTGAATTCATAGACACTATTTCTTGAATTCATAGACACTATTTCTTGAATTCATAGACACTATTTCTTGAATTCATAGACACTATTTCTTGAATTCGTAGACACTATTTCTTGAATTCATAGACACTATTTTTCCTAGAATGCCAATACTTTTTAGTGAGACCCACATTATTTTCACCGCTGTACCAGACTTTCACCGATGGCTCAAATCTATGGCATCAATGTTTTCATAGTTCAGTGTTAAAAGATAGCTTCACAAGAAAGAGTGGTCAACAAAAAGCGTCAAGTTTTATACAGATTAAAAGAATTATAGCTGGATTAGATCCCATAGAAGATAAAATCTACCCGAAGTCTTGCCTTTATAGATTTTTCCATAAGAACTATCTTTTCTGTCACTAATGCCAATGACCAAATCATCATAGCTTTCGTTGTTTACTTTATAAATCAAACATTGGTATTTTATAAAACCTATTTTGTTGAGTCAACAGAAAATTATTGAGATTAAAAGTGTCAAAGACTTTATCTTTTTATTTTTGATTTTCACAAAGATATAAGATCTACCCTGCTTCTTAATCTACATTTTCCTATTGATTTTAGTAAGTAATATTTGTTACTCTTTTGTGGGAGGAATTTTCAAATGCCAAATTGGATAAGCGTAAAGGAAGCCGCAAAAATTCGCAAATGCACGCAAGCAAATATTCGTTATTTGATAAGCCAGAAAAAGGTAGAAGCCAAGCGTGATGGTGGCAGATGGTTGATTAATGATGAATCGCTAGTAAGTGAAAAGGATTTTTCACAAACTGCTGATGTTATTAGCGTGCTTAAAGCACAACTTGAGGAGAAAGATAAACAAATAAATTTGCTTCAAACGCAAATACAAGAGATGTCAGAGAGACACGATACTATCATTATGCAAATGACAAGGCAAATTGAACAAACGCAAAAAATGTTAGAGGCGCACAAAGAACCGTGGTATAGAAGGTGGTTCAGAAAAAGACAATAGCCTTAGAATAGATAAATTCCTGTGGGGAAAAACGATTATTGAACGTAAAATATGTCTTGAAAAATGGGGTGCAGTACAAGCCTTCTTATATGCAAAGTACCCGTGTGCAATAGGAGTGTATAATTATTTGTGTAGATTTTCTCTCTGTGAGAAAATAAATAACATTCGGGAAGAGGGTCAGTATTTAAGGCGGAATGGAAACTTACACAAAACTATTGACGGCCCTCTAATTTTCAATAGGTTCAGCTTTGACTATGTCAACATTTACAATTACATCATTTATAACAAAAACCTCTACTACCGCTATAAAATACCTGCAATTATTCTTTAGTTTGTCGATAAGTTCGCGCGTCAATCTATAATCTGATACTACTCTTGCTGCTCCTCCAGTACCAAACGCTCTACATCCAGCTATTATTATAATTGTATTTTTACGTTCTAGAGGGTTGCTAACTTTAAGTAAAAGTCCGAAATCCTCTATTATGTGCTTTTTCTCTGCATCGAACTTGGTTCTATAGCCACATCCTTCTCCAACATTACCATTTTCATCAGTCATGGTATTGCGAACATCTTCTCCTATTAGTAAAGCATCATTTTTAAATGTGCCTTTAAATTTGAGATCAGTTCTAGTTAAAAAATATTTAGTTACCTCGTTGCTCTTAGGCCCTCCTACGCAAATTAGATTTCCGTGAAATTCAATAGGAAACCTGTGTGTATAAATATTAATCTTTTTGTTATTGTTCGCTAGAGATATGTTTGGAGCTATGTGCCCTATGGCTTGAACCGATCCCTCAAGGTTGGGATTATTATATTCTTGGTATTCTGTCCTTCCATCAGGATAAGACGAACGGCCCCCAAAATCACTAAGCAGTATAGTTATCTCGTCATCGGAGCCAAGTCCCCAGACTTTGCTTAAAATATGAATTTTATAAGTTATATCAATTGCTTGCTCTACAATTTCCATCTTTTTTTGCTTCGTTTCCCTAGCCAGAGAATCAATATTGTCGATTGTTGTTCGATTTAAATAAAACGATCGCATGGCTTTTTCTTGCATGATTACCATCCTCCTAAAAATTCCTAATATTGAAAGTTTCTATTTGTGAAGGCACGGAAATTTATTAAGCAGTAATAAATATAAATAAATACATGATATAATGTCAATATAAAAATTTATAATGTTTAAAAAATATAATATTTGACATTATAATTTAATAAAAAAATATTTTGACATTTAGTTGGATTTGTGTTAGAATAATATCAAGTAGAGCGGGTCGTAAACAGGAATGCGTAGATTAGTCAGTAAGTTTTATGTTCTCTATTTATCTTAGGTGAAAACGCCAAGGAGGTTAAACATGGATCGTAAAATTTTTAGTTCTGTAATTATTGTTTTGTTTTCTATTACAATCATGGGGGCTGTAAATGCCATAGGTTCAGTTGGAAACGTTTCTACTAAATGGGGCGATATTAAAAATGGCTATTCAACTGAAATCCAGTTGGCTCCGTTAACGAAGATTACGGAGGCAGATCTCAGTAAGAGAATATTCGGGAAAGTTTACCCTGTAACTCTGAGATACTTGGATCGCTTTCCGAGATCGACAGACTGTACTGGGGTTCACGCTGGGATTGACTACGGAGCCCCTAAGGAGACTAATGTTAAATCAGCTACTAATGGCAAAGTTATCAAGATTGAGAATAGTATTGGTGGTGTCTTTGTCTTTGATGGAATCAATACAATTATCTATGCGCATATGACAGGCATAGAAGTCAAAAAAGGAGATAAAGTTATACTGGGGCAAACAATCTTAGGCAAAGTTGGTAGCAAGGGTATAGCAACTGGCCCCCATTTGCACCTCGAAGTTAGAAAAGGTTATTCGGAATTTGCGACACCATGCAGTGCGACTAAAGCTGAGGTAGAGAAGAAGAACTTGAATCCTACTTCTTACATAAAGTAGGGTAAAAACTATTAACCATTTGATGCCAGAGCGGTGTATGGCTGAGCGATAAACTGCCGGCGGTTCCCCATGGTCTAATCCAGCTTATGGAGCCTGAACGAAGATTATACACGATATCGCTCTTTGCAATGAATATATCGACTGTTCCGGATCCGTCGGTATATTGCACTTGTAACGCCTCAAGTCCATTAAAAAAAATTTTCTCAGTATGCTCTTTCTCTAAAGAGGTCAAAGTATTTTCTATAAATACCTTTAGAGGAAGTTTGTTGGGGTTCTTCATTACCCAGACTTCAAAAAGTATATAAGTCACATCCGGTAAATCTGAGACATCTGCCCTGGTTATTATCATTTTTTTAAGATAATCGGATTCATAAGGCTGAGCTTCAACATAAGGTTTTATGAGGCGCTTCCCAACCTTGATAATTGCTGGGAATGAAAATTGGAATCCATATTCAATATCGCAGTATTCGTGCCATGGATTTTGCAACAGAATCGGTTCAAGTTCGAATATTGTTATGTAGTATGGCGATTTGGAAGTTTTCCAGTTAAAATTCCAAAGAAAGAATCCTAATAATGATCCGATAAAAAGCGTTCCTAAGAACAAAAAGATTATCTTCGTTAATGTTTTTCCCATACTTATGCTTTCGTAGTTATAATACCATATTAAATTATCGCCAGCAACGTCTTGTACTAGATGAGTACATTTTTGACAACTGTGGTTTTCCACAAGCAAATTCAATAGGGGTCTTGTATCCTAAGGCTTGATGAGGCCTTCTGAGGTTGAATTCTTCTAACCAATTGCTAAGTCTCAGATTGAAAACCTCAAGGTCTGGATGGAAATTTCCCAGGGCCAGAAACTCTTCTTTTAAGATACGATTGAACCTTTCGTTGACTGAGTTATCTTTAGGGGTTTTGGGGCGATTGTAGTACTGATGAATGCCCAATTCTTGACAGGTTTTTTTGAATTCCTTCTCAAAACAAGAATCGTTGTCGTGTTGGACATTGAGGATCTTTCCATTAACATTAAAGAGATCATTAAGTCTCAAGAGAAAATCTTTGGCTGAAAAAGATGATTTTGTTTTATACATGAAAGCAAAGGCTAATTTTGAATATCTATCAATGGCAGTAAAAATATATCTTTTTAGACCATTCCAGTAAATGACAATGACATCTAAACAAACCAAAAAGCCAGTTTTATTCTTCTTTTTGAGCTCTGTAATCCTTTTCTTTTTTAAGGCTCTCTTTCTTTTTTTGGCTATTTTGGCTGTTTTTTGTGGATGGTAATAGAGTTTGTATTTCTCAATTACTTTTTGGATCTTCCAGCTTGAGATTTTCTCTTGAAAGAGGTTAAAATATATTAGAGCAAGCTTTTCTTTTCCATAACGAAGATACTTTTTCCTTAACTCAACAATTCTTCTTTCTTGATCTGGGGTTATTTCCCTTTGTCTTCTCTTTTGAGGTGCTCTATCTCTTTCTTCCAAAGAAGAAAGATTATATGGATTATACCTCTTTAACCAGTAATAGAAAAGCTGTCTTGAAATGCCAAAGTGCCTACAGGTTAAAGAGACATTCTTTGTTTTTTGATAATAATCCATCCATTTTAGCCTTTTCTTGGCTTCAGGCGAGAGTTGGTTCCTTGTTAAATCATTTGCCATCTGATAGAGGGGAACTAAATCCTCTACCAAATGAAAACCCCAGGGAAGAATCCTTAACCTTCCCTGACTATCAAAGAATAATCTTTTTGCCATATCGATGAGATACATTTTGATTAGATTTTTGACCTTTCTTTTCTCTCATTTTACCAATTTTTGGCATCTTAGGGGTGTCAAAAATGTATCTCATCTTTTGCATTCCTAAAGAAATCATGTGCTGCGGTGTGGTTAATTCAGATGGTGAAAATCTTTTATGAAGTTCATCCAGCCATATATTTAGAACGGTATATTGATTTTTTAAAGCAATCTCCCTTTTGTCATTTATCCGTTTTTTCGTAGGGGTATATGGACGAATTTCTGTTGGATTAATACGCAGTGGAATGTTGGGATGCACTTTGCTTTGCAATAAATCCATAAATTTCGAAATGTCTTGGTAAATATTATCAAGAGAGCTTGTAGCCAACACGAGCTCTATATAAACATCCAGGCCTTCCTTTTGGCTATTAATGTAATGTCTTTGAAAAACATCAGGTTTTTTTGTGGATTCCTGTTCCTGTTTTTACAAGGAATGGGCTTTGTGTGGGAATGACTTTTGTTATTATCACTTATGAAAAACTTGTCATTCCTGCCCCTACTCTCTGCTTTCGCAGGGACAAGCTTCGCAGGGGTAAACTGCATCAGGAATCCAGTTTAAAACCTGTATATCAAATAAAAAATTCACAATACTTTATTAAAACTTGATTAGCTAATAGTGCTATCTATGTCTATAAAATATACATTCTTTGACTGACTGATCAAAAAAATTTCGTTTATGGAACATGCTTTAGGTTGTTATGTTAAGCAACCTGGTTAGCATGTTCTATATGATACTATATGGTACTAGCGAGTTTTTATATCACCCCAGAGTGTTGATAGCTTACCTTTTGCTTCAACAGCTGTATAGCCTTTGTCACTAGCGGCAGTGATCTCAGCGGCTGTCAAAGCTCTATTATAAATGGCTAGATCATCAATGATAAATGTAGCAGCCCGATAAGATGGCGACTTCCCTACGTAAAGATTTCCTGCACCTTGATCATGCTTTGCTGGCACAGCAACTTTGCCTTCTTCCTTTTTGTTGACATAAAAGAAAAGTTCCGCACCCTTTTTAACCCCTGCTATATGATACCATACCTTTTGCTCAAAGGCTTTGCCTTCTCCGCCTACTGCAATTTTGCCAAACCCCATATTGCCAGGATTATATCTGTAGTGGAGACCTATGGCATCTGGGTTAATCCATATACCTGGAGCTCTGTCGCTGGCAGGTGATGTTACCAGCTTTGCAATAACTTGACTCCATGCACCATTAGAACCTGCTAAGAAATAGATCCAGAACAAGTATGTATTATCCTGATATTCTGACAATTCTTTAAACGAAGCAACTTCCATCGCTGCATCTTGGGGAGTAATTTCTAGTGCGCCTCCGCCGTATTTTGCAGTTGTCGTTATTTTTGCACCACCTTTAAGCACGCCGTTGTGGCTGCCAGCAGATAGGTCAGGCACCTGGTCACCGATGGCTTTATCAAATGAAAAGTATAGAATCAACCCATCTGAACCAGCTTGTGCATACAAAGAAGTAGAAACAGCAAATAGTATTGCCAACACCAAATAAAACTTTATTGTTAATCTCATTATTGTTTCCTCCTCATTAGTTTTGACAAACAATTTTACCATAAACACCAAAACACCAAAAATCAGTCGTCAAAGAACGCCTTATAACCTAATTTAATGAGCTTTTATATCACCCCAGGTAGACGCAAGTTTCCCTTCTGCCTTCACCGCAGCGCCTGTGCTAAGAGCACCGTTCATAACTTGCTTCACTTCATCGGCGGTCAAAGCACGATTAAAAACAACAAGATCATCAATTATGAATGTCGCCGCTCTATAACTGGGTGATTTCCCTACAATAAGACTTCCTGTTCCTTGTTGGTGAGCAGCAGGAACGGCAGTCTGCCCTTTTTGTTCGGCATTGCAGTAAAAAGTCAATTGTGCGCCCTTTTTCACTCCGGCTATGTGATACCATGTCTTTAACTCAAAGTCCCCGCCTTCGCCGTTTGGTCCGATTCTACCAAATCCCATATTGCCAGGGTTATATCTGTAATGTATCCCCGTGCCACCAGGATTAATCCATATGCCCGGGGCTCTATCATTACCGGGAGATAGCTTTACAACAATCTGGCTCCATGCACCATTTGAGCCTGCGGTGAAGTATAGCCAGAAAAGAAACGTATTGTCCTGATATTCTTCCAATTCCTTAAACGATGCTACTTCCATTGATGCATTCTGGTCGGTTATCTCAAGAGCAGACTTTCCATATTTTGCTGTTGTTGTTATCTTTGCATTCATTTTCAGGATACCGTCATGTTTCCCATCAGACATATCTGGCACAGTATCGCCCTTTGCACCCTCAAACGTGAAAAGAACTAACAGACCTTTCTTGTCAAACGCCGAATGTGATGGTAAGATAATAAACACTAAAAACATCAAGGTTAAACACATATTAACAATAATTTTCATACATAATACCTCCTTTGTATAACGGGTTCTTTGGCAATAAATTCAAAAAAATCCCAATCCAAGCCTGCAATTGGGTTTCATAAACTTACCAACAGGTTCAAAATGCTAAATCCGCATTTTTATTGCCTTTTATAATGAACTTTTCATATTTGTCACCAAAGAACCGTCACTTCTGGAGCATGCTTATTAGAACATTATTGGATAAACACAAAGTACAACCAAAGACCAGGAGCAATAAGGTAGTTTGGCATTCTTTAGAAAAAACCGTTCATTCCTTTCGCTACCGAGTCTTTGGTTAGATCACTGAGCTATTTCTGATAAATTATTATTCAGGTCTACATACAGAACAGAGCATATAACCTTTTCCCTTTAACCAAATTGGGAATAGTCGTTGGCATTTGATAAAATTTTTGGGATTCTAGCAAATTCTCCCTATTAATGCTATGCATCCCCTAAGAATGATTTTTTGATTTCTTTATTGGCAAGGAGATTTCTTGCTTTATCCTCAAAAGCGATTCTGCCTATTTCAAAGACATAAGCCCGATCAGCATATTCTATTGCCATAGTGGCGTTCTGCTCCACTAGAAGAATTGTTGTCCCCTGTTTGTTAATTTCTTTTATCTTATCAAATACAATCTGCACATAATTTGGAGAAAGACCAAGGGATGGTTCATCAAGCAAGAGGAGTCTGGGCTTGAGCATTAATGCTCTGCCAATTGCCAACATCTGCTGTTCTCCACTGCTCAATGTTCCAGCTCTCTGTTTCTGTCTTTCTTTTAGAACAGGAAAAAGACTAAATACTTTATTAATATCTGCTTGGACCGTCTTTTTATCATTTCTGGTGTAAGCACCCATTTGGAGATTCTCTAAGACATTCATTGAGGCAAAAACCCGTCTTCCTTCTGGCACTAAACATAATCCCTGCTTAACCAATTGATATGGTTGACAACCATTTATCTTTTTCCCCTGAAAGAGTATTTCTCCTGATTGCAGCTTTACCAAGCCACATATTGCTTTTAAGGCTGTGGACTTGCCAGCGCCATTAGGCCCGATTAGAGCCACAATCTCTCCTTCGTTTATTTTAAGAGAGATATTATCGAGAGCGAGAACACTGTCGTAATAGACTGTTAAGTTGTTCACTTCAAGGAGCATTTTGCCTCTCTTTTGTTTAGAGTATTTGGACTTTTAGATTTCGCTTTTTTCTTTTCGCTTCCTGCCAAGATAAGCTTCTATTACCTTTTCATCTCTCATTACTATTTCTGAGGGTCCCTCAGCTATCTTTTTGCCATAATTCAAAACAATCACATTATCAGAAATACCACTGACCACTCTCATATCGTGTTCAATAAAGAGAATTGTTTTGCCTTGAGCTCTTAACTCTTTGAGCACATCTAATATTTTAACTCTCATCTCAGGGAAAACCCCTGCTGCTGGTTCATCCAAGATAAAAAGCTCAGCACCTGTAGCCAATGCCCGGGCTAATTCCAGTAATCTTCTCTGACCATGAGACAAGTTCTGAGCGAGTTCGTCTTTTTTGTTACACAGTCCCATCATCTCAAGATATTCTAAAGCCCTTTCTCTATTTCTCTGTTCCTCCTCTTTCATCACTTTTGACTGTAAAAGAGCTGGAAGTAGACCCTCGCCTTTCTCATAATTTGTTGCCAATAAGATATTCTCCATAACTGTTAGTTGTGGAAAAAGCCTGATATTCTGAAATGTCCGAGAAACACCTAATCTGGCTATTCTGTGAGGGCTCAATCTTGTGAGTTGATGGGTTAAACCATTATTGTGTAGAACGATAGTGCCGTTGGTCGGTTTTAAGAAACCGCTGATAAGATTGAAGACTGTTGTCTTGCCTGATCCATTAGGTCCAACCAATGCCACAATAAAGTTTCTAGGAACATCAAAAGAAAGGTTATCTACAGCCCTTAAGCCATCAAACTCTTTAACCAGATCTCGTATTTGTAGGATAGAGCGTTGTTGGTTTTCCTTATTTTGTAATTTCTCATTCATTTCTTTAAGCGTGAAAGTGACAAGCTATTACTTCATAAATCCTTTGTCACTTGAAACGATATGTTCCCATAATTCCTTGAGGTCTTTTTAGCATCAGCACCACTAACAACAATCCATAAATCATCTGTCTCATTGGGCCAGCAATAGAAGAGGGCATTCCCAGAAATCTTAGAAGTTCAGGAAAGAGCACCAAAGTTCCTGCTCCCACTATAGAACCAGATATACTGCCCATTCCTCCAAAGATAACCATCAGCAGAATAGTAATGGATTCCATAACAGTGAAACTGGAAGGGTCAATAAAGGTTATGTAATGGGCATAAAGGCTTCCAGCAATGCCAGCAAAGAAAGCGCCAATCACAAAGACAAGGATCTTGTGTTTGGTAGTATCTTTTCCTAATGCCTGTGAGGCAAGTTCATCTTCTCTGATAGACCTTAATACTCTACCAAAAGGAGAATGAACTATCCTTTTGGTCACAAATATGGTAATAGCCGCAAAAACCAAAACCACGAGCAAATAAGACCAAATTTCAGATAAAGGAAAGCCAAAAAAAGAAAACCCTGGTATACCGGGCAGTCCCATTGGTCCTCTGGTAAGACCAACCCAGTTCTTGGCAACAGAGTAAACAATCACTCCCAAGCCGAATGTTGCCAAAGCAAAATAATCTCCTTTTAATCTGACAGCCGGATAGCCGACAACAAGCCCAGAGAAAGCTGCTATAACTGCTCCTATCAGCAATCCTATCCAAGGAGATAATCCCATATTTAAGGCAAGGAGACAGGAAGTATATGCTCCAATACAAGAAAAAGCTGCATGACCTAAAGCAGGCAAACCGGTAAAGCCTACAATCAGATTTAAGCTGAGTGTAAGAATAGTATATATACCAGCCAGAACAAATATGTGTAAGAGATACTCCATAGTTTTAGATTGTTTCCTTTTCTGTTTTGGTGCCCAAGATACCCCAAGGTCTTACTAAAAGAAAAATTATGAGGATAACAAAAGCAATACAATCCTTCCAACCCGCTGATATTTTCCAGATACCAAGATTCTCAACCAATCCCAAAAAGAAGCCACCCAGCACTGCGCCAGGGATGTTTCCAATGCCACCAACAATGGAAGCAATCACGCCTTTCAAGAGAGCGCCGAATCCCATTGTGGGCTCTATGTTGGTCTCAAAAGAAATCAGAATGCCAGCCGCCCCGGCTAAGGCAGAACCAATGGCAAATGATATGAGGATTACCTTTTCAGGATTTATGCCAACCACATTAGCTGCCACAGGGTCATCAGAAACAGCGCGTATTGCTTTGCCAAATTTTGTTCTCTGGATAAAAAACCAGAGCAAGAGCATCAGAATAACTGAGACAAAGAAAATGGTGAGCTGGACATCAGTAATCACTGCGCCAAGAAAATGGTGCCCTTCTTTGATGGGACCAGTTCTTATGGATAAAATCTGAGCGCCATAAATAAGCTGAATGAGGTTTTGAAGGAAAATAAAAACACCAAAGGAAGCCAGAAGAAAAATGAGGTTTGAAGCCTGCTGTTTGCGCAGAGGATAATAAATAAATCTATCAATACCAATTCCTACAACACTGGCCAGCACAATGGGTAAAAAAAAAGAAAAGGCAGTAGGAGCTGGTGAGTTATTAAATTGAGGGGACAGCCAACTAAGGAAGGTATAGGCGAAATACGCTCCAGCGGTATAAACTACCCCATGAGCAAGATGAAAAAACTTGACAGTTTTATAAATAACTGTAAAGCCAATTGCAATTAAAGCATAAATACTTCCACTAATTATAGCATTAAAAATTAGTTGTTGAAACATATGATTAACACCAAATTTTATTCACTAATGTCATATTTTGACCTAAGATTAGGATCACTTTTAATCTTTCCTAAAATGTCAGTTGCAACTTCATCCAAACACTGAAAGAAATTTGAATATTTTTCCTTATCAGTTTTTGTATCACTAATCACCACAACACATCTGTTATTTAGTAAGATCGGCGTAAGATTTGTTTCATCAATATGTACTGCACCCCATTTTTCAAGACATTTTTTATGCCCAAAAGTTGTAGAGATTATGCCGCTGACTTCATATGTTGACTTTCATATTTTTCCTCAAACTCTTCTGGACTTATATATCCAAGTCGCG
>Ga0315298_1010199_pt1 | contig 11375 bp, 10 predicted proteins | sample WHS_1_MG_FD_203077 | JGI IMG/M metagenome (GOLD analysis project Ga0315298, IMG submission 203077) | Extremophilic microbial mat communities from Washburn Hot Springs, YNP, Wyoming, USA - WHS_1_MG | ecosystem: Environmental > Aquatic > Thermal springs > Hot (42-90C) | place: USA: Wyoming... | reverse complement strand
AAGAAATTGTAAAAAAACCTTATTATCAAGGAAATCCAATGGTTTGGTCAGAGACAAAGAAAAAATGGTATGTCATTAATGAATATGGCGAATGGTTAGAATTTGATGGCAAAATGTCTGATATTGAGTGGAGAGAAACAAAATAAAAATTACTTTTTATTTTTAGTACTAGTTGGCACAATGGTAATTATTCCAGAACTAGTAGAAATATTTTTTTGAGTAGTAGTTTCAAGATTTTCGTTAGTAGTTGTAGCTTCTGTACCTTCATTAATTTCGGTTTCACTTGTAGTTTCAGTTTCTAGATTTTCTTCAGGTGGAGCTTCTTCAAACAATTCTTCTGTTTTTTCATTTTCAGAAGATATATATTTTTTAGCCTCTTCTTCAATGGCTTTTTTCTCACGATATTTCATAATATATCCTTCTAATAATAATGTGCCAACAATTAATAAAACAACTCCAATGCTTCCTAAAATAAAATTTCTTAATTTTCTGTCCATATTTTTTAAAAAAAATATTAAGACCTTGTTATTTACTATTAAAAATTATAATTTAAAACAAAAAAATTAACAAGATCAATATGGAACCGAATTTAAATTTATATTCTCCCATAGAAAAGCTTCCTGGTGTTGGAAAATTAATCGCAAAAAAATTACATAGTATTAATATTAAAACAATTTCTGATTTATTATTTTATTTTCCAATCAAATATGAAGACTTCTCTAAAATAGTACCTATTAGCGAAATAAAAATTGGTAAAGAATGTACTATTAAAGGAGAAATTTTAGACATTAAAAGTACAAAAACTTGGCAAAAAAAAATTAATCTTACTCAAGCTTTAGTAAAAGACGATACAGGCACAATTGAAATAATTTGGTTTGGTAAAAATTATATTACTAATATTTTAAAAAAAGGAGATGTTGCTTTTTTTGCAGGAAAGGCAGTAATTTTAAAAAATAGAGTATATTTTCAAAATCCTATTTTTGAAAAATTATCTCAAGAACCACCATTACATACTAGAAAAATTATTTCTATTTATTCTCAAAGTAAAGGGTTAACTTCAAAATTTTTTAGAATTTTAATTAAAAAAGCTCTTAGCTTGATTGAAAATCAAATTCCAGAAATTTTACCAGAAAAAATAATAGAAAAATATCAACTTCCAACAAGAAAAATTGCTTTTTATCAAATTCATTTCCCTAATGATTTAGAAGAAATAAAAAAAGCAAGAAAAAGATTCTCTTTAGAAGAATTATTAATATTAGAATTAGCAGTTTTAAGTGAAAGAATTAGAATTCAAAAAGAATTAGCCCCAATTTTGCCAATGAAAACAGAAATTATTAAAGATTTTGTTGATTCTTTACCTTTTAAATTAACAAATGCTCAAAGAAAAACTGCCTTTCAAATTTTAAAAGATTTAGAAAAAGGGAGGCCAATGTCAAGGCTTTTACAAGGAGATGTTGGCTCTGGAAAAACAGTAGTGGCAGCAATTGCTATTTTAAATACGGTTAAAAATGGCTGGCAAGCAGCCTTAATGGCACCAACTGAGATTTTAGCAAAACAACATTTTAAAGAAATTTCTAAACTTCTTTTAAAATACAAAATTAGAATTGCCCTTTTAACTGGCAAAGAAGATAAAATTATTGCCCAAAAATTAAAAGGAGAAGTAATTGAAATTTCAAGAAAAAAACTTTTAGAAAAAACTTTAAATGGCGAAATTGATCTTTTAATTGGTACTCAAACTTTAATTCAAGATAAAGTTAAATTTCAAAAATTAGGTTTAGTAATAATCGATGAGCAACACCGATTTGGAGTTAATCAAAGAGCAAAGTTATGTAAAGAAAATATTGGCAAAGAAAGACTTTTACCTCATTTTCTATCTTTAACTGCTACTCCAATACCTAGAACTTTAGCTTTAACTTTATATGGAGATTTAGATATTTCAGTATTAGATGAAATGCCCCTTGGCAGAAAGAAAATTATTACCAAAGTTATTAAACCAGATGAAAAAGAAAAACTTTATGATTTTATTAGAGAAGAAGTTAAACAAGGCCATCAAGTTTTTGTTATCTGTCCACGAATAGAAAAAAAAGAAACAGAAGATAAAGAAAGCTTAGCCGAAATTAAGGCAGTTGATGAAGAATATGAAAAATTATCAAAAGAAATATTTCCAGATTTAAGGGTAGCTAAACTTCATGGAAAAATGAAACCAAAAGAAAAAGACAAAATAATGCAAGATTTTAAAAAAGGAAAAATAGATATTTTAGTTTCAACTTCGGTAATTGAAGTTGGCATTGATGTTCCTAATGCTACAGTAATGGTAATTGAAGGAGCAGAAAGATTTGGTTTAGCCCAAATTCACCAAATGAGAGGAAGAGTTGGGAGATCCAACTTTCAATCTTATTGTTTTTTAGTTAGCAACACAAAAAGTAAAAAAGCAATTGCTAGATTAAAGGCAATTATAGAAGCAAAAGATGGTTTTGAATTAAGCAAAAAAGATTTAATTATTAGAGGACCTGGAAGTTTAAAAGGAGAAAAACAATGGGGTATACCAGATAAAACGATGGAAAGCCTACAAGATATTAAATTAGTAGAAGAATCCAGAGAAATAGCTAAAGAATTATTATTAGAAGATCCAACTTTATCAAAATATCCCTATTTAAAAGAAAGAGTTCTTAACTTTAAAAAGAAAATTCATTTAGAATAAAAATTTTAGGGTAAACAATAATAATTTTTAATTTTCAATTTTAAATTTTTAAATCACGAATTCACACGAATTTTTGGTATCGCGAATAATCACGAATTTGGGCACGAATCTCACGAATTTATTTTACTCGCCGTCGAGGCGAGCTTATCTAGGTCTGACCTAGGAAAAATCAAAAATCAAAGACCAAAGACCAAAAACATAGATTCTTTTACCCGCCGACGAGGCGGGTTTCATCTTTCATTTTTATTTTTGATTTTGGTCGCCACTTCGGCGATTCGCCGTAGAGGCGAGGCTATTGCTTCTCCTGGGTAAGCAATAAAACCCTAACTACTAATTATAAACTAGAAACTACTTATTTTGTTTGGCCTCTTTCTTTTGGGGTAACAAAAAAATCTAAATGCTTTCCAATTAACAATCTTATTTGGGCATCCAAAGCTGGTATTGAGCCAAAACAAATTAAAGAAATTGGAGTTAAAGACCATTGTAAAATCATTATAATTTTTTTTGTTCTTTTTATTTCTTTTGGTATTGGGGGTAAAAAAATTAAATTTACTAAAGCGCTAAAAACCATTCCTATTCCTGCAAAACTCATAATATTAGAAGTCAATTTTGGTAAATTAAAAGATAAAACAGTAGCTTTAAACTTTTCGCCTCCTATAATTACTGGTAACCAACCTAAAAACAAAATTAATAAAGCAGCACATGCCCAAGACCAAAAACCTTCTAATAAATTTAAAGTATGTTTAATTTTCTTTTTTAAAGGAATATTTTTGTTTTTAATAAATCCATACATTACATAAGGAATTTCAATTACTCCCCAAGCCCATCTTCTTTGCTGTTTATAAAGAGAAATAATTGTTTTTAAAAAGCCTTTACTTTCTACAGCATCCATTGAAATTGGATAAAACATTGGTTTAACACCATATTTTCCATCATATTTTAAATAGCATTTCCAAAATATTCTTGAATCATCAGAAACAACATTTTTGGGAAAACCAACATCTAAAAAAGTTTTAAAAGACATTGCATGTGAAGAATAAGTTACTAAATATTCTGGTTTTTCTTGCATTCTCATTTGCCAAAAAGTATTAGAAATTGCTACTACTCGACTAACAGGAGAAGCAGTCCAAATATTATTGTGATAAACAGGAATTGGTTGATAACTTAATCTTTCTGGGTTTTTTGAATCTAAATAATCAAAAGCTAATTTATAAAAAAAGTCTGGAAAAACTTTTGTATCAATGTCAAAAAGGCAAACAATTGTGTTTTGAATTGGTAAAGTTTCTTTTAAAAAATATTCTTTGGCTCTTTCTCCTGCCCAGTAAACATTTGCTCCTTTGCCTGGGAATTCCCCTGGAATATTTTTAGGATGCAAAGTAACTATTAATTTTTTAAATGAATTTTCATATTTATTAAGCACGTCCTTGGCTATTTTTTCAACATGTTCTTTGCCAGCTCTTTCTTCTTGAGATAAAACAACTATTATTTTTTCTTTAGGATAAGTGCTATTTTTTATGCTTTCTAAAGTTTCTTCAATAATATTAAGTTCTTCTTTATAAGTTGGCAAAATAATCAACATATACGGCTCTTTGTCAGAAAATACCTTTTGAAATTTTTCTTTCCAATTTAAAGAAAGATTTTTTTTCATTTTTCTAAAACAAAGAGTTTCATAAAAAACTAAATTAAATGCCTTTAAAGTATAATAAATATCAAAAGTAATAATAAAATAAGCCACTAAAACAGGCATTTTCCAAGAAAAAACAGCAGCAAAAAAAAGAGTAGCCAAACTTAAAAAACCAGGTAAAATTTCAAAAAAACGATACAGAATTCTTTCTTTCTTATTTTCTAAATCTTTAAAAGAGGCTATTTCTAAATTTAAATCTTGAGACATAAAAAAGCGGCGCTACCGGGAATCGAACCCGGATTTAGGGATTGAAAGCCCCTTGTCCTGGCCATTAGACGATAGCGCCATATTTTTATTTTATAAAAAAATTGAAAAAAAACAAGGTTTAATATAAAATAAATATTAAAAATTATGAAAATTCTAGGTATCGACACTTCTTGCGACGAAACCTCAATTTCAATTTTAGAAATTCAAGGGAAAATTTCTCATATTAAAAAAATTAAAATTTTAACTAATATTATTTCTTCTCAAGTGAACATTCACAAAAAATATGGAGGTGTTTTTCCTTTTTTAGCTAAAAGAGAACATCAAAAAAATCTAATTCCTGTTTTTAAAGAAGCTTTAAAAGAATCTTCTTTATTAGAAACTAAAGGAAAAAAAATTAGAGAAAAAGATTTTGAAATTTTAAAAAATTTTTTTGAGAAAGACGAAGAGCTTTTTAAAAATTTTTTAATTTTTTTAGAAAACTATTGGTTTAAAAAAATAGATTTAATTGGTATTACAACAGGTCCTGGACTTGAACCCTGTCTTTGGACTGGTATTAATTTTGCTAAAGCTATATCTTTTTTAGGAAAAATAAAAATAATGCCTGTTAATCATATAAAAGCCCATATTTATGCAAATTGGTTAGAAAACAAAGAAATTTTAAAAGAAAAAAATTTATTCCCAGCCATTGCTTTGGTTGTTTCTGGTGGACATACAGAATTAATTTTAATGAAAAATTTTAATAAATTTAAAATTTTAGGTCAAACAAGAGACGATGCTGCTGGCGAATGCCTTGATAAGGTTGCTAGAATTTTAGGTCTCCCCTATCCTGGCGGTCCAGAAATTGAAAAAATGGCAAAAAAATTTGAATTATCAAATTTAAAAGAAAAAAAATTATTTCAAGATTATAGCTTAAAATTAAATTTTTCTTTACCAAGACCAATGATTTATCATAAAAATTATGACTTTAGTTTCTCTGGCTTAAAAACAGCTCTTTTTTATAAAATAAAAGAAAACCCAAAATTAAAAAATAAAAAATATCTACCAATAATTTGTTTTGAAGTTCAGCAAGCAATTATTGATGTTCTAATTTCAAAAACAATAAAAGCAGCTAAAGAATTTGGGGCTAACTCAATTATTTTAGGTGGTGGAGTGGCAGCTAATGAAAAATTAAAAAGAGATTTTAAATTAAAAATTGAAAAAGAACTACCAAAAGCAAAGTTTTTTTCTCCTTTGCCAATTTTTTGCACCGATAATGGGGCTATGGTAGCTTTAGCAGCTTTCTTTGATTTACCTTTTAAAAAAACAAAAAAATATGATAAAATAATAGCAAATCCAAATTTAAAAATATGTTAGAAAAAGTTTATCAAGCCAAAAAAGTTGAAAATAAAATTTATCGTCTTTGGGAAAAATCTGGAAAATTAAAAGCAAAACCTAATCCAAAGAAAAAGCCATTTTCTATTATAATGCCCCCGCCTAATGCTAATGGGCCTCTCCATATAGGCCATGCTCTTTTTGTTTCTTTAGAAGATATTTTAATTAGATATCAAAGAATGCAAGGCAAAGAGGTTTTATGGGTGCCGGGTTTTGATCACGCTGGTTTTGAAACTCAAGTTGTTTTTGAAAAAGAACTTCAAAAAGAAGGGAAAACAAGATTTGATTTTGACGAAAAAACTCTTAAAAAAATGCTTTGGGATTTTTGTAAAAAGCATAAAAAAATTGCTAAAAAACAATTAAAATCTTTAGGAGCTTCGTGTGATTGGTCAAGAGAAAAATTTACTTTAGATAAAGATATTATTGATAATGTCTACAAAACTTTTGAAAAATTATTCCAAGATGGTTTAATTTATAGGGGAGAAAGAATTGTTAATTGGTGTCCATTTCATGGCACTTCTTTATCAGATTTAGAAGTAGTTTATGAAAAAACAAAAGGAAAACTATATTTTATTAAATATCCTTTAAAAGAGGGTGGCGAAATTACGGTTGCTACCACCCGGCCTGAAACAATGTTGGGTGATACAGCAATTGCTGTTAATCCAGAAGATTCGAGATATCAAAATTTAATTGGCAAAACTGCAATTTTACCAATTGTAAATAGAGAATTAAAAATTATTTCAGATAAAAGAATAGAAATAAATTTTGGCACAGGGGCTGTAAAAATAACGCCAGCTCATGATAGTTTAGATTTTGAAATCGCCAAAACTCATAATTTAGAAAAAATTAAAGTTATTGGTGAAGACGGAAAAATGTTACCTTTAGTTGGCAAAGACTTTGAAGGTTTAACAACTTTAGAGGCCAGAGAAAAAATTATTAACATTTTAAAAGAAAATAATCTTTTAGAAAAAGTTGAAGATTATGAATATCAAATTGCTCTTTGCTATAAATGTAAAAATCCTATCGAGCCCTTGCTTTCAAAACAATGGTTTATTAAAATGCAGCCTTTAGCAAAAGAAGCTATAGATGTGGTTAAAAAAGGAAAAATTAAATTTTATCCTAATTATTTCAAAAAAATTTATTTTAACTGGCTAAATAATATTCAAGATTGGAACATTTCTAGGCAAATTGTTTGGGGCATTCCCCTGCCTGTTTATGAATGCCAAACCTTGAAAGACAAAATTGATTTTCCTTATTTTATTAGTTTAAAAACCCCCAAAAAATGCCCTCTGTGCCAAAATTGCCAACCAGAAAAGGTAAAAGATGTATTTGATACTTGGTTTTCTTCTAGCCAGTGGCCATTTTTGGTTTTGGGTTTTCCAGATAGCAAAGATTATCAATATTTTTATCCAACCTCGGTAATGGAGACAGGCAAAGATATTTTGTTTTTTTGGGTAGCAAGAATGATTATGATGGGTCTTTATCGAACCAAAAATATTCCCTTTAAAGATGTTATTTTGCACGGAATGATTAGAGATAAATACCGCCAAAAAATGTCAAAATCAAAAGGTAATGTTATTGACCCCTTAGCTGTTATTGAACAATACGGAGCCGATGCTTTGCGTTTTGCCTTAATTTTTTCTCAAGATTTAGGCCAAGATCCAGTTTTATCTGAAGATAAAATTGCCAGCCAAAGAAACTTTGTAAATAAAATTTGGAATGCTAGTAGATTTTTGCTTTTAAAATATGATAGAAAAGGAAAATTATCACTTAAAAAGCTTCCTAAAAACTTAACAAAAGCTGATAAAAAAATTTTAAAAGAATTAAATAAAACTATTAAATTAGTTACAAAATATCTCGAAAGTTATAAATTTCATTTAGCCAGTCAAGAATTAAGAAAATTTTTCTGGCATAGTTTTTGCGACATTTATATTGAAGAGTCAAAAAAACAACTTCAAAATGAAAAAGAAAAAGAAAAAACATTAAAAATCCTCTTCTTTGTTTTGCTAAATTCGCTTAAATTATTACATCCTTTTTTGCCATTTGTAACAGAGGCAATTTACCAAAAACTACCTTTGAAAGAAAAAAAAGAATTATTGATGATAGAAACTTGGCCCAAAGAATTTAAAATTTAATTTATGTTTTATATTTATCTTCTTGGTATTCTACCAAGCCTTATCTGGCTTTCTTTTTATTTAAAAAAAGATGCTCATCCTGAATCTAATAAAATGATTTTAAAAATTTTTCTTTATGGTCTAATTTTTGCTCTCTGGGCAATAGTTTTTGAAAAATTAATGGAAAAGATTCCTTTAAATAAATATTTAGATGTTTTTCTATCAGGCCCTTTAATAGAAGAATTTCTTAAATATTTAGTTGTTAGAATAGGAGTTTTTAGAACTTCAGAATTAGATGAACCTTTTGATTTAACTTTATATATGATAATTGCAGGTTTGGGTTTTGCTGCCTTAGAAAATATCTTGGTATTAGGCAGCAATTATACGCCTTTAGAAGAGAATAATTTTATAATTTTAGCTTTTATTTTATTAGCGAGATTTTTAACAGCCACCTTTTTGCATGCTATTTGTTCTGGAATGTTTGGCTATTTTATTGGTTTGTCTTTTTATCATTTTCCAAAAAGAAAAATTTACTTTTTGGTAGGATTTTTAATTGCTTTTTTAATGCATGGTTTTTATAACTTTTCTTTTACTTTTATTAAAGGTCTTGAAACATTTATTATTCCAGGTATAATTTTATTAGGAGCTGGGCTTTTTCTTTCAAAAAAAATTCCAAAATTAAGATATTATAAAGGAATTTGTAAAATCAATGAGTCTATTTAAAAAAAATCAAAATAATAATAAAGATCCAATTAAAAATTTAATTACCAAAGAGGGCGAATTAGCCGTTGATGTTTTTCAAACCGAAAAAGAATTTTGGGTAATTGCTCCTTTAGCAGGCGTTGAATTAGAAAATTTAAAAGTTTTAGCAGAAAACGATATTTTAACTATTCAAGGAGAAAGAAAAAATATTTTTGAAGATGATGGTGAAAAAAAAGTTTACATTTTAAAAGAAGTTTTTTGGGGCCCTTTTGTAAAAAGAATTGTTTTACCAAAAGATTTAGAAATTAGCAAAATAAAAGCTCAAATTCAAAAAGGTTTTTTAGTTATTAAAATTCCCAAAAAGAACTCAGAAAAGAAAGAAGTAATTAATGTTGAAATAAAAACTTAATTTTGCCGGGGTGGCGGAATTGGTAGACGCGCAAGGCTTAGGACCTTGTAGGTTTTCCTGTGTGGGTTCAAATCCCACCCCCGGCATTAAAAATTGCTTCTTAAAAGAGAGCAGCAATTAATCTAAGTTATTTTAATGAAAATTTAATATTTCATTCCCATAACTAAACTAACAATAGCAGGAATCCCTTTGGCAAAAAGTCCAACAACAAGAGCAATTAAAGAATATAAAATTAAATTTTTTCCAGTTGACCATTTTTTGGTATCTCCAGAAGAGTAAATAATAAAAACAGAGCCAGCTATAATCATTGCGCTTGCTCCTATTACCAAGACTCTAAATAATAAATTAGTAACATTAATAATAGCATCTAATAAACAAAAAGTTGGCCAAAGCCCTTTACTAGCAGTGCCAGGGCAGCGGCTTGATGGATAATTGGCAGCATTGGCACAAAAAAGATCTATAGTAGTCGTTTTTCCATTTATTGTCCCCAATGTTTCGCCTCCAGAGCAAAAGTCGTCAGAAGTAGTTACACCGTGTCCTGGAGCAACACAAACATTAGCTGAATCTAAATCAGCACCTACGAGAGAGCCTTTATCACATCTAATATCTTTGTCTTTAACTTTAATTGTAATCGTATTATCTAATTTACAACAATTTCTAATTTGATCAGTGCTTTTAGCTAATAAAAAAATTCCTGAAAATATAAATAAAAAGAGAAAAGTCAAAATAATTTTTCTTTTATAAGTCATATTTTATGATAAATTAAATTGAAATTTTCATTCCTAAGAAAAAAGCTACTAAATAAGGTAAAAATTTTCCTAAAAGAGAAATTGCAAAACCAATTAAAGCGAAAATTAAAGTTTGCTTTCCTTGATTCATTTTTTTAGGATCACCATAAGCAGAAGCCATTAAAAAAGCAGCATAGCTAATAAAAAGAAAAGATAAAGCGATAGCAAAATAAAAAATATATTGTCCAATATTTAAAACAGTATTAATAATGCAAAAAGAAGACCAATATTGAGCAGAATCATCACAATAAGTAGCATGAGAATCACAAGCAGAGGCATCGCCTGAAGTCGCTGCAACACTTTGCCCTGCTTGGCAAGTATTACCATTAATTGTAATTTTATGAGAAATTTTACAACAAGCATCAGGACCAGAAGGGACAGTAACTTCACTAGCAAAAATAGTTAAAAAAGAAAAAAAGAAAAAAATTATAAAAAATAATAATATTTTTTTGGGGCTTTTATTTAACATAAATTATGAAACTCCTAAGAAAAATTTCACTATTGAAGGAAAGAATTTTGATAATAAAGCGACCACCAAACCAATTATTGCATATAAAATAACATCTTTTCCTTTTTGCCATTTTTTGGCATCACCTGCAGAAGTAATAATTAAAAAGGCACCAATAATAATCATTAATCCTACAGTGATAGTAGAAAGATAGAAAATCCAATCAGTAACATAATAAATCGTGCTTAAAGCACAAACAATAGTCCACAAACCTCCTTCGCCAACACATCTAATACTATTATCAGCAGTTTGACTTGTGCCAGTACATCCACAAACTTTACCATCTTTTTCTGTCTCTGCTGCACACTGATCTTTCTTAAATTGATTACTTTTAAGTGTAAACGTTCTTTTTATTTTGCAGCATTTTGCAGGTTCATCTTGAGCAAAAATAAAAGAAAAACTCATTAAAAAAATAAAAACAGTTAATAAAAATATTAAAGTTTTTTTAGACATATTATTTTTCTTTAAATATTATACTCTTTCTAAAAATTCAAGTCAATCTTTTAATTATAATATATCTAATACTTCCAAATTATTTAAATATTTCTCAAATATTTTCGCATTCGTTTCAAATTCGCTTTTATTCGTTTAGTATTCGGGCGACCTACGTCGTTTTTATTCGCTTCTCATTCAAGCGACTTTCCATCATTATTCCCCCTAGGTGTGATTTGAAAAGAGATTAAAAATCAAAGACCAAAGACCAAAAACCCGCCTCGGCGGCGAGTCGCCGAAGAGGCGACCATAAAACGTTATTTCCCCTAGGCCTGACCTAGATAAAAAAGCCAAGAAAACTTCTTGGGCAAGGAAAATTAATATTTTTTCTTCTATCTCTATTACTTTCCACTCATAAAAAATATAACCATATATGGTAAGAATTTAGCAACTAAAGCC
>Ga0315298_1010196_pt1 | contig 11378 bp, 10 predicted proteins | sample WHS_1_MG_FD_203077 | JGI IMG/M metagenome (GOLD analysis project Ga0315298, IMG submission 203077) | Extremophilic microbial mat communities from Washburn Hot Springs, YNP, Wyoming, USA - WHS_1_MG | ecosystem: Environmental > Aquatic > Thermal springs > Hot (42-90C) | place: USA: Wyoming... | reverse complement strand
CGCCCAGCCACCGCACCCGAACTGGCGCCATTTCTCTATCGCTGAAGCTCCGCCCAAGCGCCGAGCTAGCGCGTTGCAGTGGCTACCGACGGATTGGGGTGAGATCAGCGACGAGGCGCTCGCCCGGCTGATCGAAACCTTGAGCGATCCCCGCTACCGGCTTGGCCTCAACGACGTCGAGCCGGATTTCCTCGGCCGCGCCTACGAGTACCTGCTGCGCAAGTTCGCCGAGGGCCAGGGGCAGAGCGCCGGCGAGTTCTTCACCCCGAAAGAAGTGGGCTGGATGATGGCGCGCCTCATGGATCCGCGCCAAGGCGAGGAGGTCTACGACCCTTGTTGCGGTTCCGGCGGGCTCCTCATCAAGTGTCAGTTGGTGCTCAAAGAGCGCGAGCAGAAAATCGCCCGCCCGCTGAAGCTCTACGGGCAGGAACTCACTGGCTCGAGCTTCGCCATCGCGCGGATGAACATGGTGCTGCACGACATGGCCGGCGAGATCGTCCGCGGCAACACGATGACCAATCCAAAATTCCTGGAAGAGGGCCGCCTGAAACGGTTCGACATCGTGGTGACCAATCCGATGTGGAACCAGGACAACTTCGACCCCAAAGATTACGAGAACGACCCCTATGAACGCTTTGAGACGCGCGGCGGCTACGCGCCGGCGTCGAGCGCGGACTGGGCCTGGCTCCAGCACGTCGCCGCGTCGCTGACGAAGAAGGGCCGCGCCGCGGTGGTCATCGACACGGGCGCCGCCAGCCGGGGCAGCGGCAGCCAGGGCGAGAACAAGGAAAAATCCATCCGCCGCTGGTTCGTGGAGAACGACCTGATTGAGGGCGTGATCCTGCTGCCGGACAACCTCTTCTATAACACCACGGCCGCCGGCCTGATTATGGTCTTGAATGCGGCGAAGCCCAAGAACCGGCGCGGGCAGATTTTGCTGGTGAACGCCGGTGCGGAATTCAAGAAGGGGCGGCCGAAAAACGAGCTGACCGAAGAGGGCATCCGCAAGGTGGTCGAGTGCTTTCGTGAGTGGCGCGACCAGGAGGCGTTTTGCCGGGTGGTGAGCCAGAAAGAGATCGCCGATGCAGACTACAACCTGTCGCCGTCACGGTTCGTACGGGGAGGGGTGACAGCTCAAAACGGTGATATTCAGCAGATACTGAACGAGCTCGCTGCTCTCCTCGACGGGCAACGAAGGTTGGATGCTGTTCTTGCCAAAACCTTTGCGGGCATAGGTTTTCGTTGGGAGCCAGGGCAATGATCGAAATTCTGGCAGATTGGCCGCTCACAACGATAGGAGCTGAATTCGATATTCAGCAGGGCAAGTCTTTGTCGCCGAGTGCCCGGCTTGGTGAGAAACCGCGGCCATTCCTCCGCACCTCGAATGTGTATTGGGGACGGGTGGACTTAGCGGTGGTTGATCAGATGGATTTCACCGACGAAGAGTTTAGGCGTCTGAGCCTCGTTGATGGTGATCTGCTTGTTTGTGAAGGCGGCGATATCGGCCGGAGTGCCGTGTATCGGGGGCCATCGGGCCGCTACGCCTATCAGAATCACCTGCACCGTCTCCGACCGAAGAATGACGAGATCGTGCCGGAATTCGTGGCTCATTGGTTGCGTGCGGCCTTTACCCAGCTCGGCATTTACGAAGGCGTAGGTAATAGAACAACAATTCCGAATCTCTCACGGGCCAGGCTCTCCCAGCTCCCGATTCCCACGCCGGAGCCGACAGAGCAGCGACAAATCGCGCTCATTCTGAATTCGGTTCAAAAGGCGATTGAGACTGAATCCGCGATCTGCGGAAAGCTCGCCGCCCTGAAGTCGGCGACGATGGCGAAGCTGTTCCGCGAGGGGCTGCGCGGCGAGCCGCTCAAGCAGACCGAAATCGGCGAGATCCCGGAGAGCTGGGAGGTCTCGTCGCTTGGCCAACTGAGCTCGGAAAACGGTGGATGCATCCAGACCGGACCATTCGGAAGCCAACTGCATGCCCGAGACTACAGGGCCGAGGGCGTTCCAGTCATCAATCCAACACATCTTGAAGGTAATCGAATTAACCACGAAAGCGTGCCACGTGTCGATCTAGCGGAGGCTCAGCGTCTCGACCGTCATCGGGTCGAGGTGGGCGACATACTCTTTGGACGGCGCGGGGAGATCGGTCGCCACGGATTGGTCTCTCAAGCAGAAACTGGCTGGCTTTGTGGCACAGGGTGTTTCTTGGTAAGGGTTAGATCCCCCCGCGTCGACAACGCTTTCTTGTCTTACTTCTTCTCGACAGTGGAGGTTATGAAGTGGCTCGTATCGCATGCGGCAGGGACGATCATGCCAAACCTTAATAATGTGGTGCTGAGCGCCCTGCCGGTTGTCCTTCCGGAAATCAGTGAACAACGAGGCATTGTCAACCTTCTGGATGTGATCGACAAGAACCTCGCCATCCACAGCCGCAAGAATGCTTTGCTCAAAGCGCTCTTTCAGATTCTTCTCTCGCAACTGATGACCGGCGCGATCCGCGTCAAGGACCTTGATCTCGCGGAGGTCGGCCATGCCTAGCATCGCGAGCGAGCGGGCCACGGTCCAGAACCCGCTGGTCGAATACGTCCAGGAGATCGGCTGGGCCTACGTCTCGCCGGACCAGGCGCTGACACTCCGGCGCGGCGAAAGCGGCACGCTCTTCTACCAGACGCTGCGGGACAAGCTGATCAGCCTGAATCCCGGCGTGGTTACGGTCTCGAACGTCGATGAGGTCATCGCGCGCATCGAGAGCGTCCGCAACACCATCGAAGGGAATGCCGAGATCCTGGCCTGGCTGAGGGGCGAACGATCGATCTATGTGGAATCGGAGAGACGCCAGCGCAACGTCTTGCTCATCGATTTCGCCCATCCCGCCGAGAACGTCTTTCAGGTCACCGACGAGTGGCAGTACACGAACGGCAAGTACCGGAATCGGGCCGACGTGGTTTTTGTGATCAACGGGATTCCGGTGGCGCTGGTCGAGACCAAGAGCGCCCTGAAACGAGAGGGCATCGACGAGGGCATCGCCCAGATCCGGCGCTACCACCGTGAGACGCCCGAACTGGTCACTGCGCCGCAGATCTTCGACGTGACGCACCTGATCGATTTCTATTACGGGGTCACGTGGAATCTCGACCGTAAGGGCCTGTTCAACTGGAAGGACGAGGAGAAGGGCAATTTCGAGCGCAAGGTGAAGCGATTCTTCGCGCGCGAACGGTTTCTGCGGTTCCTCGAGTCCTGGATCGTCTTCTACAAGAAGGACGACGAACTGCGGAAGATCGTCCTGCGCCAGCACCAGACGCGCGCGGTCGAGAAGGTAGTGGAGCGCGCGCTTGATCCTGAGAAGCGACGCGGACTGGTCTGGCACACCCAGGGCTCGGGCAAGACCTTCACCATGATCAAGGCCGCCGACCTCATCCTGCGGCACCCGGCCTTTGAGAAGCCTACGGTGATCATGCTGGTGGACCGAAACGAGCTCGAAAGCCAGCTTTTTGCCAATTTGGCGGCCTATGGCCTGGCGCCCGAAATCGCGCGGTCGAAGCAGCATTTGAGGGAACTCCTGCGCTCGGACTACCGGGGCCTGATCGTGTCGATGATCCACAAGTTCGACAAGGCCGACGCTGATCTCTGCACGCGGGAGAACGTGTTTGTGCTGGTGGATGAGGCGCACCGGACCACGAGTGGCGACCTGGGGAACTACTTGGTGGCGGCACTGCCCAACGCCACCATGATCGGATTTACGGGCACACCGATTGACCGGATCGCCTACGGCAAGGGCACCTTCAAGGTCTTCGGCAAGGACGACGAAAAGGGCTATCTCGACAAGTACTCGATCGCTGAGTCTATTGAAGACGGCACGACCCTGCCGTTGAACTATACGCTCGCACCGAATGACATCCGCGTCCCGCGGGAGCAGTTGGAGAAGGAGTTTCTGGACCTGGCCGAAGCCCAGGGGATCAGCGACATCGAGGAACTGAACAAGATCCTCGACCGCGCGGTGAACCTGAAAACGTTCTTGAAGGCGGCGGATCGCGTGGAGAGAGTGGCCCGGTTCGTGGCCCAGCACTTCCGGGAGAACGTGGAGCCGCTCGGCTATAAAGCGTTTCTGGTTGTGGTGGACCGGGAGGCCTGCGCTCTCTATAAGGAAGCCCTCGACAGGTACCTTCCGTCCGAGTATTCGACGGTTGTCTATACCTCCGCACACAACGACAACGAGGTTCTGGCGCAGTTCAAGCTCAGTGAGGATGAGGAGAAGAGGGTCCGGCGCGCCTTTATCAAGCGGGATTCGCTGCCGAAGATCCTGATTGTGACCGAGAAGTTGCTGACCGGGTTCGACGCTCCGGTGCTGTATTGCATGTACCTGGACAAGCCCATGCGTGATCACACGCTGCTTCAGGCGATCGCGCGGGTGAACCGGCCCTACGAGGACGAGGAGGGCATCAAGAAGCCGGCCGGCTACGTTCTCGACTTCGTGGGCATCTTCGAAAAGCTGGAAAGCGCGCTGGCGTTCGACTCGGACGTGGTAGGCAATGCGATTCAGAACATCGACGTCCTGAAGACGCGCTTTGCGGTGCTGATGGAGCAGGCGCGGCCGTTCCTGGAACTATGCGCGGGCCCGATCGACGACAAGGCGGTGGAGCGGGCCATCGAGGGATTTGAGGACAAGGAGCGCCGGGAGGGCTTCTACAAGCTGTTCCAGGAACTCGAGACCTTGTACGAAATCATTTCGCCGGACGTGTTTTTGCGGCCGTACATCGAGGATTACGGGAAGCTGTCCGCCCTTTATCAGATCGTGGTGAACGCCTTCTCAAAGAAGGTCGCGCTGATCCGAGACCTGATGAAGAAGACCGAGGACCTGGTGAAGCGGTCGGCGATCGGAACCGGACTGGACGCGGTGATGAAGCCGGTCCGGATCGATGAGAACACGCTGAATGCGTTGAAGTCTTCCGATAGCGGTGAGCCGCCAAAGGTGATCAACCTCGGAAGGAGTCTGATAGGAGCGATCAGCGAGGAGGCGGAGCAGCAGCCGTATCTGATCCCGATCAGCGAACGGACGGAAGCCATTCTGGAGGCCTACGACGACCGGCAGTTGAGCACCCAATCGGCGCTTGAGCAGTTGGCGCGGCTCATGGAGGAGTACCTTCAGGCCAAGCGGGAGCGGGAGAAGACCGGTTTTGACGGCAACACCTTCGCACTGTTCTGGTTGGTGAAACAGGCCGGCGCTGACGACCCGGTCGGGTTGGCTCCGAAGCTGGAGGCGGCGTTTCGCAAGTACCCGAACTACCGGGACAACGTGGACGAGGAGCGGGAACTGAAGGCCGAACTGTACAAACTGGTGCTGCCGGCTGTGGGCAAGGAAGCGATGGTCACGGTGGTGAAACGAATGCTGGAGTTGCCGCGGTCGTGAGGAAACCAACGGAGGAAGCCAAACAGCGCATGCGCGAAGAGATCCGGCGGTGGGCAGAGAAAATCGGGGTGAAGCCGAAGCGGATTCAGATCCAGCGCATGACCCGGAAGTGGGCGTCCTGCTCGAATGGCGGGCGGATTTGCTTCAGTACGGACTTGCTGACCGAGCCGGATGAATTTCGAGAGGTCGTGATCGTGCATGAACTCCTGCATCTCCAGGTGCCGAACCACGGAAAGCTTTTCAAAAGCCTGATGAGCGCCTACCTGCCGGGATGGGAGCTTCGAGTTCAGGGGCGGGCCGGCAGGATCTGCATCTCGGCGCGGAAAAACGCCACGGGAGGAAGACAACAATGAATTTGACCGACGAACAAAAGGACCTGCTGAAGTCCGTGGTTGCAGTCTACGAGTCCGGGGACAGGTCGCAGTTCATCGTTGTACGGACGATGACCGGATCTTCTCTTGTATACGCGGGAGGTCATCCGTCCGTCGAGATCACCGCCGACGATGCAGACTTTGAGCAGCTCGAGCGCGAAGGGCTATTGACGCTCACACGGAATTCCCAGGGATCCTTGTGTGGCAAGCCAACGCAGGCGGGGATCGACGCTGTCAGGTCGAATTTCGCGACTTCCCCCAAGTCGGCTGACTTCGTCGGAGACGGTGACGCTGGAACGATCCGGGCGGTTGTATCGTTCTTGGAGAGAAACAACCTCGCATTTGAAGCCAAGGCGATTCAGCACGCTACTCAACTGGCGATTCACGACGGACCAGCCACCGTCTGCGTGAATGTATTCAAAAGCGGAAAGATCGTGGTGCAGGGCAGTCCAGGCAGACTTCTTGATTTCCTGAACAAGATGAAGGAGGCCCTCGCTGGAGGTGCCACCCCGGGAACCGTCTTGCCCTTTGAGATCGAACGCTTTCCAGAACGTATCCGAGAGAAGATTCCGAATTGCGATCCTGTGATAGTCCGCTTCGTGGAGGAGGCGATCATCTGCTACAAGTCTGGTGCGTTGTTGGCGACGGCCTTTATGTTGGGTGCCGCCTCAGAGAAAGCGATCAATCTGTTAATTGAATGCTATGCGGACGCTATCGCTGACCGGGGGAACCGGGACAAGTTCCGGAGCCGAATCAACGGTCGGACGATTTCAGCGAGATATGAGGAGTTCAAGAAGTCGTACGCGGGATGCAAGAGCAGACCGACAGACGGCGTGCTGGCCCAGGACCTGGATGCGGTCATCGGTGGGACGTTCCAATTCTGCCGGATCACTCGCAATGAAGTCGGGCATCCGCAGATCGTTCCGGACCTGGACCGTGGTGTACTCCTCGCGAACCTTGGGCAATTTGTGACGTATGTGGAGCGGATCTACGGTCTGATGGTGCATTTCCAGAAAACTGGAGTTGTTGTCTAGTGACCCTAAGAATCGACATCGTGAAGGTCGCTGGATTCGCCCCGTCTTCGCCTGCTAGAATTGGGATTCAGATGTGCTCGAGGTCACCCGCCTAGCGTTGGTCCGACGAGGTTCGTCCTGCCGCTGCAGACTTTACAACTGATTGAGGTGACAAGAGATGGCTCTCCGACTCAGATACTTCTCCCATCCGGACATGTTGCGGCAGTTCGAGCCCGACTTCTTGGTCCAGATCTTGCAAACCGCCGAGAATTTCTTCGCCGCGAAGGGCTTTCCCATCCCGGCTCCCGGGAATGGCGGCGAGATCGACTACAAGGCCCTGGCCTCGATCCTTGCCGATCCAGATGAGGAGATGCCCGGCGATTTGGTCGATGGACTGCACCTGATCAGCGAGTTGGGCAACGAGTCCTATTTCGACGACCTGCTTCAGATGGCGGGCGAGGCGGGTATTCCGGTCGACGACGAGGTCACCCCTCAGGACCTGGCCGCGCTGATCTGGCTGGCCCAGCCGCGGCTGCTCCAACAGAAGGACCAGGAGAGCAGCTTCGAGCGCCGGAAGACTTTCGAGAGCTTCGCCCCGGCCGACCCGGCCATGGTGATCAACGCCGAGGATTTGCCCCAGGATCTCGGTGAGCTCGAGTCGGCGCTGCGCGAATACTTCCGCAAGAAGAAAAAGGGGCGCCGCTGCCGGGTGTTGCGCAAGAACGCGCCGGGCGCGGTTCACTTCTATGTCCAGCACGGTCAGGCCTGCCGCCGGGAGCCGAGCGTCAAAGGCGAAGATTCAACCTGCACGTTCTTCCGCCCGGAGCGGACGGACATGGTCATCCTCGACACCGAGAATCCCGAGTTGCGGATCAACAGCGCCTCGGCGCCGGATATGCGGAAGTACCGGGAACTGTTCGGGCTGCATCTGTTCGGGAGCGCGGAGACGTTCCGCTATGCGCAGAAGTACAACCTGGAGCCGCTGCGGAAGCTGGGGCAGGCGTCGCTTGAGTGCAGCGATTTCCCCAACCTGGAATCGGCGCGACTGACGGAGCTGGAGATGGATTGGGGCGGCGCGCTCAACAACAAGAGCGTTGAGAAGGCCGATGATGTTTTCGAGGCCCTGGAGATCAGGCACGCCCAAATTCCGGATCAGCCGGCGCTCAAGCGCGCCAAGATCAAGGTGAAGCTGAAGGGGATCAGGAAGGCCCGGGTGCTGTCCCTGGTGGCGGGGAACAAGTCGGGGTACCCGCGGGGCGAGGAAGCGGCGATCTTCGAGGAATGGCTGCGGGCCCGCGAGTTCATCATTTATGGCAAGCGGGCCTATGAGGAAGCTGCCTGAGCTGTGGCGGGCGCTGGAGGGTATTCCGGGGCTCATCGCGGTACTGGAGGTCTGGCGGCAGGACTGTGGCGAAGACTTCGAGTTTGCCGCGCCTCATCTGAAGCCGACGGATATGATCGGCAACCGGTACCCGTGCCCGCACTCCTTCAGCGAGTGCCCGCGCCGGATCATCGACTACGGCGACGACGAGTTCGCGGCCATCTGCCAGGATGAGCACCAGCGATGCGAGCGGGTACCGCTGACCAGGCGAGAGGCGCTGATCCACCGGCTTGATTTGTCGGGCTTGTTGCAACCGGTGTTCCGAGCGGCGATGATCTGGCCGCAGGCGATGACCCTGCATTCACCGGGCCTTTGGGCCGTAGGATTGTCCGAGCAACCCCACGCACGCAACTACCCGGTGTACTTCCTGCTGGCTCACTCCCGAAGTTCTCACGAGGCGGTCGTAGGTCGCCTGCTGCTCGACATCCCGGATTCGTTCCTGCTCGTGCTGCCCACGAACCGGTTCCGAACCGTGGAGACGGAGCGCCGGCTGCGAGAGCGCAGGGTGGAATGTCTTTGTCTCGAAGAGCAGGTGCTCGTGGATGGGCAGGGCGAGTTCCACTGGGCAGGCGCGGTGGAGACCCGGCGCGCGGCACGCGATCAGGGGGCGGTGCCGCGGTCGGTGGGCAGCCCGGAGGCAGTCGCGGCGGTGAAGGAATACATTCAGGCCAGAGGCCTCTCGCAGACGGCCTTCAGCGTCCAGGCTGGCGTCTCGGAGCGCACATTGAGGAGCTTCCTGAAGGACGGTACGATGCGCCGATCCGCGCTCGAGGGTGTGGCGAAAGCGATGGATCTCAGCCTCGAGCAGCTCTTGCGAGGCGAGATACCCGCCTCGCTGAAGCTTCCGCGCCGCCGCTGAATTTGCCGGATTTCTTCCGGAAATTTTCCGGTTCCGTGTATGTCGAAAAAACGGTAGATCGGGCAATCTCGATGCAGAGGTTGCGGGAAACAGCCCGCAGCGAGCATCGAGATGAAACAGACCACCCCCCAACGACTCCTGAATGAACGCCAGGTGGCGGATTCGTGCGCCATCAGCGTGCTCACCCTCCGCAAGTGGCGGACCGAGGGACGCGGCCCGCGCTACGTCAAGATCGGGACCCTGGTTCGCTATCGCCCCGAAGATGTTGATGCCTGGATCGAGAGCCATGAGGCGCACTGCGCCGCGCGCGTGGAGGTGGCGCAATGAGCCGCCCCGCATCGACCCGCGACCTTCGGCCCTCCGAGCGGGCGTTCGCGGCGGCGATGTCGGCGCTGGGCTTCGGCCGATTTGAGTATCTCCGGATCGAACGCGGCGAACTGGTCCTTGATCCCTGGCCAACGGTGGTGCGGGACGTGAAGTTCGGCTCACAGGACCCGGGCGCAGCGCGAACCCTGCCGGATGAATTCGAACTGAAGCCCCAAGTGGCGGAGCTGTTCGAGTACGTCCGGGCCGTGGACACCGGCGAGATCCGCACGCTCGAGGTCAAGCACGGTCTGCCCTTCTCGATGGAAATCGAAATGGCCGGAGGGCGCTGCCATGCCTGATGTGGGATTTCACCATGCTCTCCCCCTGGCCTTGCGAGCCGTCCAAGTTCGCGCCGCCGCGGCGGTGGCCACTGGTCGGGCGACAGCCGCGGATCGCAAAGACCTCGAGCAGGAAGCCCTCTTGGGGCTCTGGATGGCCCTGCGGCGCTACGACGCGTCGCGCGCCAGCCTCCGGACTTTCCTCGAGCGCGTGGCGGACAAGCGCTTCGCCACCCTGATGCGGCGGCGCGGTTCGCTGACGGTGGAGCGTCTGGACGGCCACCGGGTCGCCACGCCTGACGGGATCCCGGCGGTTCTGCTCCACGTCGACTTCGAGCGGGTCTTGGCACAGCTCACTGAAGCGGATCGGACTCTCGCGCGGCTGCTCATCGACCATGGCCCTACCGAGATCAGCCGAATGCTCGGCATTGCGCGGTCCACGGTGTATGCCCGCATGGCGCGGCTCCGGCGCGCCTTCCGCGAGGCGGGCTACGGTCCGGTTCCCAAGGGAGGCGCGCGATGAACCACGCTCAGGAAATCATCAAAGTTCCCTGCGAGCAGATTCACGTCGGCGAGCGCCACCGGAAGGATATGGGCGACTTGGAGGCGCTGGCGGCGAGCATTTCCGCCTTTGGTCTGCTCCATCCGCCCGTGGTCACCAAGGAGGGGGTGCTCGTCTGCGGGGAACGCCGGTTCCGGGCCATGCGGGACATTCTCGGCTGGAAGACCATCCCGGTGATCGTTCTCGAAGTATCGAGCATCGTCGAGGGCGAGTACGCCGAGAACGAGATCCGCAAGGATTTCACGCCGTCCGAACGGGTGGCCATCGGCAAGGCGATTGAAGCGGAGGTTGGCAAACGGCAAGGACGGAGGACCGACCTCGAACCTGTGGAAAATCTTCCACAAGTTCCGCCGGGAACCAAGACGCGCGAACTCGCAGCCGAGAAGGCTGGGTTCGGAAACGCACGGACGTATCAGCAGGCCAAGAAGGTCACCGAAGACGGGGCGCCCGAACTGGTGGCGGCGATGGACGCGGGCGAGGTGTCGATCAGCGCTGCGGCCGTCCTCGCCCAGGCGCCGCCGGACACCCAGCGCACCATCGTCCAAATGCCTGCCGCCGTGCGCCGCCAGATCGTGCGCCAACTGCGCGAGGCCACCGAACTCCCTTCCACCGCCGAAGCACGGCGCATCGCGCGCGAGACGGGGATGCTCGTGGCCGACCGGACCGGAAGATACCGCTCGGGCCTTTCGGACGACGAACGTAAGGCGCTCAAGGAAGATCTCGATTCGATCTGGGCGGTGACGCGCGCCGTCCTGGCTTTGGCCGACACGCCGCTCGATCCGGTTGAACTCGCATCGCGGCTCGAGTATTGGCACTGCCCGGGCATCCGGGCCAAATCGCCGGTCGCTCTCGACTGGCTCCACCGCTTTGAGGAGGCAATTCGTGACAAGACCCAGATTTCATGATTCGGAACTCTCGCGCCGGATCGACGAAGTGATTCTGGCGCACCTGGAAACGCGCGAGCCCACGGCTGAGGAGGTCAGCGCGGAGGTTCTGGAGCGCTATGGAGACCTGGTAGATGAGTACGGCCGCGAGCTGGCCGTGGCGCAGGTGCGCTCGATCGTCAGCGACCGCATGAAGAAAACGCTGGCCACGCAGAAAGGCCGCGCTCTGCAACTGCGGCTGGACATGC